>Ga0316205_10004675_pt1 | contig 11809 bp, 11 predicted proteins | sample 3monthpyrite_MG_FD_204941 | JGI IMG/M metagenome (GOLD analysis project Ga0316205, IMG submission 204941) | Microbial mat bacterial communities from mineral coupon in-situ incubated in ocean water Damariscotta River, Maine, United States -... | ecosystem: Environmental > Aquatic > Marine >... | reverse complement strand
GTTGATAATCAATTCAGAACTTCCTGGACACACTTTTCTATGCAATCGACATCGTCTTGCGGACAACCACATGGTTCACCCGTCTCACTTACTGAAGGAAAACTTCTTGAACTGCCTAGACTGCTCGTTACCTCGGTACTCGAACAGGCCGGCAGCATGACCAATGCTCCAATTGCAAATACTGTGGCAAGGATCATTTTATGAAACTCAAGCAGACTTTTTATAACCATTAATATTCTTATGTAACGTTATGGTGAGAAAGTATCTGTTAGAGTCAGTCAATAATAACACCGTAAGCTGGTGAAACTTATTATATAACTTCTCTAAATAACAAATTTATCCAAACCAATAACGAATTCGAACGCTGAGACGGAGCCCCAAAAAACATTAGGGCTCCAGCTCATTCATTAGCGAGGAAAATCAAATGTCAAGATTTTGCACACATGTTTCCTTACATTGGGCATCGCCATCCGGGCATGCTGCAATACACTGATCATAAGAAGTTCCACCACCTGATGGTGGAGGAGCGCTACTGCTGGAACTCTCTTCGGTGCTCGAACAGGCCGGCAGCATTATCAACGCCACACCTGCGAGTAATGCGGCAAAGACTATTTTACGTAATTCAGATAGGTTCATTTTTATTATCCTTTGGTTTTTACTGAGAGATTCACCTATAAATAGCATAGGGCTCCTGCACATAGTCCACAACTTGGTAAAAATAATTTAAGCGCCAATAAATCGGAAGTTACACGCTGAATTCATTTTTCAGGACATCCCTGCGTACCGGCGTCAGCCTCATCGCAAATCTTGTCCTTAGTATCAGATGATGATGTAGACTCTTCCTCGGTTGACGAACAAGCTGGAAGCATGACCAATGCCATGAGTACCAGCAGTGTGGCAAGGATTTTATTGCGTAATTGAAATATACTTATCAGATTCATTTTTCTTTTCCTCTAACGTTATTATTTAGTATGAAAAACATCTGTTAAAGCCATATGAAGTAAATACCAAATACAAATGGGATTTACATGCATACTTACTTATTGTGATTTTTAGCTCCCTTATAGTTATATTTCGGTTATAGTTTTAATATTCTTATTATATTTAAACACTTCTTATTTTATATATTATAATTTCTATTCCCTAAAAAGCTATTGCTCCATCTCAATATACTTTTTAATCAGTGGGTGTTGAGTTTTCCGCTTCAATTACGTTTTTTGTTGGCAAGCTAAGTCAGGTGTTGGGTATTGTTTATCGCACCCTGGCCACGTCGGTCGTTGATCAAAAAGGCGGATTATACACATCGTCATCAAAACACCCCCCAGCCCTGTGTCAGCGCTGGAGGGCGATTTGTCAACAGAATCGCTACTATTTCACCCTCACCTCAGTAGAGGCCCTATTGCCATCCGGATCCTCTGCCCAAATCCTGGTGACACCTACACTCTCACCGTAGATCAGCCCCTTGCTCCCGGCGGCGTTGGACACCTTCGCGATACCCTCGTCATCAGAACTCCATGTGACTCGCTCGGTGACATCGAACCAACTATCTGGGTTTTCAAACTGTGCATATGCTTCGAGTTGAACAATCGCCGGGCTGCCGGCAAAAATCTCTGGACTCTTCGGGGATATGTTCAAGTAGGCAAACACCGCATTATTCACAGTCAAAGTGGTCGTTGGTGAGCTTATCTCTACGGGTGGGTTATCGGTATTCAGCATGCTCGCCGTTACAACGGTAGACATACCGGCGGTCCCGGGCAGGGTGAGGAGCAGACCCCTTGTTGCGGTATCGAACACACCTACCGACCGATCAGAAGATGTCCAGATAACCTCTTCAGTGATATCCTTTTGTTCGCCGCCTCCCCAAACTCCGGTGGCAGTGAACAGCCGCCCGGCGTCAGCCGGTGCCGACCACACGGGTGCTGGCCAGATACTGATGCTCTGCAAGACCCCCCCGATAACCGTTAAATCGGTTGAGCCTCGCACGCCAGATAGATTACCTGTTACATCGACATCCCGGTATTCCACGCTAACATCGCCTGGCGCTTCACCTCTTACCAGGCCAATGGGCCCGCCTCTTATGTCGTGTATGTTGTCGTAAAATTCCTCTATTGACGCAAAATCTGTGTCACTCACTGACCAGGTCTGATACCTCTCATACCCTGACAATAAACGGGTTATACCATCCGAAAACAAACCTTGGGCAGCGAAGGCCTGAGTGGTGCCTGCCGGTAAATCTGCCGGACTCTCAGGCGTGATGGTCACCGTAACGAGCGTTGCATCATTCACCACGACGGTTTGTGTATCTTCAAGGCCGGTAGAGGGATCTCTAGCGGTTATGGTAACCGTACCATCGCTTTTGCCGGTCACCACACCCCTGCGGTCTTGAAGCGAGGTTTCCACAACTGCCACATCTGTATTACTGCTGCCCCACTCGGCTGTGTCGGTGACATTCACTGTAGTTCCGTCGGCATATTCCAACAATGCCACAAGTTGTTTAGTTCGATTGATCGGCAATGGATCCAGGTTATGCGGTTCGATGGTCAGGCTGTCTTGAACCCCGATCGCTGTCTCTAATGCCACGATATTGGATGTCACTGCGGGTGCTGCTGTTGACGCGGAGATATCAGTCGTACCGTCGGTACGCGCAGTCGCCACGCCGGTCGACTCAATGGTGGCAACGCCCTGATCGCTGGAATCCCATGTCACGAAGTCGGTGACATCATAAGCTTTGCTGTTATCAAACACGCCTTGGGCCGTGAATGGCATGCTGCGCCCGACCGGTAACGGACTCGTCACGACTGGCGGTGCAACGGTGATCGACACCAGTGTTGGGTTGATCACCTCCACTGCGACGACGTTCGAAGTCACTCCCGAGTAGGATGCCGTGATGTCCGCTGTGCCCACATCCCGCCCGGTTGCCAGCCCATTGCCATCGACGGATGCGGTGGCCGGTGCGGATGAACTCCAGGTTGCGGACGAGCTGAGATCTTGGAGCGAATTATCCGAATAGCTACCTGTTGCCGTAAACTGCTGGGTCACGCCAATGGGCAAATCATCGGACACCTGGGCAGGTGAAATGCTTATGCCTGTTAAGGTCACAGGAGGCGGCGCAGATTCTGGATCATCGCTGCAACTCGCCAGCAGCATCAATCCAAATAACAACATAAAAATCGTTAATAATTTGTTATTCATCTTCTTATACTCCCTTTTCGATTATATTAAAATAATCTAGATTATTTTTTATATTTCCACTCACTTCCGGTCGTGGGTAAAAAATAGATTTATGTAAGGAACTAAATCAGCAACTGCAGATAGATATCTTATACCCTCCTCATTGTTTGCGCCATCGCCCTCCAGCGGGGTGTCAGTACTGGAGGGCAATTGGTCGGCAAGGATCGCTAAGGTATTATTTCAATAGTCTTAGCGTCGTTGATACTTGTTGCCGGGTCCACTGCCAAAATCGTGATTGTGCCTAATCCCACAGGGGTGACCAGGCCCTTGGTTCCTTCAGCATTTGACACTGTTGCGATGCCCGGGTCGCTAGAACGCCAGGTAACTCGCTGAGTGTAATCTTCGACATCATTAGTATTTAAAGTCCCATTCGCTGTGTATTGCGCAGCCGCGCCGAGTCGGACCCTGAATGAACCAACGATATTCAAGCTCTGCAGCGTTGCATCAATGACATCCGCCGTAACCGGTGCTGACGTTATGAGAATGTCATTGGCATCCAGCATGCTCGCCGTTACATCGGTCTCATCAGGCTCCGCGGCCCCCGGCAGGATGTCGAGCTTGCCCCTGGATTCGATATCGAACACCCCTACCGTCGTGTCTGAAGAAACCCAGTTAACGTCATTCGTTATATCGACAATACTGCTATCTGAATAGTTTCCAAAGGCCCAGAACTGCACCGAGCTTTCTGCAGCTAGCGTTTGAGTAGTGTTCGGACTGAGGTTGATGCTGTTGAGCGTCGCGGCGGACACCGTTAATGGGGCACTATCCTGCTTGCCGGTTGCAGTACCACCAGTGAGGATATCCGTGTAGATCACGTCGACGTCACCGACTGCCAAACCTGTAACACGGGCTAATCCCCCGACATTTTCCTCGACGGGCACAATCAAGGCAAAACTCCTGTCACTCACTGACCAGGTGCCAACCCCTCTCATGATGCGGGTTACACCATCGGAAAATGTACCGACGGCAGAGAAGGCCTTGGTGTGGCCTGCCGGCAAGTCTGCCGGATTCTGAGGAAAGATGGTCACCGTATCGATCGTTGCATCATTAACCTCGATGTCAACGCTATCTTGCAGGCCGGTAGCGGTATCTGTTGCGGTTATGGTAGAAGTGCCAACGCTATTGGCGAAGACCACGCCTTCTGAATTCACATCTGCGACACTGGCTTTACTCTGTATCCATACGACTGTGTCGGTAACATTCTGCACACTGTCATCGTCAGCCCTCAACAATGCCACCAGTGGTTGGCGTCGACCGACCGGTAAGGCAACGGGGTTCTGCGGTTCGATAGTCAGACTAGTTTGAGTCTTGACCTCTGTTGTCAATGCCACGATATTGGATGTTACTGCTGGTGCTGCGGTCGATGCTGAAATATTAGCCGTACCTGGGGCACCCGCGGGCTCCGCAGTCACCAGGCCACTCGTGTCAATGGTAGCAACCGCCGTATCGTCGGAATTCCACGTCACGTTGCCGGTGACATCATATGTCTTATTGTTATTAAACAGACCTTCGGCCTGGAATTGCAGGGTGCGGCCGGCATCTAACGCTATCGGCACTGTCGCTGGTGCAACCGAGAGCGATACAAGTGTCGGGTTGACCACCTCCAGAGCAACGGAGTTCGAGGTTAATCCCGAGTCGGATGCTGTGATGTCTGCAGTGCCCACAGCCTGGCCGGTCGCCAGCCCATTGCCATCGATGGATGCGGTAGCCGGTACCGATGAATCCCAGGTTACGGACGAGCTGAGATCTTGGACCGAACCATCCGAATAGGAACCTGTCGCCGTAAACTGCTGGGTCAGGTCAACAGGCAAACCATCGGGTACCGAGGTAGGAGAGATGCTTATGCTTGATAAGGTCACCGGTGGCGGTGGTGCTGGATCATCGCTACAACCCGCCAGCAACCACATTCCGAACATCAAAATGAATAAAGATAATATTTTTATATTCATTATAAATCTCCTCTGACTCAGAAAAACAAAAAAGATAAGACAAAAAAAATAAGACAAAAAAAATAAGACAAAAAAAAGGAATTACACCTTTAAACTAACCGATAAAAATTATTAACATGATGATCCAGATCATTTATCTACATACTTAAAAACGTTCACGCGTATAGTATATTGATCAGAGTGGGTAGGGTTTTAGTCTGAGGTATCACCACAAAATAAACTTAATTAGAACACCTTAATAAAATAGGCGGTAAGCGCCAGTAAATTCCGTGTCATTCTGAGGGAACGATAGTGCGGGCGACCAGAACGAGTTAACTCGTTCAGGAAGTACTTGATGAAACGCTAAAAGCGGTTCTGAAATGAAGAATCTTAAGGGTTAAAAAACAAAGATCCTTCGTCATTGCATTCCTCAGGATGACACAGGACGTAACGAGGACCACAAAGTATATACTGCTCATGACAAGAATGTATGTGGCACAGTAAAAGTTAGTGTCATTCTGAAAGAGCGATCGCGAATGAAGAATCTAGAATGTTATAAAGAAAGATCCTTCGTCATTGCATTCCTCAGGATGACACGGGAAGTAATGAGGTTGACAAGAAAGATAGGTAACACAATAAAAGTTAGTGTCATTCTGAGGGAACGATAGTGAGAGAAGAATCTGAAATGTTATAAAGAAAGATCCTTCGTCATTGCATTCCTCAGGATGACACAGGAAGTAATGAGAATGACATGGAATGTTCTGATCATGACAAGAATGTATGTAACGCAATCAAAGTTAGTGTCATTCTGAGGGAACGATAGTGAGAGAAGAATCTAAAATGTTATAAAGAAAGATCCTTCGTCATTGCATTCCTCAGGATGACACAGGAAGCAACCGCTAATTCTCAGGATGACACGGGAAGTAATGAGGATGACACATGAATACACGGATCAAATAGCAATTAGTTATGTTTATTGACCCTATTTATCATCGCACTGTGATAGGCATAGACTTTCTTAGTCAGACAAAGACGCGTATTATCTGGAGTCATGTATTTCATTTATATGATATGAAAAAACTATGGCGGTAATCTTCCCGGATTGCACTATTACAGGAGACAAACAAATGCGATCAAACAAAATATATAGCCTGGTATTTATAACTACCCTTTTCATAAGCGGGTGGTCCAATGTCAAAGCTGAAATATTTAAAGGCTTTCCTGACATGATTATCTGTAAACCTGGCCAAGCCATGAATACGCCAGGTGAATTGGTTTTTTATGTGGAAGGTCGTAGTAAAAATGGTACCGCTTTATACAAAAGTATCGGGCGTCAAACGCTGGCACTTAAAATTGGTAAAGACGGTGTGGTCAAAGCGGAAACGACTACGGTCAATGACTGTATTGACCAGTCCTTAAAACAATTGCGTAAACAAGGTCGAACATTGAACTTTACAAAGTGATGAACTTTTAGCAGGCATTTGTCCAATCACAATCAAGGCGCAATCAAGATATCAGAGGACTTGTTTCGATATTCATCCCGTTAAAAATAAACATATAAATAAATATAAACAAAAAAAGGCGGAGGATTAATTTTTGATCAATAATTCTATGTGGTTAAATAATATTTTCAACGCCACCTTTATTTCTAAAAATACATATAATGCTCATTAACTAAATCGTGATGTGTAATTAATAATGGGAATAGACTCCATAAGAAAAAATAGTAAGGTCATTAAGCTAGCGCTGTGGGTCAAACAAAATCCTCACATGCTAAGGGAAACGGCACTTATTTTCTTTACTCTCGCTTTACTGATGGGCGTTGTTTGGATTTCTGGCCGAGATGTAGAACCCATCGTCTATGTTCTGGGGGCGATTAGTACACTTCTATTTGCCAGCCCTGCTTTAGCGCGATACGTACAGTCGGATAGAAAGCCAGTGAGGCATATGAGTTATAATGAGATTCTGGAATTTATAACAACATCAAATGCCAAACTCGACTGGAAGTGGATAGAAACGAATTGGTCAGCAGAAGCCTTTTTGAAAGAAGACCCGCGCTTACGCATCAGGGTTCGAAGGGATGATGTTGGGATTCATATTAAAAATTTTAATGAATCATGGGCAACCAAACACCCTGATTCAACAGCAACCAGTCACTGGTATGATCTTTATTATGACAGTGCATTAATTGATAGATTTACTCTCGTGTCAGTTAATGGCGGACAGGCGGAACTACCCATGCCGGATACCGATACACTTGAAGTAGATCCGCTCATTTACAAAGTGGCTCAAATTTTTGATGAACACAATACTCTAGAGGAGTATATGAGCAAGTCTGGATTAAGCATCAAAAACACACAACAAACCACTCAAGTCAGTGGCATTGCCAGGGATTAAAATGGGGGCGGAATTAATTGGAGTTAGAGTAAAATCTCTATGTCTAAAAACATTTGAAAGATTTTTACGCTGACTTTAAATATTTACTATATTTATTCGAGCGTAGCATGCTAATGTTTTCGTTTCGAGTACGAATATCTGGAAATTGTTACGTTACTAATATTTCTCGCACTAGCGAATAAATCTGAAGCGAACAAGAGGATGAGTCGCCCAGAAACAGAAAATCAGTAGTAGAATTTGTCAGCGAAGACAAAATGGGTTAGTTTCTAAGACTAAGAACAAAAAAGGGATGCAACATGCTACCTGAATTACCACTGGATAAATGGGAGTCAAGCAAGAATACATTGCACCTGTTTTTGCAAATTGTGGGTAAAATTCGCATGGCCCTGTTTCCAAAAATGAATCACTGGTGGCATGTGCCATTGTATGTTTCCTGCCGGGGACTAACGACTCGCCCAATCCCCTATGACGAACGAATGTTCGACATCAGTTTTGATTTTATTGATCATCAATTACAGATTTCATGCAGTGATGGTCGAAGCGAATCTTTTTCATTACAAGGTCAATCCGTGGCCAGCTTCTACCAATCATTATTTGATATCTTAAACACGCTAGATATTCGTGTTTCGATTATTGCCAAACCTTACGACGTATCCTTTAGCACCATACCCTTTGCTGAAGATACCCAACACGCCAGTTACGATCCGGTATGGATAGAGAAGTACTGGCAAACCATGAGTTTTGTAAATTCTACTTTTGAAGAGTTTCGCGGTCGCTTTGTTGGTAAAAGTACCCCGGTGCATTTGTTCTGGCATCATACCGATTTAGCTTTAACACGTTTTTCCGGTAAGAGAGGGCCAGTAATGGAAGGGCGTAGCAAAGCAGATCAAGAAGCGTATTCTCATGAAGTGATTAGTTTTGGTTTTTGGGTTGGTGACGAAGTAGTGCGTGAGCCCGCTTTTTATGCATATATGTATCCCGAGCCGGAAAATTTAACGGATGAAAAACTAAAACCGGGTGCGGCACACTGGAATACTGATTTCGGATATTCCATGGCTTTTTTACCTTATGAAACTGTTCGGACAGATAATAAACCACAGCAAATATTGTTAACCTTTTTGCAAAATGCCTATGAGGTTTGTGCCAAACGCGCGCACTGGGATATTGAGCGTTTTAAACTAGCGGGCTGATTCGTTAAATATAAAAATTAAGCAACACTCCGCAATAGATATAACAGATTCTCAAACATCATGGGCCATGTTGGCTTTTGGATAACTATGTAGAGATGTAAAGTGGCTTAATAACAAAGGGATGTATTTAAACTGAAAATTAAAATTTAAAAAACCAACGGAGAAAACATCATGACAGAAGAAAATCAAAATATACATATGCCGTTTATGGATGAAATAAAAAAGAACGCTGGACTCACCATTGCAATGGGTATCGTTTTACTGCTGATGGGTTTTTTTGCCATGGGCTCACCGCTCGTCGCAGGTCTTTCGGTTGCGATGATGGTGGGGATAATATTGATCATCGGTGGTATTGGCCAACTGGTATTTGCCATTAAAACGGGTAAAGGTTTACTGAACATACTGCTTGGAGTCTTGACCATCATCCTGGGTGGTTACATGCTGAGTAATCTCGGTGCTGCCCTGGCATCGCTGACCATTTTTCTTGCGATCTACCTCATCGTTTCCGGTATTTTAGAAACGGTGATGGCATTCCAGGTTAAGCCCGTTCAGGGCTGGGGTTGGGCGATGTTTAGCGGCATTCTTTCTGTGTTGCTCGGCATTATGATCTGGAGTCAGTTTCCGCTTTCCGGCGCCTGGGCCATTGGTATTCTGATTGGTGTCAGACTATTTTTTAGTGGCTGGACCTTGCTGATGTTTGGTATGGCAGCACGTTCGGCGGCAAAAGAAGTAGCGAGTGCAGCCTGACTAAATACCATGTCGGAAACAGTGGCATATACTAGCCGTGTGTCGTGCAAGCGGCCTTATGTTTGGCCATACAGCGCGACAAATCGTGCGTATCCGTTTGATGAAGTGCGCCGTCATTGGGCGACATTGGAGTTTGAAAATGAATCTTCGATACAAAGTACTCTTGGGCGTAGTGATTATTGTTTTGTCACTGTTTTTGATAAGCCAGTACACTACATTACCGGATAACAGTCAGATGAAACAAACTCATGCAATAGTCGATGGTGAAAACACAAGCCTTGGCAAGGCTTACCAATCAGTACTAGAACAACATGCTGGACAGTCGGGTGTGCATCTTCTGGGTAATGGGCTTGATGCCTTTGTTGGGCGTGCCGTATTGGCACGTCTGGCCGAACGCAGTATTGATGTCCAGTATTACATGTATCATCAGGATACGGTTGGTCGGCTGCTGATAAAGGAATTTGTCGCAGCGGCTGACCGGGGTGTACGGGTGCGTATGTTGATCGATGATATGTACGGTGAAGATGGTGATGATGTCTGGTCCGCCCTGCATACACATCCCAATATAGAAGTGCGCTTGTTTAATCCTTTTGTGCGCGGGCGTTCAAAGAACCTGCAGTACATTACCCGGCTAAAAACGGTAAATTATCGAATGCACAGCAAGACCTTCACCGTGGATAATCAGGCGGCGATTGTCGGTGGCCGAAATATTGGTGACGAATATTTTGATGCAGATCCGAATCTTGCGTTTGCGGATCTTGATGTGATGACAATTGGGCCAGTTGTGCAGGAAGTTTCCAGTGAGTTTGATGAGTACTGGAACAGTAAACATGCCTATCCGATTGCCACCTTGTTGGCCGCGGCCAAGTTACCGGTAGCCAAGACAGATGCGATGGACACATTGCGCACTGACCTGGCTGAGTTCTATCAACAAAAAAAGACATCGGTCTATATCGATGCTGTAGAAAACTCCCCATTTGCAAAAGCACTTAAAAATAAAAAGGCCGACTTTAGGTTTGCAGAAGCAAAAGTCATTCACGATTCTTCTGATAAAATGATTAAGAGCGACAACTGGCAAGAAGAATTGCTGATCTCTCAGTTGGCGCCGTATGTTCAGCAGGCAACCGAAGAATTCATCCTGGTTTCACCTTACTTCGTACCCGGTCAAAAAGGTGCTGATGCACTATGCAAGCTGAGCGAACAAGGAGTACAGGTGCGTATCCTGACCAACTCACTGGTTTCCAATGATGTTGCCGCGGTGCACACCGGTTATATGCGGCATCGCAAGCAGTTATTGCGTTGTGGTGTGCAGGTGTACGAACTGAATGAGCAAATCAAAAAGCAGCAGGGTAAATTATTTACCTGGCTACCCGGTCTGAGTAAATCCAGTCTGCACGCCAAGACCATGGCGATCGACGGCAAAGCCATGTTTGTCGGTTCGTTTAATTTTGATCAGCGGTCTTTACATATCAATAATGAGATTGGTGTATTGTTTCATGAGCCTGAGATTGCGGCGAATGCCTCAGCACATTTTAATGAACATATTGAGCGGGTAGCATTCAGGGTTGAACTGGTTACCGATAATAATGGTAAAGAATCACTGAGATGGACAGGAACTGAAGACGGCAAAGAGGTTGTATTTGATGCGGAACCCTACGCCAGCTTCTGGCAGAAACTGAGTGTGAACCTGATGCGCGTACTACCTATCGATTCAATGCTCTGACAAAGAGGAACGACATAAAAATGCGAAGACGTATGGATATTCAGGATCTTTCTGAGATTGTACTTGGCTCTGTTTTACTGGCATTTCCGATCAGCGTCACTGAGGAAGTGTGGAACATGGGTAAAGAATTATCATTGTTGGGTATGATAGTGATAATTCTACTCTCGCTCACGTTCATTGCCTGGTTTGCCTATCATGCTTATTACCAGTCAGTGGTTGATACTCATCGGGGCGACTTTATCATGCGGGTTTTGTCTATTTACATCATTACCCTCATTGTTGCTTCACTGATTCTTTCCTTGTTTGGTCAATTTCCAATTTTGTCTGATTCGATGGTTGCCATTAAACGCATGGTTATCGTTGCCTTGCCTGCCAGCTTTTGTGCTACGGTAGTTAATTCGCTTAGAAAGTAAGAATAACAACATGGGGATATTATTTTAAAGTTTCTGTTTCTAGCTAATCATTCATGCTATGCCGTTTTGAAAAGTCATACTAATGTGTGATGACGCTACTATCTGGTTCCTTTTATGTCTTATGTAGTTATGCTAATTTAAACAGACTCGCACCTTCATAAAAAAGAATTAATAACATAC
>Ga0316205_10004674_pt1 | contig 11810 bp, 10 predicted proteins | sample 3monthpyrite_MG_FD_204941 | JGI IMG/M metagenome (GOLD analysis project Ga0316205, IMG submission 204941) | Microbial mat bacterial communities from mineral coupon in-situ incubated in ocean water Damariscotta River, Maine, United States -... | ecosystem: Environmental > Aquatic > Marine >... | reverse complement strand
TGATAGTTTATCTCTTTTAGGTTTTCAGCTAGTGAATAAATTATATATCCATTTGTCTCTATATCTTCTCTATTTATTTTATAGTTTACCGCCCATGTTATCATTGTAAATATTGTAATAATAACTAATAGTATTTTAGACCATTTATTTAGCATCTTTAATCCAAGTCTTTGGTATATCACCATTTAAAGTTTTTAAAAAAGAGACTATAGCACTTGTTTGGGCACCACTTAAAATAATTCCTAAATTATGGTAAGACATTTTTTCGACAGCAGCTTCAAGGTTATTAGCTGAAGCATCATGAAAATATGGTGCTGTTTTTGATACATTTCTTAATGAAGGAACCCTAAAAACATTTTTATCAGATATTACTTTTGTTAAGTCATAGAGGTCTGGTTGTCCTTTTTTGTATTGATACTTAATAACATTCCCAAAAAGTTGCATAGAGTTCCCACCAATATTTACTCCATTATGACAAGTTGAGCAACCTAAAGATTGAAAAAGTTTGTATCCTTTTAACTCTTTTTTATTTAAAATTATCTCACCTCTTAAAAATTGGTCAAATTTTGAGTTTGGAGTTAAAAGAGTCTCTTCAAAAGCGACTATTGCATCTTTAAAGATATTATAATTTGGTTTTTTGTTGTAAATCTTTTTAAATCTTTTAATGTAATTTTTTGATGAATTCAAATAAGCTTCAATACTCTCTTTATTCATATTCATTTCAAAATTACTATGGATAGGTCCATCAATTTGTTCATATAAATTTTTTGCTCTACCATTCCAGAACTGTTTGTAGTTATTGACTGCATTAAAGATGCTCAAACTCTGAATTTTTCCTTTTCTGCCATCAGAGCCAATTGAAATATCACGCTTATCTGAGCCAAAGTCACTATGACATGATGCACAAGATATTTTTTTATCTTTTGAAAATGAAGAATCAAAGAACAGCTCTTTGCCTAACGCAACTTTATCTTTATCAAAACTTTTTTTATCTACTATAGGAGTGATAATATCTGCTAATAAAACGAAATGTATAAGTAAAAACAGTGTTATTATTTTCATGTTGCTCTTTTGATTACTTTAATTTAGTCAATAAAATTGTACCGGTATTATACAACTTTATGTAAAGATACTTTTTAGTTTTCATTTATATATTACGGTACAATTTCAAAAAAATTGACAATAAGGATTTTAAAATGTCAGATCTTAAAACATATGACTACACCAAAGAGGAACTAGCTACATTTCAATACGCTAAAATGACAACATCAAAAGGTGTTATTTGGTTAAAGCTTTATGTGGATGAAGTAGCAAATACTGTTTCTAACTTTGCATCATTAGTAAATGATGGTTTTTACAATGGTCTTAACTTTCACCGTGTTATTCCAGGATTTATGGCGCAAGGTGGATGTCCACATGGTACAGGAACAGGTGGACCAGGTTGGTCAATTCCTTGTGAGACATCACTAAACACTCATCGTCACACAAAAGGAACTCTGTCAATGGCTCATGCTGGCCCAAATACAGGTGGAAGTCAATTCTTTATCTGTTTTGTACCATGTCCTCATTTAGATGGTGTTCATACAGTTTTTGGTGGAATTGAAGAGAGTGATGCAGATAGTTTTAATGTTCTTGATTCTATTGATGGACAAGATAAAATTGAAACTGCAGAGATTTTAGCTGAACGTTCATAATGCTTGTACATATATGCTGTAGCGTTGATAGTCACTTTTTTCTAGAACGCCTGCAACATGAGTACCCAGAAGAAAAACTTCTGGGTTTCTTCTATGACCCTAATATCCATCCATATAGTGAATATAAATTGAGGCTCCTTGATGTAGAAAGAAGCTGTAAAAGATTGGGTATTGAGCTGATAGAAGGCGATTATGATGTAGAAGATTGGATGAGTGCTGTTCGAGGATTGGAGCATGAACCTGAAAAGGGATCTCGTTGTGAAGTCTGTTTTGATAAGCGCTTTGAAGTTAGTGGACACAAAGCACTAGAGCTTGGTGAAGATAAATTTACTACAACATTACTTGTTAGCCCACTTAAATCTCAAGAACAATTAAAAAATTCTGGAGAAGAGTTTTCAAAAAAACATAATATTGAATTTGTATATTTAGACTATAGAACCAATGGCGGTACTCAAGTTCAGTCTACCGTTAGTAAAGAAGAGCAGCTATATCGCCAAAATTATTGTGGCTGTCTTTATGGTCTAAATATGCAAAGAGATTCTCAGGAAAAATTAGCAGATGAGCTAATGATGCCCATTGATGCAAGAGTACTTCCTGGAAGTGTTGATGAGAGACTTGAATTTTATGAGCATAGGGTTGAGCTAGAAGAGTTAAATCAAAAATATAAAATTGTTAAGCAGAAATTTTTAAACTATAGACAACTTAGTGGACGTCTACTATTTGGAAAAACTGTAGTACCATCTTTTTTTCTTCATTATTCAACTATAGATAGAGAAAAAGCTCAAGGTAGAGTTGAGTTTTCACACAACGGCGTACATTATTTAAACAGAAATGAGGTACGTTTAATTGAGCTATCTGCATTTAATGAATTAGCAAATAGCTCATTTAAAAGTGTAAAGGAGCTAATTTTTTCTCCGCTTAGCATTGAAAAAGAGCTTATAGTACGTTCAAAATTGACTAAAAATAGTTATGATTTGTCTGCTATGGTTGTTATAGACAGATTGCTTGATGGAAAAATAACAGTAGAGCTAAAAAGTACTCAATATGAAGATACAAAAGAGAATCTAATAACTTTAGATTAGACCTCTAAAATATTTAGAAGAGGTCTAGTTTCGCTATTAAGCAATTAGCTTTTTACACTCAACAATACATGCAGCACATGATTCAGCACAGTTTTTACACTCTACGTGCATATCAGCATGTTTTTTACACTCTTTTTCGCATGCTATACATGCATCAATACATACATTTGCGAACTTAGGTAAAAGGTCAGATTTTAAAGATGCAAGTTTTGATAACGTCTCACACATAGGTAGCATTTCAGTAACTGAGTTTAAACAATCAATCATAGTTTGATCTCCACCCTTTATAAGATCAATACAGTGATCTTGACAAAGATTTCCTTGTTTAACACAATGAAGAGAAGCATCTATAGCTTTTTCATTAGGATTTTTATGATCAGCATGATTATGTTTACTGTGATCTTTATGCCCTTTATGCTCATCCATACTAGCAATAGCACTTGTAGCGAATGCGGTAGTAGCTGCTGCTGCTCCTAAAAGTAAACTTCTACGACTATTATCTTCTGCTATCTTTTCATTATGTTCAGTGTTCATCTTTATCCTTACAGTTGTTTTAGTTTTAGCATTTAATGCTAGCAACACAATGGTACATTTATTATTCTTAATTTTAAAAATCATATTACCTGTTCGTAATAATAAAAGAAAATATATACTACTGTACCTACTAGATATTAGAGCTCATGTAAACGACCTAAATTAATAGACTTTGCATGAATCATATTTAGATGAATATAGCCAAAAACCCTCAGTTGGACTGATTTTTATAATAGCATCTTTTGAGTTAAGCCACTGATTATCTCTATACAACCATATATTTTTAACTTCACTACAAGAATTGAATTTATCACTTGACAATGTACTATCCTTGGATGTACCTAAAAGATTCCAACCACTTAAATACCAAGCCTTGCTAGAATCTTCTGGAGTAGTTGGGACTGCATTATTTATATTAAATGTAATTTTAGTATCTTTTGAAGATTTCACCCAAAACCCAGTTCTTGCCTCTATAATTTTAACCTGAAAAGCATTACTATTCTTTATGTAATACTCCCAACCTCTAGTTGTATAAGTGTATGTAAATATTGAATCTATAGATATATTATTTTTAAAAGGAGTGATTGTATAATTACCTGTTTTAAATGGTAAAGAAACCAAATTCCATCCAACCTTTACACTTAATGAGTGTGTTGCCTGCTTATAACACTCCATACCTTCAATACATTCAACTGATTTCGATGCTATAGAAATATTTACTTCTGGGCTATAACCAGTGGTTCCAGATAGTGTTTTAACATAAGCCTGTATTGAATAAATGCTTTTTGAATATTCAGATAAATTAAGAGATATATTAGCATCAGCACTCGGTAAAGAGGTAAAGTTATGAGAAGCAATTAATGTTTTATTACCATCTAGATACAAATCTACCTTCGCAATACTTTCTCCACTTGTAATTGTTACATTAACATCAAAAATTGGATCTTTACTAGAGTCAATAGATAGCTTTATAATTGGTATGAGTACATTATTTGTAATAGTAATCAATTGAGTAGAAGTTGCAGTTAAGTTATCATCATCTTTTACAGTTAATATAACACTATATGTCCCTGCATTTGAAAATGAATGTGTAGGATTTTCTAAACTTGAGGTGATACCATCTCCAAAACTCCAACTATATAAAGTTACTTTACCATCATTATCTGTGACAGTTGCATTAAAATCTATGTTTGTACCGACAGTTGTATTTATTTTTGATGCTGTTAAAGACTGAATAACTGGCGGAGTTTTAGGTACTTCACTTACTGTAGTATTTATCTCAGCGACCTCTCCTCCTCTTACACAACGAACATCATAACTATTATAAGGTTTTGATGGAGAATATATTTGTGCAACTCCAAAATTTGCAACAACTGCATAATTTGAATTTGAATGTACTGATGTTGATGTCCAGTAGTATGTTGCACTATTTTGAAATATATTACTTATCGCAGGACTTGATTTAGTATCGTCCATTATTGAGCTTATCTCATTAACATTTGGTAGTCTCCAATCTTTGTATCCACCCAATTCTAAATTTTTACAGCTCTGTATTGCTACTTCAAACAGTACATTTGTCGTTTTCGCAGCTAAATTATCTTGCCACATTAAACTACTTATACTATCTGTAACAATATCATTTGCATCTCTAGTTAAATTAGCTTCGGTTAACTGTGCACCTCTAACACATCTAACATTATCAACACCATACTGTTTACTAGTAGACACTCCTATTGTAGTTTCACCACTAAAGTCTATTGCTTGCGCACTTATTGTATCGCCTGCATTAACTGTAGAGCTAACATAACTTTTTGCATATCCTGTTGCAACATTTTTAAAACTATTATCAATTGTTGGCATTACTTTTCCAAAATTAAGAAGAGTAGATAACTCTTTTCTGTTTGGTAGTCTCCAGTCTGTATTATTATTTAAAGTTAGTGCCTCACAATATGAAGTGGCAGATATTTGATTAGTTTCATATGTGAGGGCATCTGTATTATCTTGCCAAATTAATCCTGTCACATTATCTATTACCATCTCATTCGTAGCATCTCGACTAAAACTTCTATCTTTTCCTGCTTTGTACCAACCATCATCTTCTTGAGTATATGAAGTAGTTTGTCCAGTTTTTAATTGCGCTATGGTAATTATCTTCTTTACAGGTTCAGTAACTGTTACATTAAAACTTGTAGTAGTACTTAATCCATCGTTATCAGTAACTGTAAGCTTTACAGTATATACACCAGCTATAGAATATGAGTGTGATAATGTTGAAGATGAAGAATTAGTATCATCACCAAAATCCCAAAGATAGCTTGTAATATTTCCATCACTATCTGTTGCATTAATATCAGCACTAAATAAACTACTCAAATAAATACTTGATGGATAATTAGTAATACTTACCACTGGAGGTAATTTTTCAACTATATGATTAAAGTTTAAGATTAACTGATTACCTCTGATACACCTCACATTTTTTTCCCATGTCTTTGCAAGTGCAATATCTTCTTGATAATTTATAGCCCATGCACTAAGCTTACCACTACTACTAGTTTCATATATTGCAGAAGCGTTTGACCAATAAGAACTTGTAGAAGTATTTTCAAATACATTATCAATTTCTGATTTTAAAGCCATTTTATATGTAATTCTAAGTTCCTTAGGTGATGGTAATCTCCAATCATTAAAACTCCCTAATGTCAAATTTGTACAATAGTCATTAGCTGCATCCCAATTTTTATTTGTCAATAGTGTGTCGTTAGTATCTTGATACATTAATCCAGTTGTATTTTCTACTACAATTGAAGTATTATTCTCTCTGCTAAAACTAAAGTTTAACTCTGTGCCTCTAATACATCTATGAGATGATACGTTACTTTTCCATTCAAAATCAAATAAACCATGAGTAAAATTAACTGTCCATAAAAAACTTGAACTAAATCTATCAGTATTTGAATAAAACCCATAACCGCCGCTATCTTGGAATGGAAAAAGATAAGCTGGACTATATTTACTTTTGTCAACAAGCATATATAATTCTATAGGTGATGGAAGTCTCCAATCAGAATAATCACCAAGTATTAAGTTACTACAATAATCAGCTTTATCATAACTTTGAGAATAAACACTAACCTTATCTTCCCACATTAAATTAAACGTACCACTTTGTTGTACTACTTTATCAGTGGCATTAAGAATAAAATTAACACTTAACAATAGAATAACTATTAAAATATTTTTCATAAAATCTCCCTAGATTTATAATTTGAAGTATTCTAACTTGTGAATTATAAATATAAAGTTAATTTTATAAATATGTAACTTATTAATTTTTAATTTTTAATTCTATGAACATAAAAGAAAATTTAGCATTATTTTGATATTATTATCAACTTTTTCAACAAAGGTTGATATACATGTATGACGTAGTAGAAATTCAAAAAATACTTCCACATAGATTTCCATTTCTTTTAATTGATCGTGTCACTAAAATAGAAAAAAGTGTGCAGATTGAGGGTTATAAAAATGTAACTATAGGTGAACATATTTTTCAAGGACATTTTCCAGACCATCCAATCTACCCTGGTGTAATGATCATTGAGGGTATGGCACAAGCTGGTGGTATTTTAGCATTTGAGAGTATGAGTGAAGATGAAAAATCAGATTCTCAGAATAAAGTTGTCTACTTCATGAGCATAGACAAAGCAAAGTTTCGTTCTCCTGTGACTCCAGGTGACAAGTTAGAGTACCAACTAAGTGTAATAAAGCACAAAGGTGCTATCTGGGTATTAGATGGGAAAGCTTATGTTGATGGAAAGTTGGTTGCACAAGCAGAGCTTAAAGCCATGATTGTGGATAAATAAAACATGCCAAGCAATATATCAGAGCGTGCGATTATAGAAGATGGTGCACAAATTGGTGATAATGTAGAGATTGGTGCAAATGTTTTTATCTCTGGTGAGTCAAAAATTGGCGATGGTACAAAAATAGCTGTTGGTGCTTGTATTTATGGTAAAACTACAATTGGTAAAAATAATAATATTTTCTCTTACGCAGTTTTAGGTTCTATCCCACAAGATTTGAAATTTAATGGTGAAGATGTTGAATTAATAATTGGTGATAATAATACAATTAGAGAGTTTACACTTTTTAATCCAGGAACTGAGGGTGGTGGAAGTAAAACTGTTATAGGAAATGGAAACCTTTTTATGGGATACACACATGTCGCACATGATTGTATTATTGGCAATAATGGGATTTTTGCAAATGCTGCGACTTTAGCAGGTCATGTTATAATAGGCGATAATGCGGTAGTTGGTGGTATGACACCAGTTCATCAATTTGTAACAATTGGAGATTATGCAATGGTAGCAGGGGCATCAGCACTTTCTCAAGATGTTCCTCCATTTTGTATGGTAGAGGGTAATCGTGCACTGCTTCGAGGATTAAACCTTACAGGACTTAGACGAAGCATGCAAAGAAGTGATATTGATGCTTTAAAAAGTGCTTATAGAGAACTTTTTGAGAGTGGTAAAGCGTTGAAAGATACCGCTCAAGAGATTATTAATATAACTGAGAACAAATATGTTAAACAATTGGCACAATTTGTGCTTAATACTAAGCGAGGAATCGCTTATGAAAGGAAAGACAAATGATACAACGTAATTGTAGTTTTTGTAAAGTTGAAGAGAGTGAAGCGAATCCATTAATTGCAGGAGAAAATGTTTACATATGTAAAAATTGTGTTATATCTGCATATAAAATCCTTTTTGGCGATATAGAAGAACAACCTAGCTCTTTAGTTAACAATGAAGAGATGGAGTTAATGTCACCAAGAGAGTTATATAACTTTTTAAATGACTATGTTATTGGTCAGGACAATGCAAAAAAAGTTTTAAGTGTCGCCGTTTACAACCATTATAAGCGTATATTTAAAAAAGTAGATGAAGATGATACAGAGCTTTCAAAATCAAATGTATTACTGATTGGACCAACAGGAAGCGGGAAAACACTTCTTGCACAATCTATAGCAAGAGTCCTTCATGTACCTATCGCAATTGCAGATGCAACTAGTTTAACAGAAGCTGGTTATGTTGGTGAAGATGTTGAAAATATTTTAACAAGACTTTTACAATCTGCTGATGGAGATGTTGAAAAAGCTCAAAATGGTATCGTGTTTATTGATGAGATAGACAAAATTTCTCGTCTTAGTGAAAATAGATCAATTACTCGTGATGTTTCAGGTGAAGGCGTACAGCAATCTCTTTTAAAAATCATTGAGGGTGCTCAGGTAAATATTCCACCAAAGGGTGGACGTAAACATCCAAATCAAGAGTTTACTCAGATAGACACAAGTAATATTCTATTTATTTGTGGTGGTGCATTTGATGGTATGAAAGAGATTTTACAACGTAAACTCGGACAGAATGTCATGGGCTTTAACCAAGAAGTTAAAGGCAAAAAAGAGCGTGAAATTGATTTACCATCAGTTGAACCAGATGATTTAGTTCATTTTGGAATGATTCCAGAACTTGTTGGACGCTTGCCTGTAATATCTGCCCTAAATGAAATATCAAAAGATGATATGAAACATATTTTGACTGAGCCTAAAAACTCACTTGTGAAGCAGTATAAAAAACTTTTTGCAATTGATGGTGTTAACCTTTCATTTGAAGATGAAGCGCTTGATGCAATTGCACAAAAATCGTTAGATAGAAAAACTGGTGCACGTGGGTTAAGAGCTATTTTAGAAGAGAGTATGGTAGATATTATGTTTGAATTACCTGAACATGATGGATATGATGTTGTAATAACAAAAGAGGTAATAGAAGATGGAATTACACCAGTATATGTAAAAAAATCAGCTAGACAAAACAAGAAAAAAAGTGCATAGGGAGCAGTATGTTATTTAACAGATTTATCGGGCTTTTCTCAAATGATTTAGCCATTGACTTAGGAACAGCAAATACCTTAGTTCTTGCAAAAGGTAAAGGCATAATCATTAATGAACCATCAGTTGTTGCTGTAAAGACCGATAAATTTGGTCAATCACATATCTTAGCAGTAGGTAAAGAAGCTAAAGAGATGGTTGGTAAAACTCCAGGAAATATTCGTGCTATTCGTCCGATGAAAGATGGTGTTATTGCTGACTTTGATATGACAGAAAAGATGATTAGAAAATTCATTGAAAAAGCACATGGTCGTACGTCAATGATTAGTCCTAGAATAATTATCTGTGTTCCTTATGGTCTAACTCAAGTTGAACGTAAAGCTGTACGTGAATCAGCAATTAGCGCTGGTGCACGTGAAGTATTTTTAATCGAAGAGCCAATGGCAGCTGCAATTGGAGCTGGACTTGATGTGCGTGAACCTCAAGGTAACTTAGTTGTTGACATTGGTGGTGGAACGACTGAGATTGGTGTTGTATCTTTGGGTGGTCTTGTAATTAGTAAATCTATCCGCGTAGCTGGTGATAAAATTGATCAATCAATTTCTGATTATGTAAAGAAAAAATACAACCTGCTAATTGGTGAACGAGTCGCTGAAGATATTAAAATTAAAATCGGTACAGCAATGCCAATGGAAGAGGAACTTATCATGACAGTGAATGGTCGTGATCAAGTTGAGGGTCTTCTTAGTTCAATTGAACTTACAAGTGAAGATGCAAGAGATGCTATGCGTGAGCCACTTAAAGAGGTTGGTGAAGCACTTCGTGATGTGTTAGAGAAAATGCCACCTGATTTAGCTGGTGACATTGTAGAACATGGAATTATTTTAACAGGTGGTGGAGCATTAATACGCCGTTTAGACCAATATCTAGCAGACATGGTTAGAATCCCTGTTTATGTTGCAGATGATCCACTTTCAGCTGTTGCTATGGGAACAGGTAAAGCTCTTGAAGAGATTGACCTACTACAACAGCTTTCGGAAAATGAATAGAGATTTTGTAGCTGTTTTTATTATAACCTCCGCTCTTTTAGTGGGGATTACAAAATATAACAATTTCGTAAGGGGTCAATTTGTTGACTTCTTGGGCTCAATAAAAAGTTCATACTGGGCAATTTACGAAAATATAGATACTACCATAAGCCAACACTTCCATCAAAAAGAGCAGATTGAAAAACTTTCAAACTCACTTTTACAATTTAAAGATGATAGATTACTTTTAGAGTCAATAGCAGCAGAATTAAATCACATTATGGATGAGTATGATACATCCCTAGTAAAAAAACAAGATGTTGCATTAGCTAGATCGCTTTCATATGTTCAATTTGGAGATCTGAATAAAGTATGGCTAGAGATGAAAGATTATAATAGCTCTAAAGTTCATGGAATGTTAGCAGGCGGATTTGCTGCTGGAATAGTTGTTGAACGATATGGAAGAGCTATGGGTCTACTAAATGGTGACATTAAGTGCTCATATGCTGTTAATGTTGGTAAAGTGCAAGCACCAGGAATTGTTAGAGGAAAAGGGAACTCTCAGACGATGGTTGCAGAGTTTATACCTACTTGGATGCAGATACGCCCAGGTGATGAAGTAACTACTAGTGGTCTTGATAATCTATTTTTTGAGGGTATTAAAGTTGGTGTAGTGCAGTCTGTTGAAAAAATGCAGGGTTATCAAAATGCAATTATATTGCCATATGCAGATACTCTTCATGCGCACTTTTTTAGCGTACTAAAATAATTTAAACATTAAAGTAGAAATAAGTATATGAGAATAGGTTTTATTGGTGATATTGTAGGCAGACCAGGTAGACAAATGCTAAAGAGTTATCTAGTAAGTTTAAGAGAAGAGTTTGGCATTGATTATTTAGTTGCAAATTATGAAAATGCTAGTCATGGTTTTGGACTTACTAAAAAAAATGCGAATGAGCTTTACAGCAGTGGTGCGGATTTACTAACTGGTGGTAACCATACATTTGATAAAAAAGATGTACATGAACTTTTTGCTGAACATGCGATTATCCGTCCCATTAACTACCCACCTGAAGTAAGTGGTAAGGGAATCTTTATCACAGATATTGGTGGTGAAAAATTGGCTGTTATAAATGTTATGGGACAGTTTTCAATGCCACACTCTGACAACCCATTTCGTCTATTAAAAAGTGCTGTCCAAGAGTTAAGAGAGCAAAATATTAAAAATATTTTAATAGATATGCACGCAGAAGCTACAAGTGAGAAACGAGCACTTTTAATGATGCTTCAACATGAAGTTAGTGCAATTTTTGGTACACACACTCATGTTGGTACTGATGACTTAGTTATTCAAAATGGTTGTGCTTATGTTAGTGATGTTGGGTTAACCGGGTGTAGAGACAATGTAATAGGCATGGAAGATAGCGCACCAATAACGAGAATGCTAACAGGTCTTGGAAAACATTATAATGTTCCTGATAAATGTAAAAAGATACTGCAGATGATTGTTGTTGATATGGAAGATGGAAGTTCAAAAGAGGCTTTTAAAATACGACTTTTTGATGATGGAAGGCGTTTC
>Ga0316205_10004671_pt1 | contig 11816 bp, 10 predicted proteins | sample 3monthpyrite_MG_FD_204941 | JGI IMG/M metagenome (GOLD analysis project Ga0316205, IMG submission 204941) | Microbial mat bacterial communities from mineral coupon in-situ incubated in ocean water Damariscotta River, Maine, United States -... | ecosystem: Environmental > Aquatic > Marine >... | reverse complement strand
GAAAGTTTTAAACCAGAAGATATTATTGGTCAAAAAGTTACAGTTTTGGTAAACTTAGCACCAAGAAAATTGCGTGGAGTTGAAAGTCAAGGAATGATTTTAATGACTGATACACCAGAAGGTAAATTAGCGTTTATTGAACCAGAAAATGATTCAGTTAGCAATGGTGAACAAATAAGCTAGTTTGTTTATATTCGTAGTTCAGTAAAAATTGAATTATGTTTAAAAAATTGCTCTTAGTTTTAGTTTTAAGTTTCAGTTTAAATTCTTTTTCTCAAGAAGAAATTACAACATTTAAAAATTATTTAAAAACTTCTTTTACAGGAATAAAAGAAGTAATTCCTATTGTAAATGAAAAGAATAATGATATTTCACTTTTTATAGTTGATGCAACTAAAATTTATGGGTACGTTTTAAATGAAAAATTTGAAGTTAAAAATCAACTTAGCTCTGAAGATAGAAGTAGAAAATACAAAACGCTAATAGGGAACAGTATTTCAGAAGACAATGATTATAGAGTTTATTTAGCAAATACAAAGCGTAATAAGTTTGCAAGTGTAAAATTTTCTTATAAAAATCAAAATTCAAGTTTTAAGGAATTTAGTTTAGAATCTAAAAATGAAAAGTTTATTCAAACAGCAACGTATAATAATGAATTTTACTTATTTAGTGTTTTAAAAAACACTTCGATAATTAAAATATATTCTTTTGATGATGAAGCAAACTATGTGGTAACTAGCGTTGATTTTTCTAAGGATAGATTTATTGATAATAGTTTAAAAAATACCACATTATATAAGCTTTTAACAGTTTCTTCAGGCGCTTATGGTATGGGAAAATCTGTAGATATTGACAAAATAGATGAAAATACTCCAAATTCAATTGAAGTTACATCTAATTTTAGAAAACTATATTTAAAAGATTCAAAAATAATATTTTCATTCGATCAAAATAAAAACTTTACTCAAGTTATAACTATAGACCTTAATTCTTTTGAAAAAGATATTAAAAGGTTCAAAAAACCATTTAATGAAGTGCAATCAATTTCCAAAAAAACTAATTCTTATATAAATGGAGATTATGTTTATATGATTGCTTCTACAAATGAAAAATTTGAATTTAAAATTCAAGAATTTAATTCAGGAAATGTAAAAAAAACATATTCGGCTACAGTAAATGATTCAATTACCTTTAAAAACACTCCTATAATTCAAAAAGGTGGTATGTATGATGATTATAGAGAACTTGAAAAAACTAAAAAATTTCTTCGAAAAATAACTGCTGGAAATATTGGAATTTCTACTCATAAAATTGATAACAAGTATCAAATTACACTTGGAAGCAAGTTGGACCAGGCAACTGGTGGAATGATGATGCCTATGGGTGGATTTGGAGAAGTACCAATTGGAAATGTTGGCTCGGTTAGTGTTTATTTTAATCCAACTTATTTTGCGTATAATTCTTATTCAAATACAAAATCTACGTACATAAAATGTTTATTTGACACACAATTCAATCACGTATTGGGCGAAGTTAAAGAGAATTCATTTGATAAGATAAAGGAATTTAAAGAAGAAAATCATTATTTTCCAAAGGGTAAAACTGTTTTCAAATATAAAGATTATTATATTTTAGGAAATTATTTTTCAGGTCCAAAAGAATATCGTTTAAGAAAATTTAAAGATTAAAACTTCTACACTTTCATTAAATGCAATTATTAGACTTTATAAAATCCAATACTAATCTTCCTGAAAATGGTATTAAAAATACTATTGAATTACTAAATGAAGATTGCACTATTCCGTTTATTGCTCGTTATAGAAAAGAACGAACGGGAAATTTAGATGAAGTTCAAATAGGTGAAATTGTGAAGTTTAAAACACAGTTTGAGGATCTTGAAAAGCGTAAAATTACCATTTTAAAAGCTTTAGAAGAGCAAGGTGTATTAACAAGCGAGTTAAAGCAAAAAATAGAACAGTTAACAAGTTTAACAGTTTTAGAAGATATATATCTTCCTTTTAAGAAAAAAAGAAAAACAAAAGCTGAAACAGCTCGTAAAAACGGTTTAGAACCATTAGCTAAAATTATTTTGAGTCAACGTGTAACAGATATTGATTCTATAGCTATTAAATATACCAATAATGAAGTTGAAACTTATAAAGATGCTTTAGAAGGAGCTCGATTTATTATTGCAGAATGGATTAATGAAAGAGCAGATATAAGAAATAATATTCGTTATCAGTTAGATAGGTTTGCAATTATAAGCACTAAAGTAATTAAAGTTAAATCAGAAGTGGAAAAAGCACAAAAATATCGCGATTACTTTTCTTGGTCTGAAGCTTTAAGTCGCTGCCCATCTCATCGTTTTTTAGCAATTTCACGAGCAGAAAATGAAGGGTATATTCGTGTAAAAATTGAAATTGATGATGAAATAGCGTTGTCAAAAATTGAGGATAGAATTATTCGGTCAAATAACAATTGTGCTACTCAAATTAAGTTAGCTATTAAAGATTCATACAAACGTTTACTATACCCTGCATTATCAAATGAAATTTTAAATTCTGCCAAAGAAAAAGCTGATGCTAATGCAATTAATGTTTTTGCTAAAAATTTAAAGCAATTATTGTTGGGAGCTCCTTTGGGTGAGAAAACTATTTTAGCCATTGACCCTGGTTTTAGAACTGGTTGTAAAGTGGTTTGTTTAAATTCTCAAGGAGGTTTAGTCCATAATGAAACAATTTATCCACACGCACCTAAAAACGATCAAATAGGAGCAATGAAGAAGATAAATTCATTGGTTGATGCTTATAAAATTGAAGCAATAGCTATTGGAAATGGAACAGCATCACGAGAAACAGAACAATTAATTAGAAAAATACGATTTAATTCAGCTATTCAGGTATTTGTTGTTAGTGAAGCTGGAGCATCTATTTATTCTGCGTCAAAAATTGCTAGAGATGAATTTCCTAATTATGATGTTACAGTTAGAGGGGCAGTTTCGATAGGTAGAAGGTTAGCCGACCCTTTAGCAGAATTGGTTAAAATTGATGCAAAATCGATTGGAGTAGGACAATATCAGCACGATGTGGATCAAACAAAACTTAAAAATTCTCTAGATACTGTTGTTGAAAGTTGTGTAAATGCTGTTGGTGTTAATATAAATACAGCAAGTATATCTTTACTAAGTTATGTTTCTGGAATTGGGTCTAAATTAGCTGAAAATATAGTAAGTTTTAGAAACGAAAACGGTTCTTTTACATCAAGAAGTGAAATAAAAAAAGTACCTAGATTAGGAGCTAAAGCTTTTGAGCAAGGTGCAGGTTTTTTAAGAATTAAAAATGCAAAGAACCCTTTAGATGACTCAGCAGTGCATCCTGAGAGTTATTATATTGTTGCCAAAATGGCTAATGATCAAAATACTCGTGTAAATGATTTAATTGGAAATAAACAGGTATTACAAAAAATAGATTTACAACAATATTGCTCAACTACAGTTGGTTTACCAACTTTAACAGCAATTATTAACGAGCTTAAAAAACCAGGTTTAGATCCTCGAGAAACTGCAAAAGTTTTTACTTTCAATCAACAAATTAAAACAATAAACGATTTAAGAGAAGGCCAATTATTACCTGGAATTGTAAATAATATTACAAATTTTGGCTGTTTTGTAGATATTGGAATTAAGGAAAGTGGATTAGTTCATGTTTCAAATTTAGCTAATAAATTTGTGAGTGATGTTAGTGAAATTGTAAATTTACACCAGCAAGTAATTGTAAAAGTATTAGAAGTTGATGTAGTAAGAAAACGTATTCAACTTGCTTTGAACTATAAGTAAATAGTTACATTAATTAATGCAATCTATCAAAGTTTTTTAATATACACTTGTTATACTAACTGATGGATTTTGTAATTAAATAGGTAAAAAATAGTATTTGCTAAGGGATTTTCTAAACTTTCTAAAGAGATTATTACAAACTACTAAGGGGTTTCGGAAAATGTCTAAGTAGATATTAGTATAATGTGAGTTTTAATAATAGTACATAAATAAAAAAGGGTTACTTTTAAGTAACCCTTTTCTCATTTCATATTAACCTACAAGTTAAAATTTAAACCCAAGTTTGAAAGAAAATTGAGCAAAGAATGAAACTGTATTTGTATCCGCTTCAAGTTTAATTAAACCGTCAGCAGGTGATTTTACACTAAATGCATAGTTGTATGAAACAGGTTTGATATCAAAACCAAAGAAAACATCTTTAGTAAAGTAATAATCTACACCTGCAACAGCTTGAATTCCAAATGCTGTTATATCTACGTGACGAGCAGTTAAATCTACAATATTTACGTCACCATTAGTATCAACAACAATAGTTGGATCAAATAATGAACGTCTTGCATAATCAAATGGTAATGCAAACCCTAGATAAGGAAATAATTTGTTGTTTTTTGTATTAAATAACCATTGAGCTCCAATAGAAACATTTGCATCAATTCTTTCGTCAGCAACTACTGCATCATAAGCTGGAATAATTTGCGTTCCGTTTATGTCAAAAACAGCAGGAATAGCAAGTTGAGAAGGTGTGTTACGTAAAATAGCGCCACCACTTAAAGTAATTGCAAAATTATCTTTTACATAGTATCTACCTTCAGCACCAACCATATTTGTAATACTATTATTGTTAGCATCTACATCATTAGCATATGGTGCAGCACCACTAACAGAGTTATAATAATAATTACTACTACTTGGTACAACTAAACCACCATTTAGAAATGCACCACGACCAAAAACCATAGCGACTGTAAAGTCACCTTTTTCTGGTGCATATTTAACAACATTGCAAGTATCACTACTTTTACAAGTTGACTTTGAATCTTTATCTTGCGCATTAACACTTAGTGTAATGATTAAGATAAAGCTTAATATTAAATATTTTTTCATATGTTTTAGTTCTTTAAGAGTTAAAAATTTGTTTTATATAGGGCTGTTTTCACAGCCCTATTATATTACTTAAAGAATCTTAGTTTCCTAATGCAGCATCCATTAACGCTTTATAAGCGTCTGCAATAGCCATTGCATTAGCATATCTTTGTGTTAATGTATCTACTCTTGCTTGAAGGTATTCAATGTATGCAGCAGCAGAAGCTTCATCTACTTGAGCTTCAGCTAAAGCAACTTGAGCTTCTTCTAAATCATCACAAGTATTTGCAAGATCATTTTGTAAACCATCTAACATATTTTGTAAATCTTCTAAATCATAAGCATCAATATCATCATAAACATCAATTAAGTTTTCTACTAGGTATTGCTCATTTTCTAAAGCAGTAATTTCTTGTTCTATAACCCAAACAGCTTGCCAAGCAGCAATTAACTGTGCATTAAGTTCTGGAGAATAACTAGTCCAATAACCATCAATAGCAGCATCGTATGCAGCTTGTAGAGAATCTACAACAGCTTGTTGTGCATCAATAACTGGTTGTAATGCAGCAAGTGCATCATTCCAAGCTGAGATGTCATCATTTGCATCATCAATCCATCCTTGAATAGTTGCAGGAGCATCTAAAGCATCAACATCAGCTTGAGCGTCATCTACATCATTTTGAGCAGCAACTACAGCAGCATCAGCAGCATTTTCTGTAGCTTGAGCAGCAGCAGCAGCGTCATCAGCAGCAACTAAAGCAGCTTCAGCAGCAGCTAAATCTGCAACACCGTTATCATATAAATCTTTTTGAGCATCATATTCAACTTGAGCAGCAGCTAAAGCATCTCCAAATGTATCAACTACACCTTGTGCAGCATCTATAGCAGCTTGAAGACCAGCAAGTGGTACTTGAGAAGCTGTTAAAGCAACTAAAGCAGCATCTAATCTTTCTGCATTTGTTCCACCAGCAATATCATCAGCACCTACATTATAAAAGTCAGTTGGATCTAAAGCACCAGCAGAAGCATCTGCTAAGAAAGCAGCGTAAGTTGCATAGTTTCCTGTTTCATCATTACCAACTCCAGGAGTTAATGATAATGCTTCAACACCATTATCAGTTGCGTTTACAACATAGTATGAATCTGTTGGAGTAGTAGCATCAGCATGTAATCCTATAGCACCATCAGCACCAGATTCCCATACAAACCCTGTTACATCTGCTTCAAAAGCAGCTTGTTTAGCATCATAATCAGCTTGTGCAACTAATACAGCAGCAACTTGAGCATCATAAGCAGCTTGAGCAGCTACAACGTCAGCTTCAGCAGAAGCAAGGCCAGCATCATAAATAGCTTGTTCAGTAGCAAGAGCGGCAATTGCAGCTTGGTAAGAAGCATCTAGAGCAGCTAAAGCAACAACTAAATCATCTCTTACAATTAAAGCAGCAGCAGCAACATCATCAGCATCATCAGAAGCAGTAGCAGCAGCAGTTTGTGCAGCTTCAGCATCAGTTAATGCAGTTTCAGCAGCAGTTAATGCAGCTTCTGCAGCGGCTAAAGCAGCAGGGTAATCAGCTAAAAGTAATTCCCAGTCAGCGATATCATCTTGTGCATCAGCAACATCTCCTTCAAGAACTTCTTTTTCATCTAGCATATCCTGTAATTCAGCAGCTTCTAATTCATATTCATCAACAATTTCATCTTCAGCGTTTTGAGTGTCATAAAGAGCATCAACAGCGTTTTCAGCGATAGTTAATTCAACTTCTTTTTCATCAATCAAAGCTTGTAAATCATCATAAGATGCTTGTAAAGCAGTAAATGCAGCTTCTGCAGTATTTGGATCAGCCATATAAGCTTCAAGATTTGCAATTGCAGTTTCTAAGCCAGCTTTCATAGCTGTATAATTAGTAACATCTCCTTCTAACTGAGTTAAAAAGTAAGCCCAAGATACATCTTCAGATGTGTTAATCATTAATTGAGCGTTAGCTAAATCAGCTTCAGCATCCAATCTTTGCATTAAAATTGAGTTTGCAGCATCCATAGCATATCTATAAGAGTATGCATAGTCAATTGCTAATTGAACACCAGCAGCTTCTAAATCAGCAAGTAACGCAGCCATATCAAGTTCAAACTGAGTTTGAGCAAGAGCTAAAGCGTTTTGAGCAGCAGCAACATCTCTATTTGTTTGAGCTACTAGTAATAAAAGTTGTTGCTCACGTGCAGCAGCTTCATATGCATTATCACCTTCAATTCCGGCAGTAATTGCAGCAACTTGTTCAGCTTGAGCAGCAAGTAAGTCAGCTTGAGCTTGTTGAGCAGCAGCTTGTGCTGTTAAGTAATCAGCCTCAGCATTTTGAACTGCAGTTTGAGCTGCAATTAAATCTGCTTGTGCCGAATAGATAGCTTCAACAACTGGATCAACGTCTGTGTCGATACAAGATGTAAAGCTGATACTAAATAGGGTAGTTAGCATTAAGGCTAACGACAATTTTTTTAAATTTCTCATTTTGTAAACTTTTAATTAATATTCTTTTAAAATTAAATAGGTTAATAAACTGTATTATTACAATTAGTAAGCAAAACTACATATATAATTCTTATTATGCAATACTAGATTTGTAAAAAATTATGTTTCTCATGGATAAAATTAGGGTATTTTAGTTAGTTAACCTATAAAAAGCTGAAAAACAATTACTTAAAATTTAATTTGGAATAAGTATATTTTTGTAATTTATAATTGATTTACAACCTTTTAGCTTTTTTTTTGATGATATTTTAGTGTTTGTATTAAAAATGTTAGAAATAGATAATTAATTTAGTGTTAATTTGTTTATTTAATTAGTGTTTTTTGTAAATAAGTATGTACAATTTATATAAAATAACCACTAGTAGGCAGATTCTAATTTACATAGCAATTCTTTAAGTTATTGCTTGTTTCCTAGTGGTAGTATCTAGTTTATTTCACTTTTTTTTTAGTTTAAAAACTTCTAACAACGTTAGGTTGATGTAGTAAGAAAACGTATTCAGTTATCTATAAATTATAAATAGAAAAGAGCACCAATTAGTGCTCTTTTCCTCTTTTTCAAAGCAATCCTCCAAACTATTGCTTGTTTCCAAGCATTAATAACTCGCTCACAACAACTTCTGTGATATATCTTTTTTCACCTTCTTTAGTTTCATAACTTCTTGAAGTTAACTTTCCTTCAATAGCAATTTCTCTCCCTTTTTCTAAATATTTTTCTGCTATTTCAGCAGTTTTGTTCCAAGCTACTAAATTGTGCCAATCAGTATTTGTTACTTTTTCACCTTCAGCATTTTTATAACTTTCATTTGTTGCTAATGAAATTTTAGCTAGTTTTTTACCGCTTTCTAAAGTGATAATTTCAGGGTTATTTCCTAAATGTCCAATTAACTGTACTTTGTTTCTTAACGTACTCATAAGATAAGGTATTAAATTAAGTTGAATCTCATTTGTTCAATTCAACAATGCAAATATTAGATAGGTTTTTAAAATTATTCGGTTGTTATATATTTACTTTCGATTGTAAGCGTTTGTAGTCGTTTGTAATTGAATATTTTTAAGTATATTTGTACAGCCCCTTTTTAAAACTAACAAATATGATTAATGATTTTAAAAATGAGCTATGGTTACCGTATAGGCTCGAAACTTGGAGCGAAGAAGATGAGTTACAGATTTCTAATTACGGTAGAATAAAACGTAAAAAAGTATATGAAGATATTTGGGAGCTTTCAAAATATGCATATGTAAGCGGTTATGTTTCTTTTTGGATTAAGAAAAAAGATAAAAAAAGAACATCTGCAAGCTATGCTCACAGAGCCGTTGCTTTTTTATTTGTTGAAAAGAGGGAAGACCAAAAGTTTGTAATTCATTTAGATTTTGATAAAACTAATAATGTTGCATCAAATTTAAAGTGGGCTAATAGAGAAGAGTTAAATGCTCATAATAAAAAGAATCCAATTCATAAAAAAAGAGTAGGAAAAAGAACTTACTCTAAATTAACTGAAGGAAGGGTTAGAATGATAAAAAGAAAAATTAACGATCCAAATAGAAAAACTAGAATGCGTTTAATTGCTAAACAATTTGGAATTTCTGAAATGCAATTGTATAGAATTAAATCTGGTGAAAATTGGGGAAGTGTTGAGTAAATAAAGTATAATTGAAAAAGAATAATAATTGCTATGAAAAAAAATTGCTTAGAATGCGGAGAAGCATTTCAAGGACGAATTGACAAAAAATTTTGTTCAGACTATTGTAGAAATTCATTTAACAATAAAATAAATAAGGATAGTAAAAACCTAATTAGAAATATCAATAACAGACTTCGTAAAAATCATCATTTATTAGACAATTTAAATGTTTCTGGAAAAACGAAAGTAACTAGAACAAAGTTGTTAGATGGTAATTTTGATTTTAACTTTTTTACTTCAATTTACACTACCAAAGCAGGGAATACTTATTATTATATTTACGACCAAGGTTATTTAGCTTTAGAAAATGATTATTATTTATTAATTAGAAAAGAGTAATATAAGCACTACAGCAATATGTATAATTCATTGCTCGGTTTGGTAATTGTCCGACAAACATTCTATATATTCGACCTGATTTTTTAACTGAAAATCCTAGCGAATTTACAGCTACGAAATCATAATACTAACCCGTTAGCACCAATTAAGTCAAAATCAAATTTAAGATGAAAGTAACAACTGAGAAAAATGAAAAAGTAGCAAAAATGATATTTGCATCTATATATCCACTTTATTTAAATAGATTGGTAAAAAATGGAAGAACCAAGGAAGAACTAAACCAAGTAATAGAATGGTTAACTGGATTTGATGAAGGTAAATTACAAACACTTATTGAAGAGAAAGTAACTTTTAGAACATTTTTTCAAAAAGCTAAAATACATCCAAATGCACACTTGATTAAAGGAGTCGTTTGTGGTTATCGAATTGAAGAAATAGAGGATGAATTTGAATTGTATAAACAATGCAGACGTATGGAAAAGCTAATTGATGAATTGGCAAGAGGTAGAAAGATGGAAAAGATTTTAAGACAATAATCAAAATCGGAATTATGGCAAAAACAAAGACAACTTACACAGGAGAAAACGTAACAGATTTCATAAACTCATACGTTGATAACGAACAGAAAAAAGCTGACAGTTTTCATTTGATCGAATTGATGCAGGAATGGTCTAATGCTGAATCTAAAATGTGGGGACCGACAATTATTGGATTCGACAATTACCATTACAAATATGCTAGCGGACACGAAGGTGATGCGCCTGTTCTTGGATTTTCACCGAGAAAAGCAGCGTTCTCGCTCTACGTTTATTCTGATACGGAAAGAAGTAAATTATTATTAGCTGAACTCGGTAAATTCAAAATGGGAAAGGCTTGTATTTATGTGAAAAAACTTTCTGACATTAATATTTCGACTTTAAAAGAACTCTGCATAGAATCAATTAAATACATTAACGAGCATCACGAATGTTCTTGCAGAATAAAACGAACAAATTAACGAAAGAAAGAAAAACGGTTGCTAACAATATGTATTATTCATTGCTGGGTTTGGTAATTGTCCGACAAACATTCTATATATTTAACCTGATTTTTTAACTGAAAACCCTAGCGAATTTACAGTAACGAAATCATAATACTAAACCGTTGGCAGTAAACCAATGATAATAAACGATTAAGAAACTCTAGATAAAATTATTAATTTAGGTTTAAAAGTCAATTACCAACACTATGCATAATTTATGCTTACTTTTAATCTAAATATATACGAACAAACAACCTAGGTATGATTTGCTACAACCGAAAAATCTTCGATTTTCCACTCATACAAATCTTAACTCAAATTCGTTATTAAATTTTAAAAGTTAATATAATTATGAATAAAAATTTAGATATTGATAAATTGAAATTTCCAATTGGAGAATTTGAAAAACCAACCAACATTACAAAAGCTCAAATTACTAGTTGGATTTCTGAGATTGAACAATTTCCAAAGCAATTAATTGAGTTAACTTCTCAAGTTAAACCGAATGAATTACAATGGAAATATAGGCCAAATGGTTGGACAATACATCAAGTTGTTCATCATTGTGCCGATAGTCATATGAATAGTTTTATTAGGTTTAAATTAAGCCTTACTGAAGAAAAACCAATAATTAAACCTTATAGCGAAGGAGAATGGGCGGAATTACCAGATGTTTTAAATGTAGATATTTCAGCATCTCTAAAAATTATTGAAGGTTTACACACAAGATGGACTGTTTTATTAAATTCATTAAATAATACCGATTTTAAAAAAGAATTTATTCACCCAGAGCATGGTAAACAGTTTTCTATTGCCGAAAATATTGGTATTTATGCATGGCATTCAAACCACCATTTAGCTCATATTAAACAAGCTATTAAGAATAAAGAGAGATTTTAAAAGGTTATATTAAAACTTGTTTTCTACTTCTGCAGCTTCTAACATTAAATAATGTAAATCTGTATTTTTAATAAAAGGTGTTAGTAAATCACTACCAGGTCCAAACATGGCTAATTCCACATAATCTGCAGAGTGATGCATACTAATCCAACCAACTGAATTGTGTTGTTTTTGAATTTCAGACAATACTTTGAAAGGTAATTTTCTAGCATTATATAATCCTTCCTCAGATTTTAAATTAGTGTAATAGCTTAAAATTAATTTAGCTTCATCATCTGTAGTAGCAAAATTATTTGCGTATTCTATACGTTCTTTAACTTGTGAAACTGTAGTTTCTTTTCCAAAACCATTTAAAATCCACTCGTTAGTATGTTTATAGTTTTGTAGCGTATCAAAATTATTGTTTGCTTTTTTACCATAAATTAAACCAGG
>Ga0316205_10004668_pt1 | contig 11820 bp, 9 predicted proteins | sample 3monthpyrite_MG_FD_204941 | JGI IMG/M metagenome (GOLD analysis project Ga0316205, IMG submission 204941) | Microbial mat bacterial communities from mineral coupon in-situ incubated in ocean water Damariscotta River, Maine, United States -... | ecosystem: Environmental > Aquatic > Marine >... | reverse complement strand
CATGGAACCATCTTTTAAATGTCCGGTGGCAAATACGACTGACTGCGAGTAGTCCCTGTGCGTTAACGGGATACCGGCGTATGAAGAAGCGCCCGATGCTGCAGTGACTGCTGGCACGACCTGGAACGGTACCTTTTGCTGCATCAGTGTATCAATCTCCTCTCCACCTCTGCCAAAAATAAAAGGATCACCTCCTTTCAGTCGACAAACCTTTTTACCTTCCTTGCCTAACCTGGCCAACAGATGGTTAATATCTTCCTGTGGCACCGAGTGATTGGAACGCTCCTTGCCTACATAAATTCTCTCAGCATCACGTCTGACCAAATCCAGTATTGGTTTAGAAACCAGCCGGTCATAAACGACCACATCTGCCTGTTGCATCAAACGTAATGCCCGAAAGGTCAACAAGTCGGGATCACCGGGGCCGGCTCCGACAAGGTAAACCTCTCCCGTATCCAGGGTATGATGTTTTATTGCATCTTCAAATGCTCTTTCAAGGTACTCATGAGCTCTGTCATCCTGACCTGCCATGACCATCTCGACGATAGGGCCTGAGAGAATTTGTTCCCAGAACTTGCGACGTTCTTCTACTGTAGCAAAGCTCTGTTTGGCTTTACCCCTGTATTCTTCCATCAAAATACCCAGTCTTCCATAACCGGATGGAATCATGGATTCCAGTTTTGATCGGAGTGTTCGTGCCAGAACGGGAGAAGACCCTCCGGTTGAAATGGCAACCTGAACAGGTGAGCGATCGATCATCGAAGGCATAATAAAGCTACCCATAGCAGGATGATCAACGACATTCACCGGCACGCCTTTATTGTTGGCCAGCTCAGCTATATTTTCATTCACTGATTTATTATCAGTCGCGGCAATCACCAGCACTTTACCTTGCATATCATCTTCAGAGAACTCTCCCTGACGATACTCTATTTGAGCCTGATCATTTAAAATACTCAAACTCTCACACAATTCAGGCGAGACCACGGTGACGTTAGCACCTGCATCCATCAATAGACTGACTTTTCGTTCTGCGACACTGCCGCCACCCACCACCAGACATGGACGATTTTTAATATTGAGAAAGATGGGTAAGAAATCCATAGATCAGACCTGTTTGTAATAAAGTGTTATTAACGTCAGCATAATAACTGCACCTTGTCAGTCATCAGAGACTGATTATTGTTTCGTTGTTTAAATTTTCTCTTGCCCGCCCATATAGGCTTGCAATGCTTCAGGTATATGAATATTACCTTCACGATCCTGACCATTTTCCATAATAGCGACCAGCGTTCTACCCACGGCGAGGCCCGAACCATTAATCGTGTGTAGCAACTCAGGTTTACCTGTTTCAGGATTACGCCAGCGAGCCTGCATACGACGAGCCTGAAATGACTCGAAACTACTGCATGAGGAAATTTCCCTGTATTTCTGTTGTCCGGGTAACCACACTTCCAGGTCATAGGTCTTTGCTGCTGAGAAGCCAACATCACCTGAACATAAACTCATTACTCGATAGGGCAAACCCAGTTTCTGCAATACCGCCTCTGCATGCCGGGTTAAAGATTCCAGTGCAGCACTGGAATCCTCCGGTTTCATGAACTGAACCATCTCTACTTTTTCAAACTGGTGCTGACGAATCAAGCCACGTGTATCACGCCCATAGGAACCCGCTTCTGAACGGAAGCAAGGCGTATGCGCTGTGAATTTTAACGGCAGGCGCTCACTTTCGACAATTTCACCCCTCAGCATATTGGTTACGGGTACCTCAGCAGTGGGTATCAGATAGTATTCATGCTCGCCTTTTAAAGCAAACAGATCTTCTGCGAACTTAGGTAACTGCCCGGTGCCATGCAGACTATCTGCATTCACCAGATAGGGAACATAAACCTCTTCATATCCATGTTCATTGGTATGCAAGTCAAGCATAAACTGTATCAATGCGCGATGTAATTTTGCCAGGGGCCCGCTCAACAACATAAAACGCGACCCGGTCAGCTTTGATGCCGTTTCAAAATCCAGCCAACCTTTATTTTCACCCAGGTCAACATGATCTTTGACGTCAAAATCAAATTGCGGCAGTTCACCCCATTGACGAATTTCGACATTATCGTCTTCGCTATAGCCATCAGGTACATCGTCATGCAACAGGTTGGGTATGCCCAGGTAGATCGCTTGCAATTCGTTCTGAAGCTCGCCTAATTGTGTTTCGGCCTGCTTCAGTTCTTCACCCATGTTGGCCACCTGGTCAAGTAATGGCTGGATATCATCACCAGCTGCTTTGGCCTTGCCTATGGATTTGGAAATGATGTTACGCTCGTTCTGCAATTCCTGTGTTCTGATTTGAATTGTCTTGCGTTTTCCTTCCAGTTGAGAAATTGCCTCAACATCCAGTTGAAAATTTCTGCGCTTGAGCTTTTCAGCGACGAGTTGCAAATCATTTCTTAATAATTTTGGATCCAGCATGGTGTCTACAAATTCCTTAAAGCCTAGTGGCTTACTTGTACTGGCCAACTCACTATATGGCCCGGTTTAATATTGTTTTGAAGATGACTGATAATACCTTGCACTTTTTCAGCCTCATCAAAAAATTCAACGATGATGGGTAAATCCAACGATAAATCGACAAGACTGGCACTGAGAACCTGACCCGACTCACCGATACCTTCAATACCTCTGTAGACAGTAACGCCCCTGACTTTTTCGACGTCCCGCAACAACGTCAGCAGCTTTTCAAGATGTGCTGAGGTTTCCGTTAAATAGATCCTTGCCATCATCATATTTTCACCATTCATATCTGTCGTCCCATTAACATACCCGCCCAGGTGGCTGCCAGGCAAAGAAGTACACTTAATAGTATATTTAAAACAGCTTTCTGGGTTTCACCGTTTTCAAGTAATAACAAGGTTTCCATCGAGAAGGTAGAAAACGTGGTCAAGGCGCCCAGCAAACCAATCTGCATGGCAGCACGCCATTCAGGGCTCATGCTGAGGCGTTCAAGAAACACAACATAAAGCAGGCCCATTCCCAGACAGCCGATCACATTGACGGCAAGCGTTCCATAAGGGAAACCTCTGCCCAGTAGCATGTGTGTGCCATTGGAAATCATATAACGGAGTAAGGCGCCGATGGCACCTCCACTGGCTATGGCGAAAATCTTGATCAATGTCGAACTATCCTATTGATTGAATCGAATCGTGCGTATTGTACCTATTTTACTCATGATTTGCCTTTTTTCCTGGCTTTTTCATCCAGTTCACGCAGATATTTTAATTTTTCGGCAATCTTGATCTCCAGCCCGCGATCAACCGGGAAATAGTATTGCTGTTCGGGCATTTCATCCGGGAAGTAGCGTTCCCCGGCGGCATAGGCATTTTCATCGTTATGGGCATAACGATAATCCTTGCCATAATCCAGGGACTTCATCAACTTTGTAGGCGCATTACGTAAGTGCAAGGGTACATTAACGGATCCATATTGGCTGGCATCTTTCATGGCCGATTTGAAGGCAGTATAAACGGCATTACTCTTTGCAGCACAGGCAAGATAAACCACCGCCTGTGCTAACGCCAGCTCACCCTCAGGGCTGCCCAGGCGTTCTTGCACATCCCAGGCACTCAGGCATATTTGTAGTGCTCGCGGGTCGGCGTTGCCGATATCTTCACTGGCCATTCGCAGCAACCGCCTGGCGATGTAGAGAGGATCACAACCTCCGTCCAGCATGCGCGCCAACCAGTACAGGGCTCCATCGGGTGATGAACCCCTGACGGACTTATGCAAGGCCGATATTTGATCGTAGAAGGCATCGCCACCCTTATCAAAACGACGCACCCCGCCACTCACCACATCTTTCAGTACTGACAGTGTAATAGTTTCCTTACCCTCACTCGACTCGGCGATATCAGATGCAATTTCAAGCATATTGAGCGCATAACGGGCATCACCATCGGCTGCCTGTGCCAGTAGTTGTCTGCATTCCGGTTCCATAACAAGTGATCTGGCACCCAGTCCGCGTTCACTATCGGTTAATGCCCTGTCGATAAGTTGCAGAATACTTTCCTGATCGAGACTTTTAAGCACATAAACACGAACGCGCGACAACAAGGCATTATTGAGTTCAAAGGAAGGATTTTCTGTGGTTGCACCAATAAAAGTAATCGTGCCATCTTCAACGTGAGGCAGAAAGGCATCCTGCTGAGCCTTGTTAAAACGATGCACCTCGTCAACGAACAGAATGGTGGCACGATCATGCTGCTGGCGATTCATTCTGGCTTTATCAATGGCGAGGCGAATATCCTTGACGCCGGACAGGACCGCCGAAAGGCTGGTAAATTCGGCATGAGCATAGCCTGCAATCATTCGTGCCAGGGTTGTCTTGCCGGTACCGGGAGGACCCCAGAACAACATCGAATGCATATGCCCCATATCAAGCGCCTGCCTCAAGGTTTTACCAGTACCCAGCAAATGTGATTGACCCAGCACTTCATCCAGAACCTGCGGACGCATGCGATCCGCTAATGGCCGGAAATCCTGCGGCTTGTTATTGAGGGTACTCAATCGAGGCTTAATTTATAATTGATCGCCGCCAATCAAATCCGTACCGGGCGGCATGGTGAAGCGAAATTTCTCATCATCGATGACAGGATTCATTTTCAATTGATGAAAGCGTATTTGCGTACGCTGTCCAAGGTTATCCTTAAGCTCCAGTATGGCAATACTGGATTGTTTAAAGCCCACCGAAATTTCCGCAAACTCCGTGTCTTCCTGTTTTGGAACCAGGCTGACCCATTGGTATTCATCACCACGATCTACCTCGGTGAGATTGAAATCACGGGACAACGGGTACTTACCACTGAGCACTAATGCAGGTGCATTACCAATTGCCTTGGCTGCCTGCTTGACGGTCACCTGATCAAGTTCTGGGTCATGAATCCAGATACGTTCGCCATCCGCTACAATCACTTGCGGATAAGGCTCACTGTACTGCCAACGAAACAGACCTGGCCTTTTGATCCATACCTGACCGCTGGATTCCTGAACAGTATGACCTGTTGCGTCTTTCAATACTTGCGAAAAATCTGCCACAAACGCTTTTACTTCTTTATGAAAACGGTTTAAATCATCCAGTCCGGTAGCGGCATAAACACAGGCATGAACGACAAATAAAACAATAAACAACAAGGAACGCATATTTATTTTCCTGAATTTAAAATGGTCACAATCAATCCCTGACGGGAGGTGGAGCGATCACTTCACGACTGCCATTGGATTGCATACTACTGACGATACCGGCTGCTTCCATCGCTTCAATCATACGTGCCGCGCGATTGTAACCAATCTTTAATCGGCGCTGCACCGATGAGATAGAGGCACGCCGGGTCTCTGTGACGATTTTCACTGCTTCGTCATATAATGGATCAGACTCATCAACCGCATCAGAAGTTTCACCTGGTAGTAAAACAGGTACACCGCCCTGCTCTTCATCAACAATATCGTCCAGGTAATCAGGCTCACCCAGTTCTTTCAACTGAGCGACCACCCGATGGACTTCGGGATCATCGACAAATGCGCCATGCACACGCGTAGGAAGACCACTACCCGGACTCAGATACAGCATGTCGCCATGCCCTAACAATTGCTCTGCTCCACCCTGATCGAGAATGGTGCGTGAATCAACCTTGGACGACACCTGGAAAGCAATACGCGTCGGGATATTGGCTTTGATCAAGCCGGTGATAACATTCACCGAGGGTCGTTGCGTCGCAACAATCAGGTGAATACCCGCTGCGCGTGCCTTTTGTGCCAGACGGGCAATCAGCTCTTCGCATTTCTTGCCAACGATCATCATCATGTCGGCAAATTCATCGATCACGACCACAATCATCGGCAGATGATTGAGTGTGGGTGGCGGCTCATCCGGGTCAAACGCTTCTTCGCGTTTATATAATGGATCCTGAATCGGCGTACCCTTGTTAATAGCATCCTTGACCTTGCGGTTATAACCGGCAATATTACGTACACCCAGTGCAGCCATCAAGCGGTAGCGTCGCTCCATCTCGCCCACGCACCAGCGCAAGGCATTGGCTGAATCTTTCATGTCGGTAATGACCGGTGTTAACAGGTGTGGAATGCCTTCATAAACTGACAGTTCCAGCATCTTCGGATCAATCATGATCAAGCGCACGTCATTGGGTGTGGCTTTGTAGAGCAGGCTAAGAATCATGGCATTCACAGCCACTGATTTACCCGAGCCCGTGGTACCCGCTACCAGCAAATGCGGCATTTTTGCCAGATCAACGACGATCGGATGGCCACTAATATCCTTGCCCAGAGCCAGGGTGGCATGTGAGCTGGATCGATCATATTCCTGGGACCGCAGAATCTCACTCAGATAAACTATTTCACGGTGTTCGTTAGGAATCTCGAGGCCCACCGTTGATTTGCCGGGTATCACCTCGACGACACGCAAACTGATCACAGACATGGCACGCGCCAGGTCCTTGGCCAGGTTACTGATCTGGCTGACCTTCACACCCGCCGCCGGCTGTACTTCGAAGCGTGTAATCACTGGCCCCGGATGAACCGATTCCACTTCTATCTCAATACCGAAATCACGCAATTTTAATTCCAGTAATTGTGACATCGCCTCTAATGCATCTTTGGAATAACCCTTGGTGGATGGAACCGGGTCATCCAGTAATGACAGCGCTGGTAACTCTGTGTTGGGTGCCGGTTCAAACAATGAAACCTGCCTTTCCTTTTCTATACGAATACTCGGTGCAAGTTCTTTGATAACCGGCTCGATTTTGACCGGCTTGCGATTCTCTTTTTTGACTTTTTCTATTCGCGCACTGTCGGTTCTTACCTTGCGCGCTCTGCGTAACTCCAGCATTTCACGAAAATATCCGGACAAGCCTCTTACCCAGTTAAAAGCTTGCAAACTGATGGCACCCAGTTGATCCATCGTTTTCAGCCAGGACAGGCCGGTAAACAGGGTAATCCCGGTCAGGAACAAGGCCAGTAACAACAAGGTCGAGCCCATGGAACCAAATGCCTTCAATAATGCCAATGCCACCATGGAGCCCAGAATGCCACCTGCAGTCTGTTCTGGCAGTATGCCCGGCTGAATCAGAAAATGGATCGAGGCGAGTGCGGTACCCGCTACTAATGTCAGCACAAACCCTGAAAACCGGATCGAGAAAATGCGTCCATCAAATTCGCCCGTGATCTTACGCTCCCGATAGATCAACACACCGGTGTAGATAATCATCACCGGGACCAGATAGGCAAGATAGCCAAACAACAATAACAGTACATCAGCAAACCAGGCACCGACCTGGCCCCCGGCATTGTTGATCTTCGATGTCGTTATACTGTTAGTCCATCCAGGATCACCGGTGTGGTAGCTCGCCAGCACGATAATGAAGTAGATGCCAATGGCTCCAAACACAAAAAGCGCACCTTCACGAAGACCTCGTGCAACATGCGACCCTAATGGTTTTGCCTCAGCTTTCTTTTTACGTGCCTGTGCCAAATCTATTCCTTTACTGTAAGAATGTCTTATAAATGTTTAATTATTATCAATATAATGTCTTTGCGCAAGTGCTTATTTCAGTGCCGGATAAACCACTTCCCCGGCGCTCACATTGACCGCATTCAGCAGTTCGGCATGCGCTTTCCAGTCTGGCGAGGCCAGATGCAAGGCATAGGGCAATATCGCCGCAGACAAGGCCTGAGAAGCAGTACGTGGTACAGCACCGGGCATGTTGGTCACCCCGAAGTGTACCACCTCCTCCTCTATATAAGTGGGATGTTCATAGCTGGTGGGCTTGGTGGTTTCCACACAACCTCCCTGATCAACCGAGATATCAATAATAACACTTCTTTTTTTCATGTTTTTAACCATAGCCCTGCTCACCAGATGAGGAGCTTTGGCACCAGGAATCAACACTGCGCCTACCAGCAGGTCCGCCGATCCCAGTGCTTCCTCGATGGCATCCTGATAAGGATAAAGGCCGGTGACATTGGGCCCTATACTCCTGGCCATATCCAGCTTTTCTGGCAGGCGGTCAAATACCGTGACCTGCGCCCCTATGGCGGCAGCCATTGTGGCAGCATGACTACCTGCAACACCAGCACCCAGAATCACCACATGGCCACGTTCTGCAGTAGCGAGGCCGCCCAGCAGCACACCACGTCCACCCTCAGGCTGGTAAAGCAGATGCGCCCCGACCTGCACAGCCACCCTGCCAGCGACCGCACTCATGGGGGTCAGCACAGGCAGTTTTCCATTGGATTCGACCGTCTCAAACGCGACTGCCGTCAGGCCGATTGCCAGCAATTGTTGAGTGAGCACCTCGTTGGCGGCCAAATGTAAAAAACAAAACAACAGATGCTGCGCTTTCAGCAGCTGCAGTTCATCACCCCAGGGCTCTTTCACCTTGATAATCATGTCCGCCTGCTCATAGACTTCAGCCGCCGTTGCAAGTATGGTCACGCCGAGCTGCTGGTATTGCCCATCAGGGTAGCCGCTCAACTCACCCGCGCCCTGTTGCAGATACAACGCATGTCCGGCTCGCACCAGCTCGGCGCAGGCCTGGGGTATCAGGCCAACTCGCCCCTCAAGGACCTTGGTTTCTTTTGGTATGCCTATTTTCATAGCGAAATATAATCCCGTTTGGGTTAAAATCTCATTTTTGTTTTATCGTCCGGTTTATATGGGCGATAGGCTTAATCCAAAGCCATATTGTAAATGCTGAACCAAACCGGGTTTGCAAAGTCCAATTCAGCACCCATCAATATCGTACTTACAGATTTTCAGATCGGAGCCATTATACATGAGTGAAACCAAGCATTGTCGTCTTTTGATTCTCGGCTCAGGCCCAGCAGGATACACCGCCGCGATATACGCTGCACGCGCTAACCTGAACCCCGTCCTCGTTACCGGTCTTGAACAAGGTGGACAACTCACCACGACCACCGATGTCGATAACTGGCCCGGTGATAATGAAGGCGTTATGGGACCGGAATTAATGGAAAGGATGCGCCTGCATGCCGAACGCTTTGATGTCGAAATCATCTTTGACCACATCAAGGAAACCAATCTGAAACAGCGTCCCTTTACGCTGGTAGGTGACTCGGTCACCTACACCTGCGATGCCCTGATCATATGCACTGGTGCCAGCGCACGATACCTGGGCATACCTTCTGAAGAAGCCTTCAAGGGAAAAGGCGTATCCGCCTGCGCGACCTGTGATGGATTCTTTTACAAAAAACAGCACGTGGCTGTCATTGGTGGTGGCAATACAGCTGTTGAAGAAGCCTTATATCTATCTAACATTGCGGATCACGTCACTGTTGTCCATCGTCGCGATGCATTCAGGTCAGAAAAAATCCTGTCCGCACAACTGATAGAAAAATCAAAAACCGGTAACGTCACCATTGAATGGGATCATGTCCTCGATGAAGTACTGGGCGATGATAGTGGCGTCACCGGCATGCGCATTAAAAATGTCAAAGATAACTCCACCAAAGACATCAAACTGATGGGCGTTTTTATTGCTATCGGCCATACGCCGAATACGGCTATCTTTGAAGGCCAGCTGGATATGGCCGGTGGTTATATCAAAGTACAGACAGGTTCAGATGGTAATGCCACTCAAACCAGTGTAGAGGGCGTTTATGCAGCCGGTGACGTCACCGACCATATCTATCGTCAGGCGATCACCTCTGCCGGCACTGGCTGCATGGCAGCACTGGATGCAGAAAAATACCTCGACAACCTGAAGGCTTAAGGCTTATTGCCTGAGATGATAAAAAAGGGGCATCATATCCATGCCCCTTTTTTATTGCCGTAACCGACCATGCCATCATCCACATTAAACTATCATGAACGTGCCTTGTTGTTCAAACGACTCGCCAGTATGGAACATGCAGGCATTGATAGTCAGCAATCGTTAGCCAGTCTGGCCTCGGACAAAGAACAACATCTTGCCGATAAATGTCGACTCACACTCAAGAAGATAAAAACCGGTAAACCGTTTTACCTGGCCGCCATGGAAGCAGGCTTGATTGATTCACTGGAATCGATACTCATTAAAACCACGCAACAAAGTGGGACACCTGAAGTCATCTACACCACCCTGGCCAACAATTATGAAAACAAAGCCCGACGACTACGGTTACTCAAATCCAGACTGATGTTACCATTGGGTCTGTTATTACTGGCCGGCTTTATTGGCCCGCTACCACAGTTGATCATAGGAAAAATAACGGCGATCGCTTATTTGTTCCAGGGTGCAGGGTTTGCCTTTCTAATACTGCTGTCTCTGAAGCTACTGTTTAAATTACCCTTATGGTTACGCAAAGCCTCTTTAGCTGACAACCCTGTTGCAGACAGTATTGACAAACTATTACTGACAGTACCTGCTATCAAACGATGGTATATCAGAAGAGCTGTATGCCAGTGGCTGGAACTCGCCGCGCTGTTGCTTGGCAGTGGGCTCAGTGCGTTTGAAACCATGCCATTACTCAACAATACACTGATCAGCAAACGCATCAAACAAGCCTTTGAATCAAGCCTTTCATCCCTGCTCCAGGGTCAGACATTTACTGATGCTTTCAGTCATAACCCGTACATAAGCGCGGAAACAAAACATTTTATCAATAGCGGTGAAACTTCAGGACGATTACCTGAAATGCTCAAACACAGTGCGTTACTTGAAAATGAGAGGCTGGAGGAAATTGAACAACAGTTTGCAGAATGGCTTCCTCGCATCATCTATTTTCTCGTCCTGTTCTGGCTGGCATCGAATATTATCGGCAAAGGTGTGACGTCACATCTCGACGCGATACCCTGAGAACAGCGTCAATCGGCAGCAGATAATACCTGAACGACTGATACCCTTATACTTTGGTAGTATTAATTCTTTCTGCTTCAGTTAAAATCAATATCAATTAACAGCATAATTATTTACATGACTATCAAAATGCACCAAAGCATTCTGGACTTCACCCGAGAAGACTGGAATCGATTACTTGAAAACCGCTACCCTTTCATGTGCTATGAATTCCTGGCTGCGCTGGAACAAAACCAATGTACCGGGGAACGGTATGGCTGGTTACCGAGGCATATTGCCGCTTATCAGGATGATAAACTGGTCGGCGTAATCCCCATGTATGAAAAAAATAATTCCTATGGTGAATTTGTTTTTGACCATGCCTGGGCAGATGCCTACCATCGACACACACTCCCCTACTACCCGAAATGGGTCATAGCCGCTCCTTATACACCCGCTACCGGGCCAAGAATACTGGTCGACCCGGCACACGAGTGGACGACAGTCGCCAGTGCTCTGGTCGATGCTGTCAGACAAATGCAAGCAGACACTGAAATTTCTTCCACTCACTTTCTGTTTACCACTGACAGGGAAACTACTTTTCTTGAGCAACAAGGGTTCATGACACGCCTGGGTTGTCAGTTTCATTGGCATAATCATGACTATCGGGATTTCCAGGATTTCCTGGAAACCTTTACCTCGAAAAAACGTAAAAATGTAAAGCAGGAAAGACGCTATGCGAATGAAGTGGATGCTGACGTAGAAATTATTCAGGGTAACCAGGCCAGCGATGAACAGATAATAGCTGCCGAATTATTTTACCGAAAAACATTTGATGAAAAATATGGCACTGCGACACTCAACCTGGGTTTCTTTCAACAGATTGCTCAAACCATGGGAGAGCAATTGCTACTCATTATGGCCAAACGGGCTGGACAATATATTGCAGGCGCGATTTGCTTTCAGGACGATAAAACCCTGT
>Ga0316205_10004667_pt1 | contig 11822 bp, 10 predicted proteins | sample 3monthpyrite_MG_FD_204941 | JGI IMG/M metagenome (GOLD analysis project Ga0316205, IMG submission 204941) | Microbial mat bacterial communities from mineral coupon in-situ incubated in ocean water Damariscotta River, Maine, United States -... | ecosystem: Environmental > Aquatic > Marine >... | reverse complement strand
AAAGTGGTCACATTAAATCATCTAAAAACATTCCTTTGCAGGAGTTATCGAAAAAACTTAATTCATTAAATAAACATAAAACTTACATACTATGTTGCGCAACCGGCAATCGCAGCGGTTCTGCAAAAAAATTAATGGTTTCAGCAGGATTTGAATTTGTTCATAACGGTGGTGGTTGGATACAATTACAAGGAAAAATTGTCTGATTTATAATGAATAAAATTGCTACGCAAATAATACAAAAGTGGAATGTAAAGCGAGTTCTTGGATTGATAATCGGACTTTTTTTGGCTATCCAAGCTGTGATTTATAAAGATGCGATACTTGGTATTTTAAGTGTTTTTTTCCTTTTTCAGATCGTCACAAACACAGGTTGTTTTAGTGCAAACGAATGCTCAATTCCTGTAGCAGATAACATGAATGAAGAAATAAAATGAGCGGACAACCCAAAGAAGCGACTTTTCAAGAATTAGTAAATGGCTCAACTCCTGTTTTAGTAGACTTTTTTACTGATTGGTGTGAACCTTGTAAGATGATGGTTCCAATTTTAAATGAATTGAAAAATCGTATGGGTGAGAATATTACCATAATTAAAATTGATGCAGAGAAAAATGCAGACGCCACTATTCGATATCAGGTTCGAGGGGTTCCGACACTTATTTTATTTCAAAATGGCAATGTTCTATGGCAGCGAGCAGGTGTTGTACAGGTAAATGAATTACAAAAAATAATTACATCAAATGTAGAAGGTACCCATCATGGATGAAAAACATCTATATGAGGTTAATTTAGACTGGACGGAAACACGTAAAGGAGAATTAACTTCACCTATGTTAACAAACAAAATTGACGTGGCTACACCACCAGAATTCCCTAATGGAATTGAAGGAATTTGGTCTCCGGAGCACTTATTTGTTTCTGCCGTAAGTAGCTGTTTAATGACAACTTTTTTAGCAATTTCGGAATTCTCTAAGCTTGAGTTTACTTCGTTTTCTGTAGGTGCAATAGGTACACTCGAAAAAATTGACGGAAAGTTTGTTATAAGTGAAATTGAATTGAAACCTATTCTTGTTATTACTGATAAATCTAAAATTTCAAAAGCTTTACGTATTATAGAAAAATCAGAAGCAGCTTGCCTCATTTCAAATTCAATTACTTCGAAAATTGTACTAACGCCCACAATCAATGTTATTGAAACAGAGTTGATTTAAGAAAAGATATAGTCTATTTCGCCGGTTTTTAATTTTAGTTGATCAGAAATCAATGATTACTTGAGCCGTGAATCCAGTCTGAACTTTCACACTTCTGCGGATAAAATATGGTTCCGGTTTACGGAAGGGATATACACTTCCCCTATCCCATTGTTGATTGTTGTTATCATCGCGAAAAATGGTTAACCGATAACTTAGAGGTGGTACGTCTTCAATAATTTTAACATTTTCCATTGTACCGCTATAGCTCAATTCATTTTGTTCATTCACTAAAGTATAAAAATAGAGTCCTGTACTATCCATCGAGTTAATTGCAATTTCAAGTTCTCCCATTTCATTAGAATCCCAAATTTCAGGGGTATATAATGCACGTCGTTGCGTCATCGGGTTCCAAACAAGAAACTGATAATCAATTCCATTAATCCATTCGTCCTGTGGACCAATAAACAAACGATTTTTATCCACTCCAATAATCGGCCAGTCGTTAAATGTAACATCACCTTCTACAACAACAACAGAATCTAACAGCATTCTATCTGTTATTTGCGATGCATATCTTATTGCAAATGCTTGTGTTGGAAAAAGACCACTCTTTGTATCAACTTCTACAATTCGTTGCAAGGTGGTGTCGATTTGTGTACTTCCATTAAATCGAATTTGTTCAGTAATTACTGAATTGCCTGCTCGATCAGTTACACCATCAATTCTAATTTCATAGGTTTCATTTTCAGATAAGGATGAATCCGAATTCGCAAACAAGATAAATTGCTCATCTTTTAATAAAAACAAAGGATAGCCGTGGTTTAATGTATTACCAAGTGTATCAAGTACGCTAATTTCTACTGAATCACTTACTACAACATTTTCGTTGAAACGAAGCCGCATTCTTGTATCGGAGAATAATCCAACCGCTTGAAGTTTTGGTGATAATGTATCCGTAGTTTCTATATACAGTTCACCAACATTCAATGAATCTGCTTTAAATAGTCTTAAGGTATCTTGGGCGAATGGTTGGGCTTTTTCTCGCTCAAGATTCCAAATCTTATTGCGATTCCTGTCATCAAAAAAGAAAGCTTTATAAGCTCCTTCCTTTAAATAAGAGAACTTAAAATAGCCCCCTGTATCGGTTTCTGCGATGTAATTATATGGTAATTCAAGGTTTATAGGTTCTCGGTAAAGAGCAACGTTTTGAGTCGCTTCACCAGCTCCGGTATTTGCATTTCGAAGTCTACCCGCAATAGAGCCTTTATCAATTTCATCACCCGTTGAAAATGCAATAATAGTTGGCGCCCCTACTCTATTGCCTCTCGTATCGGAAATTGCACCACTTAATGTTAAAATTATTGTGGATGAGTCGGGAAGGGATTGATTAAACCGAATAGACAACCTTTTTCTTTTCCATTTGATGTCATAAGTCGCTCCAAAATCCGGTTCAATTGTAATGTTATTGGCAAGTGAGCTTCTATTTACAAACTCATCAAAATAAAAATTTACTTCATCCCCACTGAAATTAGTTGTACCCGTTTCCGGTTCAGTGAATAATATTCTGGGTCCGATTTCGTCTCGGGGTCCACCTGAAGGTCCGACCGGTGTAGCACAGGTAACTATAAAAATGCCGTACAAGACTATAAATATAAAAAGTATTTTGGAGTTCAATGCGTTAGAGAGATATTAACCGTTGTAAGTAAGTTGCAATTTGGGGATGTTCAAGAAATGCTGGGTGCAAATATACATATCAATTTGAAATAGACCGTCAAACTTTAAATATTTTATGATGATCGCGAATCGGGGGAAATATTTCATTTTATGCTTTTTTATTCTGGTGATTGGGGGCTGCGGAGCTTATATGCTAGATACTGCCCAAAGTGACTTACGGAATAGTTTTGCGGCGGGCGACTTTTTGGGAACGGTTGATTTGGTTACTAATTATCAAAATAAAGGCGTTTATGAAGGTAAAGATGCGGTTTTAGTAAATTTAGAGATGGGTAGTGCCAACCATTTTGCCGGTAATTACAAAGAGAGTAATCGTTATCTTGAGCAAGCAGAATTTGAGATTGAAGACTTGTATACAAAAAGTATAACGCGAGCTATTCAATCTTTTATAGTGAATGATAATGTGCTCGCTTATGATGGAGAGGATTATGAGGATGTATATCTAAATGCTTTTAAAACTCTAAACTATATTCACCTTGGAGATCTAGAGTCGGCCTTAGTTGAATCAAGGAGAGTATCATACAAATTGAGTCGGCTTAATCTCAAATACAATGATTTAGTTTCAGCGTTGGCAAAAGCGGATACTTCAAAAATCGATAAAAATAAATGGAAAACCGGTGATACAAATATCCAGAATAGTGCAATGGGGCATTATCTTTCAACAATTTTATACGCCAAGACCGGGAAACTTGATGACGCCCGCATTTCCTATAATAATTTAATCAAGTCGTATCAAGACCAGCCTTCCCAAGCACGTGACAACATCCCATCATCTGGTGAGCTGGCAAATCTGATGAATCCAAATGCATACAATGTACTTGTGAAAGTTTTTACAGGGCGTTCTCCATCAAAATCTCAAAATGATACCAGATTATATTTTGCAGAAATTGATACCTACCTAAAATTTTCTTTGCCAGAACTCAATCTTTATTCTTCATCTGTATCAAAGATTCAAGTATCTGTGGATGGTAAAACACCCATAACTTTGAATACGATCGAACACTTAGATTTAGTAGCAAAAGAGGTGTATAAAGTAAAAGAACCTATCATTTATGCACGAACTATTGTACGGGCATCTTTAAAAGCGATAGCAACGAATAAAGCGAGTAAAGAGATAGAAAAAGAAAATGAAGCTCTGGGAGAAGTTTTTAGTTTTTTAGGAAAAATAGCTCAAGAAGCTACAGAAAAAGCAGATTTACGAAGTTGGCAAACTATGCCCGGTAAATCGCATGGTGCGGTTTTAAAACTATCTGATGGCACACATTCTTTACAGATTGAGTACTTAAGTAACACAGGTGTAGTTCTGTTTTCAGAAATTCAAGAAATTGAAATTAGTTCGGCAAAAGATCTTAAACTTATAGAATCTATTTATTGGAATTGAAATGATTAAGTTAATGTACCCTACCAAAAAGGCACTGAATTTTATTCTCTTAGTATTGATAGCGGGGATAACACTGCAGTGTAAAGCCCAAGAAAAAAGTACTCAATCTTCACAAACGAATAGCGGAATACCAGCTTGGGTCATTGACCCATCAGCTCAGTTTAGTGAGCGCACCTATTTAATGGCCGTTGGTTCTGGAGATAATTTGGCAGATGCCCGAGCCGACGCTATGCTAAATCTGGCACAAATTTTCCGATCTCAAATTGATGGTACACAAAATTTATATTCAGAATTCGCTGAGACAACTAGAAATAGAACCGATTTTACGTCTCGCGAGACGATCCGGTTAATGAATAATATTCGAGTTGGGGCAAGTGAAGAACTTTTGAACACAGAGGTGCTAAAATCAGAAGTGGGCTCTGATGGATCTTATTATGTACTCGCTGGAATGAATCGCTCAGCATCGGTTCAGGTTTATCAGCAAGAGATCACAAATAATTATCAAAAAATTGAAAATAATAAAGCATCAGCCGATCAAGCTACCGGTACCATTCAAAAACTTAGTCTTTTTAAAGAAAATCTGTTATTAGCAAGAATAAATGAGAATTTGAATGAACAACTAGCCATAATAAGCCCCGGAACCAATAACAATGAAACTGCTATTAATATGTTATCCGATGCTCAGGAACAGTTCAATGCCATTCAGGAGTCATCCATTGTTCAATTGAGTTTGGCTGACAATAATCAGATAATTAAAGATGCAATTGCAGCTGTTTTTCAAAAAGAAGGATTTGTTTTAGGTGATAACTATCCTGTACTTAAAGTGGAAATAAATTATGACGCTCAGGAAGCAAATTTAAATAGAGATGATGCAGAATTTGTACTTTGGGATTTATCAATTAGTATTAAAGAAGTGGAAACAGATAAAGATTACAATACTTTTTCAACCAGAGGGCGCGATGGGGCAATCAGTTTAAGAGACGCATTTAAACGTGCCGAATTTTCTGCAAGCAAAGAAATTGAATCCAAATTTTCTCGTTTTTTAAATAATGAAGTCCTTTCAAATCAATAAACTTATGAAGTCTAAATTGCCACTATTTCTATTCATGCTTCTTTTAATAAGTGCATGTTCAGCACCAAAACAAGTCAGCCGTGTAGCAGCTGATACTCAAACAGATTTATCAGGACGCTGGAATGACACTGACGCCCGTTTAGTGGCCGAAGAAATGATCGATGACGCCCTCTCCCGCCCTTGGTTAGAGAACTTCAAAATAGATAATAGCGATGCACCAGTTACTATGATTGGGCGTGTACGCAACGAAACGATGGAACACATAGATACTGAGGTGTTCACAAAAGAACTGGAAAGAGCATTTGTTAATTCGGGATTAGTGGATGTAGTAGCCGGAATCAATGAAACGGAGCAAATCCGTGAAATTAGATCCGATCAGCAGAGTTATGCATCCTATGAAACAGCTGCAGCATTAGGTAAAGAAGTTGGAGCAAACTTTATAATTATTGGGAACATTTCTTCAATTCTTGATGAGGCTTCAAGTGGTCGAGAGGCTGCAATATTTTATACAGTAAATCTTGAAATGGTGGATGTAGAAACTAATCGAAAAGTATGGATTGGTAATAAAAAAATTAAAAAATTAGTTGAACGCCGAAGGTTTCGCGGATAAATATTCATATTCCTACCATTGACCTGACTTAATCTCATAACTGGATTTTTGATTGGCTAAGCATTTTGATTTTTGTGTTATTGGAGCCGGGCTTGCAGGTATGCACATTGCACAAGAGTTGGTTGATAGAAATGCAAAAGTGTGTGTGATTGACCCAAATGGAATTGCCGGCGGAGCTTCGGGCACACCGGTTGGTCTTGCTAATCCGGCTACAGGTCGCTTTGCTTCAAAAAGTTGGAAAGCAGAAACAAGTCTGGATTTTCTCACAACTAGTTTGGAAAAAATTCAGTTGGTTACCAAAAGGCCGTTTTTCAAAAAGTCTGGTATTCTTAGACCGGCACTTGATGAAAAGATAGCATCAAAAATGAAAAAGAATGTTGGGTCCGATAACTGGAATGGAGATAGTGTAAAGTGGTTAAATGAAAATGAGGTGAAGTCTTTACACGCCGGAATTAATTGTACGAATGGTGGCGTATGGGTTAAAAAGGGGCTATCGGTACAAATTCCGGATTATTTAAGAGCAATTAGGAAACAAATTGAGAACGAATTGTGCGCCTTTTATTTTGATAAAGAATATGAAATCAGTAAAAATGAGGATTGGTTTATAAGGTTTAAAGATCATGATTCTTTATCTACTTCAAGGTTAATTTTCACATCCGGTATCTGGACAAAAAATTCAGAATGTTGGAATCACTTGAAATTGCATGCGGTGAAAGGGCAAATAGTACTTATGGAAAGCCAAAACCCTGTTGAATTTGATCATGCAGTAAGTGCATTAGGTTATGTTTCTAGAATCGATGATAAAAGGTTCATACTTGGTAGTACGTATGAACATTCTTTTAGTCACGAACAGGCCGATCAAAAAGGTCGTGATTATATGGTTGATCGTTTAAAAAGGGTTTTACCTGATTTGGCATCGAATTCTAAAGTTATTAGTAGTTGGGCTGGAATTAGAGCTTCAACGCCTGATAGGAAGCCCTATTTAGGGGTTCATCCTTCTTTAGAAAAATGTTTTTTATTTACAGGATTAGGTTCGAAAGGATTGCTCTATTCTGCTTATGGTGCACATATACTCACAGATTACTTGTTTGATAACTCCCCTATTCCAATTGAGTTAAATTTGAATAGATTTACTACATAAAAAAACCCCGACCAGAATACTGATCGAGGCTTTTATAACAAAAGCGTAGTAGATTAGAATCTAAATACTAAGCCACTCCATGCAAAGTTAACATTTAGACCTTCACTAGCATCATCCAATGCCATCAACCCAAATGTTAGGTCTAAAAATCTAAAATCGATTCCTGTTCCAAATGAGTATACTGTTGCTTCGCCACCGTAACGTGAGCCGGCTCTAATCGGAATGAAGTTTAAGAATCTATATTCAAGACCCAAAGCTAATGAGCTACCTTTCACATTTCTTCCAACATCATTAGCTGCATAACCATAATCTACCGTAGTAGTAAGTTTTCCTAGTGTCAAAGCAGCACCAAAATTAAACATTTTAGGCAATTCATATTTCTGACTTGATGCTGGTACTGAAGTAAATCCACCATAAACATCATTTTCGAGGCTATCAGCTATTGCATCAAAATAATCACCAATAGAGTCATCACCAGCATCTGCATCAAAAACAAATGTATCGTTCGCTGTTATAAATGCAGGCCGATCTTCATAAGTTACACTACCAATATCTGTTATAGAACCACTTACTCTTAGTACTTGCCTTTTCCCTAATAACCCTAGAGCTGGAACTGAAACATCAACTTCTACAGTTACACCAAGATCAAGACCAAAACCCGAACCCAATGATCCGATATCGCTACCAGTATAATTAAAATAATCATCTAGTTTGGCATTAGGATTATTTATGCGAGCATTTGAATAATCAGTTAATTGCGACGCTATATCTCCAAATGCAGTTACTGTATAGTCGAATTCATGTGAAAGTCCTTGATTTGGAGTTCCGGCAGGATCTACAGTTAATGTTGAGTTCAAATCTAAGTTTACTGATTGAAGACCAATAATATATTTAGGTGCTACACCAGCATAAACACTAATTCCATTAATAAATGGTAGGCTTTCAATTAAACCTGTAAAAGGAATTGGGAGTTCCATGGCATACCCAACTGATATTTCTGCGTATGAAAGTGTGTTCAAACCGAAATTAATTTCTCTGCCTGCCCCAAACTGGTCAGAATCCAATCCATAGAAGGCAAGCTCCATAAATCCCTTGTTTAAATTTATGGTATTTAGGGTTCTAACACGTGTTGCAATACTAAATGCAGATTTTTTCCCACGGTTTGAAAAACCAAATGGTACGAAAAACATATTCAAGTCGACAGAACGAGTATTTGTTACTTCAGTACCAAACCAATCATTTAACATATCTTCGCGAGTTGTACCATCAATAACTAAACCAGTTGTCAGGTAATTATCATAAACTGATTGATTTAATAACGTACCACCAGTTTGCAATCCTAGTCCACCAAACAAACCTATTTCGCGTGCAGGTTTCCTGCCACTATTGTTAATCATTAAATTTGCCGGATTAAGGAAGTTTGCATGATACCCATCTATGAAAGCTGTTCCTCCATTTCCCATTCCCAGTGTTTGGGAATTGTAATGTCTGCTTTGAGCTACCAAAGTAGCAGCTGTAAGCGCAAAACTGATAGTAAGTATTATTCTAAGAGTTTTCATTGATGGCACCTCAATCGTTATTTACAGTTGTTTGAATAGTAAAACTTGCGCTTATACTCAATGTGATTGAGTCGGTACCTTTCACTTTAACAGCTTCGGTTGCAAATGTATTTAAAGCTGCTGTTATCGCAACGGAATCAGTATTACTTATGCTTCTAAGTTGATCTTCATTTAATGAAATTACTAAATCACCAACTGCATTTGATGTCGCAAATCTTGTGACGGCATCAACAGTTGCAGCATTAAGTTCTACCGGTGTATCACCTGCTAGAGGAACGCTAGTAATTATACCACCCAAATCATCTAAGAATTCAATCTCAATATCGAAGCCAAGAGGTAATCCGTTTTGATAACTTACAATTAATTTACCCTCAGAGATTTGAGTATTATCATCTTCTCCTGGTAAATCAGATAGACTACTGCCATCTTCCTTAATTTCAATGCTTGCTCCATTTGCAGTAAAATACACAGGTAAATCTACTATTATTCCAGGGTCAAATTCTAGTGGTGTGGATATTGTTGCTTCTCCACCGGATTCATTAACCACCGCTTTTCCTATAAATCTTATCTCTTTTGGAAGAGCATTTAGGAATTCATTTACATTTGTATTGGTACCATTAAACTCAATTGCGCTAACGATATTATTACCATCCAGACTCGGCTCTAAGGTAAATTTAATTAATTGATCTTCCGTTAATTGAACTCCATTAGCAACGAGTCCGTTAATAGGGGCTCCTACATCAACTACTCTATCCGAGTTATTAATACCTGTCAAAAATAATTCTTCGTCATTTCCATCTATACCTAGCATTGCCATGTATATAGTAGTTGGTACACCAATATTAGAAGTGTAACTAATAGATATAGAAGCTCCTGCAAACTCAATCCCATTAATTTCACTTGAAAGACCTTCAAGACCGTCTATTTGGGTAAGTGAAGCTTCCGTACTATTATAAAGATCAATAATATCGGTGCCATTAGATGCGTCATCTTCACCTAAAATTACAGTCTGTGTTGCAATCTCGCCAAATGCTTTTGAAATTGCCAGATTGGTTATTTCAATACTCGCTGCAACTTCATCTGTTTCGGAAATTACTCTAGTCTGATCACCCGGAGCAGCTTCTTGAGTATTTTCAGTTAAAGCTGAAATTGTATAGTTAACTTCACCATTTAGAGCAAAAATACGATACCCGGCCAAATCAATATTCTGAGGATCTGAAGTAGCTGATCTGAATATTCGGTTATCTCCTGTATATGATATTACAAGTGAATCCGCTTCTGAAAAGGGTGTATTTCTGATGTTTGGAAATGAAATGATTAGAGATTCAATAGTTAAATCAAGTCCATTTACTATAGAAGCGATTGAAATAACACCGGATTCTAACTCAACATAGTGATCTGCTTCAGTAAATTTAAACTCAGCGTTATCAAATGTTGCAGCGTTAACAGAAGAAAAATTTAATGCAGTAACGGCTGCTTCAACAGCTGAGGCGACCAAACCGACTCCATTAATCTCTTCCACAATTAACTCGCCAGGTGTAGCTACTGTATTTTGTGCATTCCAATTAACGCTAATTTCTACACCTATATCAGCTAGAACATCACCTTCACTAAAAGCTATCTGATCTGAGGAGGTAGTTCCGTGGTTCACATTATTTAATGTGGTACTACCAAGAGCTGCACCATCTGAGAAGAGGTCAATAACTATTGATGATATATTAAAACCTAAATTATTTGTTATCCCAATTTCGATTGCCCCTCTTTTAACAGTAGCACTAACAAAGAAATCTGTGTTATTACCAACATCAATACTAACAGGAGTTGGGGTAGATCCGCCCGGAATTGGCGTACCAGCTGGAACAAAAGCCGGATCTAATCCAGTTAATTCTTCAAAGCTAGCAGTACCAAGATTTCCAGATCCTGATGAAAAGCTACCAATTTCAATTTCGCCAACGGCTGATGATGAATTAGTTGGGTCTGAACTAATTGTCGGAATTGCATCGTTTAAATCCCCAAATTCGAATTCTTCTTCCCTTGAAATTGATATTAATCCATCATCAACTCCACCTTCAGTTATAGCAAAGAGAGAGTCAAATTCACTACCTGTAGTATCAATCAATGCTTCGGTTGCTCCGTCACCCCCGCCAAGGAATTGGAATGTTTTTTCAAACAAGAGAGGTGCTTCTATTTTGTTCGATGTAGTAAAGTTTGGGTCTTTAGGTACGCTGGGTATATCACAATTAGCAAAAGTAACCCCCAATAGTACCCAAACCATTAACAGCTTATAATTACGCATCTGTTATGTTTTCGTTGATATTAAAATTCTTATGAAAAGTCTACTTTACCTAACTAATGATACCCTGATAAAAAGTTAGATGTGATCAATGATTTGATTCATTGAATTTAAAGTCAACTATAATTCATGTGTAGAAAGTAGAAATAATTACTCAATAAATTACAATAACTTTGATCATTAATACGCTTGTAATGAAATTCTACTAAAAAGTTCCGCAAAAAGCCTTTCCTGTAAATAATGTAAGATATTTGGAAAGGACAAATACTCAGTTGGAGATGATAAGCCTTTATGCTGAGAGAGGGATTCCCCCGTAGGGACAGGCCCCGTAGGGATGCCTTCGGCAGAAGCCTCGGTACCTGTTTGGATGTAATTTGTGGGGAATTCTACATTATACTTTTCCCTACTAAGGAGCCATTGCCTTCCACGCTTTTAAAAAACATTTCGCGTTGCACAGCTTCATTTCTGCTAGGAAATGATTCCTCGTAATGCGCTTTTCACAGCCTGACTGATTTTGTTAATCGTACCTTGCCAAATTACGTACACCACCTATTCCATAATGCGGAGAGAGAGGGATTCCCCCGTAGAGACAGGCCCCGTAGGGATGCCTTCGGCAGAAGCCTCGGTACCTGTTTGGATGTAATTTGTGGGAAATTCTACATTATACTTTTCCCTATTAAGGAGCCATTGCCTTCCACGCTTTTAAAAAACATTCCGCGTTGCACAGCTTCATTTCTGCTAGGAAATGATTCCTCGTAATGCGCTTTTCACAGCCTGACTGATTTTGTTAATCGTACCTTGCCAAATTACGTACACCACCTATTCCATAATGCGGAGAGAGA
>Ga0316205_10004666_pt1 | contig 11827 bp, 9 predicted proteins | sample 3monthpyrite_MG_FD_204941 | JGI IMG/M metagenome (GOLD analysis project Ga0316205, IMG submission 204941) | Microbial mat bacterial communities from mineral coupon in-situ incubated in ocean water Damariscotta River, Maine, United States -... | ecosystem: Environmental > Aquatic > Marine >... | reverse complement strand
TCCAAATACGGCTCCAGCTCCAACAGAATTGTTTTCATAATATACGACAGTTCCATTTTCTAACCCTAGAATCATATCATCGTCTCCATCATCATCAAGATCCCCAAAGCATGGAACCGAACGCAGCCCGTATGCTTCTTGCTCGAAGTTAAAGATGTCTGAATCTACAAAGGTGTAAACTGGGTCGCCAGCTGTTCCTGTGTTTTGGTAATAAGCCACGGTACTTATTTTGTCAAGTATCGGTTTGTAACGGTGGAAATTGGCTACAAACAGATCCTTAAGTCCGTCTTCATTGTAATCGAAGAATGTTGGAATAGATCCTGTTCCATGCTCAATCATTCCGTTTTGCAGAAAGTCATTCATTGAATACACAAAATTTGGATTCGTGTTTGAGCCAGTATTTTTATAGAATAAGACACTGTTTTCATTGAATGAAATATTTTTTGCATTGGGCGCAACGATAAGGTCTTTAATTCCATCAAAATTTACATCTAAGTAAAAGGCTGCAGGAAATAGCTGCACGTTTACTGGAGTTGTATTGGAAGGGAATGATGGATCAACGCTAATCATTGGAGAATCAGTGTTTACTGCTGTCCCTCCATTAATTAAGAGGTTGAGATTTACAAAAGAAGCGTCTCCAATTACAAGGTCTAAAACACCAGAATTATCATAATCTAAAGCCAACAGTGTTGAACCTGAATGTACGGCTCCACTTTTATTCTGGAGCTGATCGATTTCAGGGTTTGTAATGTCTCCACCTACACAAGGGACATTTGGATCGTTCAAGGTAATATCGTTTGTATTCACATCTTCGGTGAATTTACCCCAGCACTGGTTCATTAGAACATATTCGAGCGAATCAGATGTTCCGTAATTGTCTATACTTTGATTTTGATGATATTCAACATGTCTTCCTCCTTGATGAAATGTTAAAATATCAATATCACCATCTCCATCAACATCCACAATTGCAGGAATGTCACTTGCACCTACATTCAGATTGGAAGAGCCATTTGTGTATTCTGAGTATACCAATTCTTTAAAAAGCTCCCATTGCAGTCCATTTACTGCACTCCCGACATTGCGATAAACTTTTAGCCCTCCAATACCGTAGGTGAATAGATCGTTTCTACCGTCGTTATCGTAATCAACCATTGTTGATCTGTAGCGAAGGTCATCTGGAAAAAGATCTTTCGCATTGTATACCAGTTTGTAGTACTTCCCAGCTCCATCATCTTCTTGTGAGAACACACGAATATTATCCTTACTTCGATCGAAAACAAATAAGTCCAAATCGCCGTCAAAATCGTAATCGAAATCTGAAAATTGTGGGTAGTTCAATCCTCCAGCCCATGGGTTCTGCAATGTGTCGCCTCCAACCTTAACCAGTAAAGAGTCTTTGTATTCAAAACCAAACTGTGATTGAGCATTACAGGAGATAGCTAAAGTCACTATGCTTAGGAGGAAAGATGATATTTTGTTCATTTGAAATTAATTTAGCATTTCAAGCATACCTTGCTTCTTGACTTAGTGACGAAGCAACTTAGTAAATAGTTTGTAGTCTTCATCACAAAACAATATTAAAACAATTATTCAGTATGATGAAATTTATTTACACAGCTTCTCTTTTTCTCCTAAGTGGGATGGTGTATGCGCAGGACAGTGCTTCCGTATTATTTATTGGTAACAGTTATACTTATGTGAACGACCTTCCTGTCATTTTGAATGATATAACGAATTCTTTAGGCGACGAGATTACCTATGATTCACAAACGGCGGGAGGAGCGACCTTGGCTACACACGCTGGAAATGCTGCGACCTACACAAAAATCAACAGTACTCCTTGGGATTTTGTTGTTTTGCAAGCCCAAAGTCAGGAACCTTCTTTTCCAGATAGTCAGGTGAACACGTCGACGATTCCATTTGCAGTTCAGATTGCAGACAGCGTCTATGCAAATAAATTTTGTTCTGATGTAATGATGTTTATGACATGGGGACGCGAGAACGGTGATCCACAGTGGGCACCAATTTCAACGTTTGAAGGAATGAACTCGCGTTTGCGAAGTGCATATATGCGAATGGCAGATTCTGTTCAAGGATCCGTTGGTGCTGTAGGAAGTGCATGGGCTTACGTTCGAGAGACGTATCCAACAATTGGTCTATACGCTGCTGACGGCTCTCATCCTAGTTATGAAGGATCGTACCTAGCTGCTTGTACTTTCTATGCTTCTATTTTTAGAAAGTCACCCATCGGAGCTTCTTTTATTGGGTCACTGGATGCTGTAACAGCCGGAAATCTTCAAACTGCGGCAGCGTTAACAGTCTTGGACAGTTTGGATCAATGGAATTTACGTCCAATATCGGAACACACGCAGGCTGATTTTAGTTTTCTAAGTACAGATCCAACAGTGGATTTTACCAATCTGAGTACGAAGGCAACATCGTATAGTTGGGATTTTGGCGATTCGAATGCGGCAACAGATGAAAACCCCTCACATACGTATTCGGCGAATGGAACATATACGGTAACGTTGATTGCAGAAAGCCCATGTGATACGGATACAATTGCTTATCAGGTAACAATCACATCGGCTGGGATGAGCGAATTACACAATGCCTTTGCGATTAAATATAGTGGGAATGGGGTCTTTTCTTTTGACGGAGAACAGTTGATAGAAGAGATAGAGGTTTTCAATATGGAGGGAAGAAAAGTCCCATTTGTACGCTCTGAAGGAAATACGGTTAAGATTGACCTTTCAGGGAATGAGTATGGAATTTACCTGATCAATTTGAAGTCGAAGACTGGTGTCGTGAACGGACGATTGCCCTATTTGGCTGATTAGGCATTCTGTTAAATCAAGTTAAAAATTAAGGACTTATATACGGATTATAATGAGTGGGCGTTTACCCATTAACTCAAAACCAAATCCTATGAAAGTTCTATTTCAAAATGTGTTTATAAAAATGGGCATGATTCTCATGCTCATTTTTATTTTGTTAATTCCAGCATCAATGGTACAGGATCTTATCCATGAACGCACCCAACGCCAGCAGGAAGCAATAGAAGAAGTTAGTTCGAAACACGCTGGTGCACAAACAGTGACAGGTCCTATCCTAACGATTCCTTATCGTGTCTACCCCAATGTTGAAGTTGAAATCACAGACGATGAGAAGAAAGAGGAACAATTTTACCATACTGAGTATTTACATGTTCTTCCTGAGGAATTGAATATTTCAGGAAAAATAACTCCTGAACGGCGAAAACGGGGATTGTTTGAAGTGGTTGTATATGGTTCTGATCTTAATGTTCAAGGACATTTTAATAAACTCAATATTGAAAATCAAGGTGTTAAATTTGAAAATTTTGAACTAAATAATGCCTTTGTTACGATTGGAGTTTCTGATTTAAAAGGGATTACAGATCAAGTCCAAATTTCAATGGCGGATAGTAGTGCGATGTTCAATCCTGGGCTATTGTCTTCAGATATCGTCAAATCTGGATTACATGTTAGGTATCCTCTTGATACTTTATCGGAAAGACTCGCATTCAATTTTGATTTGTCCTTGAATGGAAGCGAATACCTTCAATTCACACCAATTGGAAAAGTAACGATGGTTGATCTTGCTTCGCCTTGGAAGGAGCCTAGTTTTGATGGGAATTTCCTGCCTGAAACAAGAAAAATTTCGGAAAACGGGTTTACTGCAAATTGGAAAGTCTTACACTTGAATAGAAATTATCCGCAAAGCTGGACAGGAGATACTCACCATGTTAGAGATTCTAATTTTGGTGTAAATCTGCGAGTGCCTGTTGATGTATATCAAAAGTCGACCCGCGTAGCAAAATATGCATTACTATTTGTAAGCCTAACGTTTCTAGTTTTCTTTTTTGTAGAAATACTGAATCGAATACTCATTCATCCTATTCAATACATTTTGGTTGGACTGGCACTTGTGCTGTTTTATATTTTGATGCTTGCATTTAGTGAGCAAATGTATTTCGATTATGCCTATTTGTTGTCAGCAGGTATGACGATAGGACTCGTTTTTATTTATTGCAGGTCTATTTTGAAATCCTGGAGTTTATCGGCAATGACGGCGGTAATTCTGAGTATCCTTTACGGGTTTATTTTCATCATTATTCAAATGCAGGATTATGCATTGTTATTTGGAAGTCTTGGAATATTCTTGATACTAGCAGTCACAATGTTCTTCTCTCGGAAAGTTGATTGGTTCGATTTGAAGAAACTAGAGGATACCAAAGAAGATTCAATAATTTAGAAATAACAAAGGCGCAAGAATTATTTTTTGCGCCTTTTCTGTGAAAGAATAATGTCTTAAAACTAAATTATTTCAAATAGATCTTGCTGATCTTTTCGCACTTTTTTAGCAAACTGATTCAGATCTTCTTCATGTCGATATCCAATTGGACAAAGGAGTACGGAGGTCAAATTCTTAGCATCCAATCCTAGAATTTCATCGTATTGAGCAGGATTGAAGCCTTCCATAGGGGTTGAATCTATTCGCAGCGTTGCACAGGTAGTGAGTAGCTGCCCCAGTGCGATATACAATTGTTTACTATTCCATGTCGTCTTGTCGTCTGACCCCATCGATGAGGTAGTCTTTTTCATGAAATCTCCATAGCTTGCCATTTCCCTACTCTTTAAGTTTCGTGTTGCTTCTATGTTTCGTGTGTAATTATCGATATCCTCTTCAGAGACATCTTTAAATGCGCAAAGCACAATTAAGTGCGAAGCATCGACAACCTGCCGTTGTCCGTAAGATGCTGAAACTAGTTGTTCTCTCAGTTCTGTTGACTCTATGATTAAATATTTTAAAGATTGAAGTCCGTATGAGGTCGGTACAAGGCGAAGTGACTCCTTGATAATATTTAGGTTGTCTTCATCAATTATTTTAGAGGGATCAAACTTTTTGGTGGCATAACGCCAGTTTAGATCTTCTATTAATTTGTGCATAGATTTCGTTTTTCCGTTCTATTTGGAGAACAAATATAAGTTAAAGTGCACCGATGCTATCCAGAATAGCAGGAGAAACAGTAGGTGGAAAAATTCCTTTTTCAATTTGTCCAAGAATATAACCGGCTGCGATACCCGCTTTTTCTTTGGTTTCAAATCCATTTATTCCTGGAACAGATGGGATATGCATTTGATTGATCTGCATGGTCGAATCTTCAAAAATTTGATATCCCCATCCATGGTCTCCCTCAACAAGTTTGTACGAGTAGTTGGATGTGGGGGAAGTTGAAGGAAATGCAACCTTCTCTGCGCCATCTATTTGCGGTAAAGTAGAAGGTGTCACCTCAGTTGAAACGTTCTCAGATTCCTGCACGCGTTCCTCTTCAGTCCGCAGGTCGACAATTTCAGGTTCTGCATTACATGCAACAAGAAGCAGTGCAATCAAGGGTAGAAAATACTTTTTCATCTATAGAAATACAATTTTACCTTGGTATACATTTCCCAGTTCCTTGTGGGAGAGGTTGATCATGTAATTCCCTGCTGGAAGTCCTCCTCGCTCAATATGGAATCCAGAAATACTCTTGTCGATATCTAATTTTGCAGTTACATCTTTTCCGTCGATACTGATGATTTGAGCCTCTACATCTTGAGGATCAACAGCTATCGTAAATGCACTACTTGCGGGGTTAGGGTACACACTTAAATTTTTGTACTTGTTCAATTCATCAACTCCCAAAACAAGTCTGTACGCATAGAGGTCATCGAGAAATTCCCCGTTGTATCCTGAACCAACGAATGCGACATCTTGCACAACAAAGGCGATGGCACTTGTACGACCTGGTCCTATATAATCCGCGCGTTGCGTCCAAGTATCACTGAAGTAATTGTATTCCCACAAGTCGTTCGTGTAATTGAATCCAAGGTCTTCTCCTGTGCAAATGAACCCTGAAGGAAAAATCCCCCAGCTAGCTGCACCTTTACGTCGTGTTCCTGGGAAATCAGTTTTCTGAACCCATGTGTCTGTTGTTGGCTCATATTGCCAGAAGTCGTTGCGAAGAACGCCATCATCTCCCGTTCCAACATATCCCTGTCCACCCATAGCGAAGCCAGCAGCCTCTTTACGCGCGGTACCACCGAAGTCGTTTAATTGTGTCCAAGAATTCGTTGCTGGATCGTATTTGAACATGTCTTTCTTAAAGCCTGTATCGTCTATGCCTAAGCCAACGTATCCAAAATCGTCAATGGTGAATGCTATCCCTTGACGTCTAGCAGATCCGATAAAATTCGCTTTTTGAGTCCATGCATTCGTGCCTGGGTCATATTCCCAAAGGTCGTTGAAGAATGGGTTTGTTTGACCCTGTCCGAGACATATAAATCCTCTATTTCCAATTGAGAAAGAACTCGCCGATCCACGATTTAGACCCGCTCCGTTCGCTCCACCTAATGCTTCGCTAGCGTCCCAATCATCTTGCCAATAGGTGTAGGAGTACATTTTTCTTCTGAACCCACCGTTGTCTAATCCGCAGAGAGTATAAGCTTCACCCTGAAGCACAAAACTTGAGGCAACAGATCTTGGCGCTCCTTTGAGCGAATCTTTCATTACCCATTGATCTTGTGCATTCGCAAATCCTGCGAAGACAAAAAAGATTATTGTAAGTGTTGATTTCATATTAACGTATAATGAGTTTTTCTTTACCTAAAATTTGTCCTGAACTGTTTTTTCCTACTAAAAGATAAACTCCTGAGGAGAGTTCATTAATAGAAATGGATGCAGCGAAGGGTGAGCTAAGTACATGTGTTCCTTGTAGCGTGAAAATATCGTAACGCTCAATTTCTGTAGAATTCACCTGTACATTTATATTGTCCGTTGCTGGATTTGGGAAAATAGTAATGTCAGCCTCGGCATGTTCTGCCAATCCTACATATGCTCCAGGGGAATATTCCCACATACTTTGTTTCTTTCCTGAATTTCCTTTTCCCGTTCCAAGGAATGCTTTTCCATAAACGACGAATGTAGCTCCGTTTTTCCGAGCAGATCCGCCATAAGTGGCTTTAGATGACCATGTATTATCCAGTGGATTATATTCCCACAGATCGTCAAGGTTTCCTCCATTTGACCCCATGCAAACATAACCACGGGTTCCAATTCCAAACAAATGTGAAGATGCTCTTTCACTACCGGGTAAGTCTGCTTTCTCCGTCCATAAGTCGAGTGCGGGTTTGTATTCCCAGATATCTTTTCTGTACATATCCTGATCTGTACCTAGACCGATGTATGCAGAATTCCCAACAACAAAGCTTCCCAGTTGATAGCGTACACCTGCCGGGAATGATGATTGCTGTGCCCATGAGTCAGTCGCTGGATTATATTCCCATAACTCAGCAGTATACCAGTTCGGTCCTTTTTTTCCACCACAAATATATCCTCTCGAATCAATCGAAAATGCAGTTCCAAAATAAATAGGTATTGAAGGATAATTTGCTTTTTGAACCCATGTATTTGTTGCAGGTGTATACTCCCAAAGGTCACTAAGCGTGTTCCCTAAATTAGCATTAGCATTGTTCATACCTGTGCCAATATACGCTTTGGATCCAATCACAAAGGCAACCGCATTTCTTCGAGCTTCGCCTGGTAGATCTGCTTTTTGTGTCCAAGAATCCGTCAATGGCTCATATTCCCAGAGGTCATTCAGAACAAACTCCGCAGTGTCAACTCCAGTCGCGATGTACCCTTTTTCACCAATGGTGAAACCAACGGCGCGTTCACGTTTTAATCCTCCAAAGTCCGCTTTCTTTGTCCAGTAATTTTCAGTTTGCGCTACGAGTGTTCCGCAGAGAAAAAAGAAAATAAAAAATGTAACAAGGTTTTTCATAAGTTATTTAAAAATAAATTTGTTAATGTGTGCTGGAATGCTTTTTCTTAGTGTATTGAAGTAGTAGTCCGTTGCATAAATATCGTATCATCAAATGTTGTTTTCAATCGTTCACTTTGGTTAGTTGACGATGAACTGTCCCGTTTTAATTAAGTTGTTCTTATCGCTAAAGCTATAGAAGTATGTACCCTTTTGATATGTTCCTGTGTTTACCGTTGTTTCAGTCGACTGAACAGACTGCGAATAAACTTCCTGACCAGTAATCGAGGTAATGGATAAGTGCATGTCGTTCAATGAAAAATTCTCAGATCCGTCAAATTCAAAATTCACATATTCAGTTGCTGGGTTTGGAAAAACACGAATTGAGAGATTCTCCAAGGCTTGTCCATCCAAGTTCGCTAAAGCATCAAATTGCCAGAAATCACCAAAATTAGTACCGTTAGTTCCTGTACCCATGAAACATTTATTGCCTATCGAAAAACCAGAAGAAAAACGTCGACTGGCTCCGGGGAAATCTTCCAATTGACTCCATTGATTGACTATCGGATCAAACTCCCAGACTTCTGAAGTCACATTTGAAAGTGAACCGCCGTATCCACATACTAGGTATCCCATTCCGTATTGTTCAAATGCAACAGAAGCTGCCGTTGCAATTCCAGGACATTGCGCTCGTTGAATCCATTCGTCTAAAAACGGTTTGTACTCCCACAATGAGCTTCCCGACTTTACATAGCCCTTTTCACCAATGGCAAAAGAAGACGTCCAAAATCCAAGAGAGAACGGGGGATTGTTTTTCAAAAGCCACGTATCCGTCAGGTATTCATATTCATATAGTTGATTGGAGCCAGCAACAAAACAATAGGGTCGCCCCTCAACAACCATCGCCGTTGAATTGTTAAATGAAACTGGCGGTGTTCCCATTAGTGTCCATAAATTTGTGGTTGGATCGTATTTATAGATGTTACTACTTATTTGTCCAGAACCTACGTACCCGACAGAAGCAACGCTAAAAGAGATGACACCATAATTTCCAGTAGGATGATCACTTTTTTGTGTCCAAGCATTCGTGGCTGGATCGTATTCCCACCAGTCAGCCTTTATAAAATTATTTCCTGTGCCATTGTAATGCCCCAGTCCCATATAACCTCTTGTTCCGATCGAAATGGCTGTTCCTCTGTGACGACCTTCTGCTCCAAAACTGGCCAGCTGTTGCCAGTCAGAAGCATAGGAGGACAATGTCCACAAAAAGAAAAATGAAGCTATTGCGAACTTTAATCTCATTAGTTGATGATAAGTTTTCCTGTTTTAAGCACTTTGTTCGAATAGACCATACTGTATATATATATACCCTTTTCAAATTTGGTTGCTTCAACAGTCATTTTAGTTGATTCAAGCGCTTGTAAGAAAACTTCCTGACCAGTCATGGATGTGATTGACAAGCGAATATCATTCAATGGAATATTTTCCAAACCATTAAATTTAAAAGTCACATATTCTGTTGTTGGATTGGGGAATGCTGTGATTTCAATATTGTCCAAGTTCTTCTCAAGTATATAGGCGAGTTGGTCGAATGCCCAAAAGTCTTTAAAATTTGTTCCATTCGTACCAAGACCTGCGTAAGCAATATTTCCAAGTGTAATGCAGGATAGGTATCTTCTGCTTGATCCAGGGAAATCATCCATTTGCACCCATTGATTGGTTGTAGGAAGGTACTCCCACATGTCACCGAAGTTATTTCCGCTTGAGAAATCATCGCCTGTAAGGATGTATCCTCTTCCATTTACAGTGAAGCCAGAAGCTTCTTGCCGAGGAATTGGTCCAACATCAGCCATTTGATCCCATTGATCCGTAGCTGGGTTGTAACGCCAGAAATCGTTGGTTGCTCCAGCAATACTTCCAGTACCAACGTATCCATATCCTTCAATTGAAAACCCGACAGACGAAATTCTACCTCCAGTCGGCATGGAAGAAATCTGTGTCCAGTTTCCGGACACGGGATCATATTTGTAAAAGTCAGAATTGTATGAACCTGTTCCAAGGTAGCCATAGCCATCGATGGCAAAACCAACTCCGCCTCGTCTTCCTGTTCCAGGGAAATTCTGAAGTTGTGTCCATGAATTTGTTGTTGGATCGAAGCTATAAAATTCAGAAACCAATGCTGTTGATGGAATTCTTCCCGTTCCGACATAGCCAATATTACCGATGGTAAAACTTGAAGCATGATAGGTTGGACCTCCCATATAATTTGCTTTTTGCGTCCAAGCATTTGTCCCAGGATCATACTCCCACCAATCTTCAAATAGAATATTTGGACCGGCACCATTGTAATGCCCCAATCCAAAATATACTTTATTACCAATGGCTAGAGCTGTTGTTCTGTGTCGCGCAACACCTCCAAAGTCTGTCTTTTGTTCCCATTCGTATCCAAATACAGATAGGTTGAGAAACAGGAAAAGTAATACAGCTAAATTTTTCATTATTTCTTAATTAGTTTTTTTACTATAAAATGACTCCCTGAGGTGTACTTCAGGAAATAGACACCAGATGAGATGTTTTCAAGAGAGACGTTTGCAAAAGCATTCACGTTTGCTGAGTGAACAATTTCTCCCCTCATATTTAATATTTCAATTGAACCTGGAAACTCATTTGAAAGTGTGATCAATCCAGTTGTTGGGTTTGGATAAATTTTCAGATCTTCAAGCTCGGAATCTCTGATGCTCAAAATATCATCATTCAAGGTCAAGGTATAGTCTCCGTATTCAGAACCCCAGCCTTCTACAATTACATATATGATTGGGTGATTAGTGACATCAAATATTACTTCCGATTGTGGACCACAAGATGCGGCGTCATCATTACCCGCAATAAAAGTCCCGTTCGGCTCAACAACAGAGATGAAGGTATCGAAATTCGAACCGCAAAGCGAGACTTTTAATAGTGGGTTCGCAGGGTTAGTCACGACTCTGTAATAGACATCTGGTGAGCTGTATGTGGGATTTTGATTTGTATAACAAATACTGTTTGAGCTATTCTCAGTATAAGGCAACGTTGTCACGTCAATCGCATTTGCCATATCGTCTCCAGCATAACCACTGCAATCTACTCCTTGTATAATATTTACATTAAAATCTGTTGCGGAGCCCCACGTAAAACTTCCGCATGGATCAATTGGGTTAATACCACCTTCTTGTTGAATGATTCGCATTTTTGTTGCCCCAAGAGCTGCGGTACCGGGAACTGTAAAGTTGAAAGAGCTGATAAGGGAAGGGGGGATTCCTGCCCAAGTGCCAATTGATTCGGATGGGTCAAACGTGTAGTTTTGGTTAAAATCTATCCAAACTTCAGCAGCACCTGTATAGTTTCCATCACATGTTCCAAATTGAATGTCCAGTGAAAAGTTATTTCCTTGACCGAGGCTAACAGTTTCAGCAGTATACTGCTCAATACCAATGACTCCAGGACATCCTGTGTAGTTAATACTCCCAGAAGTGCCAATGATTGTTACCGATTCAATGTTAGAGTCCGCGGTGCTACTTGGACCTCCTGAAGTACAATACTGCGCATTGGAAGCAAGGCATAATCCGACGAATGAAATGGATGATAAAAGTATTTTCATAGACAGACCAGTAGTAAGTTAACGTAGCGTTAATATCTGCAATATATAAAATTAACATTAGTTTTTGGTGTTTCAAAGCGCTTGAAAGTTGTAATCCTAGGGATAGAAAGGGATTTATAAGGTCGTTAATAACTTTGTTCATATTCAGTTCAATTTCGTCGTCATTAACGGCTAAATTTCTTTCATATTTGTTAGTTCAAAAAACACAAGCATGGAAAAGGAACAGCTAATTAACGAATTGGAAGAATTACAAGCGAAGCTTACCGGAGACATGTTTCAGGATATGGAAATCAAAGATGAGATTCACAATCTTGAAATGAAAATCAATGGTGTTAAGCCAATGGATACGCATATTGATTGCGTTG
>Ga0316205_10004665_pt1 | contig 11828 bp, 10 predicted proteins | sample 3monthpyrite_MG_FD_204941 | JGI IMG/M metagenome (GOLD analysis project Ga0316205, IMG submission 204941) | Microbial mat bacterial communities from mineral coupon in-situ incubated in ocean water Damariscotta River, Maine, United States -... | ecosystem: Environmental > Aquatic > Marine >... | reverse complement strand
AACCACTCGCTTGCAACTATCTGTTTGTTGTGCATCGGTCAAATAAGCGCTGGAGATGTGGATATCCTCATCACAGGCGAATATAGGTGGTCTAAATAGCAAGGCAGAGAAGCTTATGATACGATTCAGCCCCCTACCGGACTCGACCCCTAGACGCTCTTCTTGGCAATCAAATCAGAAATTTGCGACAGAACCCGTCTGACACCACCCGCAGGTCTAATTAGGCAAGCGATCCGGTCGATTTCTGGTCTCGGACTAACTCTGGTTGTTGGATTTATAGGGAACAAGCGCGGACAGGAGGTCTCTCATCTCGATTTTTCCCACTGTCTTTCCATTGTCGACGACGGTAACACAGGCAGTGGTCCGCCCTGCGGCCAGGGCGATCACTGTTTCCAGCGTATCATTCGCGTCAACCTCACCCACCATATGCCCTTCCGGTGTCCCGCTCGTCGCAATCGTTCCGGCACGCAACACGCGGGCACGATTGATGTCACCGACGAACTCTTCGATATAGGGGTCTGCCGGGTTCATCACGACTTTCTGGGGGCTATCTTGCTGCACCACCGCGCCATCTTTGAGAATGACCAAATGGTCAGCCAGTTTCAAAGCTTCGTCCAGATCGTGAGTGATAAATACAATCGTCTTTTGTAATTCGGTCTGAAGTGTGAGCAATAGGTCTTGCATATCGGTCCGAATTAACGGGTCAAGCGCCGAGAATGCCTCGTCCATTAATAGCACATCGCTATCGGCACTCAGTGCGCGGGCAATGCCAACACGCTGTTGCATGCCGCCGGACAGTTGCCACGGATGGTGGTTTTCGACGCCCGCAAGTCCAACCCGGTCTAGCCAGGTGCGGGCGGTCTTCTCGGCCTCGGCCGTGTCGATACCACGAATAATCGGCGCAGTTGCCGCATTCTGCAAGACTGAGCGATGCGGTAAAAGCGCGAAATTCTGAAACACCATGGACATGGATTTTTGACGCAACCGGCGAACCTGGTCTGAATTCATGGTCATCACATCCTGCCCGTCCAACATGATCTCGCCCGCCGTGGGCTCAATCAGGCGGTTCAGATGTCGGATCAGGGTCGATTTTCCTGATCCGGACAACCCCATGATGACGGTAATCTCCCCAGCCTGCATGTCGATATTAATGTTCTGCAAACCCAGCACATGTGCGTGGCCGGCCAGTAGCTCGGGTTTACCGAGGCCTTGTTCACGAACCAGTGGCAACACTGATTCCGGGTTTGTACCAAAGATTTTGTATAGGTTTTTAATTTGAATTTTGGAGCTTGTCATGAGTTTACCCTACCGCGATTTGTTGGTCGGATCGACCCGTTGCAATGCGGCCTTCGAGCAGCGGTCCAGCACTACGGCAAGCAGTACAATACCAAACCCTGCGACCAGGCCAACGCCCAGCTCAAGGTTGCGGATACCTCTTAGCACCAAAACACCCAGCCCAGGGGCGGATACTAGCGAGGCTATAACCACCATGGCGAGACTCATCATGATGGTTTGGTTTACACCAGCCATGATATTGGGCAAGGCAAGCGGGATTTGCACCCCTAACAGTTTTTGCCGGTCGGTCATGCCGAAAGCCGTGGCGGCCTCGATGACATCCTTATCGACTAGTCGAATGCCAAGGTCGGTCAGGCGGATAATTGGGACGATAGCGTAGAGAATGATCGCGATCCCATAAAGTTTGGGTTCGGTCACCGAAAACAGGAAAATAAGCGGGATTAAGTAAACGAAGCTGGGCAGGGTTTGTAACATGTCCAATATCGGCAGCATTACCCTCTGTAACCTGTCGGAGCGCGACATGAGAATACCGATCGGCACGCCGAGCAATACGCTTAAACTCGTACAGACCATGATAATCGACAAGGTTTGAAGTGCAACTTCCAGATGGTCAATAACACCAAAGAACAGAAACACTGCCGCGACAAAAACCGTGATGCCGCGTTTTTTGGTAGAAAGCCATGTGACCCAGATCAGCAGCGGGATCACAACCCACCAAGGTGCCGCTGTGAAGGCATAGAGCGCCCCGTCGAGCATCCACGAAAGTGGCTGTGTCAGCGGGTCGAGAACGAACTTTAAGCTGTCCTTGATGGCAAGAAACCCGTCTTCGACACCTGCCGTCACGTCCCGGGTTTGGGGAATGGCTGCGCACGCTTCGTGCAGCGTGTCGAGTGACGGGAAGGGCAGAGTATTTCCCGACGTGCCGTCATCGTTGCCGACTTGCGACAGCAATTGCGACATGCTCATCGGAGAAGCTACGGCGTCCGCATCGCACCAATCGCGCAACCCTGTTTTGTCGAATAGAAAATCATAAGTTGCCACAGGTGCGCCTCCGATAAGCGAGAATGGAAACCGCCGCGCCTAACAGGCGCGGCGGACATTAATCTACTGAAGCAGCGCGGAAAGTTTTTCGCGCGCGTCATCGCTCAACCAATCAGCCCAAAGCTCCCGGTTATTGCTCAGAAAATAGACGGCACCTTCTTCAGCGGAGGCATTGTTGTCTTCCATCCAAGCCAAAACGCCGTTCATCTGGTCATTCGTGAAGGTCACGTTGGCCATCAGCGCGGCGATTTCGGGTTCACGCTCTTGGAAAGTGTTGGTCACGGCAGTTTTTACAGCAGCGCTCGGATAGGCCGAGATGCCAGGTTCGGCACAATCCGTTGAGCTGTTGCAGGTGTGAGTCTCAGCGTCATATCCGCCCATGTCAACTAGGACCATCGGGTATTTACCCAAGATAGCGGTTGGCGCCCAATAAAATCCGAACCAAGGCTCTTGATCGGCATAGGCCGCAGCGATGGCCGTAGCCAGCGTCTCGCCCGAGCCGTGGTCAAACACTTCGATACCGTTGCCTTCCATGTCGATGACACGGTTCATGTTGTCATTAACAGTCCGGCAACCCCAACCGTCGGGGCAGTTGTCAAATCGACCACCCACAAGTGCAGGATTAGCCAGGATACCCGCTAGGGTCGCAGCTTCTGGATTAGCATCAACTACGTATTGTGGAACCCACCAGCCCTCGATGCCGCCGTCGGACAATACGTCCGTCAGTTCAATAAGCTTACCTTCGGCAACCAGTTCATCATAGGCAGGGGCAGTGTTGACCCAAAGCTCGGTCAGGATGTCGGGCGTGCCGGTCTCAGCAACCGAAGTCAGCGCGGTTGGTGTTGAGGAAGGCACCGTGGTAACGTCACAGCCGTATCCCTGTTCCATCAGAAACTTGGCGATTGAGGTCACGACGTTAGCCGAGGCCCAATCCATTTGTGTGATCGTCACCTCACCACAATCTTCAGCAAAGGCGGGCGCTGCAAATCCGGCTGCACAAACGGTAGCTAACAAAATTTTTTTCATCTTTTTCTCCCTGTTTTTTGCGATCATTGCCAACAAGGCATATTCGCGTATAGGTCGGGAGTATTCACATTTGGGCAGGCTTCTAAGACTCCGATCTTTCTATTTCGATATTATTTGATTAATGTTCATACTAAATAGAAGCAATATCACTCACTCAAACCTGGATTTTTCACATGTCACGCCAATCGAAGCCCAAGGACCTTAGCCTCAAATGGCTGGAATTGTTTCAGATTTGCGCGCAAAAAGGCTCATTGCAGGCCGCGTCTACGGAAACCGGACTGACCGTCAGTACCATTTCACACCATTTGCGTAGTCTTGAGCAACATTTGGGGGTGGACCTGTTCAACCACAACCGCAGGCCCATGATTTTGACTTCGAAGGGACAGGTTTTTCTGCGTAATATTGACGATGCTCTTTATGCCATCCGAAAAGCAAAAGCCGAAGCCTCAACGGGGAACATTACGGAATCCAGCTACCTGAGGATCGGCGGAATCGAGGATTTTGATAGCGATATTTCCCCTGAATTGGCGGTTCATCTGTCAAAACAGATGCCGCGATGTGATTTCCTGTTTCAAACCGGTACAAGCTCATGGATCATCCAACAACTCAGAGAGCGGCAATTGGACCTTGGTATAACGGCCAGACCCTCCGAACGACTGCATGATTTGCAGGATCGGCCGCTGCTGCGTGATCCGTTTGTGATCGTCCTAGCCGTTGGGGCCGAGGCAACACTCGGTGATATTATCGACGGGCGCATAAAGCTGCCGTTCCTGCGATTCTCTAGCAACCTGATCATCGCAAGGCTGATTGAGGCGCATCTGCGTCGAATAGGGCTTGCGTTTAATCATCGCTTTGAGTGCAGCAACAATCAAACGCTGATGGCTATGGTCGCAGCAGGGGCTGGTTGGACAATTTCGACGCCGCTTCTGTTTGCCCGCGCCAAACGGTTTCATCCAAAGCTGCGCATTCATCAGTTTCCCGGCAAAAGCTTCGCGCGTACCCTGTCTATCGTATCAACACCGGATTGCTCGCGTTCGGTGGTTGAGCTGGTCGACAACCAGATGCGCAAGCTGATCACACTTCATGATATCAACATGTTCCGTGATAGCGCGCCTTGGTTGAAGGACAGCTTTGTCCTGATCGATTAACAGCGCTTACAAGATGTTGAATCGGGCGCGAATTTCAGCGTCCTGCTCAGGCGTTAGATAGGTGGGATGGTGATCTTGTAGAATCTGGCGGGCGCGGGCGCGGGCACGCGCGCTGGCATCCTGCCCACCCTTTTCGGTCCAACTGCGTGGCTCGTCTCGGTCCGCAAGCGTTGGATAAAAATAATCCCGCTCCATCGCATCAAGCGTATGCTGGCCACCCAAAAAATGGCCATCACCCAACACGGCTTCGCAAATGGCGTCAAAGCCGAGGTTTTCATCGGTCACTTCTATTCCGCGCAAAGCCCGATAAGTATGCGAGTGCATTTCGTCATCCAGAACAAACCCTTCAAAACTGACCCCGAGCAGCGAGGCTGTCATGCCAGAGCTTTCGTAAATCAAATTCCCCCCCGCGACGGCAGCCGCAAAAGAGGTGATGCCCTTTTCCATCCCGTATTGCGCATCGATCGCTTTTGCATCGGTCATTGAACACGCCACACCCGACGGCAGGCCGAGCCAGTTCGACAATTGTGCCGAGGCCGCGTTCAAGACCGCTGTTTCACCGCTCCCACCCGAAAAAGCGCCGGTGCGTAAATCGATCACCAGCGGCCAATTCGAAAAGACCATCGGGAAACCCGGTTGGATCGCATGAACCATCACCAGGCTCGCCAAGGTTTCCGCCAGTGATTGCGCCAAGAACCCTGCCAAAGTTGCCGGCGCGGTCGCCCCTGCCTGTGCCGCTGTGATGCAGGACATCGGAATATTGTGCCGGATGCATTCATACACAACGTCGACCGCATCCTCGCCATAGCGCATGGGCGAGATCACTGGGCTGATATGTGCTTTCATGAAAGGGCGGCGCGCAAACGCCCCCGGACCACCGGCCGCAATATCCAGCATCTCGACAATCGGAGCTACGTTTTCAGCCACGGTGAATGCGGTAGCCGTCGGCTTGGTGGTGTTTTTTAACAAGGCATAAACGGTGTTGACGTCCAGATCAAAATTGTCGGCCACATCGGTTGCAATACAGCAGCGGGTGAACCAGGATACATTCGCCAGCGTATCCTGAAGGCGGGTGAAGTCGTGTAGATCGGTCAAAGTCGAGGGACGATACGCGCCACTGTCAATGTCCAGCGTTTGCACCGCCGCGCCACCAGTGCCGAAATAGACGCGGTTCCCACCAACTTTGATAGATCGTTTCTCATCACGGCCCCACAGCACAAAAGCCTTTGCTGTGCTGTCGATCGCCGTTTTGACCAACTTTGGGGGGAAAGCAACCCTGCCGTTTTCAAGTGCTACAGCACCAGCTGCAAGCAAATCACGGCGCAAACGGTCCGGCAACTCCCCCATGCCTAGCTTTTCAAGCAAATTTAGCGCCGTTTCATAAATCCGGTGAATCTCGGATTCGGTCAGGGGTTTGTAAGCCCCTCCGGCTTGCCCTGGCGGGCACGGATCCTGTTGCGGCTTTTGGGCGCGCTTTAAAAGGCGCTCTTGGCGTCCGCCCCGCTTGATTCGTGTGCCAGTCATGTTGGATACCCCTTCGCCTTCGCCTTCGCCTTCGCCTTCACTGACACTCAAACTCAGTCAACCCATCGACGCAATATACGAATATTTTATTGTGACATATTCGAAAGTAACCTGTGATATTCTGCGCATATAACGTGTCTTGTTGCGGCAATCACAAATCGCTTCCACCAAATGTATCAATACTATTCGGAGGCATACGCATGAAATCGCGCACCAGGGTTGTGGTCATCGGCGGCGGCATCGCCGGCTGTTCGACGCTCTATCATCTCACGCAGGAAGGTTGGACTGATGTGGTTTTGGTCGAACGCAATGAGCTCACAAGCGGCACGACGTGGCACTCAGCTGCGCAAGTTACAAATTTTGGTGGCAATCAAACCATGGTTGGGCTGAAAACACACTCTATCAACCTTTACAAAGAGTTATCCGAAAACCCGGAATACCCTATTAACTACCACCATGCGGATGGTGGTATTCGTCTAGCCAACACCAAAGAGCAAATGCAGGGTTACCACCACTTTGCCTCGATGGCGCGCGGCATGGGCGTGGATCTAGAGGTGATCGACGCCGAGGAATGCGCCCGCCGTCACCCACTGATTTCCACGTCGAACCTGCTCGGCGGTCTCTGGGACCCTCTGGACGGTGATATTGACCCTGCACAGCTTTGTCAGGCACTGGCCTTTCATGCACGTAAAGCAGGCGCGGAAGTCTATCGCAATACGCCGGTTACCGGCCTTACCCAGCACAAGGATGATACCTGGACGGTGCACACCGAGCATGGCGATATCGACTGTGACATAGTGGTCAACGCTGGTGGCTACCGTGTGAACGAAGTGGGAGCGATGATGGGTGTCCACCATCCGGTCGCCTCAATGGAACACCAATACTTTCTAACAGAAGACATTCCGGCCATTGCTGAAGCTGGTCACCGGATGCCGCTGCTGCGCTGCCCTATATCTGATTACTACAGTCGTCAGGAAAAGAACGGATTACTGGTCGGTTTCTACGAACAGGATTGCAAAACCTGGGGTATGGACGGGATCGACCCAAACTTCGTCAATTCACTGTGCCCAGACGATCTGGAACGCGTTATGGACGTTATAGAAGGGGCTTTCGAGCGCATGCCCGCGCTTGCGGAAACCGGCATTCGTTCGATTGTGAATGGTCCGATCACCTATACGATCGACGGCGCGCCTCTGGTTGGCCCGATCCCCGGTAAGCGCAATGCATTTTGCATCATCGGCCTGCGTGCTGGTCTGGGCGAAGGTGGCGGTCACGGTTGGCTGCTGGCTCAGCAAATCGTGCACGGCGAGGCGTGCTATGATACGTGGTGCATCGACCCGCGCCGCTTCACCGGTCACACCAATGTCGAACTGACCGCATTGAAGTCGATCGAAGATTACCAGAACGAATTCCGCTTCCACTTCCCGCACGAGCATCGCCCAGCAGGCCGCCCGGCCAAGACCACACCGCTGACGCCCATCTTCGCTGCCGAAGGCGCAGAGTTCACGGTGGTAAACGGCTGGGAGCGGGTTGACTACATCAAGCCCGATCCTGATTTCCACCCGTCCCTGACTTTCAACTTCGATGAGGCTTTTGATGTGATCGCCGCCGAGGTCAAGAACGTGCAAGAAAACGTAGGCCTATGCGAGGTCAACGGTTTCAACAGGTTCGAGATCACCGGCACCGAACGCCATGCCTTCTTAGACCGTTTGACCTGCGGAAACGTTACCAAGCGTGACGGACGTGTCGGGCTCGGCTATCTTCTAAATCACCATGGTATGGTAAAGGGCGAAGCGACATTCGCCAATCTGCCCGCCAGTGATCGTGGTCCTGAACGTGTCTGGTATGGATCGGCCGCTGCGTCAGAATTCCATGACATGGATTGGCTGCAAAACCACCTGAGCCCTGACGAAGATGTACAAATTCGCAGCCTGACGAATGATCAAACCATTCTGGTTCTGGCCGGTCCGAATTCTCGCGATGTGTTGGCTGCCTGCGCGCGGGGTGACTGGTCACGCGAAGCTTTCCCTTGGCTCAGTGTGCGTGAGTGCTTTATTGGTTTCTCGCCCGCCACAGTTCTGGGCGTCAGCTTCTCGGGTGAATTGGCATATGAGATTCACATACCCAATTCATCGCTTTATGCAGTTTATCTGGCCTTGCGAAAAGCGGGCGAAGCGCATGGGCTGAAACTGTTCGGTGCCCGCGCGGTGGACTCGATGCGTTTGGAAAAGGGCTTCATGCACTGGAAAGCAGATCTTATCACCGAATATGACCCGTTCGAAACCTCTTTGGACCGGTTCATCAAGCTGGACAAAGGCGATTTCATTGGAAGATCCGCGCTGCAGGCTCGTAAATCCGAAGGGCTTCGCAAGAAACTGGTCACGCTGCAAGTCGACGCCAGGCACGCGCCGGCGCACTCTGGCGCTTCGCTGATGAATGGCGACAGTGTCGTCGGCACCATATCTTCGGGTGATTGGGGCCATCGTGTGGGCATGAACTTGGCCTATGCTTTTGTCGATCCTGATCTCGCACGTGAAGGCAGCTCGATGGAGCTGGACCTCTATGGAGATCGGGTGACGGCCACGGTTATCGCATTTTCGCCTTATGACCCTGATTATACGCTAATGCGAGGCTGACCAATGAAGCAAGAGTTTCTCGTCACGATCTTGGTTGCCGAAGGCTTTGTACCGACAGAGCTGGCTCTGGTGCAGGACGTGCTCCGTATCGCCAGCCGGTTAGATCAGAACCTGAGTTTCGCCACTCAGATCTGCTCGGCGGATAAAAGTGAGCTGGTCGAAGGTCTGGGTGGAATGTTGGTTCGGGCTAAGCCCTTTAGTGTGGATGATACGCGCCTTCCGGATTATCTGATCGTGCTCGGCGGCACCGGTATTAGAGCGTGTTTCAACCAATTGCGCACCCGTCTGCGCTGGATTGAACGCATGGACAAGAACATCCTGCTCTTGTCGGATGCTGCCTCAGCGTGGCTGCGGCTATACCCCTATTGTGAAAATATGACCACACATTGGGAGATTCAGCAGCTCAATCGTGATGCAAATTGCAGTCCTGATCAAATTTTGCCGCTGTTCTCACGAACCAGCCGAGTTGTTACAGCCGCCGGAATGATGTCTGCGGCTGATGTGGTGTTGAGCCGGATCGTCGCGCCGCTCTCAGTGCGTTTGGCCCAGTCTGTTGGTCATGTCATGCTGATGGACCGCATTCGGGAAGGTGACGCCAGTCAGCCCCGCAGCGAAAACGCCGTGAACGCGTTGCGGTTAGTGAAGCTCGAACCCGTGATTGCCGCGATGGAAAAGCATCTGGAAACTCCGCTGATGATGGACGAACTTTCTGCCATAGCCGGCGTTTCCATTCGACATCTAGAACGCAGGTTCAAGGCAGCCACTGGGCAAACACCAACGGCGTTCTACCGGTCGTTGCGGCTGCGGCGTGCCCGGAGCCTCATCGAACAAACCGATCTGACAATTTCTGAAATCACATTCGCTTGCGGTTTTGGTTGCTCATCGAATTTCTCGAGAAATTTCGCGCGCGAATTCGGCACAACACCAACACAACGGCGATCCCAATTGGCAGCCGTAGCCACGCAAATTCAACTCACTGTGTAATCTTAAGGAACACATTATGCATCTTTCCCGCTTTCCCCGCGTTCGCCTTGCGCATCTTTCGACTCCCCTAGAACCGATGAAACGTCTATCCGAGGCGCTTGGCGTCGAGCTTTGGATCAAGCGTGACGATTGCACGGGCCTGTCGACAGGTGGCAACAAAACCCGCAAGCTCGAGTTTCTTATGGGCGAAGCACAGGAGCAGGGCGCCGACATGGTGATGACCCAAGGCGCCACACAGACCAACCATGGCCGCCAAACCGCTGCCGCAGCTGCCAAGATGGGCCTTAAATGCCATATCCTTCTGGAAGATCGCACGAATTATGACAACGCCAACTACAACACAAATGGCAACGTGCTTTTGGATCACCTGCATGGCGCGACCACCGAGAAATTCCCGAACGGTCACGACATGCCAGCCGAGATGGAACGTGCGGCGAAAAAAAAGCGGGCCGAGGGGCACAATGTCTATGTGATCCCCGGTGGTGGCTCAAACCCGACCGGTGCCATGGGTTATGTGAACTGCGCCTTTGAATTGCTCGCACAAGCCAATGACGCAGCGATTGTGATTGATCGTGTGGTTCATGCCACCGGTTCATCGGGCACGCAGGCAGGGCTGGTAACCGGCTTGACCGCCATGAATTCCGGCGTGCCGGTTTTGGGTATCGGCACCCGTGCGCCGCAGCCAAAACAGGAACAGATGGTCTATGATCTTGCTTGTAAAACCGCCGAAAAGCTGGGTTGCCCCGGTGTGGTCAAACGCGAAGATGTGATGGCCAACACCGATTACGTTGGCGAAGGTTATGGCATTCCAACCGAAAGTGGCATCGAGGCAATCCGCATGTTCGCCGAACTGGAGGGCGTCCTTCTGGATCCCTGCTATTCAGCCAAAGGGGCGGCTGGCCTGATTGATCTGGCGCGTAAGGGCGAGTTCAAAGGTGAGCGGGTTGTGTTCCTGCACACTGGCGGCGCCGCGGCGCTGGGCGGATACGATTTTGCTTTTGATAACGCCAACCGGTGGGTCAACCTGTAAGGAAACCCTGTCTATGACCCCTCGTTTATCGGGAACGCCTTCGGTCCCATTCCATGCCACTAAGGCAATGCTGGTCACGCAACTGCGCGGCCATCGGCATCGCAGTGGGGAGAGCATGCCTGCCGGATTGGTCTGCGAAACTACTGATGCGGTGGCAGCGTGACCCGGCGCGTTGTGGGAATCTTGGGTGGTATGGGGCCAGAAGCAACAATCCTGCTGCAACAGCGCGTGCTTGCCACGGTTAAAGCCCGGGATGACTCTGACCACCTGCCGCTATTGATCGATATGAATCCGCAGGTGCCGTCTCGCATTGCACATCTGATCGAGAAATCCGGTGAAGACCCCGGCCCGACCTTGGCCGCCATGGCTAATCGGCTTGAGGCCGCGGGCGCAACAGCCATTGGCATGCCCTGCAACACAGCCCATCAATATGCCGAGGCGGTTGCCTCTGCAGTATCGATCCCGTTTCTAAACATGGTTGACTTGTCCGTAGCCCAAGCGGCGGCGCAGTTGCTGTCCGGTGACAGCATCGGCTTCCTTGCCTCGCCAGCCGTGCAATCGGCCGGTGTTTTTAACGATGCGATGGCGCATACTCGTTTGCATGCCCTTTGGCCCGAAGATGGTGACCGTATGCTCTCGGCCATCCGCGAGATCAAGACCCAAGGACCAACGCAACGTGCGCGCCAGATACTAATCGATGCCGCCCGCGAACTAACCGAAAAAGGTGCCGCGATGCTGTTTGTCGCCTGTTCCGAATTCTCTCTTTTCACACGCGATCTGCCCGATGATTTCACTGTTATCGATACTGTCGATGTTCTGGCCGATGCGATCCATAAACACTCCCTTACTGACGAGGATATCTAGTGACCGTAACATATTTGAAAACAGCCGCGCCTCGCCCCTCAATGGAAAACAGCGAAATCCGCGATATCGTCCGGGACATGCTGACAAAAATTGAGCGAGAGGGTGAAACCGCTGTGCGCGACTATGCGCAGAAACTCGACCACTGGACTGGCAAGATCGCTATGTCCGATGCGGACCGCAAGGCCGCATGCGCACGCGTGTCGGAAGAAATGAAGGCGGATATCCATTTTGCCCATGCCAATATTCGCCGATTCGCCGAGGCCCAGCAGAAAACGGTTC
>Ga0316205_10004664_pt1 | contig 11828 bp, 10 predicted proteins | sample 3monthpyrite_MG_FD_204941 | JGI IMG/M metagenome (GOLD analysis project Ga0316205, IMG submission 204941) | Microbial mat bacterial communities from mineral coupon in-situ incubated in ocean water Damariscotta River, Maine, United States -... | ecosystem: Environmental > Aquatic > Marine >... | reverse complement strand
TCAAGACCAACATGCCTGAGCGGCGCGCCAGAACCGTGCAACCTTTTTCCAATACCGGAGTTTCAGCGCGGCCCATCCCATAGGATACCACGGCCACGTCAGAGCCTTTGCGGGGCCGTTGGCCAGTTGGAAATGGGTTGAAATCGACAGGTGCCCGTCGATCCAGCCGCACCAGTGCCAAATCCTTGGTGACGCGCTCTGACTGCGTCGCGCCATCATAGTCGAAATCAGGGTGGATGACATAGGCGTTGCCGCGCAGGGTCGCGCTGGCCCGGCCGTTTCGCAAGTCGGCCTGGAACACCACATCACCAGGCCTCACGGGCGTTTTGGTGCGTGGATCAAACAGGCAATGCGCCGCCGTCATGACCACATCAGGTGCGATCAATACGCCGGTGCAATAGGCCAGATTGTTCACTTCCAGGCGCCCAACAGCTTGCCACCCCGCGGCGTCCAGCCCGCTCACAAGTCTGGTCGACGACGCACCTGATGCGCCGGCCAAAGCCATGGTCGCTGCCAGATAGACAGCCAGGATGGCCGCCATGATATGACGGGTTGCTCTGATCACGCCGGTCAAATTACACAGCCCATAGGGCATAAATATGGCGAATATTCACGCCGGTATGCGGCGCATTGGGATTGCGGCCAGGCTGCATGTGGTGTCAGCTTGGCAGAACGGAAACACCGGAGTTCTTTATGTCCAATGAGTATGACAGCGGGCGCTTGAATTTGCCCTTTGTGGGTATCGCCAGCTTTGGCAAACGGGAGATTTGCCTCGATTGGTCCAGCCTTTGTGCGGATGTGGCGGTGCTGGGCGCGCCGTTTGATTTCGGCACCCAGTATCGCAGCGGCGCGCGGTTTGGACCCCGCGCGATCCGCGAAGCCTCAACCCTGTTCTCCTTTGGTCATGCAGGTTCCTATGATCATGAAGACGACCAGGTTTATCTGCCCGCTTCGGTCAAGATTGTGGATATGGGCGACGCCGATATCGTGCATACTGACACTGAAAAGAGTCATGCCAATATTGAAACAGGTGTGCGCGCGGCACTTGCCGCCGGCGCCTTGCCCGTAGTGCTGGGCGGGGATCACTCGGTAAATATCCCGTGCATCCGCGCCTTTGACGATCAGGCCCCAGTCCATATCCTGCAAATCGACGCCCATCTGGATTTCGTCGACGAACGCCACGGTGTGCGCCATGGACATGGAAACCCAATGCGCCGTGCCGCGGAACAAGACCATGTTTCGGGGCTGACCCAGGTGGGCATCCGCAATGTCAGCTCCACCGCCCGTGAAGGCTATGAGGCCGCGCGTGCTATGGGCTCGGACATCCTGTCAGTCCGGCAAGCCCGCGCATTGGGGCCCAAGGCCGTCGCGGCCCGTGTTCCTGCTGGCGCGCGGGTCTATGTGACGCTTGACATAGATGCATTCTGCCCGTCCATCGCACCGGGAACCGGCACGCCCAGCCACGGCGGATTTCTGTATTATGACGTGCTGGAATTATTGCAAGAGGTCGCCCGAACCCACGACATCGTGGGCATAGATCTGGTAGAAGTGGCGCCTGACTACGATCCCACAGGCTCCACCCCGATCCTGGCGGCCCAAGTGCTGTTGAACCTTTTGGGGTTCATTTTTGCGGCACGGTCCTAACGCAGGATCGGCACGTCGGGTTCAACAGGCAATTCCACCAAAGCCCGAGGCTTGGGTCCACCGGTTGCCCAGTCAAGCAATTCAACGGTATGGACGATCGGCACCGTGGTGCCCGACCCAATCTGCATCATGCAACCGATATTCCCCGCGGCAATGATCTCGGGCTGTTTGGCCTCTAGTGTCTTGATCTTGCGGTCTTTCAACTGGCCTGAAATCTCGGGCTGCATCAGGTTATAAGTGCCAGCGGAGCCACAGCACAGATGGCTGTCGGCAGGTTCAACGACCTCGAACCCGGCTCGGCGCAACAGGTCCTTGGGAAAGGTCTTGATCTGCTGGCCGTGCTGCAAGGAACAGGCCGCATGATAAGCCACGCGGTGACCCATGCGGGCCTCGGGCATGCCCAGTTTCATCAGCACTTCGCTGACATCCATTGCCAGGTCGCTGACGCGGGCGGCGTCAGCGGCCAGCGGGTCATTGCGGAACATATGGCCATAATCCTTGACCGTCGTGCCACATCCGGAGGTGTTGATCACAATGGCGTCCAACCCACCGTCCCGGTCGTGCCGCATCCAGGCCGCGATATTGCGCGCCGCGGCTTTGTGGCTTTCGGTTTCCTTGCCCATGTGATGGGTAAGCGCGCCGCAGCACCCCATGCCATCAGCGATGACAACTTCCGCGCCCAGGCGGCGTAGCAACCGGATGGTCGCATCGTTGATATCTGTGTTCAGCGCGCGCTGGGCACAGCCTGTCATCAAGGCGATGCGCATTTTTCGGGTGCCCGTTGCCGGAAAAACCTGGGGATCATCATTGCGGCTGACCGGCGGAATTTGCCGTGGCGCCATTTCCAGCATGGCGCGCAGTCTCGGGTCCGGCATGAACCGACCGAAAGGCCGCCCGATCTTGGCCCCCAGCAAGGCCAGCCGGAAACGCCCCGGATAGGGCAGGATCTTGGCCAGGGTCCAGCGCAGCACACGCTCAAAGATCGGGCGCTTGTAGGTTTTTTCGATATGCGCGCGCGCGTGATCGACCAGATGCATGTAATGCACGCCGGATGGACAGGTGGTCATGCACGCCAGACAGGACAGGCACCGGTCGATATGTTTGACCGTCCGTGCATCGGCCGGGCGGTCGTTTTCCAGCATCTCCTTGATCAGGTAGATGCGCCCGCGCGGGCTGTCCAGCTCATCGCCCAGCACCTGATAAGTTGGGCAGGTAGCGGTGCAAAAGCCGCAATGCACGCATGAGCGCAGGATTTCATTCGAGCGCTGAATTGCGGGATCGCGCAGCTGCACGGCAGTGAATTCGGTCTTCATGCCATCAGCCCTTGGTTCAAAATGCCGCGTGGGTCGAATTTGGCGCGCAAGCCCGCCGACAATCGTGCCACCCCGGATGGTTCCGGTTGAAATCGCGGCGCGTCGATCGGATGGGAAGTATGGACCAAGGTGGCGTGGCCTGCCACTGCTGCGGCCTCTGCCTGCAGCGCCGCATGAACCAAGCCAGCCCTGGCCGCCGGTGCCCAGACCCAGATCCGCCCACCGCCCCAATCATAGGCATAGACAACATCATGGTCGGCGGTGATCCTGCCCATCACCGCTGGCGCATCAGAGGGCTTCACCGCCAGGCGCCACAAGGCGCCTTGCGCGCCGCGTGCGGCGGGTGAGAACATGCGCAAGCCGCGCGCTCTGTCCCAATCCTCCGGCCCATCGGAAATCTCTGCATTCCCGAACTCAGACCAAAGCATCCGAAGTTTTTCCGCACGATAGGCAACCGAGGCTGCAAAACCCTCAACCCGTATCGCAGTGCGCGCTTCGGTCTCAAGGCTCGCTGGTATGTGCATTGCGCCTGATACATCAAATGGTGAGCCCAATGCCTTGGAGAGTGCGCCGATAGCTTGTGCATCTGACAGAGCGTGCAATTGAACCTGTGCGACGGCCTCGGGTTTTGGCAAGACCTTGAAACTGACTTCAGTAAGAATACCCAGCGTCCCATAGCTGCCAGCCATCAACTTGACCAGATCATAGCCTGTCACGTTTTTCATCACCCGTCCGCCGTTCTTGATTGCCCGGCCGGCTCCGTCGACGAACCGCACACCCAACAAAAAGTCCCGGGCCGCGCCCGCCTGAACCCGCCGCGCACCGCTGGCGTTGGTGGCAAATACGCCGCCAATGGTGCTGCGGCCCTGCGCGTCGGTCACAGCGTTCAGGCTGTAGGGTTCAAATGCCAGCATTTGCCCTTCAGCTTCCAGGGCGGCCTCAACCTCTTCTAGTGGAGTGCCCGCGCCTGCGACCATGGTCAACGCGCCGGGTTCATACAGACGGATGCCCGCAAGTGCAGTCGTTTTGACAACTTGCTCTCCGCCAGGCAATCCACGTGTGCCGCCACCCTGGATCCACAGCGGGCCGGCCGCCTGTTCAAGAATTTCAACCAGTTCAATTTCGGTTTCAGGGGTCATGATGTTCATCTTGCCTAAAATATCCCGGGGGGTTCGGGGGGCTGGCCCCCCGCTGGCCACTCAACCAGAGCGACGGCTTTGCGTGGCGGCCAGAGGAAACACCTTGGCCGGATTGAGCAACCAATGCGCGTCGAACACATCCTTTACATGAAACTGCGCTTCCAGGTCGACCGGATCAAACTGTGCGCCCATCAGGTCGCGCTTTTCGACACCAACACCATGTTCGCCTGTCAAACAGCCGCCAACCTCGACGCATAGCCGCAAAATATCCGCGCCCAATGCCTCACACTTCTCCAGATCGCCGGGTTTGTTGGCATCAAACAGGATCAGCGGATGCATGTTGCCGTCGCCGGCGTGAAACACATTTCCCACGTCCAGCCCGTATTGCTTGGACAATTCGCCAATCCGCCCAAGGACATGGGGCAATTCATTGACCGGGATCGTGCCATCCAGGCACATGTAGTCATTGATCTGGCCCATCGCGCCAAAGGCCGATTTTCGCCCCAGCCAGATCCGCGCGCTTTCCTCTGCCGAGGCGCTTTCGCGGATTTCAACTGGGTCGTGGGCGCGGGCAATCTCGATGATCCGGGCCAATTGGTCAGCAATCTCGCCGTCCGAGCCTTCTACCTCAATGATCAGCAACGCCTCGACATCCGGATAGCCCGCGCCTGCATGTGCTTCCGTGGCGCGAATGACCGGGCGATCCATGAATTCGATGGCGACAGGCAAAACGCCGGCCTTGATGATGGCTGAAACACAGGCACCGGCCACTTCATTGCTGTCAAAGGCGATCAAAACAGGGCGCGCGCCCTCAGGTTTTGGCAATATGCGCAGCGTGGCTTCGGTGACGACCCCCAATTGCCCTTCGGATCCGCAAATCAAGCCCAAAAGATCCAGCCCGGATGCGTCCAGATGCGCGCCGCCAATGTCGAGGATCTCTCCTTGCATGGTCACCATGCGCACACCCATCAGATTGTTTGTCGTCACGCCATATTTCAGGCAATGTGCGCCGCCGGCATTCATCGCGATATTGCCCGCAATGGCGCAGGCCAATTGGCTTGATGGATCAGGGGCATAGAAAAAGCCGTTTTCTTCGACCGCACCTGTCACGCTGAGGTTCGTGCGGCCAGTCTGAACGCGGATAAACCGGTTGTCGTAGTCGGTTTCAAGCACGTCGTTCATGCGCGCCACGCCCAATATCACACTGTCGGCCGTTGGCAGCGCACCCCCGGCCAAGGACGTGCCTGAGCCGCGTGGGATCACGGGGACCTGTTCGTCGTGGCAGATTTTCAGGACAGCCGCGACCTCTTCGGTAGAGGTCGGCAGGACGGCCAGCATGGGGGGGCATTTATAGGCGGCCAGCCCATCGCATTCATAGGCACGCGTTTCCATCGGGTCGTCGATCACCAGGCCATCTGTCATCGCTGCGCGCAAGCGCATGGCGATCTGGGATTTTCGGGCAATGATCCTGGCGGATGGTTCGGGCAATTGCATGGCAGGCCTCCTGATTGGTAAAATAATATTACCAATTTCTCGAAATGGCAAGTCTTTGGGCGTTGAGTGGACAAACACCAACACGTGAGGCGACACATGCCGTGGGCATGGTGTATCAAGCATCATGTTTCGTATGCTTTTCCTGATTGGGCCGATGGCGGCCGCCAGCCCGGCATTGGCCGAACCACCAACAATTGAGGCGGTTGAAATTGCGAATGGGCGGGCGGATGTCACCTTGTCGCATCCTGATACTGGTTGGGATCACTACGCCGATGTGTGGCGTGTCTACACGCCCGATGGCACCATGTTGGCGGAACGGGTGCTGGTGCATCCGCATGTGAATGAGCAACCCTTTACCCGCTCTGCAGGCGTCAGCATTCCCGAGGGCCTGAGACAGGTGCAGATCATTGCGGGATGTAACCTGGGCGACATGTCAGAGCCCTATGTGCTTGAGCTCGCGCAATAGCGATCTGGCCATTACCGACGTCCGAACCAGCGTGAAAATGTGCCCCGTGCACGGGTGCTGGCAGCACCGGTTGCGTCTGAGATGTCCTCGAGCGCCGGGTCGATATTGCGTTCACGGAATTGCCGCCACATTCCGCGCAATGTCAGCGCTGCAATGATCACGAAGACGAAGAAAAAGATGTTGAACCAAGGGATAATCCGAACATCCGGACCCGAAACGGGGCGAACGCCGATCGCATTGGGATAGATCGTGAAAAAGCGGTTGCGCCAGCCATAATGGGTTACAACGGCCCATTTTTCCGCGCCCGGCGGCGAAATATTGGCTTCTGCTTCGGCTTGCAGGTCGGAGCTGTCAAACTTGAAATAGGGTGGCCAGATCCAGCCGGTATCCTCATTGCGATACACCATCACTTCTTCGGCCTGGCGCGGAATGAACCCCAGCAGGAATGTCTTGCGTTTCTGCGTGTTGATCAGCCTCAGATCGCGTGTGGTCAATTCATTGTTGCCGCTGTCAGCCTGCGCATAGAAAAGCCGGTTTGCAGAGGAAAAATCCATCCGGATCACTTCGGTCCCGGTGATGCGCACGACGTCGTGCTGGGGCAATACATAGTGCAAGAGGCCTGCGAACAGGATGAGGATTATGACCTTGATCGATGTCAGAACGTAACGCATTTCGGCCCCTTCAGTTTGAATTGGTGACAAATAATATGCCGATGACCAGGAAGGTCGGAACGATGTAGACCAGCCAGATGAGCTTCTTGCGCAGCCCGCTTTCGTAGCGCGCCATGCCCTCGGCAATATAGCTGTCGCGTTCCGGGCTGTCTTCTATGCCCGGATTGTCCTCGGCCCAGCTGTCTTCCAGCTTTTCACGCCGAATGGAACGGGAATACCAACTGAGCGACAGGTATATCACACTGAGAAACAGAAATCCGAAAACAATGAGGCGTAGCAAGGCAATCATCTGCGTTTCCCTTTTTTCAGGCTGCCCCAAGGGCCGACACGGTTAACCAGCTCGTTACGCCGCCGTTCAGCCTTGGCCCAGGGCGAGGGGCGGTCCATGGCAGGTTCCTCGCCGTACAGGGTGCGGCGGGCACCATCGGCATCCATCTGGACCTCGGCGGCCAGATAATTGGCAACATATTGGCGTTTTGCATCCGGCCAACTGCGATAGGCCCGGTAGAAGGCAGTCTTGTGGCACAGATATAACTGCCGCACATCCAGCGGTGCCAATTCGGCCAGCAACTGATTGACCAGGTCGGCGTCCGGTCCAGGGGCCGCGCGAAGCGTGTAAAAATAGGCCGGATGGTTGGATTTTATCGAGGGCCAGGGGCCGCCTGCATCCGCCCAGGACTTGAGCGCCGCCAGCGCGTGAAACTCGGCCGGCAAACCTGCGCCCAGATCATGGGCTGCCCGGCGCAATGCCCGTCTGTCAACAACGCCCAGGTCAATTCCCGCTGCCGCGGCAGCATCGACCAAAATGAAATCCATCTTTTGCGCCAAAACGGCCGCGGCATCCATAGATTTGACCCGCACGATAGGCTCGGCCAGTTGATTGAGCTGCAAGAAACGCGCGATCCGGTTGTGATCGGCCAGGTCGAATTGATAGGCGATCGGCAGCTTTCCCAAGCTGTCCTTGGGCTGTGTCGAAATGGCGGCCGGGTGATCCACATCGCGGAACACATAGAGCCCGCCAAAATGCGATGTCCAGAAATTGCGGATGTCGGTGCTGAGCGGGCGCAGGTTGATCGGGTTGTGAGTGACATCGCCGGTCACTTTGGCCAGTTCGATCATCTCTGCGATCAGAACATCATCCCACCAGGCATCCGCTTCTGACGTGAACCGCGCGATCTTTTCGGCCAGCTTGCGCGCCTCTGCGACATGAGAACCGGTCGTATCTGCCTCAACCTTGATGCGCCGAATGTCGAATAGCCGCTCGGGCGTCGCGGCGTCAAAGACGGCATTGGCCAGTTCGCCCGCCACCGCGTCACGCGTCGTCAGGGCGAACAATTCGCTTTCGTTTTGGCGGATGAACTCTTGCAGGATTGTCCGGGTGGTTGAGAATTTGGCGTCCAGCAGGGGGGCATTTTTCTGGGCGGTCGAGAGCAGTATGAATTGCCGGTTCACCCCATTTGGGTTGAGGTATAGCGGATCGTCCAGTTCATCGGCCACCTCGGGGCTGTAGCCGGAAATGTCGACATAGAAATCCGGCAGGGCCGTTTGCCGTCCGGTCAATTTCTTGAGCGCGCGATTGTAACGCGCCACCAGTGCAGGTGTGCCCACATGCACCAATTCGCCAAACATCAGGCCTTTTTCGATGAGGCGCTTCATGGGGCATCCCTTTTGGCCTGCGCCTCGCCTTTGCGCCGTTCAACGCCTTGGGCCATGGACAGCCAGGTCAACGCCAGAACCGGGCCCCAAACAATCACCATATTCGCCGAGAGGCGCAGGAAAAACGCCGTGATTGCCGCTTTCGCGTCCAAAAACGCAGCCCAGACAGCAAGGCCCGCGCCCGCATAGGCCATGGCAATCAACACCGTCCCGCTAACCACCAGCAATACCGCCGAGATTGCCACCGACAGTGCCAAGGCTTGCTGAGACAGGTTGCCCGCTGGCAACAGCATCCGCGGCAAGACAATCGCCAGGGCCACCAGCAAAAACACCGGTAGACCGGTATTGAGCAAGGATATGGGCTGGGTGGGGATCATGAATTGCGCTCTGCATAGCGCTTGCGCGCTTGGTCCATGCGACCCATTTCGCGAACCGCGTTTTCTATCGCCACCTCATCGGATTTGTCGGCATAGCGGAATTCGCTGTCGGCGTAGCGGTTGATCTCCTGGATCACCATGTCGATGGTGATTGGTTGGGCCATGGATTGGATCATCGCAAGTTTTTCTTCATAGGGTTTGAACAAGAACAGATCGGGCACTTCCATCCATTCGTCAGGCAATTCGAAATCCATTGCGCGCGTCTTGACGGCGTCAGTGATGTTCTTGATGGCGCGCCCGGTGAACCGTTCGTCGGCCAGTTGAATGGCTTTGAGATAGGCGCCCATCTTGGCAATCGTGTCCAGTTTGCCGATTTTGCGTTCTGTCTGTTCCCAGACTTTGACCAGCCCATCTTCATGCGGCACACCATGGCTGGCAAAGCTGTCAGATACGGCGCGTTTGATCTCTTGCGCGGCGAAAAGGTCGTGGTCGCCCAGGGGAATATCGTGGTTCTTGCCCATCAACAGAGCCAGAATGTCGATGTAATCCTCGCGCGTTTTCGGGCCGTCTACAAGGAACCGAGCGCCTGCGCGTTGGCGCAGTGCGTCATCGACATTTTCGGGGTAATTGGAAAACATGCCAAAGGTGCAATTGCCCCGCACAACGGTGTTTGCGCCTGAAAAGGCCTCCATGAACACGGCCGTGACCTCTTGTTGGCCGGCAGATGACTGGCGGTCGCCGCGTTTTCCGGCGATCTGGTCGATGTCGTCGACTGTGCCAAAGCCGATCACATTGGGGTCGAGCACATTGGTGATGAAAGCCTTGGCGTTCTGCCCGGACTTTCCCTGATAGCTGTCTATCTGATCGATCGAGAAATTCTGGTAGCGGAAGGGATAGCCCGCGAACTGACAATAATCGTTGACCAGCCCCGCCATCATCTGGATGAGCGTGGTTTTGCCTGTGCCGGGTTTACCATCGCCCATGAAGGTGAAAATGAATCCTCCTGCTTCGGCAAAAGGGTTCAGCTTGCGGTCAAAATCATAGGCCATCAGCATTTTCGCCAGTTTCATCGCCTGATACTTGGCAATGTGGTTGCCGACGACTTCGTTGGGTTTTTTGAAATTCATCGTCAGGGTTTGGCCGCGCGATTTATGCGCAGGGGTGAAGCCCTGGATGGTGAAATTGTCCGCCTCGATGTGATAGCGCGCATCCGCAAATGGTGAAATGCGCGGGGCGGTCTGGGCGCGAAGTGCGACCTGATCCATCAATTGTTCGCAATAGGCAAGTGTGGTGGCCACCAGCGTTTCGTCGTCGCTGGCATGTTCGCCCAGTTTCTGGTCCAATTCCCAGATGGCGCCATGCAAGGCCAGCGGCGCATTGTCTGTCAGCACTTCGTCGACATCTCCCACCTCTGTGCTGGTCTCGGTGGCGTGGCTGGCCAACAAAAAAGCCGTTGCATTGCCAAATGTATACAGAACAGCCAGAGCCTCGGCAGCCAGGAGTTCGGTGAATTCCTGCTTGCGGCTGGCCGGCAGTTTGCCTTCCAGATTGGCTCGTTTCAGTTCGACCAAGCCCGTGGCCTTGGCAAAGGCATCGCCCAATGCCAAGGCAATCGACAGCGCGCGCCGCAGGCCCATGGCGACGCTGGCTTGTGTGGGTGAAGTCAGGGGGTCGTCCTCATCCATTTCGGCGATCCGGTCGAGCAGCCGCACACCGTCGGGTCGGGTGATCGACCGGGTCACTAGCCCGGGCGTGGTAGAGCGGAACCGCCGCTTCATCGATGCCACGCCCGGGCTGCGATCCGGTGTTATTGTGCTCAATCGCGACGTGGCCAAACGCGGCGAATGGTCAAGGCCCATCAACATTTCCACGGCAGCCAAATGGTGCGTTGTGATGTCCGTTTCAGGCAATTCCATATGATCTGCGGGCGTGTTCATTGCGTCACCTAAACCAATACCTTTATCTGTAGCTTACGACCCGATTGCCCGAGACGACGAATTTATGCACGTCACGAAAACCGGGGGGGTTCTTTTCTGCCAGCACCTGAAAGGCGCGTTCGGGGATGACCACGGCTCGGCTGGTGCGCGTGGCACCTGTATCGATACCACGACCAGAGAAGGGATCGAGGGCAAATATCTCTCGGTCAACCGTGCCGCCGAACCACCCTTTTTTCTCGGTCTCCACGCGTTCGCTTTCCAGTTCTTCAAGGGTCCAGGCCAAAGTCCAGTCCTGGCCCGCGGGGCTGTCGGCCTCATAGAGCACATCGCGGATGGGCCCGGATTGGCGGGTGAAGGCGTTGGAATACATTGGGCCGATATGGATTCGGCGCAGGCGTTTGGGGTGCAAATCGTCGAAATCCTGGTCAAATCCTTGCGCCACTGTCAGAAGCTTGAGCCCGGCCACCGATTGCGCCATCAAATGGGCCTGAGCCTCGGGCCAGCGGCGTTGATCCTTGGGCAGGGCGATGCGCCCGCTGTCCTCGAGTTCCATCAAATAGATGGTGGGCAGGTTGTTCTGGCTGTCATAGACAGCCCAATGGATCAGATACTTCCTTCGCCGGCGGGCATCGTCATTTTCCAGCCACAGGTAGTCGGGGTCATTTTGTGCCCAGAATAGATTACCCGCACTCAGGGCTTCGTAATACAGCCGTTGCGACAAGGAAAACTGCAGCTTTATGGGCGGTGCCAACTCACCCACGATAGTTTGCACCATCTCGGACTTGAGCGCATCTGCCGAGGGCATTTGCGCCAAATGTTTGGCCGCTTGTTGGGCGTCGTTGGCCATGGTCAGCAATTCCCGAAAGATTGGAAAACCACTTTCATGCGCGTCAAACGCCATTGGCGACAGGACCGGGCCTGCCCCGCGCCCGGTCATCAGGTATTTCATCGACAGGGCCTGAAATGTGGCATCCAGGGCCGCGACGTAATGCGCAACAATGCGAACATCGGCACGAGAAAGCTGCCTGTCCGCCTCCATCGCGGTGGCGACCCGAGCCAAATGCGACGTGATCCGGTCAAATTTGGCGAAATAGCGCCGTGCGGCAAATGTATCCGTCAGTGGGACGTGAT
>Ga0316205_10004662_pt1 | contig 11830 bp, 9 predicted proteins | sample 3monthpyrite_MG_FD_204941 | JGI IMG/M metagenome (GOLD analysis project Ga0316205, IMG submission 204941) | Microbial mat bacterial communities from mineral coupon in-situ incubated in ocean water Damariscotta River, Maine, United States -... | ecosystem: Environmental > Aquatic > Marine >... | reverse complement strand
GTAAGAATATTAATGACTCCGGTGTTGATTTTGATTTATATCCAACGCTAGGTGCGGGTGCTTATATTTGCGGCGAAGAAACCGCATTATTAGAATCCTTAGAAGGTAAAAAAGGTCAGCCAAGATTCAAACCTCCGTTTCCGGCGAATGTGGGTTTATATGGTAAACCTACAACAATTAATAATACTGAGTCACTGGCATCAGTGCCAAGTATTGTGCGAGAAGGTGCAGAGTGGTTTAAAGCTTTTGGTGTTGAAAATTCGGGTGGTACCAAGTGTTTTTCAGTTTCAGGTCATGTTCAAAAGCCCGGTAACTTCGAAGTTAATATGGGGCTACCATTTAAAGATTTATTAGAACTTGCTGGTGGCGTAACTCAGGGTCGACAATTAAAAGCGGTTATTCCAGGTGGTTCTTCGGTACCCGTTGTTCCAGCTGAAATAATGCTTGAAGCAAATATGGATTACGACTCAATTACTAAAGCGGGATCAATGTTAGGTTCGGGTGCCTTAATCGTAATGGATGACAGCACTGATATGGTTAAAGTGTTGCAACGTTTGTCGCGCTTCTATTTTTCAGAATCCTGTGGTCAGTGCACACCTTGTCGCGAAGGAACAGGTTGGTTATATCGAATGCTGACACGTATTGTAGAAGGTAAGGGTGAGCCAGAAGATCTGGATCGCTTAGATGATGTCGCGGCTAAAATTGAAGGTCGTACTATTTGTGCCCTGGGTGATGCGGCGGCAATGCCAGTAAGAAGTTTTATTAAGCATTACCGCGAAGAATTTGAATATTATATTGAGCATAAGTGTTCAATGGTTGAAAGCCATGTTGAAAGCGGAGCAGGCAAATAATGTCAGAAGATATAGTAAATTTTATCGTTGATGATATTGAGCTAACCGCGCCAAAAGGCTCGATGTTAATTCAGGCTACGGATAAAGCGGGTATTCATATTCCGCGTTTTTGTTATCACGAAAAATTGTCTGTCGCAGCAAACTGTCGTATGTGTTTAGTAGATGTTGAAAAAGCGCCTAAACCAATGCCAGCCTGCGCAACCCCAATTATGGAAGGTATGATTGTTCACACACAATCTGCCAAAGCAGTAGAAGCACAAAAATCAGTAATGGAATTTTTATTGATTAATCATCCCTTAGACTGCCCAATTTGTGATCAGGGCGGTGAGTGTGAGTTACAGGATTTATCCGTCGGTTATGGTGGCGATCAATCTCAATATACAGATATTAAACGTGTTGTCTTTGATAAAGATATTGGTCCATTAATTCAAACAGAATTAACACGTTGTATTCAATGTACTCGATGTGTGCGTTTTGGTGAAGAAATTGCAGGCATGCGTGAACTGGGTATGACTGATCGTGGAGACCGTGCTGTTATTGGTACGTTTATTTCCAAAAGTGTTGATTCAGAAATGTCCGGAAACGTAATAGATATTTGTCCCGTCGGTGCGTTAACGGCCAAGCCCTCAAGGTTTAGTGGTCGTGCTTGGGAAATGCAACAACATGCTTCTGTATCACCACATGATTCAGTTGGTTCAAATCTATTTTTACATACCCTTGACGGTAAAGTTAATCGTGTCGTGCCAAGAGCAAACGAATCTATAAATGAAGTCTGGATTTCAGACCGTGATCGTTTTAGTTATTCAGGTCTTCATTCTGATGATCGTGCCACAAAACCGATGATGAAATTAAATGGTGAATGGGTAGAGACAGATTGGAATACGGCTCTGCAATATGCAGTTGATGGTTTGCAGTTAGTGATGAAAGAAAACTCAGTAAATGAACTGGCTTGCTGGATGTCACCTAACGCTACCGTAGAAGAACATTATCTGGCACAAAAATTATTACGTGGTTTAGGTAGTAACAATATAGATCATCGCTTAAGACAAATGGATTTTACTGATCAGGACTTTGCCCCCGTAATGCCCTGGATTGCTAAAGACATAAAATCAATTGAACGTTTGGAAGCTATTTTATTAGTGGGCTCTCATGTGCGTAAAGAGCAGCCTCTTATAGCGCATCGCTTTAGAAAAGCCTTCAGGCATCATCAGGTAAAAATTTCAGCGGTTAATCCTCGCAAGTTCAGATGGCGCTTTAAAACCAGTAATGAATTAATTTCATCAGCTGAGGGCATGGTTGAAAACCTGGCGGGCATCGCTAAAGCAGTAGGGGCTGATCAGGCTAATGTGTCTGCGCTAATTAATAACGCTACGGTTGATAAAGGGCATAAAGCAATTGCTGAAGAATTAAAGACTGCGGCAGCTGCAGCAACTATTTTTATAGGAAATATTGCTGTACAGCATCCACAATATTCTATTTTGCGTGCTTTAAGTCATGCAATAGCAAAACAAACAGGGGCTACTTTGGCTTACCTGCCTGAAGCTGCTAATGCCGCTGGCGCATGGTTGGCGGGAAGTGTGCCGCATCGTTTTGCAGGCGGATCAAAAGCTAACGCTAGCGGTGCAAATATTGCAGATATGATAGCTTCACCAAAGAAAGCATTAATTGCGTTTAATATCGAGCCTGAATTTGATGTGGCAAATCCTGCTAAAGCAATGGATGCAGTAGATGCAGCTGATTTTAAAGTTGTTATTAATAATTACGCGACTGAAGCAATGAAAGAATATGCTGATGTGATTTTACCACTGGCGGCATTCAGTGAAACATCGGGTACTTATGTGAATGCTGAAGGTTTTTGGCAAAGTTTTAAAGGTGCTACTTCAGCTTTAGGTGATTCACGTCCGGGCTGGAAAATACTACGTGTTCTTGCCAACTTAATGAAAGTTGATGGTTTTGAATATATGTCATCGGAAGATGTGCGTAATGAAGTTAAAGAACAATGCCGTGATATTCAGTTAGATAATAACCTGGCGGGTGATTCACCTATTACCGATTTTGAAAAAGTAACCGGTTTACAACGTGTAGGTGATGTTCCTTTATATGCAGTTGATTCATTAGTTAGGCGTTCTACTCCCCTGCAGCTGACTAAAGATGCAGATCAAAATCATGTAGCAATTAATGCTGTGTTGGCGAGTAAGTTAAAACTTGAAGAAGGCGACAGGGTATCAGTTAGTCAGGCAGGTCACACAGAGTTGACTGATATAAAAATTGATAATGCATTAGCCGATGATTGTGTCTGGTTGCCTGCATCTGAGGAGTTGAGTATTCATATGGGTACGACCTATTCACCGATTGAGTTGGAGAAGGCCTGATTATGGAATGGTTATTCTCATTAGCACCGGATTTTTTGGTTGATTTCTGGAACTGGTTGCCTCAGTGGATACAGGTATTAGCTGAGAACCTGTTATACATTGTTTTAATTATGGTTCCCCTGATGTTATGTGTAGCGTATGTAACCTATGCAGAAAGAAAAATAATTGGTTATATGCAGGTTCGCTTAGGCCCTAACAGGGTAGGCCCTAAAGGTTGGTTGCAACCAATAGCTGATGCGTTAAAGTTAATGTTCAAAGAAGTTATTATTCCAACTAACTCGAACAGATTTCTATTTTTATTAGCGCCAATTTTAACATTGGGTCCTGCACTGGCTGCGTGGGCTGTTATACCCTTTTTCGACGGTGTTCAGTTATCAAACTTGAATGCAGGTCTGTTGTATATCCTTGCACTTACCTCGATGGGTGTTTACGGCGTCATTATTGCAGGTTGGTCATCGAATTCTAAATATGCAATTTTGGGTGCGCTCAGATCAGCAGCTCAGGTTGTGGCCTATGAAATAGCCATGGGTTTTGCGCTGGTGGGTGTGTTAATGGCCAGTGGTAGCTTAAACCTGGGTGATATTATTGCACGCCAGGAAGGCGGTTTTATGAGTTGGTTCTGGTTGCCTTTATTGCCTTTGCTTGCTGTTTATTTTATATCCGGTGTTGCAGAAACTAACCGTGCGCCTTTCGATGTGGCGGAAGGTGAGTCTGAAATTGTTGCAGGTTTTCACGTAGATTACTCGGGCATGGCCTTTGCTGTATTCTTTTTAGCGGAATATGCCAATATTATTTTAATTTCAGCCCTAACATCATTGATGTTTTTCGGTGGCTGGATGTCACCTTTTGGTTCGATGGCTGATCATGCATTATTAGGTGATGGCACTCACTGGTTTATTTTAAAAACCATGTTCTTCATTTATATTTTCCTTTGGTTCCGAGCAACTTTTCCAAGGTATCGTTATGACCAGATTATGCGTCTGGGCTGGAAGGTATTTATTCCGGTGACGATTGTCTGGTTGGTTGTTGAAGCTGTAATGGTTGTAATGCAAGTTGGACCATGGGCCGTTTCTACAGCAGTTGCTGCGGGTGGAGCATAGATCATGAGTATGAGAACAGTAAAACATTATTTAAAAAGTTTTTTATTCCTGGAGTTAATCAAAGGTTTGATGGTTACGGGTGGATATCTTTTTAAAAGAAAAATAACCCTGCAATACCCGGAGCAAAAAACGCCTATTTCGCCTCGCTTTAGAGGGCTGCATGCGCAACGTCGATATGCAAATGGTGAAGAGCGCTGTATAGCATGTAAGTTATGTGAAGCGGTCTGTCCTGCATTAGCTATTACTATCGATGTGGAAGAAAGGGATGATGGAACGCGTCGTACTTCTAAATATGATATTGATTTATTTAAATGTATTTACTGTGGTTTTTGTGAAGAAGCATGCCCAGTTGATGCCATTGTAGAAACCGATGTTTTTGAATACCATTTTGAAAATCGTGGTGAAAACATTATGACTAAAGATAAGTTATTGGCTGTGGGTGATAAGTACGAAGAGTCGATAGCAGCAAATCGTGAAGCGGATGCGCCGTATAGATAGTTTGTGACCTTCTCTTGATAAAAGAGGGGAAACTAAATAGAAAATTTGCGTTTATTCGCGTGTATTCGCGGACAAACTGCTTTTAATACTTAAGTGGAACAACACATGACATTTTTTGAAGTCGTCTTTTATGCTTTTTCTACCTTAATGGTAGTGGCTGCATTGGGCGTAGTTAGTTCGCGGAATCCAGTGCATTCAGTGCTTTTTTTAGTGCTTACATTCTTTGCAACTTCAGCTATCTGGTTATTGCTTGAAGCTGAGTTTTTGGCTATTACACTCGTCTTAGTTTATGTCGGTGCGGTAATGGTGTTGTTCCTTTTCGTAGTAATGATGCTGGATATCAATGTAACGCGTATGCGGGAAGGCTTAATGCGTTATGCACCATTTGGAATTGCCATTGCGATTTTATTAATTGTGCAGATGGTAATGGTTGTCGGGCCGGAACAATTTGGTTTACAGGCATTTCCGGTTCCAGAGTCTCATGCTGCAGATTACAGTAATACTAAAGAGCTAGGTCGTGTTCTTTATACAGACTATGTATATGCATTTGAACTCGCATCAGTGATTCTGTTAGTTGCAATCGTTGCAGCTATTGCATTAACCATGCGTCGTCGACCTAATACTCGTTATCAAAAACCGGGTGAGCAAATGAAAGTATTAAAAGAAGATCGTTTGCGGGTAGTTAAAATGAAGTCGGAGGATAAACAATGATTCCTTTATCCAGTTATCTCATTCTAGGCGCAATACTGTTCTCAATTAGTATTGCAGGTATATTTATTAACCGAAAAAATGTCATTGTGCTTTTAATGTGCATTGAATTAATGTTGTTAGCGGTAAATATTAACTTTATTGCCTTCTCGCACTTTTTAGGTGATACAGCGGGTCAGGTCTTTGTTTTCTTTATTCTTACAGTAGCAGCAGCTGAAGCCGCCATTGGTCTTGCGATTCTGGTAGTCGTATTCCGTAACCGACAGACAATCAACGTGTCTGAATTGAATACGCTTAAGGGTTAGAAAATGGATATGGAACTAATTTATTTAGCAATACCACTAGCCTCATTATTTGGTGCCATTATGGCTGGCTTTTTTGGTAAAGCCATTGGCAGGTCTGGTGCGCATACAGTTACAATCGCAGGTGTAGCAACATCGTTTATATTGTCGCTAATGGCCTATAACCACATTGTGTTACAAGCCGGTGATATTTATAACCAGACGGTATATACATGGATGGTAAGTGATGGTTTGAGATTTGAAGTTGGTTTTTTAGTCGACAAACTGACGGTGATGATGATGTGTGTTGTAACCGGTGTGTCATTAATGGTGCATATTTACACCATTGGTTACATGCATGAGGATCCTGGTTATCAACGTTTCTTTAGTTACATCTCATTGTTTACGTTTGCCATGTTGATGCTGGTTATGTCGAATAACTTCTTACAGCTCTTCTTTGGCTGGGAAGCAGTTGGGCTGGTTTCATACTTGTTAATTGGTTTCTGGTATAAAAAAGAAACAGCAATATATGCAAACCTGAAAGCATTCCTGGTTAACAGGGTGGGTGATTTTGGTTTTATTCTGGGTATTGCTGCTGTTGTTATGTATGCAGGTAGCCTTGATTACAAAGAAGTATTTGCCGCTGCACCACAAATATCAAATCAGGTAATGGATATTGGCTTTGGTGAATGGTCAGTTATCAGTGTCATATGTATATTGTTATTTATAGGCGCTATGGGTAAGTCTGCGCAGGTGCCATTACATGTATGGTTACCGGATTCAATGGAAGGTCCTACACCTATTTCTGCATTGATCCATGCAGCAACAATGGTTACCGCAGGTATATTTATGGTGGCACGTATGTCGCCAATGTTTGAATATTCTGAAGCCGCGTTAACCTTTGTGATGATTATTGGTGCTATCACTGCGTTATTTATGGGCTTAATTGGTATAGTTCAAAATGATATTAAACGAGTAGTTGCTTATTCAACACTTTCGCAACTTGGTTATATGACCGTTGCTTTAGGTGTTTCTGCCTATTCGGCAGCTGTTTTTCACTTGATGACTCACGCATTCTTTAAAGCGCTATTATTCTTAGGTGCTGGCTCAGTTATTATTGCTATGCATCATGAACAGGACATGAGAAAGATGGGCGGTTTGAGAAAATACATGCCAATAACCTGGATAACATCTTTAATTGGTTCATTGGCATTGATTGGGTTTCCAGGCTTCTCAGGGTTCTTCTCAAAAGACTCAATTATTCTAGCAGTAGGTGCCTCTGATTTGCCCGGAGCTGATATCGTTCACTGGATGGTATTAGCCGGTGTATTTATTACTGCTTTTTATTCATTCCGTATGTATTTCATGGTCTTCCATGGAAAAGAACGTATGGATGAGCATACGAAAGAACATTTACATGAAACCCCCTGGGTTGTTACTTTCCCATTAATAGCATTAGCGATTCCTTCAGTAATTATTGGCTGGATGACTATTGAACCCATGTTATTTGGTAGTTATTTTGCAGATGCCATCGTGATGCATGAATCACATAATGTTATGGCGCAATTAAAAGAGAGCTTCCATGGTCAGTGGGCAATGGTTGAGCACGGCATTTTCTCATTACCATTTTTATTAGCTATGTCAGGTGTAGGTGCTGCCTGGTACATCTATATGAAAAATCCACAGATTGCAGATAACGCACAACAGAAGTTTGCATTTATTCACAAAATGCTGGATAAAAAATACTGGATTGATGAACTTTACGTAAAAGTGTTTAGTGATGGTAGTCGTCTTCTAGGTAAAGGTTTCTGGAAAGCAGGCGATGTAACAATTATCGATGGGCTGATTATTAATGGTTCAGCAAAAGTCGTAGGCTGGTTTGCAGGGGTCGTTCGTCATGTACAGACCGGTATGCTTTATCACTATGCGTTTGCAATGATTTTGGGTCTGGTTGGTTTGTTATATTTATTTGCTAATCCAGCAAGCTAATAACATGCTTTTTAAAAAGTTTGAAATCAGAATTTTAAAAAGAAGAATGAAAATATTCATAATGAAAAATAACATCAGGATTAAATCATAATGTTTGCAGATTGGCCCCTCTTAAGTCTGGTCGTCTGGTTGCCAATTATTGGTGGCGCGGCAGTGCTATTGTCTGGAGATAAAGGTGGCTCAGAAGGCTCACGTCGTCTGGCTCTTATTATTTCAATTGCAACGTTTGTCTTAAGTCTAGGTTTATATACCAACTTCGATAGTGCAACTTCGGCAATGCAGTTCGAAGAACGTTTTGAATGGATAGGTGATTTTAATATTTACTATCATCTGGGTGTGGATGGCATATCAATGCCGTTAATTATTTTAACCACATTTACAACGATACTGGTGATATTAGCCGGATGGGAAGTTATACAGAAACGCGCATCACAATACATGGCTGCATTCCTGATTATGGAAGGCTTAATGAACGGCGTATTCTCAGCGCTAGATTCCATGTTCTTTTATGTTTTCTGGGAAGCGATGCTGATTCCCATGTTTGTAATTATTGGTGTATGGGGCGGGCCTAACCGGGTTTACGCTACGATCAAGTTTTTTATATATACCTTTTTCGGCTCCGTATTTATGCTGGTTGCCATGATTTATATGTATTATCAGTCAGGTAGTTTTGCAATTTTGGATATGCATAACCTGAAACTTGGTATAACTGAGCAGACTTTAATTTTCTTCGCGTTTCTGGCGGCCTTTGCCGTTAAAGTGCCGATGTGGCCAGTGCATACCTGGTTACCTGATGCCCACGTAGAAGCGCCTACTGGTGGCTCAGTAATACTGGCCGCAATTATGTTGAAGATTGGTGGTTATGGTTTTATTCGGTTTGCTTTACCGATCACGCCTGATGCAAGCATGTCTTATGACTGGTTAATTATTGGCATGTCACTGATTGCGGTTGTTTATATTGGCTTTGTTGCTTTAGTGCAAAGTGATATGAAAAAACTGGTCGCTTATTCATCTATTGCGCATATGGGGTTTGTAACTTTAGGTTTGTTTTCTGTTTACCAAATTTTAAATAACCCTGCCAATACTGATATTACCGGCGCTGTTTTAGCCATTGAAGGTGCTATGGTGCAAATGATATCCCACGGTTTTATTTCAGGAGCAATGTTCCTGATGATTGGGGTTTTATATGACCGTATGCACAGCCGTGAAATTGCTGACTATGGCGGAGTTGTAAACACCATGCCAATCTTTGCGGCTTTTGCTGTTTTCTTTGCAATGTCTAATGCAGGTTTGCCCGGCACCTCCGGTTTTGTTGGCGAGTTCATGGTTATCCTGGCGGTGTTTAAAGCTAATTTCTGGATTGCTTTCCTGGCAGCGACAACCTTGATATTAGGTGCAGCCTATACGCTTTGGATGGTTAAGCGTGTATTTTATGGCGAAGTTACCAATGAAAAAGTAAAAGCCCTGCAAGATTTAAATCAGCGCGAGCTTTTAATAATGTCAATACTGGCTGTAGCCGTATTAGCGCTAGGTTTGTATCCTGCACCACTGGTAGATGTAATGCATGCATCTGTCGATAATTTATTACAACATATAGCTCAGTCGAAACTGCCTTAACGCAGTTGATTTAAAAATAGAGAATTAATGATGACACTAGAAATGCTTAATCTTTCAATTGCCATACCAGAGTTATTTTTACTTGCTCTTGCGTGTACGGTATTGGTAGTTGATGTTTATCTAAAAGATGAAAGTCGTAATGTAACCTATGTGTTATCTCAGATCGGTTTAATTATTACGCTGGTTCTGATTTCACAACAAAGCCCGGAGTCGAGAGAGCTGGCTTTTAATGGATTATTTGTGAATGACTTTTTAGCAACTGTTTTAAAATACTCGGTTGTATTGCTGGTAGCTATTGTCTTTGTTTATTCTCGTCAGTATCTACAGGATCGCAATATTTTTAAAGGCGAATTTTATGTGCTAGGTCTTTTTGGTTTGTTAGGCATGATGGTAATGATTTCTTCAAACCATTTTCTATCAATGTATTTAGGTCTTGAGCTTCTATCGTTATCTCTTTATGCCATGGTTGCATTTGATCGAGATAACCCGAATGCTGCAGAATCAGCAATGAAGTATTTTGTTTTAGGCGCTATAGCTTCAGGTATGTTGTTGTACGGTATGTCAATGGTATATGGCATGACCGGTTCATTAAATATTGTCGAGGTTGCGGTAGCGCTGGATAAAATGGAAGGCAACAATATCGTACTTATATTTGGCCTGGTATTTATGGTTATAGGCTTGTCCTTTAAATTAGGTGCCGTACCGTTTCATATGTGGATTCCAGATGTTTACCATGGTTCACCAACTACAGTTACCAGTTATATTGCAACGGCGCCAAAAGTGGCGGGTTTTGCCATGGTAATAAGATTACTTGCAGAAAGTATGGGCAGCTTACAGGCGGATTGGCAAGGCATGTTTATTATTATGGCTGTTCTTTCCATGATTCTTGGTAATGTAATTGCAATTGCGCAAACAAACTTAAAACGTTTATTAGCCTACTCAACCATTTCTCATGTTGGTTTTATAATGCTTGGTTTATTGGCGGGTAATCAGGAAGGTTATTCAGCAGCTATGTTTTACACATTAACTTATGCACTGATGTCTTTAGGTGGGTTTGGTGTAATTATTCTATTAACGCGCAAGGGTTTTGAAGCCGATAACATTGATGATTTAAAGGGGCTGAATCAACGCAGTCCCTGGTTTGCATTTATGATGTTAATCATTGTTTTTTCAATGGCAGGTGTTCCACCTACTGTAGGTTTCTGGGCGAAACTGGCTGTACTTAAAGCGGTTGTTAATATAGATATGTTGTGGTTAGCGCTGGTAGCGGTATTCTTCTCCATAATTGGAATCTTTTATTACCTGCGAATTGTTAAATTAATGTACTTTGATGAGGCTGTTGATACAAATGATATTCACTGCTCAAGAGATATGCAGCTAGCACTTAGTGCTAATGGCATTTCTGTATTGGTGTTAGGTTTATATCCGGCTGCGCTTATGTCAATTTGCATTGCTGCATTTGCCTAAAGAAGAGTGTTATAACGCTGTTTAGAAGATTGGTGATTGAATAGGCTTGTTTATTATCCTGCTTATTAACTAAAGCTATCTAGATGGGGCTTTTATTTAGAACTTCTTTGCCGCTTTTATTAACTCAGCTTTTCTAATAAAGTCTACTTCACCGCTTTTTTTCATTTCCTGTAAAACCGGCGTTATTATGGGAATAAGGTGGGTGTTTTTTTTATGTACAAAATGATAGAGCTTGCGGATTTTTAGAGAGTTGCTAATAGCTTTTACATCATGATATTTATTTTGATATATAAGATTAATACTGGCAAGTTTTGGTATGACAATTATTTCAGTTTGATTTGAATCTAAAAGTTGCAAGGCTTCTTCAAGTGTTGTAACAAAGTTTCTGTCCATATCTTTAGTTTCTATTTCTATAAATTTAGCCCCTTTTACAATTGTTATTTTGTGGCCTTTCAGTTCGCTCCAGTTATTAATAAATAAAGACTTGTTTTTGCTAAAGGCAACGGCATTTACTGAAATGATTGAGACTGGGACTTTATTTAAGTTGGGTGAAAATTTAGTTATTGCACTAATTCGAGCAAGCTCTCCGTCAAGCTCCCCTGAATTAGAGCGCTCTAATGACTCTTGAAGTGTTAAAAAGATGGGTGTTATATCTATATTTACTTTTTTATAAGCCTTAATTAAAACTTCGGCAGCGATGGCGTGTGCGAAATTGTTTTTACCGCCTGAAAATGTATAACTTTCTGCGTTTATTTGTATCGGGCTAGACAGGAGAGTGCAGAGAATAAGGCGAGGAATGATTTTCATATATTTATTTTAGTGTTATTTGAACTGTTTCGCTTTAATTTGTTGTTTAAATCAGTGATAAGTGAAATCTAATATTATTTGCCTTGCAATAAGTCTTTGATATCTGTACTATTCGCTCCAAGTTGATGCGGGGTGGAGCA
>Ga0316205_10004661_pt1 | contig 11830 bp, 8 predicted proteins | sample 3monthpyrite_MG_FD_204941 | JGI IMG/M metagenome (GOLD analysis project Ga0316205, IMG submission 204941) | Microbial mat bacterial communities from mineral coupon in-situ incubated in ocean water Damariscotta River, Maine, United States -... | ecosystem: Environmental > Aquatic > Marine >... | reverse complement strand
TCTTTATCTTTTACCAGTGATTTAAAATCACCGTTTGCATCACGCCGAATATTGCGGATCGCAACACGCGACTGCTCAACTTCTTGTCGAACTAAGCGAATCATATTTTTACGCGTTTCTTCAGTCATTGCCGGCAAAGGAATACGAATCACTTCACCTGCAGTCACTGGATTCAAACCTAAACCCGCATCCATAATCGCTTTCTCAATCGGTTGCACCATGGTCTTATCCCAAGGCGTTACCGTTAAAGTTCTAGCATCAGAAACTGAAATATTAGCTGTTTGCCCAAGTGGCGTAGCATTGCCGTAAAAGGACACCATTATATGATCAATTAAACTAGGTGTTGCACGACCTGTGCGCATTTTGCTTAAATCATGTTTAAGTGCTTCAATGGTTTTACCCATACGAACTTCGGCATCTTTAAGGATTTCATCAATCATCCTGCGTTCCCCTTTACGACGAGTGTTCCCTCGTCTTCACCTTTGATGACACGCATGAGTGCGCCAGGCTTATTCATATTAAATACCCGTAAAGGCATGTTTTGATCACGACACATTACAATGGCCGTTGCATCCATTACTGCTAATTTCTTATCTAGCACTTCGTCGTAGGTCAGTGTTTTATATAACGTTGCACTTGCGTCTTTAACAGGGTCAGCAGAGTAAACGCCATCAACCTTGGTTGCTTTGAGCATAATATCAGCACCAATTTCAATTGCGCGTAAGCTTGCTGCGGAATCTGTTGTAAAGAATGGATTACCTGTACCAGCAGCGAAGATAACAACACGGCCTTTCTCAAGGTGCCGTACTGCTCGACGACGAATGTAATCCTCACACACTTCATTAATACTCAGTGCGGACATAACGCGAGCCTGCATGCCATCTTGCTCTAAGGCATCTTGCATCGCTAAAGAATTCATCAGTGTGGCCAACATACCCATGTGATCGCCGGTAACCCGATCAATCCCATTTTGGGCAAGTCCTGCGCCACGGAAAATATTACCGCCACCAATCACAACACCCACTTCGATGCCGGTATCAATTAAGGCTTTAATTTCACCAGACACTCGACTGATGACAGCCGGGTCAATGCCATAATCTCCATCACCCATCAACGCCTCACCGCTGAGTTTCAACAGGATGCGCCGACAGGTTTGTGATGAAGATGTTGTCATTTATTCGCCTTTCATCTGTGCAGCGACTTCGTCTGCAAAGTTTTCGACTTTCTTCTCAATGCCTTCACCGACTTCTAATCGGTTGAAACTGAGCACTTCTGCCTTAGCAGACTTGAGCAATTTCTCGACAGTTTGATCAGGGTCTTTAACAAATGGCTGTCCGTAGAGACTTTGTTCATTAAGGAATTTTTTCACTTTGCCCACCATCATTTTTTCGATGATTTCAACAGGCTTACCACTTTCTGCTGCTTGCGCGGCAAAAATAACTTTTTCCTTTTCAACTAACTCATCAGGTACATCACTTTGTTTAACACAAACCGGTTTGCTGGCTGCGATGTGCATAGCGATATCACGTGCCATGTCGACACTGCCACCTTTAAGGTCGACGATAACGCCAATGCGTACACCATGCGAGTAAGTACCAAGGTGATCGCCCTGACACTTAATAACAGTACAACGACGAACGGTGATGTTTTCACCAATAACTGAAATCAGTGCTTTACGCCCTTCTTCAACTGTTTCGCCTGAAGCAAGTGCCATCGCTGATAACGCTTCTGCATCGGCTGCTTCGTTAGCCAATGCACAATCCGTTACTGCCTTAACAAAGGCTTGGAAGCCATCATCCTTAGCAGCAAAGTCAGTTTCGCTATTTACTTCGACTAACACCGCGGTCGCACCGTCATCACTTAGCGCAATTTCAATCTTACCTTCGGCTGCAACGCGACCGGCTTTCTTGTCGGCTTTAGCTGCACCTGATTTACGCATCATTTCAATCGCGGCATCAATGTCGCCATCGGTTTCAACGAGCGCTTTTTTGCATTCCATCATCCCTGCGCCAGTACGTTCGCGCAGTTCTTTAACTAATGAGGCTGTAATGGCCATAACTTTTCTAACCCTCGTAAATTATTCGTCAGAACTAGGTTCTGACGCGACTTTAGCAGCTGTTTTCTTAGTTGCTTTCTTGGTGGTTGCCTTCTTAGTCGTTGCTTTTTTAGTCGTCGCTTTCTTCGCTACGGCTTTTTTCTTAGCAACTTTTTTCTTAGCAGGCTTCGCATCATCAGGGTCTACTTCCATAAACTCATCAGCAGGACCTTCGGTCTTGCCCATGGCTGGACGACTTTCCATTACAGCATCAGCAACTTGTGCGGTGTAAAGTTTAATGGCGCGAATTGCATCATCATTACCAGGAATAACGTAATCAACACCCGCTGGTGAGTTATTTGTATCCACAACACCAATCACAGGAATGCCTAATTTTTTCGCTTCACTGATCGCAATGTTTTCGTAACCAACATCAACAACGAAAATCGCATCCGGTAAACCGCCCATGTTCTTGATACCACCAAGACTACGATCCAGTTTTTCCATTTCGCGACGCATGTTCAATGCTTCTTTTTTAGTCACACGATCAAAGCTGCCATCTTCAGACATTTTTTCAAGATCTTTAAGGCGCTTGATAGACTGACGAACAGTCTTGTAGTTCGTTAACATGCCGCCTAACCAACGATGGTTCACAAAAGGCATGCCACAACGTTCAGCTTCTTCTTGGACAATCTTGCTTGCTGCACGCTTGGTGCCAACAAAAAGGATACGACCTTGATTTGAAGCCATACGACCTAGAAAATTCAACGCATCGTTAAATAACGGTACGGTTTTTTCCAAGTTGATAATATGGATTTTATTACGATCCCCAAAGATGTAAGGGGCCATTTGAGGGTTCCAGAAACGTGTTTGGTGACCGAAGTGGACACCCGCTTCCAGCATTTCGCGCATGGAAACATTCGCCATGATAATTCTCCTAAGTTAGGGTTGCGCCTCCACATTTCCCACAGACCAACCTGAATTCCCTTATATTTAGAAGGGGTCAAGCACCCGGACCTGTGCGCCAAAATGTGTGCGATTTATAGTCACCTGTATCGAAGTTACTCAATAACAGATATGATTTGCCAAACCGGCGCGCGATTTATACCATAATTGACCCGCCACAACAACGGATCAGGCTGATTTTAGGTCATTTTTTACTAAAATTAGTCCTAACACACAAAAAACGAAGAGATGTATGGCTGTCACAATAAAAACACCTGAAGAAATCGAAAAGATGCGCGTTGCTGGCCGTTTGGCTGCCGACGTGCTTGAAATGATTCAACCGCATGTTGAAGTAGGCATAACCACCGATGAATTGGACAAAATCTGCCACGATTACATCGTGAATGAGCAACAGGCTATCCCTGCCCCACTCAATTATCATGGTTTTCCAAAATCCATCTGTACCTCGGTGAATCATCAAGTCTGTCACGGTATTCCAGCAGATAAAATGCTCAAAAATGGCGATATTATTAATATCGACATCACCGTCATCAAAGATGAATATCATGGTGACACCAGCAAAATGTTTATGGTCGGTAAACCAAGCGTTCAAGCAGAACGAATTTGCCGCATTAGCCATGAATGTCTTATGTTAGGCATTGATTTAGTCAAACCAGGCACACAGTTAGGTGATATTGGCCATATCATTCAAGAACATGCAGAAAAAAATCATTGTTCAATCGTTCGTGAATACTGTGGTCATGGTATTGGCAACCAATTCCATGAAGATCCTCAAGTCCTTCACTATGGTGAACCTGGAACGGGTCTCGTGCTGGAACAAGGCATGATCTTTACCATTGAGCCCATGGTCAACATTGGCAAACGTGCAGTCAAATTGCTGCCTGATAAATGGACCGTGGTGACCAAAGATCGCAGTCTCTCAGCACAATGGGAGCACACCATCCTTGTTACTGATAATGGACATGAAGTATTAACACGACGTCCAGATGAAAATTTTTAAATGAATACGCCTTTACTAGATGTAACCAGCCTTGATGATAATGAACTGAGCCTTGCGCAACGCATCAAAACTTACCGTGATTACCTGAAACAATCTACGCAGCAGCTCCAACATGCGTTCGATAATGGTACGGATGCCAATGTACTGGTTCACCGCCATGCTGAGACAATTGATCACGTGTTACAACAAGCTTGGCAGCATCACCTTGGCATAAATCAAGATGAAAAGTCGCCATCACTCATCGCTGTCGGTGGCTATGGTCGCGCAGAGTTGCACCCCCATTCTGATATTGATCTGATGTTATTGCTTCCTAGTGAAGATGACAGCCAATGGCACGATGCCATCACACAGTTTCTTACCTTCTTATGGGACATTGGCCTTGAAGTGGGCCACAGTGTTCGAACACTGAATGACTGCGTACAACAAGCAACGGATGACATCACTATTGCGACCAACTTAATGGAAGCAAGGCTTATCTTCGGCTCTGTATCAATGTTTGATAAAATGCGCGAACAAACCGATCCCGATCACATTTGGCCAAGTCTTGATTTTTTTTCGGCCAAATGGAAAGAACAAATTGCTCGACATGATAAGTTTGATGATACAGCCTACAGACTCGAACCAAATATAAAAGAAGCGCCAGGTGGTTTACGTGACATCCAAATGATCGGTTGGGTTGCTAAACGCCACTTTGGTGCTGAAACTTTGCGCGGTCTTATTTCAAACGACTTTTTAACTGAAGAAGAATGCGATGCGTTACTAGAACACCAAAACTTTCTTTGGAAAGTACGCATGGCTCTTCACTTTCTTACATCACGAAGAGAAGACCGCCTGCTTTTTGATTATCAACGCGATCTTGCAACGCAATTCGGCTATACCGATGATGCCCAGCAGCTTGGCGTAGAAAAATTCATGAAACAGTTTTATATCACTGTCGGTGAATTAAGCCGTCTGAATGAGGTGTTGCTACAGCTATTTCAAGAAGAGATCCTCTATAAACATGAGTCCGAAGAACCGGTTGCAATCAACGAGCGCTTTCAGTCACGCAAAGGTTTTATAGAAATAATTAATGATAAAATATTTAAAGAACAACCTTCCGCTTTATTAGAAATATTTTTGTTATTAGAACAAAACCCAGCATTAAAAGGTGTTCGCGCAGAAACAATTCGCTTAATTCGTAGTAACCGGCACCTTATCAATGCTCAATTTAGAAATAATAAAGAATGCCGATCGCTGTTTATGGAAATTATTCGCCAACCTCAAGGCCTTACGCATGAGTTTAGGCGCATGCACCGCTATGGCATTCTTGGCGCGTACATTCCCCTATTCAAAAAAGTAACCGGGCAAATGCAATATGATTTGTTTCATGCTTACACAGTCGATGAACACACTTTGTTTGTTGTGCGTAATTTGCGACGCTTTACAGTTGCAGAATTTAGACATGAGTTTCCCCATTGCAGTAGCGTTATTGCAAAACTAGAAAAACCTGAAGTCCTCTATCTTGCTGGACTATTTCACGACATTGCTAAAGGCCGCGGTGGTGACCACTCTGAGTTAGGCGCTAATGATGCATTTACTTTCTGTCAACACCATTTTATGAGTGCCTACGACTCCAGCATCGTTGCTTGGCTAGTGCGTACGCATTTAACTATGTCGAGAGTGTCTCAACGAGAAGACATTAATGATCCTGATGTGGTTAATAATTTCGCCGACATAGTTGGCAACAAAGAACGTTTAGATATGTTGTATTTATTAACCACCGCAGACATGCGTGCGACGAGCCCAGATGTCTGGAATTCGTGGAAAGGTACCCTATTAGAAAATCTCTATCACTACACACTTAAAGCACTGCGGAAGCGTCTAAACAGTATCAATAATGAAGAACTAGTCTCCGACATTAAAGATAAAGCCTTACAACAACTTAGTAACCAAAATGCTAATTTAAATGACGTCAAGCAGTTATGGCAAACACTCAGTGAAGATTATTTCTTGCGATATAGTATTGAAGAAATCATCGGTCATGCCATTAAAATTTTGCCCCTCAGTGATAAAGACCTACCACTGATCGTTATACGCGACGCAGTTGACCATGGTGGCACTGAGGTCTTTATCCACACTAAAGTTGATAATACAATTTTTGCATTAGTGACATCTATTCTTGAACAAAAAGGCATCAGCATTGCCGACGCACGCATTATTCGCTCAGCAAATGGTTATTGTTTTGATTCTTACATTATCCTTGACCAAGATGGCAATGAAATCTCTTCGCGTGAAATTCAAGAAGATATTAGAAAGGTGATACATTCAAACCTAATTGAGGATTCAAGTGATCCATATAAAATAAGCCGCCTACCGCCAAGACAACTAAGGCATTTTACTATGGACACCAATGTCCAGTTTGATGTAGACACACGAAACCAACACACCATTATGGAAGTCATCACTGCTGACCGAGCAGGCCTCTTAGCAGACATTGGCCAGCTACTTAATGAAAACAATCTTCATTTACATAATGCCCGAATCAGTACTTTTGGTGCTCGCGCGGAAGATTTATTTTATATTACAGATGCAGAAGGAAAACTATTAGATGTCACTACTAAAGAAGTCTTAAGAAATACCGTCATCCATGCACTCGATAACGATTAATGTGTGCATAAACCTATTTATTTACAAAGTAGCAAAATTTAATAACCGTTGTCGCAACCTGTCACCCAAACCATATTGCGTACAAAACCGATTTATTCGCATTGTACTTGGCAGTGTATAAGACAGTTTTTTAAGGCCTGTTTTCATTGGTACATTACAGACAACTGTTGCCAATTGTTGAGAGATAAAAGCCGATTTTTTATGCTCTTTTAACAATTCATAAACTCGCTGAGCCCCTCTTATTTTACTACACCTGATTTTTTCTAACTGCGTATAGATGTTTTTTAAAGAGCCATATGAATCCAATAAGGCAATGGCCGTTTTACTGCCAATGCCAGCGACACCTGGAATGTTGTCTACACTATCCCCAGCTAACGCAAGAAAATCGATCATCTGTTCAGGTTTTACACCAAAAACCTGACGGCAATCCTTATAATTATGTTTCGTATCTTTTGCGTAATTCCAAAACGTATCGCCCTGGCGTAGCAATTGAGATAAATCTTTATCGCACGTCACGAACGAGGTTTGGAAATTTTGTTTACTCACTTGTTTGGCTATCGTGCCGATGAGATCATCCGCCTCATAGCGCTTACTCGAAAATGTACTAACACCTAAGATCTCAGTAAGTTTTTTACACAACATGAATTGATACTTTAAATCTTCCGGTGCTTTTTCGCGGTTAGCCTTGTAATCAGGGTAAATTTTATTCCGAAAGCTGCTGTTTAAACTTTCATCGAACGCCGCAGCAACATGTGTAGGTTGTGTCTTTTCTAATAACTGGCATAGAAAATAAGCATACCCATAAACAGCGTTTACGGGTTCACCGTCACTATTTACAATGGAATCAGGCATAGAAAACCATGCGCGAAAGACATAAATGCTTGCATCAATTAGATAAATTTTTCGCTTTTTCAATCCGTAAAACTCATTTCATTGATAATTGATCGTTTCAACGCATCATTGTGATAAGGGCTATCACTACCACAAGAAGATAAATATTGTTCCCATTCAGCCCACTGCATTTTTTGTTCAATGTCGCCACAACTTAGCAAGCGTACGATGACATCACCAACTTTCCATGGCCCATCGCCTTTTATCTCACCGGTTAAATGCTTTGCAATCGGTTTGCCCGCCTCCATCCAGTATGGTTCAACATAGACCACACCCGATGAATGCTTAAATATTTCCGCCATGATCTTGATTGTGCCATTAGGATAACGAACCAACATAGGATGGGAGACTGTAAAAATATCGGCCATAACTGGGATTTAACTTTTTATTATTAATAAAGATTTAACTAGGTGAATGTAATTCAGAGATCATGATCGGTTTTTCAACACCAAAACCTTGTACAAAATCGACACCGATTTCAGAAAGCATTTCGATTGTTTCAGCGTCTTCCGCATATTCTGCAATGACACGCTTGCCCATGAAATGACCAATTTCACAAATCGACTTCACGACAGCATAATCACTAATGCTTGTTTTCATCTCTTTAACGAAAGAACCATCAATTTTTAAGTAATCAACTGGTAAATTTTTCAAATAAGCATATGAAGACATCCCACTACCAAAATCGTCGAGCGAGAACTGGCAACCGGTATCTTTAATTCGTTTAATAAATTCAGCTGAATCAGATAAATTCTCAATGCCGATAGTTTCTGTTATTTCAAAACACAAAGCCTCTGAGGGAACGCCTGAGCTGGTTATTTGTTCAAGAATAAAATCAACCAATCTATCATCACTTAATGAACGACCCGATAAATTAATCGAAAATGACTCAATATCATTTAATACTGCTTTGTTTTTGCTGATCCATGCCAATGTTTCTTTAATTACCCAATGGTCAATATCTGTTATGCGATTCCCTAGCTCGGCTGCTTCAATAAAGTCTTGAATTGAAATTTGTTCATCATTCTCATCAAACATCACTAACAGCACTTCATAATGTGGTTTTTCATCAGCCGCCGCCTTCATTGGCTGAATACGTTGGCAGCGTAATTTTAATCGGCCCTGATCAAGTACATCATCAATGCGTGATACCCAATTAATGACTTCGTTTCGATGAGTGAATCGTTGTTGACCAGAACGAAATAACTGCAATCTATTTCCGCCCATGTCTTTTGCTATGGCACAACTGGACTCAGCTGCTTGCATAAGGCTAGTTATACTTTCACTTTGTGCGTTAATTGTAACAAGTCCAGTACTTGCCCCTGTAGATAAACGCTTATTTTCCCACATGAATTTATGATTTCTGATTTGATAAATATATTCTTCAGCTATCGATAATGACTCTTCGAGATCAACATTTTCAATCAACAAACCGAATTCATCAGCGCCCAGTCTTGCCAAAACACAATTGTGCTTCTGGTTTTTAGAAAGCACCTTTGAAACTTCAACAAGCAACATGTCGCCTGCTTCGTAACCATTTGCGGTATTAAGAATATTAAATTGATCGATATCAAAAAAACATAACGCATGTTTTAGTCCAGAATGACGTGCACTAATGAGTGACCTTCCAATATCTTTTTCAAATTGGCGTCTATTTATCAGCCCTGTCAGTGAATCATGCGTGGATTCATAGACTAACTGTTCATTGAGATCTTGAAGCATTGAATATTGCGCGCGGTCCATTGCCGGTTCATTCGCATCATCAAGTAGGATGGCTTTGCCACTAAACAGCAACACAGCAAGTTCTTCAAAAAAGATAAATCTATCCTTGTTCCCAAGCACATCAACAAAAACTATTTTATCTGCATGCGGCGCTACCCATGCAGCTCTTAAACGCTTGCTCTCTTCTTTATCTAGATCAAATAGAATCCAATCACCCTCTTTTAAGCGACGCGCACGCCGTAACCATTTTTCATGTTCGTCTTGAGAGGTAAATTCCTTTTCTAGATTAGGTGCGGTTTCATTTTCGTCTTTTGATGTCGACTCGAATTCAGTAATAACTTTTTCTAATTGAACTTCATATTTTTTATCTTGCGCTTTAATCAGGATATCTAATTGATCTGACACTCGCTGAAAAACAGTCAAGGTTCCATCGAACTCTGAATTTATTAAATTCACAAGCCAGTCAAGCGCTGCCCTTACGCTGCTTGTACCATCTGTTTCTTCTTCACCAATCAGTAACCCTAGTTGAGCAATTTTATTCACAACTTGCCTAACCAGGTGCTCTCGATTTATAAACAACGAATCATCTTCAATTGCCATTTTAAGTACAGGCATTTCTAAACGCGTTAACCAATTGTGCATACTGTCCGGCACTTGTGTATCAGTAAGAATCGTGTCAAAAATACTATTTGAAACATCAATAATTTGATTCTCACGTGGCGCAACTATTTTAGCTTCGCCATTCACATCAATTTCATTGCTTAATGACGTATAAATCAGTTCTTTAAAATCATCTCGCTTCATGTCTGCACAGCTTGATTCTAATCGAGCAAGTGTTTGCACAACTTCATTGGTGGTTAGCGCAGGTCCTTGTGGCACCACATCGATTGCTGCATTAGAAGGTGTGTATTTAGGTGAACTTCTACCGCCACCAGAAAATCCTGAAGCACTACTGTATGACTGATCTCTTAATTGACGTTTTAGTGTTCTTAACTCGGCAACCAATTCATAGATATTTCCTTTAGCCATTTCACCAGCCAAACTTGAATCATTTTCTGATGCTACAGCACTAGAACTACCGGAATCACCAGATGCACGTCCGTTTTCACCCATGTCCGTAGCGTTACTACTTTCTTTTGTAATTCCATTGGTTGCTTGCACGTTAGCTTGATCAGCTTGAGCTAAATCTTCTTTAGGCTCTGAGGGTTTTGGAATATCATATTTTAAATTAGGCAAAATACCCCGTGACACCAAACGCTCATTCAGCTCCTTATACATTTTCCCAAGCGCTGTCGTGAGCTGTGATTTAAATACTTTGTGACAAACGAGCGTTATTTTGTGATTCAAGCCAAAGGCAGAAATTGCCGCCTGAAATGCGTTTGTAAATAAGGCCGCTCCATATGGATTATTTTCATTGTTAATTGTTATTGCAAATAACTCAGATAGCCGTCTTGATAATTGCACTAACACTTCACTGTGCGTCCGCTGAACACTTTCAATGGTACCCGTATCCGCCAACCATTTATCCAATGTTTCCTCTTCAACAATAGCCAGTTCAATTTTTTCATTTGCTGACGCGTTAGTGTTATCGCCACCATCTAAAAGTTGTCCGTTCTGGTTAGATGCTAATTGCTCAATGATATAATCCGAAAACAATGATATAAATTTTTCTTTGTTATCATTTAGAATCCCTAATGATTCAAAGTATAGATTTTGTTCGACGATGTCTTTTAAGATCTTTGATTGTTCAAACAAGGCACCGATAATACCTTCATGGGTATCCGTCGCCAGTGGCTTTAAGTAGCTAATAACAAGTTCTGTGCATTCGGCGATTACATCTGTATCAGCCTGTTTGGTTTTTTCAGGTACATTTTGTACATCTAACTTCGTTTCTGCTTGTTGTTGAGGAAACCCCGACGCTAATTCCATTAGTATGCCCATGACGCTTACGTCTGGTTCAATTAATGCGACACCTAATGAATCGTCGTCCTGGTGAACAACTCGACCACTTAAGTGATATTCCTGATCAACTAAGAACAGAATGTCTATAAGGTTATTTTCAGTACCGAAATGAACAGTTTCGCCGTTGCGCTGAGTTGTAACCAGCAACATACCCTCATCACAAAAATCTCTAATTGCGTATGATAACGTCGCTAAATTTGCGCCACTGACCACAGCAGGCAAATCAAGCGAATAACGCTTAAAAGCGCGCTTGTTCTCCCCCTTAAAGCTTGACCCGGATTTTGTTATGTCATCACTCATATTAATTATTCAACATCTCAACTATATTCCCACCAATAAGTATCCCTGTGTATAGTATCGGTAATTTCTACTCATTATTGAAGTATTATCTTGTGTATTTATTGTTAAATTTGTTGCTGTTTTAACGCCCCCAAACGGCTGTAACATGCTAAAATGCCAGTGTTTATATCTCAAACAGTTGAAATTATGCCCCAGTCTGCTCGAATTCGTGAAATACCCTATAACTATACGTCGTTTTCTGACCGCGAAATTGTTATTCGCTTCCTCGGTGAAGACATGTGGGAAACGCTCGAACAACTCCGTGGTGA
>Ga0316205_10004660_pt1 | contig 11831 bp, 11 predicted proteins | sample 3monthpyrite_MG_FD_204941 | JGI IMG/M metagenome (GOLD analysis project Ga0316205, IMG submission 204941) | Microbial mat bacterial communities from mineral coupon in-situ incubated in ocean water Damariscotta River, Maine, United States -... | ecosystem: Environmental > Aquatic > Marine >... | reverse complement strand
CTTCGAGATGTTCGACCTCCTCGGGGTGCCATACTTCTGCTGGCACGACGCCGATTTGCGGCCAGAGCAGGATAGCTACGCAGGCAATCTGGCGACCTTGGAAGAAATCACCGACTATTTGGGCGAGAAGATGGAAGGGCGCGATATTGGCTTGCTTTGGGGCACGGCGAATATGTTCAGTCACCGTCGCTGGATGTCTGGTGCCTCGACCAACCCCGACCCCGATGTGTTTGCATTCGCCGCCGCCACGGTGAAAGGCTGTATTGATGCGACCCACAAACTGGGTGGTGAAAACTACGTTCTTTGGGGCGGGCGCGAGGGATATGAAACCCTGCTCAACACTGATCTAAGCCAGGAGATGGACCATATGGGCCGGTTTCTCAATATGGTTGTCGACTACAAGCACAAGATTGGCTTCAAAGGGGCCATTCTGGTTGAGCCGAAACCGCAAGAGCCCTCCAAGCACCAGTATGATTTCGACGCGGCGACCTGCATCGGATTTTTGCGCAAATATGGCCTTGAGAACGAGATCAAGCTGAACCTTGAGCAGGGCCATGCAATACTGGCGGGCCATTCGTTTGAGCATGAGTTGGCGGTGGCCGCCAGCGAAGGGATGCTTGGCTCGATTGACATGAACCGCAACGACTACCAATCCGGCTGGGACACCGACCAGTTCCCCAACAACGTGCCAGAGGTGGCTTTGGCCTACTATCATGTTCTCAAGGCGGGCGGTCTTGGGACGGGCGGGACGAATTTCGACGCGAAACTGCGCCGTCAGTCGCTTGATCCGGTGGACCTGATCGCGAGCCATGTCGGGGGCATGGATGTCTGCGCGCGTGGGCTAAAGGCAGCGGCGGCGATGATTGAGGATGGCGGCTTGGAAGACGCGCTGGCCGAGCGTTATGCAGGTTGGTCAACCGACGCCGCCAAGGCCATGCTGGGCAGCGACTTGGGGGCAATCCAGACGCAGGTTTTGGACGGTCAGATCAACCCGGTGCCAAGGTCGGGCCGTCAGGAATTCCTTGAAAACTACGTAAACCGCTTTGTCTGACGCTTACGCGGCATTATGGAGCAAAATCACCCGATAATCATGCTAACCTTATTTGGTGAGTTTGCTTCATAATGCCGCATATTTGGCCCACCATTGAAGTCGGACGTGCGAACAGAGTTGCAAACACGACATGGCTGTCTGACGGCAGCGCCTGATGGGCAGATTTGAATATTTGAACAACGGAGAATTTCTGGTTCATCTTATCGATTAGGAGATCGAGATGGCGAAGAATGGGCAGCGATCCAGCACCATTACCCAAGCAAGGACGTGGTCGGCAGCGTAAGGATGACCGAACGGTTCTGAACGGCATTTTCAATATCCTGCGGACTGGTGCGCCGTGGCGCGATCTTCCTGATCGGTTTGGCCGGCGCACGGTCGTTTACAATCACTATGTCCGACGGGGCGAACACGGGGTTCGGCAGCGGATTTTTGACACGCGGCCACCGAATGTGAGGTCGAATTGGTCTTCATTAATAGTTCGATCGTCAAAGCGCACCGGGCGGCAGCAGGCTCAAAAAGGGGAGTTGGCGCAGGGTATCGGACGCTCACGCGGCGGTTGCGGGCGTAAAATTCACGTCGCTGTAGATCATGTCGGGCGGCCTTTACGGATTGAGATCACTGGTGCCCAAACCCGTTACAGAAAGGCGTTTGGTGCCTTTATCGGGTGGCAAAAGCAGCCAACCGCAATCATCGCGGAGAAAGCTTATGGATCGAAAGCAATCAGGCAAGCCATCTCTCACGAAGGCGCACTAGCGGGGATACCGTCCAAGCCAAACACCCGCGTGCACATCCCGCATGATCCAGATATCTATGCCCAGCAAAACCTTGTCGAACGGTTCTTTTGCCGGATGAAGGACATGCGTAAGCTCACAATCTGATACGAAAAGCTGAAACGAAACGTCCTAGCAATGGTTGGTATCTTAGCAATCAGATGTTGTATCAATTGTGTCCAAGACCCTAGTAAGCGTTTATACCCTCTCAGGTCGAAACCATCTTCATAATTTCGATTAGCCAATGTGGGTTTTCAGATGTTGCGCCTGCAAGTGTCGCGTATGATCAACTCGATATCACAGGTAACGCGCCGCAGGCCCGACAACTCGCCTACGATTGAACGACTTAGGTGCTCACCAGCAAGACGGCCAATGTTGCGGGCAGGTAGACGGACGGTGGTTAAGCCAGGTTCCATTTCTTTGGAGCCCTTGAAGTCGCCAATCCCTATTATCGACAGGTCTTCTGGAACTCTCAGATTGCAGCGCCTCGCGGCATACAACACCCCCGTCGCCAAAACATCGTTTCCACATAGTATAGCGGTCGGGCGGTGCGCGCATTGTAGCATCCCAAGGGCCGCATCTTTCGCTTCTGCAATGCTGTAGGGGCTTTCGATATCCCATTGGGAAGGGATCGACACACCGGCTTTGGCAAAGACCGATAGAACCCCGATACGCCTATCACGCGCTCGGTCGTTGTCATTGGTTCGAGGAAACACAAGGCCAATTTCGCGGTGACCAAGCTCGATAAGATGATCGGCGGCTAGCAAGCCCGCCTTCGTGTTGTCTGCCCCCACGCATGATAGGCGAGAAGCGTCACTGAAGTTCCAGATAGAGACTGCGTGAATGTTCTGACGCTCGATCAGACCATAGGTTTCTTCGGAATGGTCCTGCCCAATGAGAGCCAAACCGTCGACCCGGTGCTCAAGGAATTTCCGCAAAACAGCGTATTCCCGTTCCAGATCGTAGCCGTGGGATGCAATGAGTATCGTAAAGCCGTGCTCATCCACGCTATCGGAAAAGGCTTGAATCACTTCGGCAAAAATAGCGTGGTCGATCGTTGGCACCACCAACCCAATGGTTCCGCTACGAATGCCGTGCATAGTTTGGGCAGCGCGATTGCGAATATACCCCAGCTTTCGGACAGCCGCGTCGATTTTCTTACGAGTCGCTGGATTGACCTGTTCGGGGTGATTGAAGCTCCGAGAGACAGTCGAAATTGACACCTTCGCGCGCCTTGCTACGGTAAAAATATCAACTTTATTTTGTGATTTATCAATCATTTAAGCGCCATTTTTAGCTATTTTATGAAAACATTTGCATTACTATTTTCATCACCTACCCTAAATAGTCAACTTGGGTCATTGGCTTGGATAACCGACAATGGAATTCATCTACTACTTTGGTGACGTTTTCACTCCGATCAATTTTGGCCTGCTTTTGCTTGGCACAATCGGTGGTCTAATTCTGGGCGCGACACCCGGGCTTTCGCCGACAATGGCTGTAGCCCTGCTGATCCCATTCACCTTCCAACTTGAAGCCGCGCAAGGTCTTATTCTGCTTGGCGCGGCTTATACATCGACGGTCGCGGGAGGTGCAGTATCCGCGATCTTGCTCAAGATACCGGGGGCACCGGCCAATATTGCTACGACGCTTGACGGCCACGCCATGGCGCTGAAGGGCGAAGGGGCCAAAGCCTTGCAACTGTCCTTCCTCTCTTCCGCCGTGGGCGGTGTATTTGGTGTCTTGTTGCTGATCTTCATGACGCCGGTTCTGGCTAAATGGGCGTTGGCGTTTGGGCCTAGCCATTTATTTTGGCTTGCGATCTTAGGCGTCACTGTGATCGGGTCTTTGGATTCAAAATCGGTGGTTAAGGGGTTGCTGTCTGGTTGCATAGGTCTATGGCTCGCAACGATCGGATTTGATGACATCATGGGTGCTCAGCGCTTTATCTTTCACCCCTCCTTAGGGGGTGGGATTAATATCATTGCGGCCCTAATCGGGCTGTTCGCGATCCCCCAAGTCATCACAATGTTCGCCAAGGGACGGAAAAACGACGGGGCTGAAGCGATCCAGGTGCAAAAGCACCCCATCAAAGGCGCTATAGCTGAGCTTCTGCGCAACAAGCGCGCAATGTCCATAGGGACGATCACCGGTTCTATCATCGGTCTGATCCCTGGCGTCGGCGGGCAAATCGCCGGGTTGGTGGCATATGACCAGTCCAAAAAATTCAGCCCTGACCGTGACAAATTCGGCACCGGCCACCCCGAAGGGTTGATCGCCGCTGAATCCGCCAACAACGCCATGGTCGGCCCGTCTCTGGTGCCACTTCTTACTCTGTCTATCCCCGGCTCGCCAACGGCTGCCGTGCTACTGGGCGGCTTGCTGATCCACGGAATTTTTCCGGGCTCTGACCTTTTTGACAACTACCCCGATGTGGCGTGGACCTTTATCAACTCAATGTTGATCGGACAGATTCTGATGTGCATCTTTGGGCTTTATGTAGCGGGTATGGCCGCGAAGGTTGCGCAGGTGCCGCAATCCATGATGGCGGCAATCGTGCTGGGGCTGGCCGTCTTTGGCAGCTATTCGGTGCAATCGAGCATGGGCGATGTCTATGTCATGGCCTCCCTTGGGGTGATGATGTATTTCCTTGAACGGTTCGGGTTTTCCGCCGCACCGCTCGTCCTTGGCCTGATCCTTGGACCCATCGCAGAGTCCAACTTCATACAAGGCAGCATGATCGCAAATGCGACAGATGGCATGGCGCCGTACTTCCTGACCGGTCCGTTGAACATCTTCCTGATTGCGGTGGTGATCGCGTCGATCCTGTACTCAGGATACATGGAACTCAGATCGCGGCGCTATACCTCCAAAGAGGAGATCATGGCATGAGCACACTTTCCCTGCCACGGCTTCAACACATCATCGGCTCCGGCGTCGTCGCCATTGTGGGCGTATCCGTCTTCTATATCAGCTATACGCAGCAGCCGTCCGAGGCCTTCTTGTTTCCGCGCCTGATCTCGACCGTCTTTGTCGTTCTGGCACTTTGGACGTTCATCAAGGCCTGTTTGGGTTGGACCAAAGTCGGCAACGGCATCTCATTTACCCAATTCAAAAACCTCGCCCCCGGACTTGCCATCGCCCTGATCTACGTCTTCTGGGCGGCCAAAGGACTGGGGTTCTACACCGCGACGACAATCGCATTTTTCATACTGCTTAGCCTCTATGATCCTGCCCCGCACACGGTGCTGAAATCATGGATTAAGCGCATTATCACAACGGCCTGTTTCATGGCCGTAATGTACGGTCTCTTCGCACTAATGCTGAAAGTGTACACACCGCGAGAGATATTTTTCTGAACCGCATTAGCGGCAGAACTCACCTAGGGAGGAACTAAAATGAAGAAGTTACTAGCAGGGGCAGCCATTGCCCTGATGGGTTTGACCACAGCGGCGTCCGCTGATGGGCACGCCAACTATCCTGAACGGCCAATTATGATGATGGTCAGCTACGGCGCGGGTGGTGCGACCGACTTCCAAGCTCGGATCGTCACCATGACCGCCGGAAACGAAGATGCACTGGGTATGCCCATTGCTATCTTGAACAAACCCGGCGCCGGTGGCCGTGTCGGCTGGAACTGGCTGGCAGGTCAGGCAGAAGCTGATGGTTACACACTTGGGGCGTACAACATCCCCCATTTTATAGCGCAATCAATCAAGGGCGGAGTTGAATACAGCGCGGAATCTTTTGAACCGATTGCAAACTGGGGTGCCGACCCTGCGGTTCTGGTTGTCGGCAAAGACAGTGAGTTCAACACGCTCGAAGATGTCATCACTTTTGTTAAGGCCAACCCCGGCAAGCTAACAACATCCGGCGCCGGCCTTTTTGTGGGACACCACATCGCGGCGCTTCAGATGGAAAAAGCCGGCAATATGAAAATGGCCTACATCCCCACCAAAGGGGGCGGTGCTGCCGCAATGAAAGCGGTGATTGCGGGCGACGTTATGGCTGGTATCAACAACCTGTCTGACGCATATCGCGCAGCCCAAGCAGGCAACGTCAAAATCCTCGCTGTCGCGGATCTGGAGCGCAATGAATTCCTGCCAGACGTCCCGACAATGAAAGAAAGCGGGTTGGACGTTGACAACGCATCCGTAAATTTCCGCGGTGTGATGGTCCCAAAGGGCACGCCACAAGGCATCATCGACAAGTTGGCCGCAACAGTGCCGACGATGTTCGAAAACTCGCGCGTTGTCGGCAAAATGAAAGCCGGCGGCTCGCCGATGCGCATCATGACACGTGACGAAGTGTTGGCCATGTGGGCCGCACGTGAAGAGACGTTAAAAGAGCTGCTTGCCGGTCTTTAAAGCGCCTTCAAACAATCAGGCCCTCGCCCGGATATGGGTGGGGGCCACTCAACCGACATTAGGACCCCCGAAATGACAATCCATGATGATCTTGCCGAAGTAGAAGCAGTTGTTGCCAGCGCACGCGCCGCACAAATTCGTTTCGAGGCGCAAGGCTCACAAGCCCGCTATGACCGTGCCGCCCAAGCGGCCGCATGGGCGATCATGGAACCTGCACGCAACAAACACCTTGCAGAACTGGCGGTTGAGACCACAGGTCTTGGCAATGTGCCAGACAAGATCACCAAAAATCATCGCAAGACGCTGGGCCTGATGCGCGACATCGCTACCGCCAAAACCTATGGCGTCATCAGCGACGATCCGGACACCGGCATAACCGAGATCGCCCGCCCCATCGGGGTGATTGGCGCCGTTGTGCCCTCGACCAACCCGGCGGCGACCCCCGCCAACAATATCATCAACACCCTGAAATGCGGCAATGCGATTGTGCTTTCGCCTTCCCCCAAGGGCGTCCCAGCTTGCGAGGCACTGCTCAGCTACATCCACGCCGAGTTCAACAAGATCGGTGAAGACCACGATTTGGTGCAGATGGTTCCGGGCCGCGGGAGCAAGGAGAAAACCCAACGTCTGCTCGAGATCAGTGACTTGATCGTCGTGACCGGATCGCAGAACAACGTCAAGCGGGCCTACACTTCAGGGACACCCGCGCTGGCCGTGGGGGCGGGCAATGTCTGTGTGATCGTCGACGAGACCTGCGACCTGACCGCTGCCGCCGAAAAGATCACGGCTTCAAAAACCTTTGACAATGCCACGTCTTGCTCGTCTGAAAACTCGATTGTCGTCGTGGATGCGATCTATGATAACTTCGTAGCAGCCCTTGCCAAAGCAGGTGGCGCATTGATCAGGGACGAGACCGCCATTGTAAGCAAGCTCTGGCCTGACGGACACCTCAACCGATCCGTCATCGCACAAGATGCGGATAAGATGTTGCAGGCTTTAGGCATGGTGGATGACGTAGCTGCTGACACCAAATTCCTTGCTGTGGAAACCAAAGGCATCGGCCCGGATCATCCGTTATCAGGCGAAAAACTCTCCCGCGTTGCGGCGCTCTACCGCGCCCGAGACTTCGACGATGCTGTCAAAATCACGACCGAGATCATGGCATTCCAAGGGGCTGGCCATTCCGTTGGTCTCCACTCAACCAAACCAGATCGTGCCCTGACCCTTGGCATGACGATCCCAACCTGCCGCGTGATCGTCAATCAGGCGCATACCTTTGCCACCGGAGGCTCCTTTACCAACGGAATGCCGTTTTCGCTTTCAATGGGATGTGGCTCGTGGGGAGGAAACTCTATCGATGACAACGTGCACTGGAAGCACTTCATGCAGACAACCAAGATCATCCGTGAAATTCCGCCGCGCGAGCCAAAAGTCGAAGATATCTTTACCGACTATTGGGAAGTCGCCGGTCAATGAAATTAACCCATGACGCACCACCGCAAGGCACTGTCCGTGACTGGCTCGATTATCGAGCACAAAGCGAGCGTATCGCTTTTGTCTTTACCGACGACAGCCCCCCATTGGAGTGGGTTCAATTGCGGGATGAGGCCCGACAAATCGCCCGAACACTTACGGTCCAAGGTATCACCAAGGGCGAGAGCATCGCCATCTTACAACCTAACAGCCGCGAAGGTATCTTGGCGTTCTATGGCGCGGTGTATGGCGGTTTCCGAGCCACGATGATTAACCTCGCAGCTGGCCCCGACGCCATGGCCTATGCGCTGGAGCATAGCGAGGCGCGCATTGCGTTAGTTCATGACAGCGTCGCCGGCATGTATGAGACCGCACGCCCAGACGGAATGACACGCTTGAACGCGATCGACGCAGATACAGACATTGCGCTGCACGAGGTGACCCGATATGATCACGCGCTGCTCATGTATACCTCTGGCACAACAGGGCGCCCCAAAGGCGTGGTGCACACCCATTCCAGCCTGCTTGCGGGCGGCTGGACTCCAACTGTCGCCCACAACCTCACTGATCAAGACCGCGCGCTTTGCGTTCTGCCCATCTGCCATATTAACGGGCTTTGCGTGACTGTGATGGGGGCATTGGTTTCTGGCGGCTCGGTTGCTTTGGCCGGAAAATTCTCTGCAAGCCGGTTCTGGGAGCAAATTGAGGCAACCGAAGCAACATGGTTCTCTGTTGTGCCCACTATCATTTCCCATCTTTTGCACGGCGACGGCAATCCGAATGCGCAAAGCAAATCGCGCTTACGCTTTGGCCGCTCCGCGTCCTCCGCCCTTGCGCCTGATGTACAAACGGCATTTGAAACACGCTTTGGCATACCCGTTATCGAAACCATGGGACTGACCGAAACTGCCGCGCAGATACTGTCCAACCCCCTACCTCCCGGCATCCGTAAAATCGGCTCACCCGGCATCGCTTACGGCAACCAGATCACCATCTTGTCCCCCGACCTCAGCGAATGTGCACCGGATGTTGAAGGTGAAATCGCCATTCGCGGACCGAACGTGATGCTGGAATACCTCAAGAATCCCGAGGCCACGCAATCCGCGTTCCACGGCGATTGGCTGCGCACCGGTGATCTCGGACGCAAAGACGCCGATGGCTATCTGTTTGTCACCGGACGGCTGAAAGAATTGATCATCAAAGGCGGAGAGAACATCGCGCCACGCGAAATCGACGAGGCGTTGTACACCCACAGCGATGTAGTCGAAGCCGCCGCCTTCGCTCGCCCCTGCACCACCTACGGCGAACGGGTCGAAGCTGCCGTACGGGTCTGCCATGGGTCTACGTTAACAGCGCAGGATCTGATTGCTACGTGCATCGAAAAGTTGGGCAAATTTAAAGCTCCTGATCGCATACACTTTCTGCCCGAATTGCCCAAAGGTCCGTCTGGCAAGATACAAAGATTGAAACTTGCAGAGATTTTGAAAGTGTAAATCCGCTGGCACTCGGTTAGCCTATTTGCTCGGGACCCAGTGTGAGTGTCTGCTTAATATCTGAGAGTGAAATCACCGTGCCCTTTTCGGAGTATGACCGCGCCGAACGGGGCGCGGTCTGTAGCGTTTGTGACATAGGCCCGGCCTTGGACTTGGTTAGCTGAGAGCCGCGCAGAAGGTTTGGATGCGGGTGCAGGCCTCTTTGAGGTTCTCATCCGAGGTGGCATAGCTGACGCGGAAGTTGGGGCTGAGGCCGAAGGCAGCGCCGAAGACCACTGCGACGCCAGATTCTTCCAACAAGGCGGTGGCGAAAGTTTCGTCATCTTCGATCTTGGTCCCTGCGGCGGTGGTCTTGCCGATGCATTCCGCAATCGAGGGGTAGACGTAAAACGCGCCCTCCGGCGTGGGGCAGGTGATGCCTTCGGCCTTGTTGAGCATGTCGACCACCATGTTGCGACGGCGCACGAAGATTTCGTTGTTGGGCGCAAGAAAGTCTTGCGTGCCGTTCAACGCCTCGACCGCGGCCCATTGGCTGATGGAGCAGGGGTTGGAGGTGGATTGCGACTGGATTTTGCGCATCGCCGCGATCAGCTTTTCAGGGCCACCGGCATAGCCAATGCGCCAGCCGGTCATTGCATAGGCCTTGGAAACCCCATTGCAGGTGAGCGTGCGGTCATAAAGGGCAGGTTCAACCTGTGCCGGGGTGCAAAATTCGAACCCGTCATAGGCGAGGTGCTCGTACATATCGTCGGTCATCACCCAGACATGGGGGTGGCGCATCAGCACGTCGGTCAGCTCTTTCAGCTCGTCGCGTGTGTAGCCCGCGCCCGTCGGGTTCGAGGGCGAGTTAAAAATCAGCCATTTGGTTTTTGGCGTGATCGCTGCCTCAAGCTGGTCGGCGGTTAGTTTGAAATTGGTCTGGATGGAGGCCTCGGCCACAACGGGGGTGCCGCCAGCCAACAGCACCATATCAGGGTAGGACACCCAGTAGGGGGCGGGGATCACGACCTCGTCACCCTCGTTCAAGGTCGCCATCAGCGCGTTATAGAGGATTTGCTTGCCGCCGGTGCCGACCGAGACCTGCGCGGGGGTATAGTCCAGCCCGTTATCGCGCTTGAACTTGGCGCAGATCGCCTCTTTCAGCTCGGGGATGCCGTCTGGGGCGGTATATTTGGTCTTGCCTGCATGGATTGCAGCAATTGCGGCGTCCTTGATGTTTTGCGGCGTGTCGAAGTCCGGCTCACCGGCGCCAAGGCCGATCACGTCCTTGCCAGCGCGCTTCAGCTCCGCCGCTTTTTGGGTCACCGCAATGGTGGGCGACGGTTTTACGCGGGAAAGGGTCTCGGAAAGGAAGGACATGTGACGCCTCGTCTGGTTGAACAATGGACATGAGGGTCTTACGGATAGGGCCGAACGCAATCAAGTGATAACGCCTTTGCCAGGAGTTCAAGATGGACGACGACACCTATTTCAGCAACGAGAACGCCACCTTCGGGGATCGGGTCGCTGCGGCGCGTGACGCGCAGGGGCTGACGCAGGAAGAATTTGCGAAAAAGCTCGGCGTGAAGCTGAAGACCGTGCGCGGTTGGGAAGACGACGTAGACGAGCCCCGCGCCAACAAGCTGTCGATGCTGTCGGGGATGCTGAACGTCTCGATGCGGTGGTTGCTGACCGGCGAAGGCGACGAGCTGAGCGCCCCTGCGGGCGAAGTGGAATTGTCGGGCGGCGTGAAGGATGTCTTGATGGAGCTTCGCCGAACCAAGGCCGAATTCGCCCGTCTGTCGGACCATCTGGGACGGCTGGAGAAGCGATTGGGCAAGCTTTTGAGGACGCCAGAATGAATGAGATGGGGCCCATCGACGAGCCGCGCGAGACCAAGCTGCGGCGGCTGAAGCTGCGCTCTATGCGGCGCGGTATCAAGGAGATGGACCTGATCCTTGGCGGGTTCGCGACCCACGGGCTGGATGCGCTGTCCGACACTGATTTGGCGCTCTATGACGAGATGCTGAGCGAGAGCGACCATGACATGTACCAATGGGCGTCGGGGCAAGTGTCCGCACCGGATCGGTTCGCCCCCTTGATCGCGCAGGCGGTCAAAGGATCGAAAATCTTTTAGCAAAGGTTTGCGGAAATTTTCGCGCATTTAACCGTTTATTGGTGATTCCCCGACTATTCCGGCTCTGCGAGCACCTGCAGTCGGAGAATTAAAATGAGTATGCACAACCCCGTTGCCAGCCCTCAGGCTCGCATTTTTATGGCCGGATATCTGGAAAGCCTTGCATTGGTGGAACGGTTGCACCGGCTGCTTTTGGACGTGATCAAGGATGAATTCGAGCGGCTGGGCATCCTCGACATCAACTCGGTGCAGGCATTGCTGCTGTTCAATATCGGCGAGAACGAGGTAACGGCGGGCGAGTTGAAGTCGCGCGGCTATTACCAGGGTTCTAATGTTTCGTACAACCTCAAGAAGCTGGTGGAGATGGGCTACATGCACCATCAGCGCTGTGAAATTGACCGCCGATCGGTGCGGGTGCGCCTGACCGAGAAAGGCCGCAACGTGCGTAACAATGTCACCGAGCTGTTCGAGCGACACGCCATTGGCCTCGAGGAAAAGGGCATCCTTGGCAATGACGGGATCGACACGATTAACCACTCGCTGCACCGGATGGAGCGGTAT
>Ga0316205_10004659_pt1 | contig 11832 bp, 7 predicted proteins | sample 3monthpyrite_MG_FD_204941 | JGI IMG/M metagenome (GOLD analysis project Ga0316205, IMG submission 204941) | Microbial mat bacterial communities from mineral coupon in-situ incubated in ocean water Damariscotta River, Maine, United States -... | ecosystem: Environmental > Aquatic > Marine >... | reverse complement strand
ACCTTGAGATTATATGTAAAACTGCATTTGATTGGGAAAGTAAAATTTAACTAAAAAGTTTTGCAACCATACTTTTAGCTTCGCTTTGAATCTTATTTAGATGTTCAGAGCTAATAAAACTTTCTGCATATATTTTATAAATATCTTCTGTCCCAGATGGACGAAGCGCAAACCAACCATTTTTACTTACAACTTTTAACCCACCAATTGGTGCGTTGTTAGAAGGGGCATTAGTTAAAATTGCCTCTATTTTTTCACCAGCTAAAGTATCCTCTTTTAAATCTTCAGGTGAAAGATTTTTCAAAATAGATTTTTGTTCACTTGAAGCTGGCGCATCTAAACGTTCATAGATAGGTGAGCCAAACTTCTCTTCTAAAGCTTTGTAATGCATACCTGGATCTTGCCCCGTTTTTGCAGTAATCTCAGCAGCTAGTAGACACATAATTATTCCATCTTTATCTGTTGACCAAACACTTCCATCTTTACGTAAAAAACTAGCCCCCGCACTCTCTTCACCACCAAATGCCACAACACCATCATGAAGTCCATCAACAAACCATTTAAAGCCTACTGGAACCTCATCTACAACACGTCCTAAATCATTTGCAACTCTATCTATCATAGAGCTACTTACTAATGTTTTTCCAATTTTTAAATCTACTTTCCAATTTGGACGATTTTGCATCAAGTAGTTAATTGCAACACTTAAATAGTGGTTTGGGTTCATTAACCCAACACTTTTTGTAACTATCCCGTGACGGTCGAAATCTGTGTCATTTCCAAATGCAATATCAAAATCATCTTTGTACGCAACAAGCCCAGCCATAGAGTATGGTGATGAACAATCCATTCGTATTTTTCCATCTTTATCGCAATGCATACATGAAAAAGTTGAATCTAAATTGTCATTGAAAGTTACCATATTTAGCTTATAACGCTTTTTTATAGCATTGTAATATTCAAGACCAGAACCTCCCATAGCATCAGCGCCAATTTTAATTCCTGAATTTTTAATAACCTCTATGTCAATAATATTTTCTAAATCATCTACATAAGGTGTAACATAGTCATACTCTTCTAAATACTGGCTACTTAAAATGTCACTAACATCAATTTTTTTAACACCATCTAATGAATTTTTCAAATACTCATTTGCGCGTGATTGTATCCAGCCAGTAACATCAGTATCAGCAGGTCCGCCATGAGTTGGATTATATTTAAAACCACCATCACTTGGAGGGTTATGCGATGGAGTAATTACAATACCATCACTTAACTCACCACCTTTAGCATTTTGAGTTAAAATAGCGTGAGATATAACTGGTGTAGGAGTAAATCCGTCATCTTTAGCAATAGCTACGCTAACTCCATTTGCACACAGAACTTGCAGTGCGCTAAGTTGCGCAGGATATGAAAGAGCGTGAGTATCCATTCCCATAAAAAGAGTTCCAGTAACTTTTTGCTCTTTTCTATAGTCGCAAACAGCTTGAGAAACAGCCAAAATATGCTCTTCGTTAAAACTTTTTTTCAATGAGCATCCACGATGACCAGATGTCCCAAAACTAACAGCTTCACTTAACTTCGAAACATCTGGAGTAAGTGTGTAATAAGCAGAAATTAACTCAGGTACGTTTATCAAAATAGACTTTGGTGCTTTTAGCCCAGCTAATGGGTGCAGACTCATATTTTTTCCTTCTTTTGTATTTTTAAAAATAGTACACCCAAGGGTGGTAAAGTCATCTCTATAGAGTATTCACGATTATGCATTGGAATCTTTTGTGCTTTTAATACACCAGTATTTCCTATATTATTTCCACCATAATAACTAGATTGAGAGTTAAAAAACTCAATCCAATCTGCATCTTGTGGGACACCCAAACGGTAATGATTGCGTGTCACATCTGAAAAGTTACAAACAGCAATAATACTTTCATCCTCTTTATCACTTTTACGAACAAAGCTAAAACAGTTTTGATGGTTATCTTTTTCATCAATCCACTCAAAACCATCATGCTTTTCATCATACATATAAAGTGCTGGGTAAGAACGATATATTTGATTTAAATCTGAAACAAGTTTAAGCATTCCTCTGTGAAGTGGATACTCAAGAAGGTGCCAATCTAAGCTCTGCTCATAATTCCACTCAGCAAATTGAGCAAACTCACCACCCATAAAAAGTAATTTTTTCCCAGGATGTGCGCTCATATAACCATACATTGAACGAAGGTTTGAAAATTTATTCTCATAACTTCCAGGCATCTTATTTACCATAGAGCCTTTCATATGAACGACTTCATCATGACTCAAAGGCAATAAAAAGTGCTCATCAAAAGCGTACCACATACTAAATGTCAAATGATGGTGATAATATTGGCGGTGGATAGGATCTTGTTTTAGATACTTAATGCTGTCATGCATCCAACCCATGTTCCACTTAAAGCCAAATCCAAGCCCACCAACTGATGTTGGACGAGTTACCATCGGCCATGCACTTGATTCTTCTGCCATCATTAAAATATCATCATGCTCTTCATAAGCACGTTCATTTAGTTTTCTTAAAAAATCAATCGCTTCAAGATTCTCTTTTCCACCATATTTGTTTGGAATCCATTCACCCTCTTCTCTTGCATAGTGCAGATAGAGCATAGAAGCCACCGCATCAACCCTAATACCATCGATATGATATTTATCTAGCCAAAATAGAGCACTACTAAGTAAAAATGAACGAACTTCATTGCGTCCATAGTTAAAAATAATGCTACCCCACTCCGGATGATACCCCTGCCTTGGATCATCATGTTCATAAAGTGCTGTACCGTCAAAATTGATAAGACCATGCATATCTACAGCAAAATGAGAAGGAACCCAATCCATAATTACGCCAATACCTGCTCTGTGAAGAGCATCTATTAACGCCATTAAATCATGTGGCTCGCCATGTCTTGAAGTTGGTGCGAAATAACCAGTAACTTGGTAACCCCAAGAACCAAAATATGGATACTCAGTAAATGGCATAATCTCAACATGCGTATAGTTCATCTTTAATAGATACGTTACTAACTCATCTGCAAATTCTCTATATGTTAAAAGACGATTATCTTCATCCTCTTTTCTACGCCACGAACCTAAATGAACCTCATATATACTAACAGGAGCGTCATGTGCATTATGTTTCTTACGCTCTTTCATCCATTTTTCATCATTCCATTTATATCCGCCAATACTTTTTATAATAGAAGCAGACTTAGGAGCCTCTTCACAATAAAAAGCGTAAGGATCACTCTTTTCATGAACAATATTATGATGATTAGAGACAATATGATACTTATAAGAGAGCCCCTCAATAACACCTTCAATAAAGCCTTCCCAAATACCAGAACCATCTGAGCGTAAATGCAAAGGATGTGCATCAACCTCATAATTGTTAAAATCCCCCCGAACACTAACACTTTTGGCATTTGGAGCCCAAACAGCAAAAATAACACCAGCTCTTTTTTTACGCACTAAAACATGCGCACCCATTTTTTCATACAGTTTTGTATGATTGCCCTCTTTAAAAAGATATATGTCCATCTCTTCAAAAAGTGAAACGTCATAATATATTTGGTGTTTCTTTGTCATTTTAACTCCCCCGTTAATAACTACTGATACCGCCTACTTTCTCTCTTTGTTTTAGCAAGTTCATAAATATCTGTGTAAAAAGCTGCCGCATCATCCCAACTAAAATGTTTTTCCATTGCATTAGCAATTAGCTTTTTTATAGCCTTTGGATGATTATACCATGTATAAACTGCCCATCCAACTGTATTAACCAAAGCATTTGCAGTAGCATCGTAGAATTTAAAACCTGTTCCACTCTCACTAACTGAATCATAGTTTTCAATTGTATCATCTAGTCCACCAGTTGCCCGCACAATTGGCAGTGTTCCATAACGAAGGCTATATATCTGATTAAGTCCACATGGCTCAAAATTTGATGGCATTAAGAAAAAATCACTCCCAGCCTCAATTTTATGTGCTAAATCATTTCTATAACCGATGAAACATGCAAATTTATCTGGGTATTTTGCGGCTATATCGCTAAAGAAATGCTCAGCCCAATACTCACCAGTTCCAAGTAAAACAATTTGAATATCTAACTGTAAAAGTTCCCAAATAGAAGCTGCTAACAGATCAATCCCCTTTTGCTCAGCCAAACGTCCAACAAGTCCAATAACTGGAACCTTTTTATCTTGCTTCAAACCAAACTCTTTTTGTAAATCTTTTTTACAAGTAGCTTTACCTCTCATCTTCTTAATATCATAGTTTGAAGCAATCAACTTATCAATTGAAGGATTCCACTCGTTATAATCAACTCCATTTAGAATTCCATAAAGCTTATCGCTATGATGAGAAATTGTCGCCTCAAGGCCACAACCAAATTCAGAAGTTTTTATCTCTTGTGCGTATTTATTGCTAACAGTAGTTACTGCGTCAGTATGCGCGATAGCACTTTTAAGAAAATTAACACCATCATGTTCTTCTAAGTCATGGTGATTAAAATGGTACCAACCAACATCAAGTACATCCATCACACCTTTATAAAATTGACCTTGATGCTGCATATTATGAATGGTAAAAACAGAAGCACAATTACTAAATGTATCATCATTTAAGTAATGAGTATTTAAAAAAAGTGGTGCAACTGCTGTATGCCAATCATTTGCATGTAAGATATCTGGTTTGAAATGTAACTTTTTTGCCAGTTGCATTGACGCTCTTGTAAAGAAAATAAATCTATTATCATTATCAGGAAACGAAAATCCTCCCTCTCCATAGAGTCCCTTACGACCAAAGAAATGTTCGTGTTCTATAAAATATATTGGTACATCTCCAAACCTCCCCTCAAGCACACCTGCCCAAGCTTCACCCATCCTACCCATAGGAACACCCATCTCGCCATCTAATGGAGTTAAATTAGACCTGTCTACAATGTAGTAACGTGGCATTACAACACGAACATCGTGCCCCATTTTTTGAAGTGCTTGTGGCAACGCACCAGCAACATCAGCAAGACCCCCACTTTTTGCAAATGGTGCAACTTCTGAAGCTATAAATAGTATATTTAGTTTTTTCATTTTTTCATCCCCACCAAGTTAAACTATTAATTCTTACTTAAAACTAGTCTATATCTATAATACTATTAAGCCTTAATATATAGTGTAATTCACAAATTTAATTTTTTTAAATTATATCAAAATACTTATATTTTATTAAGTGATAAGATGTAATATTAGCTTAATTTTAATTTAATATAACTATTACTTTAATTAAAAATTTGCTAATATAATACCTATATATTTTATATTTGGTTGGTAATTTTTTGTTAAACACAATATATAGTAAATTAAATGACATTTTAAAACTATCTTTTATTGATATAAAGCTTGAAAATAAATTTCAACAAAGCTATCTAGAGAAAAATATCACACAAAATAGATTAGCAACAACACTTGCTCTAATTGCAAATATTCTTTATTTAATAGTTGTATATATTGTAAACCCAGAAGATTTAATAATATCAATTAAAATAGTGTTTTTTGTAGTAGTTCCATCTGGCTTACTCTTTTTATGGCTGAGCACTAAAAAAAAATTTAAAGATAATATATTATTGTACCTGTTTTTGGTAATGATTTTTGTGGGTAGTGGTGCTGTATTAGCACTTTACTTTACAAATGGATACTACCAATTAATATATACTATTTTTGTTCTACCTATTATCGGAATATTTTTGATGTCTGGTGCACCATTTGTAATCTCCTTATTAAGCGCATTAGTATTGATTACAGCTTTTATTATCGCAATGTTTCTAATAGACTTAAGTTCTAATCATATGATTTTTGTAACATTTTTAATATCAGGCACTTTTCTTTTTTCAGCAATAAGCAGCTATTTAACAGAAAAAAGCAATAGAGATAGTTTTATATCTAAGCATGAAGCTATTCAAGCAAATAAAGCTAAATCATTATTTTTAGCAAATATGTCTCATGAAATAAGAACACCTCTAAATGCAATTATGGGTTTTTTAGAAATTTTGATAAATAAAGAAAATGACAGTGAAAAAATAAAATATCTTAAAATTATAGATAATTCAAGCAAATCTCTACTCAATATAATAAATGATGTTCTTGATCTCTCTAAAATAGATAGTGGAAAATTTACAACTGAAAGTGTACACTTTAACCCAACAAGTGAACTTAAGCAAACTATTCAGCTTTACCTTCCTAGTGCAGTTCAAAAAAACATACAGTTAATACTAAATATTGATGATGACATACCAGAAAAACTACATAGTGACATACTTCGTATTAAACAGGTTTTAAATAACCTTTTGAGTAACGCAATAAAGTTTTCAAATGAGGGAGGAATTGTTACACTCAAAGCTCACTATTATTATGATAAAGAGATACTTAGTATATCTGTTTCTGATAACGGTATTGGCATAGCACAAGACACACAAGATAAAGTTTTTAATACATTCACTCAAAGTGACAACTCAATTACAAGACGATATGGTGGAACTGGCCTTGGACTTAGTATAAGCAAGAAAATCATTAATATTCTTGGTGGTGACATCATAATAGAGAGTGAAGAAAATGTAGGAAGTACTTTTATATTTAAGATACCTATGAGCGTCAGTACAGAAAAAAATGTATTGTCTGATAATTCAGAAGAAGATCTAAATGATATACAATATGATGGTCAGATTCTAATAGCAGAAGATAACAAAACCAATCAATTGCTTATTGAAATAATACTTAAAGAAAAAGGTATTAAAACTTACACCGTAAATGATGGTTTAGAAGCTGTAGATATTGTTAAAACAAATAAATTTGATTTGATTTTAATGGATGAAAATATGCCAAACCTAAATGGCTTAGCAGCTATGAAAAAAATACGTGAATATGAAGTTAAAAATTCTCTAACAAGAACTCCTATAATATCACTCACAGCAAATGCAATTCAAGGTGATAGAGAAAGATTCTTAAAATCAGGAATGAATGGGTATTTGAGTAAACCAATTAATACTACTGCACTTAATAGGTATTTAAAAAAATATTTGAAGATGCAATAGGAATAAGTCTATAATACATCAAAGCTAAACTAAATATATATATTCTCCAATAAAATAGCGCCACTCATAGCAGCATTTATAAGTTCTGTTTTTCTAATCTCTAAACCATCAAGCGAAAAAGTTGGTGCATACTCTTTTATTCTACTCTTTACTAAGCCGAGTAAGTAAGCATTTTTTTCAACTACACCACCACCTAAAACTAAAATTTTTGGGTTAAAAAGAGTAATTGCAGTAGCGATAGCATGAAGTAAGGCCTCTTCAAATTCTAAAGCAATCTCACTACCAGATTCTTTTAGTTTTTCTAAATTAACATTTTCATCTTTACTCCACTTTTTTAAAGCCAAACCTGATGCAAAAAGTTCTATACAGTTATCTTTTCCGCAACCACATTTAAATGGTGCTTTTTTGTATGGAATGTGTCCAATTTCACCAACTAAATTTGAGTTTGAATGAACCAGTTTTCCATTTTCTACAAAACCACTTCCAATTCCAGTACCAACATAAATGGCTACAAGATTTTTCTCTTTAAAATAGTCAGCTTCTGCGATTACTGCACAATTTAGATCATTTTCAATCTCTAATTTGAGTGCATACCTCTCTTCAAAATACCTTTTAATCTCTTTTTGAGTAACTGCTATATTTGGAGCAGAGATAATAACACCATCTTTAACCTGTCCAGCATAAGAGATTCCAACAAAATTTATATCTTTGTACTGTTCTAACTTACTCTCAATATATTCTACTAAGTCTAACCCTGCAGTTGAATTATTTTCATAAACAATATCTGCTGAACCGTCTATTTGCGCTCTTAAATTTGTTCCACCAATATCAATATAGAGTTTCATCTATTTAATAATTATATTTTCATAAATTTTTTCATACTCTAATGCACTATTTTTCCAACTAAAGTCTTGGTTCATATTATGACGTTTAATTTTTCGTAAAAGCTGTTTTTGACTATATAACGTAACAGCATCTTTGCAAGACTTAACTAAAACATCTCTATTCATATCTTCAAAAACAATGCCAAAACCACTACTATCATTTGAATTAAATTTTTCAATACTTTTAACGCTATCTTTAAGTCCACCAACAGCTCTTACAATTGGAATTGTCCCATAGTTCATTGCAATCATCTGATTTAAACCACATGGTTCAAAAGCTGATGGCATTAATAAGTAATCAGACGCTGCATACATTCTTCTTGAAGTTTTTTCATCATATCCAAAGCGAACATGAATATTTTCATATTTTTGGGAAACTTTATTAAATGCCTTATGATACTTCTCTTCACCCTCTCCTAAAATTGCAATGTTTACATCTAGAGCAGCAATCTCTTTTAGGCTATTTATTAAGAGTTCCATTCCCTTTTGCCAAGTAAATCTACCAATAAAAATAAATAGAGGTCTCTTCTCATCTAAAAGTTCTATACTCTCTAAAAAATTTCGTTTATTCGTCTGTTTTTCTGACATAAGCTTAGCATCATAATTTTCCCACAATGCTCTATCTTTTTTTGGTGAAAAATCTTCTGTATCTATACCATTTAAAATTCCACTCAATTTATGACTATATACTTGTAAAAAGCCCTCCAACCCAGAACCATACTCTTTAGTTAAAATCTCTTCTGCATAGTTTGGACTTACCGTTGTAATATGGTCACTATATGCAATTCCAGCTTTTAAAAAATTCACATCTCCATAATACTCTAATGCCTCTTGAGTAAAATACTCCTCACTTAAATCTAATCTCTCTAAACTACTTTTCTCAAAAACACCCTGATAAGCAAGGTTATGTATAGTAAAAACAGTCTTTAAAGTTAGTTTTTTCTCTTTTACTAAAAGTGCACACATTGCACTTTGCCAATCATTTAGATGCAAAATATCAAAAGAGGTTGCAAAGTTTTCAACAAAATAGATAACTGCGTGAGAAAATAGTCCAAAACGAATATCATTATCTTCATATCCACTACTAGCAGTACCATAGAGATTATCTCGTTCGCTTAAAATTTCAGAATATAAAAAGTAGCATTTCAAACCATTATAGAGAGCAAAAAAGTATTCAATTTCGTAATTTATTGAATCAATAGTAAGTTTGAAAGTAACACCACTAGAAGATATATCAAATTTTTTTCTATCTACACTTCTATAGAGTGGCATAATAAGTGTGACATCTACATTTTCAGATAGTGCTTTTGGTAATGCGTAAGAGACATCTGCTAAACCACCACTTTTAGCAAATGGATAAATCTCACTTGAAACAAATAAAGTTTTAAGACTCACCAGCTTCTCTCAACAACTTAGCACTACGTTCTGGTTCAACCGGGTTTATCAAAGTATCAGTTGAAAGTTCAAAACCACCATGACGATAGATTCGTGGCATTATACGAATATTAAAACCACATATTGCATCTAAATGTTCATTAAAATCACTCGTATCAAAGCTTTTTTGCATTGGTGGCATAGAAAAAGAGAGATTAAAATCAAACTTTCCAAGTTGTTCACGCATTCTTTGAAATAGATTATGCAAAAGAGCTGCTAAAGAGTGCATATCATCATCTTCTATCTGATTTAGTTTACAGAATGTTTTTTTGCTTGAAGCTATCATCACTTCAAAAGGGTAAGCACTTGCATATGGACAAAATGCTACAAAACTACCATGTTGAGTAACAATACGCTCTTTACTTGCAAGCTCTTGCGTAACTATATCATCTAAAATAGCTCGTCCTGTTTTTTTATAGTGCTCATAATTTCTCTCTAATCTTCTAATAACATTTTTAGGAATTGCAGGAAGTCCAATTATTTGAGTATGTGGATGTTGCTGCGTGGCACCAGCTGCAACACCATCATTTTTAAATACTGAAATGTAAGATATACGTCCGTCTCCATGTAAATCTACAATTCTCTGCGCAATCGTACGTAACCAAGTATAAAATTCATTAACACTAAACTCACTCATATGGCTCAGATGTCTTGGAGTATCTATAACAACTTCATGTGCTCCAAAACCTTCCCAGTTACTGTATATTCCATCTGATTTAGTCTTTTTTGACGCTTCAATCTGAACAGCTCTGTACAGATTTGGTACAACTCTACTTTTCCAACCCATACTATTTGCATCGCCATCATCTCTAATAGCAAAAAGTTCAGATGGAGTTTTATGCTCACTTCCCTCACAAAAAGGGCACTCAATCATATGTACATCTTCCTCTTCCCATGCCATATAATCAGGTCTATGAAGACGTTCAGGAGCAATAATTACATAATTATCGCTTAATAAATCATAACGTATATCAGACATTACTCACCTCAATAGAACCTTTTAGAGTGAATTTTTTAGAAAATGGCAATAAAAATGCCATGCTTATTTGCTGCGTTGTAAGGTCAAATCCCATCTCACTTTGAGATACTGTTTTTAATGGATAATAAATAAAATTGACTCTCTCATCTACTGAAATAGTAATTAGTTTGTTCAAATGTGTGTCTTGAAGTTTGATTTTTTTAACACCTTCTAGCCTGCCACCATCACTAACTACATCACCATTTATTAACAGATGATTATGATCTGCAAAGTGAAAATTTAGCTCCATTGCATATGTAAATAGTCTTTGACTAACTGTGCTAAACTCTATAGAAAAGTCAAAACCACTATCACGTGGTTTAAAACTTTTACTAAGCACAGAGCTTTCTTTCTTTGGTAAGAAAATTCCACCATTTCGCTCAAACTGGATTTTTTTATTAGAACTTTTATATTTAAATGGCTGGTTGCTAAAATCACCATACTCATGAAAATTACAGTGCTTAAAACTTGAAAGCGTAAAACTTTCATCTGTTATGTGATCGATAAAAGAATTTTTAACATACCAATCATACGTAAGTGCATCTTTTAGTTCATCAGAAACATCAAAAGCCATAGCATGAATTGTATCAATGCCATCATTTGATGGTTCATGCTCTTCATGCTTTTTTTCTTGCAATATTTTATCATGGTAAGATTCTTTACGTCTTGTCAAACAGTTTTGCCAATTGAACATATCACTTTTTGAATCAAACTCAATTAATTGACCAGAAGCTTTTTCATCAAAACGTAAGATATACTCTTTGCCAATAGATTTCACTTTTGTGTAACCATCAATTGACTTATCATCTACTTCTATAGTTATCCTATTTTCATAACGTACATTTTCTGCACCGATTAAGAATCTATAGGCATTATCTCTTAAGTTAGGCAAATACAATCCACCAAAAACACCATGCCATAGAACATCATTTGTCTGGAATTTATAAAGATAATCTTTAAACTTTGAACTTTTAATCTCTTTTTGAGCAAGTGATAGTTCCAACATTCTCTTATGAATACGGTTACTCTCATCATACTTTACAAAAAAGTTTTTCCAGATACCACCTTTTAAAAACTTAATACCCTCTTCATCAAACTTATCATGACCCATATGCTCTTTAAACGCTTCAAGTTTAGCTGCATCGTCAGCTTTTAAACTCCACTCTCCCATCTCGAAATATGAGACATTTGGTAAGTATGCTATCCCTTTTGGTCTATTAGATGCATAATACTCACTAAAATGTAGAGGCTCTATTTTTTCATCTTCTAAAACAGATTCAACAAATTTTTCAAGCCATTTTTTCTCATAAACCCATTCATGGGTTCCTGGCCACATTCCAAATTTTTCAGCATCATCAAAAATAATTGCAGCACTATTTTCT
>Ga0316205_10004658_pt1 | contig 11834 bp, 9 predicted proteins | sample 3monthpyrite_MG_FD_204941 | JGI IMG/M metagenome (GOLD analysis project Ga0316205, IMG submission 204941) | Microbial mat bacterial communities from mineral coupon in-situ incubated in ocean water Damariscotta River, Maine, United States -... | ecosystem: Environmental > Aquatic > Marine >... | reverse complement strand
CCATGGAAAGTTTCTTATACCCTTTAAATAAAATATCGATTCCACGTTCATGGTTCAGTGCGCCTGCTGTTCCTATAAAGCGAGCATTAACAGGTAGACCTAGATGCTGCTGACACGATGCTTTTTCCATAGGGTTAAACAAGTTTGATGGGATTGCATTTTCTATTACGGTTATAGGACCCTTTGGATTGTAGTTGGTTGAAACATAGTGGGCTAGTGCCTGACTAATACAGGTTGTGGACTTAGCGTTTTTTATAGCGCGTTTAAATGATGGTAATATTCCTGGTATACGTGAGAGACCATAGCTTTCAAAATTATCATAAAGATCGATTACGCATGGTACCTCAGTTCTTTTGGAGAGGTTACTGCCGATAATGGCATGTATTGTGTCTGAGCATGACCAAATAACATCAGCTTTAAATGATTCAACTATTGACTGGAGTCGATCCTGGTGTCTTTTTATTCTTGGGAAGATCAATTTCCTCAGGTTATACGAATGCCATTGGAATTTGTGGTTTTCTTCGAAGTTATCTATCAGGATTCCTTCATCCCTTTTTCTGTAGCTTAATGTGATTCCGATAACTTCATGCCCTAACTTACTTAATTCTAGCGGTATTTCATAAAAACGGCCATAGCGATCATCAATAAGATCCTTGCTCATATATTGTCGTTTTGTAATTACTACAATGCGCATGCGGAATTAGTTATTGCCTGAAAAGATCTTGTAGTCTATATAAGAAATCATTAGGTTTGGCACTATTATTTATCTGTAAATTTGGAAAGACGCTGTAAAATTATTTTGGTAGGAGAGTTATTATAGTCTATTCTGTTGTAACGATAATTTCCAAGATTATTGAGGAAATGTTTTAGAGTGTCAATGTTGTAGTCGCAGATAACGGTGTTGGTATTCAAGCCTTCTTGTCGTTCAGTAGTTTTCCGCATTAGTAATGTAGGTATGCCCATATATGATAGTTCTTCTTGATTGCTCCCACCGTCTGTTATCATGAAGTTACATGATGAAATTAGTTTAATGAACTCGAAATAACCTGTTCGATCTTTAAATGTAATATTATAGCGTTTTAACGCTTTAATTAGGCCAGTGTTTTCAAGCCTTTTCTTTGTTGTTGGGTGAAGAATAAAAATTAATGGGCATTGTTCTGATGCAATTTCAAGTAGTTTTATTATTTTGATTAATCTTTTTTTGTGAAATAGATTTTCAAATCTATGTAGTGAGCAGACGGCATAGTTTTGTATTTTTTGATTGTTGTTTTTATCGTTATTTGATTTCAATGCTAGCCTTAATGAATCAAGTAAGGTGTTATGCTCGGTGTTAATACGTTCAATTTTTCGATATTTTTTAATGTTGTTGTATGCCCACTCTCCTGGGCAGAAAGCAATGTCTGTAAGACGAAATGTGGCTAGCCGATTGAGTTCTTCTGGGAAAGGGTTAAATATATTATACGATCGTAGACCAGATTCGATATGTGCTACTTTTGTATGAGAACGTTTTCCCATTATCGCGCCAAGTAATGTAGAAAAAGTATCTCCATGTACAAGGATAATATCGTTACCACTTTGAGATTTTTTTATATGCTTATTTGATTTGAGCAGGACTTGCCATAGCAAGCGTATTAGCCATGAGGTGGCTCTGAAAATGGAATTTACTTCATTACATGTAAGAATTGGTTGCCATGGTGTTTGAATTGAAAAGTCCTTGCATAATGATTGCATGCTTTCACTATGTTGTCCTGTGTGAATGAGGCGGAGTGGCCAGTCATGTGTTTCTATTGCTCTTATGACAGGAGCCATTTTTACAAGTTGAGCACGTGTTCCAATAATGCAGTGAATCATTTTTAAGTAAATTGACTAGTCATCGTTATTTCGCGCAATATTTTCTGAGAATCGATAATGCAATGACGAAATTTGTTCTGAGACGATGCCAATCATAAAAGTAATAATTGAGGTAATGTATAGTAAGGCGCTCATATTTGTGAAGCGGCCTGTCGTAGTATATGTGTAAATATAGTATGTGCTTGCTAATGTAAAAAATGCAAGGCTAATGGGAAGGAACAAGCGCATAGGAGAGAATAATGCACCAACCTTTAATATTATTATAAAAAATCGAGCGCCGTCTTTTAAAAGTCGAATTTTGCTTTTTCCTTTTCTTGTTGATGCCTTAATCGGAACATAGTCAACTGGATAACCAGAACGAAAAAATGCCATTGTGCTGGTTGTTGGATATGAGAATCCGTTGGGGAGCAAGTATAGGAATTGGCGAAATTTGTGTGTAGATACTGCTCTGAAGCCTGAAGTAAGGTCTTTGATGGCGAAACCTGTCATAAATGAAGCTAGTTTATTATAAAAAGTATTAGCTATAAGCCGAAACAATGAGGAATGGGACTTTGCTGTACGGGCTCCTATCACCATGTCGAAGCCTTGTTCTAATTTTTCAAGTAATAATGGAATGTCATTTGGGTTGTGTTGCCCGTCTGAATCCATGAATACGAGGTATTCGTTTGATGCTGCACGGGCACCTGTTTTAATGCTGGCGCCATTGCCTAAATTACGTGGATGTCTGATTATCTTTACAGGAAAATTATTTGCAATTTCATATGAATGATCAGTTGATGCATCATCCACTACAATAATTTCCGCTTTATCAAATGTGTTGCATAATATTGGGAGAAAGTCGGATAGATTCTCGGCTTCATTAAAGCAAGGTAGTATGATGCTAATACTTGAGTGTTTGATCATGCTTTATTGCATTACCTTTTTGGGTGAGAGTTTTACTAAATTATCTTCTATAGATTTAATGATGTCATTATATTTACCAAGGGGATTGTTTTCCTTTATGAATTGTAATTCAGTCCAAGCTTCTTCATATTGTCTTATTACTAGTAGTAAATCAATTAAATTTATTCTGTATTGCATGGTTTTTGGCGATAGCATGATGGCTTCTTTGTATAATGCGTAGCCAAATTTGTAGTCTTTGTTGTTATTAAGTACATAGTATGCGTAAATCGTTACGACGTCAGGATGGCGATGACCGGCATTGCGAGCTGAAGTATTTGTGAGCGCATGTTCAAACAGAGATTTTATTTCTTCGTTACTTAATGTGCATTTCTTCATGTGTTGGCATTTTGATAACTCCTTAAGAGCAGCGGTACTTGTTGGTCGTATGGGTAAAGTTTGCAGCTTCTTTTTTGCATCGTCGAGCCAGATTTTCTTGATGGGTAGCCCAAGTTGGTAGCTTAAAAGAATGAGTGAAACATTGGGCAGTATGTCTATTTTGTTGAGTAGTCTGCTTTTTTCCAGCATTCTTAATGCTTCGGCAGATTTATCTGCGTTGGTGTATATGGTCAGGTTAAAATATATTCTCCCTGCTGCGAATACAGATCGTTGAGATTCTGGATGGTGTTTGGCCTCATATATTGCATGCAGTACATTATCACTCCATTGGTAGGCTCTCTGAGTTGTTATTGTAGAAATAATTCCAACGAACAATATCATACTGGCGTATCGAATTACTTTGTTGAGCCTGAGTAATAAATGGCTTGTAAACAGCAGATAGGACAGGCTAAGAATGATCCCATAATCTGCCAGATAATTTCTGTGTTCATGTGTTAACTCCAATGGAATGATAGTAGATTCAAGTGCATGCCCCGCAAAAAACCATAAAATTCCAAAGCCGATAATAGGAAGTTTTCGTATTAATTTAAGCCCTAGAAAAAATAAACCAGACAGGGCAGCGATTGAAACTATGGTGCTGACCGGGTTCACGAGACTTTGGGATATAGGGATATCATCATGGAATAGGCCAAGTTCAGTTGTTGAGGGTAATATAATCATTTTCAAGTAGAAAATGAGCACTCTGGCTTCGGTCATTAGCCGTTCTGTTAAAGTGAACTCGCGAAAAGTATATGAGCCTAGCAGGATGTCAGGTTTGAAAATCAAAGAGCCAACAAGGACCAAGGATGGGAGTAATAAAATTATTGAAAATAAGACAACTATTTTATAGTCGATATTGTTGAAATTATTCCTGAATCGAAACAGGACGGACTCAATGAGAAAAAGAAATAGAGGAAAGAGGATTCCACTTTCCTTGCTAAAGATCGCTAGGCAGCCGAAGAATATTATTCCTGATGGCACTAACCAGAAACTCTTCTGATTTTCCAACTGTCTGTCCCTGCTCCATACATATGCACAGGCTCCAAAAACCATGAATAAACTGCTCAGGCTGGTCATTCGCTGGACAATATATAACACGCTTGTCAAATTTAGTGGATGAATAAGCCAGGTAAAGCTGACAAATAGAGGTAGCCAGAATAATAGGCGTTCTGGAGCTGCCAGTTGCCTTGATATATGGAAGTGATGAAGTATCAGCTTGGTTAATACAAAAATCCCGAGTCCTGTTAGTAAATGAATAATCAGGTTAACAATTTTGTAAGAATAGGGTTTTTGTCCAAAAAAATAATGGTTGAGGGCAAAAGAGAGCATGCTGATGGGTCTTTTAAATACACCGGAATTGGATGATAAGCTGGCAGTGATAAGTGAATCATAGTTAATCGAATTAATCTGAAGGTTTTTGTTTAAAACTATGTTCGGAAAATCGTCAAAGGCAAAATCGCCAGATAGGCCAGGAGAGTAAATTATTGTTGTGAAAATCAGGCAGAGGAAAAGCGCTAAAGTAGATGATATCTTGTTTGCTTGAAGAGCCTTCATATAAATAGTAGTAAGGTGTGTTTACGAGTTAACTTAATTCTATAAATCCATTTCAACATTTACCTGTTATTAATAATGTGCCATGTTATTTATAATAAAAAAACGCCTCTATCTAAACAGAGGCGTTTTCCCAATGCTATGTCATTACCAGATCGGTAAAATTATCGACATGTAGAAGGTAGATATTTCGATGGCATACTGCCCGCTGATGCACAGGTCCAGGTGATAGAACCACCACTGGTTGTATCTGGAGTTAATGAAAGACCCATGCCGCGAGTAACACTGCCGCCTAGTGCGGTAAAGCCTACTCTGATAACACCTGTCGCACCTAGAACGGCAACACTAACGACGTGAGTACCGCTAATAGAAGTCGATGAAGGTAAGCCGTAGCTCGATTGATTGGTTTTCATCCTGCCTTCTGAGGAAAACGTTTCTGCAACAGCAAGTTTGGCAGCTGAGGCTAGATTCAGGCCTTCAGATACTTTGGAACGTATAGTGTAATCCTGGTAAGCAGGAATCGCGATAGCTGCGAGAATACCAATGATCGCAACAACGATCATGAGTTCTATAAGGGTAAAACCGTTTTGTACTTTCTTCATGTTTAGCTCCTGAAGTAAATTCATATAAAAAATTTAAGTTATTCAACGTTGTGTAACTTTAAAATGACTTCGTCAGAGTTAGTTTGTATTTTTAAATGGATTAGTTGCATGCATATCCATAAATCCACAAATATTACTAATGTTGACTAGTTGTTTGTATAAAGCAGGTTGTATGCCAAGTGGTTTTTGAACTAGGTGAGTTTTCAGGATCGATGTATATTTATATATAAAACAATTAGATAGGGTGATCCATTCTTAATGTAAGCTATTTTCGCTTTACTTTTTCTGTAGAAGATTAAAAAATTATCAAATAATTTGGACGTTAATTGTCACATTGTGACGCCCTGCGGCACTTAATATAAATTAATTTATTCTATATCGAGCTTATTAAGACGATACCGTAAGGCACGAAAGCTAATGCCAAGCAATTTTGCGGCAGCGGTTTTATTGTATTTGGTTTTTTCTAATGCCTGGATGATGGCTTCTTTTTCCTGGTTTTCGAGCAAATCGTCAAGCAAAGGTGTTGCATTTTTTTCTGTTATGCCAGTTTCTTCTGGTAAGTTTAGGTCGCTATCGTTGATGATTGAACCTTCACATAATGTTGTGGCTCGTTCGAGTATATTTTCAAGTTCTCGCACATTCCCAGGAAATGAGTAGCTTTGAAGGGAGCTGATAGCATCGTCACTAATTTGAGGGCTATCAATTTTATGTGCGCTAGCGATTTTTCCAAGACAAAACTCAGCAAGTGGTTTGATATCTTCTATTCGATTTCTGAGTGGAGGAACATCAAGTTGAATGACGTTAATTCTGTAAAAAAGGTCTTGTCTAAAATTACCATCATTGACCAATTGATCAAGATTTTTATGCGTTGCGCTGAGTATGCGAACGTCAATGGATATTTCGCGGTCACTACCAACCGGCCTGACGGCTTTTTCCTGAATGGCGCGTAATAATTTAACTTGCATAGTGATGGGTAGCTCTGCAATTTCATCAAGGAATAATGTGCCACCGTTTGCAGCCTGGAAAAGCCCTTGTTTATCGTTAATAGCGCCCGTGAAGCTACCTTTTTTATGCCCAAAAAATTCACTCTCCATTAGTTCAGAGGGTATGGCGCCACAGTTAACAGGTACAAACGCGTGGTCAGAACGTGGGCCTTTATTATGGATAAGGCGTGCAACTAATTCTTTACCGGTGCCCGATTCACCGCTGATATAGACAGGGGCCTGGCTTCGGGCAAGTTTGGCGATAGTGCCTCGTATGGTTTGCATGGCTTTCGAATCGCCAAGTAGTTCATAACGACTGCGTAATTGTTTTCCAGAATGAGCGGTTGAGAGTTTAAGTGCTGATTCAACCAGTTTTCGCAATATAGCCAGATCAACCGGTTTTGAAACAAAATCAAAAGCCCCCGCTTTAAGTGCCTTCACAGCTAACTCCATGTTGCCGTAAGCGGTAATAACGGCAACGGGAAGATTAGGTAATTCTTTTTGAATCCATTCGACAAGCTCAATGCCATTGCCATCGGGTAAGCGCATGTCAGTCAGGCATAAATCATATGTTTGTTTTTTTAATAAGGCATGAGCTTCACTGATATTGGCAGCAGCTATGGTGTCGATGCCCATTCTATTAAGAGTGAGTTCGAGTAGCTCTCTTATGTCAGGTTCGTCATCGATGATTAAAGCGTTTTTTACGGTCATGATTTTATTCGCCTTGGGTCATAGAATGATAGCCGGAAACAACTGCCACCTGAAGGAGTAACATGATAGCTGATTCGTGCCTTGTTGCATTCACACATTTCTTTTGTAATGTATAAACCAAGCCCCGTGCCCTCACTGTCAGTAGTAAAAAAGGGTTCAAAAATTTGATCGATATATTCATGCGCAACACCTTCGCCCTGATCAATAATATCAAGAAACGGCCCGTGTGATTCTTCAGTGATGCCACCTCTAAGGACAATATTAATATCTTCGCCAGCTCGGTGCCCGTATTTCATCGCATTTTTACATAAATTCCAAAGGATTTGTTGTAGATGACTAGCATCCATCTGGATCATCGTATTTTCAGGGTATATATCAATTGTAATTTGCCCTGGATTTAGTTTTTCGGTGGTACAGAATTCAGTAATAAAGTCTTCTGTCCATACTTTGAGTTCAATGATTTTAGGTTTGGGATTTTCTCTGCGTGATAACTGCAGAATATTTTCTACGATTGTGTTCATGCGTACGGAATGATTCTGGATAATTTCCGAAAGCCTGTTGTCCGGTTTTGCCAGATCAGGAGACTCTTGTAAGAGTTGTGCGGCATGACTGATTGCACCTAGAGGGTTACGAATTTCATGGGCGATACTGGCAGTTAATCGTCCGAGTGAGGCAAGTTTCATCTGTTGTAATTGTTGCGTGACCTGGGTTGAATCTTCGAGTGTAATCATGGTGCCGTTGTAGCTACTTTTACCAAGTGGGGTGAATTTAGGCAAAATGTCTGCCGAATCACTGTGTGGTCGAAAAGGTGTTATTTCGACTTCCGGGTTGTTTTTCCATGCAAGGAGTTGTTGGTATATTTCTGAGGAAATAGAAGATAACGACTGTTGATCTTTCAGTGGTGGCATACCAAGAAAATACCATGCAGATTCATTAACTAACCGTGTATTCATATCTTCGTCAACAACAATAATACCAGCGTCGATACTTTGAATGATATGTTCATTCACCTGTTCCATGTTGGCCAGATCCAATCCGCGTTGAGTCGCAAGAGCCTCACTGGCACGAACACGTGATGCAAGTATATGTGAGAGCAGGGCCGTCGTAAAAAAGGTGCCGCCAAGAATGCCTGCTTGTGCGTAGGCAGTTGTTTCAAAACAATCAGTGAATTGTGCGTAAACTTGTTCAGTGAGAATGGCAATTGAGGCAATGGCAGCATAAAGTAAAGCCAGTTTACCAGCCATGATGATGCTGCCGCCGGCAATGGTGATAACTAATAATAAGCCGAGACCAGTTGTTAAACCGCCACTGCTATGCATGATAAGGGTCAAGCAAATGATATCGACCAATATTTGTATATTGGTTTGTGTTTTAAAGGAAATTCGTTGACGTGCAATAGAATATAAACTGAATAGACCAAAACCAAGATAGAAACAAACGGTCACAAAAAATAAATTGTATTGATGTTTGCCAAGCAGACTAAGGCTGCCTGTTAAAAATAGTAGAAGAAAAAGCCCGGAGAGGGCGATGCGATAGAAATTAAAATATCGTAATGCCTTCCATTCATTAGGCGATAAATTGCTATCGTTAGAAGGTTTAAATAAGTGGCTACCTGGCAACGGCATGAAGCAACACCTTAATCTTTTTGTTGGTATTGTTTGCTATGGATTTCACAACAGAAATATTTTTCGTCTTTCTGTATGGCTTGTTGTGCTGGTACATGTAAATCACAATGTTCACAGCGAACCATTTTGGTGGTGGATTCTTCTTTAGTTGATTGGTTATTGTGTCTGGATCTGAGCAGGTGTTTAATAATCCAGAAACCGATGCCTAAGGCGATAATTAATAGTATAAAACGCATAACTGACCAATCTTGATGAAATTCTCTATAGTTTCTGTTTTTATCCCTGAAACTGCAAGTGAAAAGCGTGAAATAGTCTTGTTTTATAAAACAAATTTTGCCTACTATGGATTTTTGTTCCACAATAGATAAAACAATAAAGTCAAATTAGGGTGTTATTAAATGAACTTACATGAATATCAGTCGAAGCGATTATTTGCTGATTATGGTATCGCCATACCCAATGGCCGTGCGGCACGTACTGTAGACGAATCAGTGGGTCTTGCCAAGGAACTAGGCGGTGAGCGCTGGGTTGTTAAAGCGCAAGTTTATGCAGGTGGTCGTGGTAAAGGCGGTGGCGTGAAGTTATGTGAGAATGCTGATCAAATAAAAGAAGCGTCTGAAGCATTGTTGGGTAGTCATTTAATAACACCACAAACAGATGATAAAGGGCTGCCTGTGAATGTATTGTTGGTCGAACAAGCATCCAACATTCAGCGAGAACTATATTTGGGCGCACTGGTTGATCGTAATAGTGAGCGCGTGGTATTTATGGCATCGACTGAAGGTGGCATGAATATCGAGGAAGTAGCGGCAACACAGCCAGATAAAATTCTTAAAGTAACGGTCGATCCTGCCGCCGGATTGCAGGCTTATCAATGTAGGAAAATGGCCTTTGGCTTACAGTTGGAAGGCCAGCAGATACGTGAATTTTCAACAATAATGATGTCGCTCTATCGTTTGTTTATCGATAAAGACATTAGCCTCATCGAAATTAATCCCTTGATTGTGACAAGTGAAGGTCGGCTCATGGCCCTTGACGCAAAAATTAATATCGATGATACGGCTTTATATAGACAAAATGATCTTGCTGATTTGCATGATGAATCACAGGAAGATGAGAAAGAACAACAAGCTAGTCAGCATGATCTTAATTACATAACGCTTGATGGAAGTATTGGCTGTATGGTGAATGGTGCAGGGCTGGCCATGGCAACAATGGACCTGATTAAATTACACGGCGGAGAGCCCGCTAATTTTCTTGACGTTGGTGGTGGTGTTACTGCAGAGAGAGTGGCAGAGGCATTCAAAATTATTCTTTCTGATGATCATGTGAAAGCCATTCTGGTTAATATTTTTGGTGGTATTGTTCGCTGTGATTTGATTGCTGAAGGTATTATTGCAGCAGTGCGAGAAGTGGGCGCAACTGTTCCTGTTGTTGTACGTTTGCAAGGTACTAATGTTGAGCAAGGTAGAGAATTACTTGAGAGTTGTGAGTTTGATATTACCAGTGCTGACGATTTAACTGACGCTGCGCAAAAAGTGGTTGCTGCATCTCAGTCATAATATAAGTCATCAAAATAATGGAATCATAATGAGTATTTTAATTGATAAACAAACAAAAGTAATATGCCAGGGGTTCACTGGCAAACAAGGGACATTTCATTCCGAGCAGGCTGTAGCTTATGGTACCAACATGGTGGGTGGAGTTACCCCGGGTAAAGGAGGGCAGCAACATCTTGATATGCCAGTGTTCAATACCGTTGTTGATGCGGTAAACGAGACAGGCGCTGGTGCCACCATGATTTATGTGCCAGCACCATTTGCGATGGATGCCATTCTTGAAGCCGCCGATGCTGGTATAAAAGTCATTGCTTGTATTACCGAAGGCATTCCAGTTCAGGATATGATTAAAGTAAAAGCAGCGCTCAAACATTATGATGCTCGCTTAATAGGCCCAAACTGCCCTGGATTAATTACTCCCGGCGCCTGCAAAATTGGCATTATGCCAGGTAGTATTCACAAAGCCGGTAAGATAGGTATTGTTTCACGTTCAGGCACGTTAACTTATGAAGCAGTGCATCAAACAACTGAAGTCGGATTGGGGCAAAGCACCTGTGTCGGTATAGGTGGTGATCCAATTCATGGTATGGACTTTATTGATTGCCTGAAGTTATTTGAAGCCGATGATCAGACTAAAGGCATGGTCATGGTCGGTGAAATTGGTGGTTCTGATGAAGAGGCTGCGGCTGAGTTTATTCAATCAGATGTTAGTAAACCCGTCGTCGCCTATATTGCAGGCGTAACGGCGCCACCAGGTAAACGTATGGGGCATGCAGGTGCCATTATTTCTGGCGGCAAAGGCACCGCGGAAGAAAAATTTGCAGCATTGGAAAAAGCCGGTGTAACAACAGTGCGATCCCCTGCTGAAATTGGTGTTAAAATGCGTGCATTGGTAACAGATTAAAAAAGCTCATGAAAACAGAACATTCTTTACGTGTGGCACTGGCACAAGTTAACCTGTTAGTAGGTGACATAGAATTTAATACGCAACAGGTTATAGACTCTCTTCAAAAGGCTGAGTTAGCTGATGCCAATCTGGTCGTATTCCCAGAGCTAACACTGACAGGTTACCCACCTGAAGATTTATTATTAAGGGCCGGTTTGTATAAGCGCATTGAACATGCATTACAAACCTTGTGCGAAGTAGTTACCGATACCGCAGTTATTCTAGGTTATCCCTATCTCATTGATGGCAAGCGTTACAACATGGCTTGCATGATACAACATGGCAAAGTGGTTGCAGAGTATTGCAAACAATGTTTACCAAATTATAGTGTGTTTGATGAAAAACGTTACTTTGAACAGGGTGACACACCTTGCGTGGTAGACATTAATGGCATAAAGCTGGGTATTACGATTTGTGAAGACGCATGGGAACAAAAACCTATGCAGCAGGCAGTGTCTGCTGGCGCACAGATGTTAATTAATTTAAATGCATCTCCATTTAATATACTGAAAGGTCGGGAGCGCGAACAGACAATTTTAATGCGAGTAAAAGAAAATGGTGTTCCTGTTGTTTACGTGAATCTTGTTGGTGGTCAAGATGAATTAGTCTTTGATGGTGAGTCGTTTGTCATGGATGGTCATGGCGATATACAACTGCGTGCACCAGCGTTTGGACAAGGCTTGTATTTG
>Ga0316205_10004657_pt1 | contig 11835 bp, 10 predicted proteins | sample 3monthpyrite_MG_FD_204941 | JGI IMG/M metagenome (GOLD analysis project Ga0316205, IMG submission 204941) | Microbial mat bacterial communities from mineral coupon in-situ incubated in ocean water Damariscotta River, Maine, United States -... | ecosystem: Environmental > Aquatic > Marine >... | reverse complement strand
AAAACGCCGGGGTTGGAGACACCGACAAAAGGATCGGGGCAAAGGCCAACGAGATCAACACGGAGGGGATGATAAACAGGACAAAACCACCCGGATCAGCGACCAACATCAACGCCTGCGCACTGACGATACCTACCATCTGCATGATCATGTAAAGCGACAGCGCCTTGCCACGGTTTTCATTGTCTGCGGCATCATTGAGCCAGCTTTCGGCGGTCACATAGACGCCCGAGAAACAGAACCCGATCAGGATACGCGCCGCACCCCAGGCATACGGGTCGGTCCAGAGCGGATACATGATCATCACCGCCGAAATCAGCGAGCCAAGCGCGGCGAAAACCCTAACATGCCCGACCCGGCGGATCATGTCGGGCGCCATGCGCGACCCGAACAGGAAGCCAACGAAATAGCCCGACATCACCAGAGACATCTCAAGCGTCGAAAAGCCCTCGATCTCGCCCCGGATACCCAAAAGCGTGCTTTGCATGCCATTGCCAACCTGCAACAGCATCATGCCCAGCAAAAGCGCCCACGCGCTGCGCAACACGTTGATCATGGCTTCCACTCCGGATTAGGGGCGGCGCGTACGCCGTCATGGTCAAATTCAGGTGCGACTCGGCGTCACATCCTTACCCAGCGTTGACAGTGTTTTTCTTCGGCATCAACAATGAAGCATCCCCGTAAGAGAAAAAACGATACTTCTCGGCCACCGCATGCGCATAAATCCGGCGCACGGTGTCGTGGCCCATCAGCGCCGAAACCAGCATCATCAGCGTGGATTTCGGCAGGTGAAAGTTGGTCATCAGCGCGTCAGCGACCTGAAAGTCAAAGCCGGGATAGATAAAGATATCCGTATCCCCCTGCCACGCGGTGATCTCTCCGGCGCGCGCGGCAGTTTCGATCAGGCGCAAGGCCGTTGTGCCCACCGGAATCACCCGCCCACCAGCCGCCTTGGTGGCTTTGATTTCGGCTGCGGCTTTGGCGCTGACCTCACCCCATTCGGCGTGCATCTTGTGGGTGGTGACATCTTCAACCTTGACCGGCAGGAACGTCCCTGCCCCCACATGCAGCGTCACATGGGTAAAGCCGACACCGCGCGTTGCCAGCGCATCCAACAAGGGCGCATCAAAATGCAGCGAGGCCGTTGGGGCCGCTACCGCCCCGTCCCGGCGCGCCCAGACGGTTTGGTAATCGTCCTTGTCCTGTGCGTCGGCTTTGCGTCTGGCCTCGATATAGGGCGGCAAGGGCATCGCCCCAGCCTGGGCCAGAGCCGCATCGAAATCATCCCCCGTAAGGTTGAAACGCAACCGCCCCTGCCCGTCAATCTTGGCCAACAATTCGGCAGACAGCACATCAGAAAACGTGATCACCTCGCCCTCGGTGATCTTTTTCAAGGGCTTGATCAGGGCTGACCAACTGCCATCGGCCACGGGTTGCAGCAATGTCACCTCGATCTTGGCGGCGGTTTCGCCGTGCTCACCGACGCGCCTGCGCTGTCCGGTCAGGCGCGCAGGGATAACCTTGGTGTCATTCAGCACCAGACGGTCCCCGGGGCGCAGCCATGCCACCAGATCGCGCACATGGCCATCGGTGATCATATCCCCGTCGGCCACCAGCAGGCGCGCAGCAGACCGAGGTTTGACAGGCCGGGTGGCAATCAGATCATCCGGCAGATCAAAATCAAAATCAGACAGTTTCATCGCTGTACCTTTGGCGGGGGTTCCCGGAAAATATCGCGGAACATGCCGGGCGTCAGCAGGGACAATGGATTGACCCGTACCTGCGGTGCCGCCGCCGGGCCGTTCAGCCGGTAATTGAACCCGATCAACCCCTCGCCCTTGCGCGAAAAGATACCGCCCACCGCATTGACCAGATAGATTGGCGAGAACACGCCCTGCATGTCCATCTCCCCACGGTCCATGAAATAATAGCCTTCCATCGAGATCCCCATCGACGCGCCCACAGCACTGCCCTGGGTCAGGGTGACCAGCTTGGGACCAAGTTGGAAATCGGCCTCAACCTGCGAAAAATGAATTCCATCACCCGCCAGCTGTTCCAGAATGCCCACCACGCTGAGCGCGTTCAGCAAGGCCGCCAGCGCCGGGGCATCTTTCAACCGCAACTGCCGGACGTTCAGCGTTCCATTATACGTCCCCGCGGCGGTGGCAGGTCTGAGGATCAGATCCATATCGCCATTGCGCGCGTTCTTCAGCAATCCGGCCGAGGCCAGCACGCCACCGGCATTTTTGGACTGGATGCGAAACGCACTGCGGTTGCCCTGCGGGATCACCGTGCCGTTCACCGTCGCGCCGTTATTGACCTTGCCGGTAAAGCGTCCGTTGGCCCCGTTGGCCATGTCGAGATCAGCGCTAAATCCGGTCAGGGCGATCCCTTCGGAGATTTGCAACCGGTCCAACCGCAAGGTGACCGGCCCCCCGCGCGAGCGGTTTCGGTTACCGCCCCCCTCGCCCGCCAGCGAGGTCTGCCGCAGATCAATCGTACCGCCATTGACGCGCACGGCGGGTGTAGCCCCGGCACCCCGACCAATCAGGTCAACCGGCGCATCCAGCCATGTGCCCGCACGCACCCGTGAAAAACTGGCGCGATCCAGCTGCCCATTGGCCTTGAGAGTGACATTGCCGTCGGCGCGTAATCCGCCTGCATTCAGGCTGATCCGGCTGATATCGGGTGGGCTGCCCAGACTGCCTGCCACCTCCAAATTGCCCGTGCCCCCCCTGGACAAGGCCCACCCCAACGCCTGCAGGCGCAAACCAACACCGGCCAGATTTGACGACAGGGTGAAACGGCCCGGCTGACCTTTGGCAAAGTCGATGCCAATCACACCCTGCCCTGCCCCCGAAATACTTCCCGGCGGCAGACCAATGCTGAACTCATCCGCAAACCGCTCGGACAGCTCGATCGTGCCCTCCAACCGGCTGCTGCCATCCGAGGTCTTGCCAATATCCGTGCGCCAGCTGCCGCTGGCCGGCACCCGCCCGATTCGCCCTTCACCGGCAATCTCAAGGCTGCCGTTCTTGGCGAGGACATCCAGCCGTGGGGCAGCCAGAACACGCCCTTCGACCAATGTTTCGCTGCGCACCTGCCGGGCCACGGCACGGACATCAAACGCCACCTCGTCGGTTTCCAGTTTCTGCTTCAGAAGAAAGTCCAGCTGCCCCTCGATCTCGGCCTGGCCATCGGCCAGCGTGACGGGCTGCCCTGCCTTGGTCAAAAAACGGAAAGGTTCATTGTCCAACAGCGACAGCGCCGCCGTGACCGTGCTTTTGGCCCGCAGATACACCCGCGCGGGTGCCAGTTTAACCTGCACCGAGGGCACCACGAAACTGGTGCCGCTGACATCCACACGCCCACCCTGAGGGGCAACGACGTGACCGCGCGAGGCGCTGATCACAAAGCGGGTATTATAGAGCGATCCAGACCCATCGGCATCCTTGATATGTGGCATTTTCTTCATGAAGCGCGTCTCTAGCCCCTTGAAATCAAAACCAAGAAACAGATCAGGGCGGCTTTCAGGGTGCGACCGCACGGCCAGCTTGATATTGCTGAGGTCAGCCGACACAACGTTGTCGCGGATCCAGTTGCGGGTATTGCCCGACACCTCTTCCGGCCACAGCTCGACAAGGCGGGCGGGTGTCAGCCCGTCCATGCGCCCATCCAGTGCCAAATCCCATCCCTCGGGCAGTGCCTCAAGCGTTCCGTTCAGCACCAAACGCTGGCCCTGATCACTCAGGCTCATCTCGCCCAGAGTCAGCTCAAACGGGTCAAGCTTCAGGCGCGAATCCATGGTGACGCCTTCGATCACCACCGGCTCGTCATATAAACCGGCAGGATTGGCGCGCAGCTCGCTCACCTGGAATTGGGTCCACAACTCGCTGGGCAGACCCTGTTCCAAGCCCACAAGAAAGGCCTTTCCCTCGGCCCGGGCGGTCACCCATTTGCTGTCCAGAAAGACCTCGTCAAACTGCATGGACTGGGTCACCGGATCATAGGTGAAATAGGTCTGCGCGCTGGAAAACGGGATCGGCCTGGTCTCATCGGTGGGCTGCAACACACCCTCGCCGATTTGCAAGGTCGCATTCAGCGGGCCCAACGCACCGTCGTCTTCTACAACAGCCCTGAGCGCCCCCGAAATCGGCGCTTGCAGCGCGTCAAGCCAGGCCAGCGCGGGGGATTGGCGGGCGATGTCACGGGCGGGCATGTCCTCAAAGCTGAGGCCGAATTCGGCCCCCAGTTCACCCACAACGCTTTGGTAATTCATCTCAAGCGTCGTGGCAAAACCACGATTGCCCAGTAGCGCGAAATCCCCGCGCAATTGCAGATCGTCCCCTTCGCGGGTCAGACGCAGCCGACCGCCATCCACGGTCCATGCCTGGCGCGCGCGCGCATCTTCGTAGCGGATCGTCAGGTTGTTGGCCTCAATGGCCGTCAATGCCATCAGATCAGGTTGCATAAACACATCATCAAGCTGTGAAATCAGTGCGGCAAAGGACGGGGCCTCTTCAACAGAGGCCGGGGAATCCCCCACGGCCACGCCGACATCGCCCGTCTCGGATCGGCGCAATCGCAACGTGGCACCGGACAAGCGGATCGTGCCGGGCTGAACCTCACCACGCAGCAATGGGCGCAGCGCAAGGGTGCCATCCGCGTCGGCCACGGCGGCCAGCTTTTCACCCTTGGCATCCGCGATCCGGACATCGCGCAGCATCACCCGGGGCACCCAATTGCGTTCCAGCACAATGCTGACATCGCCAAAGCTGACCTCAGCCTCGGTGATCTGGTCATTCAGCCGCGTGGTGATTTCTTCGCGCAGCCAATTGGGTGCGCTGATCTGACGCCCCAGAATCGACGTCACGCCGATGGCACCGGCCACAACCAGTACCACCAACAGACCAAAGCCCCGTTTCGCTGCTTTTCGCCCGCGTTTGGGCGCGGAAGTTTGGGTGTCTGGATCACTCATGCAGGTCCGCCAATGGGTTCATTTCTTGCAGCGTTGCCAATCGCCTGTCATCAAGCCTTTATTCCGGCCGGGCCTGCCCTAATATGAAGATGGCCGAGCCACATCACAAGGATGACCGATGCCTGATTTGAACGAAACCGCCCCCGATCTCACCCTACCCCGCGATGGGAGCGGAGAAATCACGTTATCTTCCCTGCGCCCCGGTGCCGTGGTGCTGTTTTTCTACCCGCGCGATGATACGTCGGGATGCACGAAGGAAGCCATCGCGTTCACTGGTCTGACAGGGGAATTCGAGGCCGCAGGCGTCACGATCCTTGGCATCTCCAAAGACAGCGTAACCAAGCATGACAAGTTCCGCGACAAACATTCGCTGGGCGTGGCGCTGTTATCGGATGAAAACAGCGATGTCTGCGAGCGCTATGGCGTTTGGAAAGAGAAAAGCATGTATGGCAAGAAATTCATGGGGATCGAGCGGACGACCTTCCTGATTGATGGAGAGGGCAAGATCGCCCGCATCTGGCCCAAGGTGAAGGTACCAGGCCACGCCGAAGAGGTGCTTGAGGCGGCCAAGGCCCTGTGAGCATGCAAACCCTGTCGGATATGGCGGTCGAGGTGTTGAACACCGCAGACGGGCGGGAAAAGACCGCCCTGTCACGGTGCCATGCCAAGACGTGGTTTGCCGCCAGAAAGGCCGGGACGGAGATCGCGATTGGCAGTTCCAATCCGCCAATGCGACCGGCACGGCCTGCGCGCCCTGAGTTGTTGGACCCACGCGATGTACCGCGCCGCCGACCGGGCAGCCCACAGGGGCGCATCGCCATTCTGCATGCCGTAGCGCATATCGAGTTGAACGCGGTGGACCTGCATTGGGACATTATTGCGCGGTTCGCCGACACGCCCATGCCGATCGGTTTCTACGACGACTGGGTCAAGTCAGCGGATGAAGAATCCAAACACTTCAATCTGATATGCGACTGCCTTGAAGCGCAAGACAGTCATTACGGTGCCTTACCTGCCCATGCCGGTATGTGGCGCGCAGCCGAGGATACGGCGAGTGATTTCATGGGCCGACTGGCCGTGGTACCCATGGTGCTTGAGGCGCGCGGGCTTGATGTCACTCCCGGCATGATCACCATTTTCGAGAAGGCGGGCGATGATATGGCCGTCGAGGCGATGAAGGTGATTTACGGCGAAGAGGTTGCCCATGTCGCTTATGGATCGAAATGGTTTCATTTCCTGTGCGGGCGTCACGAGAAAGACCCGATTGACGCGTTTCACAGTCTTGTGCGGCGCTATTTTCACGGGCCATTGAAGCCACCCTTCAACGAAGAAAAACGCGCCGAGGCGGGCATTCCGCCAGACTTCTACTGGCCGCTGGCCGATACGCTGGCACCGGGCCGTTAGCGCCGCCTTTACCCTGCATGGCAAGCCATTGGAATCGGCGGTTTTTTGCCACCCCGGCACCATTCAGCCCAAAAACCCGAATCACTTGGTCAAAAATCTTGCCCAATCGCTCTGCACTCGATAAGCACTTCCGCAGAGCGCCATAATAAAAAGCGGCGCCACATTGGGATGGGTTGACTAAGGGACAGAGTTTTTGCGAACCAAACTTGCTATCAAATGGACTGCGTTTCTTGAGCGGTATTTCCCGGAGCGCAGGGTCTTTCTTCGATCCGACACGGACACGCGGTTTATCCGGCTGCGTCCGGGCACACAGCTGATTGCTTTCATGGGGTCTTCGGCGATCATTGCCTGGGCCATCATCGCCACGGCGATCCTGATCATGGACAGTATCGGATCAGGTAATTTCCGTGAACAGGCCAAACGCGATCAGCGTACGTATGAGTCACGGCTCAATTCCCTATCGTCCGAGCGTGACAAACGCGCCGGAGAGGCGATTGCAGCACAGGAACGTTTCAACTCGGCGCTTGAGCAAATCTCGGTCATGCAATCGGAATTGCTGACCTCCGAAACCCGGCGGCGCGAACTTGAGACTGGCGTAGATGTGATCCAGGCCACCTTGCGCAAAGTGATGAACGAACGCGACGCCGCCCGCGACGAGGCCACAGAGATGGCCGAAAACCAGGCAGGCGATGGCGGCACAGCCGGGCAAAACGGCCCGGGCGATGGGCTGGACAGCGAAACCATGAATTTCCTGACCGCCGCCCTGCAGGACACCGCAACCGAGCGCGACCTGATCACCGAAAACGCCCAGAGCGCGTTGCTGGCTGCCGATGAAATGGCCGAACAGATTCAACTGATGAAAGATCAGAACGATCAGATCTTCCGACAGCTTGAGGATGCCATGACCATCTCGGTCGAGCCGCTGGATAAAATGTTCCGCGCCGCCGGTATGAACACAGACAGCCTGTTGTCGACCGTCCGGCAGGGGTATTCCGGCCAGGGTGGCCCTCTGACCCCGCTGAGCTTCTCCACACGTGGAGAATCGTATTCGCAAGATACCGAGCGTGCCAATACCATCCTGAACCAGATGGATCGGCTCAACCTCTACCGGATCGCCGCGCAGAAAGCGCCTTTTGCAAAACCGGTCAAAGACGCAGTTCGTTTCACATCAGGCTTTGGTATGCGCTGGGGACGGATGCATAACGGCGCTGATTTTGCAGGCCCCCAGGGCACGCCGATCTATGCAACAGCCGATGGTGTGGTGACCTACGCAGGCTGGCTGTCGGGCTATGGCCGTTTTGTGAAGATTCAGCACGAATTTGGTATCGAGACCCGCTATGCCCATAATTCAAAACTGTTCGTGAAAGTTGGCGAAAGGGTCTCGCGCGGGCAGAAAATTGCGGGTATGGGGAACACTGGACGTTCCACAGGCACCCATGTACACTATGAGGTCCGCGTCGGCGGCAAACCCGTCAATCCCATGATTTATATCAAGGCAGCTAACGATGTTTTCTAAAAGCAAAATCAACGATCCGGCCCCGAAACCCGATGAGCCCGCCAAACCGGCAGTGCCCGCGGCCAAGCCTGATGCGTCTCCGGCAGCAGCCGAATTCAAAGCCGCCGCGCCCAAGGCCAAGCCGCCCGCATCCGTGCTGTCTTCGGACCTGCACGTGACCGGCAACATGAAAACCACCGGTGACATCCAGATCGAAGGCACGGTTGAAGGCGACATTCGCGCCCACCTGCTGACCGTCGGCGAAGGGGCCACAATCAAAGGCGAAGTGATTGCCGATGACGTTGTGGTCAATGGCCGCATCGTGGGCCGCGTGCGTGGCCTGAAAGTGCGCCTGACCTCGACCGCGCGGGTTGAGGGCGACATCATCCACAAGACCATCGCGATTGAGTCCGGTGCCCATTTTGAAGGCTCGGTCCAACGCCAGGATGATCCGCTGAACGCTAAGTCCAACGCGCCCAAGCCGCAGGCCGCTGCCGCGCCCGCCGCCGAGGCACCCAAGCCCTCCTAAGCGTACAGCCGCACAATAAGTTCGAAGGCGCCCTGCCCCCGGCAGCGGTGCCTTTTTCTTTGCTCGCAGCGCTGTTGCCGTGTCACCGACGGATTGCTAGGCTTAAAGAAATCCCAATCCAACAGCAGGTTTCTTCATGTCCGAAAACGATGACCATTACGACGACGCCTTTGCCGCATTTCTGGAAGAAATCTGGGGCGAAGGATATCTGTCGCCCGGCGGCCCGGAAGAGGTGTCGCGCGTTCTGATTGGTTTGGACCTGACCGGCAAACGCGTTCTGGACATCGGATGCGGCACCGGGGCAATCACCCTGTCGCTGGCTGTGGATCATGGCGCGGCTGAGGTTGTTGGCCTTGATGTGGAAGCCACGGTTTGCGCCCTCGCACGCAATCGGGTCGAGGTTGCCGGGGCTAGTGATCGGGTCGAGATCGCGCAAGTCACCCCCGGCCCTTTTCCCTTTGAAGATCAAAGCTTTGATCTGGTGTTTTCCAAGGATGCCATCATCCATATAGGTGACAAAGAGGCGCTGGCGAAAGATGTGTTTCGCGTGCTGCGTCCCGGCGGATGCTTTGCCGCCTCTGATTGGCTGACCTCGCATGATGGGCTGCTCTCACCCGCGATGCAGCGCTATGTGGCGTTGGAGGATATGGATTTTCAGGTCGCCTCGCCCGCGCGGTATGAACGCGCATTGGCCGAGGCTGGATTCACCGACATCAGCACGACAAACCGCAATGCGTGGTACCGCGATATTGCGATTGACGAACTGGCGATGCTGTCCGGCCCTCGTCGGCCCGAGTATGAAGAGAAATGCGGTGCCGATCTGGTGGCCGACAACATCGCCACCTGGGAGGCGATGGTCGCGGTTTTGAAAACCGGCGAGCTGTGCCCGCATCACCTGCGTGGCTCGAAACCTTAGGCCTGCAATTCAGCGTCCCAATAGAGGAAATCCAGCCAGCTTTCATGCAGGTGGTTTGGCGGGAACTTGCGCCCCATATTGCGCAGTTGTTCGGCGGCCGGTGCGCGCGGGGGTTTGCGCAGGTGCATGCCCGTGCAGTGCAGGCTTCTTGAGCCTTTCTTGAGATTGCAGGGGCTGCACGCCGCCACCACATTTTCCCAGCTGGTGATCCCGCCCTTGGCGCGTGGCACCACGTGATCAAAGGTCAGATCGCCCTTGGCCCCACAATACTGGCAGCAGAATTCGTCCCGCAGAAATAAATTAAAGCGCGTGAAGGCCACGCGCTTTTGAGGTTTGACATAGTCTTTGAGCACAATGACCGAAGGGATCCTGATCTCGGTACTGGGGGATCTTACCGTATCTTCGTACTCGGCCACGATATCCACCCTATCGAGGTAAGCCGCCTTGATCGCGTCCTGCCAGGACCAAAGCGACAAGGGGTAGTAGGAAAGCGGTCTGTAATCCGCGTTCAAGACCAGTGCGGGGTGGTGTTTGAGGGCTGCCGGATCCCTGACAAACTCAGTTCTGAAATCGCCGTCCATTCTATCTATTGCCACTCCCACTGCTCATCCAGCGAGGCGGGCACGCCGCCCCTTGGTTAAGGCCACTATATCTCGTGTTTCGCCTCTGGCAAGCCCCGGATTTCGCGGCATATCTTGTGGTTTGGGTAGCGCGGTTTTGTGACAGTGGAATGACAGGTATCGACAGATGCCAACCACAACCAGCACATGGCAGAAAGTTAGGCCTGTCCCTTCTGCATGAGATCAGAGCTATGCAGCCTAGCAGGGTAGGACAGACGCCGCCGAGCCAACGGCATTGAGGATAAAGTTCAGTACCTGGGTGGTGATCCGCCCCTTGTTCAACGCGATATCAATCAAAGCGCACGCAAGAATCCCAACCAAAAACAAATAGCTCCCTCCCCAGTAAGAATTGAACAAAACCGTCTGAAGCCAATCCTGTTGAAACAGGTAGAGCGATGACGCCACTGCTGTAGCGGCGATCAGTGACAGCGAAACGGGCAAAAGGTGCACGCTTGCGCGACCTTTGAACAGGGCCAGCAGAAAAGCAGCCAAGAACAAGGTTGAGTTCGCGCCTGAAAATAGGGACACGTCCGCTCTTAGCTCGGAAAGGACGCTCGAAAACTCATCATTTATTGCTTGCTCAATACGCTCTTTACCTGCTTCCAGTGAAGCCAAGCGAGACTTGTAAAGCCCTTCTACAAAGACACGGGCCTGTTCTGCCTGTTCACAATCCAATCTACAATGCGCAATCAGGACGTTTGCAACAAACTCATCAACGCCAGATTCCAATGCAGCCCGCGTATCAGCGATTTGAACGTCAAATCGATCTGAGAGTTGTGTTGCCCAAGATTTAATTTGCTCCAGCTTTTCTCCCTGTCCTTCCTGCAGTGCAAAATCATGGAAGCGATCAGAGACCTCTGCGACCGCGATATCCTTAATGTACTCGTTAAACCTGTCCGGATTTTGGGTTAGAACGATCAGGAGCGTAAAAAACAGTCCGAATCCGATGCCCGAGAAAACTAAATTTACAACTCTAAGCACTGTCACTGTCTACAATCCCAGCTTATCCCGCATAAAGGCCAGCGCCACCTGCAGCCCATCCGGGGCAATCCCGTGGCCGGTGCCCTTCATGATATGGGCATAGACATCCTGCCAGCCGGCATCCTGCAATGCCTCGGCCGCCTGGGGCAGCGATTGCGGTGGCACCACATCATCGGCATCGCCGTGGATCAGCAGAACCGGCGGACGGCTGACCACTTCGTCTTTCAGCAGTTCCGGTGCCAGCAAACGGCCCGAAAACGCCACGATCCCGGCCACCTCGTCTTCGCGGCGCGGGGCCACGTGCAGGGCCATCATCGTGCCTTGGGAAAAGCCAAACAGCACCACCTGTTCGGGCAGCACGTCTTCGTCCACCATCAAGGCATCCAGAAACGCGTTCAGATCATCCGACGCGGCCATCAGTCCGCGTTCAGATTCTTCCTCGGAAGACCCATCAATCCAAGGGATTGGGAACCATTGATACCCGCCCGGCATGCCCGGAATATTTTCCGGTGCGTCAGGGGCGACGAACAGACTGTCTGGCAAATGCTCGCCCAGCACATCGGCAAGGCCCAACAGATCAGCACCATTGGCCCCGTAACCATGCAGAAACACCACAATCGAGCGTGTTGTGCCGGACTGCGGCTCTTTCCGGCCCGCTTGCAAAACCCGTGTCATCTGATCCCTTCCCTGTCCTTCGCCACCCGGTAGTAGGCCCAAAGGATACGTGCCGCAACCGATCTCCACGGGCGCCACGCCCGGGCCATGTCCCGCAAGGCGCGTTCCTTGGGGCGTTCGGGCAAATCGTAGAGCACACGCGCCGCCTCTTGCAGCGCCAGATCGCCGGGAGCAAAGACATCCGCGCGGCCAAGTGAGAACATCGCATAGATTTCGGCGGTCCATTGGCCGATGCCG
>Ga0316205_10004656_pt1 | contig 11837 bp, 9 predicted proteins | sample 3monthpyrite_MG_FD_204941 | JGI IMG/M metagenome (GOLD analysis project Ga0316205, IMG submission 204941) | Microbial mat bacterial communities from mineral coupon in-situ incubated in ocean water Damariscotta River, Maine, United States -... | ecosystem: Environmental > Aquatic > Marine >... | reverse complement strand
GAGGTGGTGCCTATGCGATTCAAAAATTTGTATTCGCGCTGAGCGGCTACGAATTGAACGAAATCGCCGCCCTCGTAATCCTTCTTGGTGCCATGGCAGGCATCGTGCTTTGGTTGCTTTTGCTGGCGAAACGCCCGCGCAAAACCGCTTATCTTATGGAATCCGGCTATCGCCACCATAGGAACTATATCAAGCATTAGTGCGCCACCCCGGCGGCAACGCTTTCGTCAATAAAGCGGCCCTCGGAAAAGCGCTCCAACCCAAACGGTGCGGCCAGCTTGTCTGGCTCACCACTGGCCATGGTGGCGGCCAGCGCCCAGCCCGAACCGGGAATGGATTTGAAGCCGCCGGTGCCCCAGCCACAATTGATAAAACACCCTCCCAAGGGGGTTTTGCCAATGATCGGAGAGCGATCACCGGTGATGTCGACAATGCCGCCCCATTGCCGCAGCTGCTTGAGGCGGCTGATGATCGGAAAAGTCTCGATCAGGGCGCGCACGGTTTCCTCGACATGGTGGAACGAGCCGCGCTGGGTATAGTTATTATAGCCGTCGGTGCCGCCGCCAATAACCAGCTCGCCCTTGTCTGACTGGCTCAGATAGCCGTGCACGGTATTGGCCATCACCACCACATCGATGCAGGGTTTTATCGGCTCGCTCACCAATGCTTGCAGCGAAACCGATTCAATCGGCAGCCTGAAACCCGCCATTTCGGCCAGCACGCCGGAATGGCCGGCCACCACAATGCCGAGCTTTTTGCAGGAAACATCACCGCGCGTGGTGTGCACACCGGTTACCTGCCCGCCGGATTGGCTTATGCCCGTCACCTCGGTTTGCTGGATGATATCAACCCCGAGCGCTGCGGCCGCGCGGGCATAGCCCCAGGCCACGGCATCATGCCGCGCGGTGCCGCCGCGCGCCTGCCACAACCCGCCCAGCACCGGATAGCGCGGGCCGTTTATTTCCATGATCGGCACTTTTTCCTTCACCTGGGCGGGGGTGAGCATTTCTGTTTTTACGCCCTGAATGGCATTGGCGTGGGCGATGCGCTGATAGCCGCGCAATTCGTGCTCGGTCTGGGCCAGCATAATTACCCCGCGCGGGGAAAACATGATGTTGTAATTCAGCTCGTTGCTCAGCCCCTCATAAAGCCCGCGGGCTTTTTCATATATCGCGGCACTTTCGTCTTGCAGATAATTGGAGCGGATGATGGTGGTATTCCGGCCTGTATTGCCGCCGCCGAGCCAGCCTTTTTCTATCACCGCCAGATTGCGGATACCGTGATTTTTGGCAAGGTAATAGGCCGTGGCCAAGCCATGGCCGCCAGCCCCGATTATCACCACATCATAGGCTTTTTTCAGTGCGGGAGAAGGCCATGCCCGCCCCCAGCCGCTATGATAGCGAAAGGCTTCCCGCGCAATGGCAAAGGCAGAGTATCGTTTCATCTGGGCGCTCCGGTTATCACGGTGATAGGGCCTTAATACGCACGATTCCCGCTATTTGCAAAGCCTGATAGCGGCGCACTGCCCGTGGTTCGCGACATTTGCACCGGCACCCGGATTGGCCGTTGCGCAGGGTGTGGCGGCTCGGCTATTGTGCCGCGAGCTTTAAAGATGGGGGGCCTCGACATGATATTCTTTATACCGGCAGGCGCGGCCCCGGTTTGGGCATTGCGCACCGGCAGCGGCACCACCTGCGCCATAGCCAATAAAATTGCCAACATCGCCCGAAAAGATGATGCCGCCGCCTTGGCCCGCGATCAACCCACCGGAGCGCACCACCCATGATTATCGATGATATCGCGGGCTTCATGGCCGCCCTGCCGCCGCGTCGCGCCCTGATTGGGCTGGACCTTGGCACCAAAACCATCGGCGTGGCGGTGTCAGACCAGCTTGGCAGCATTGCCACCCCCGTTTCCACCATTCGGCGCAAGAAATTCGGGCTGGATGCACAGGCGCTGCTGGAAATCATGAGCGAGCGAAACATTGGCGGCATGGTGCTGGGCCTGCCGCGCAATATGGATGGCTCGGAAGGCCCCCGCGCGCAGGCCACCCGCGCCTTTGCCCGCAACTTTACCCGCCTGTGTGACCTCCCCCTCACCTATTGGGACGAGCGCCTTTCCACCGTGGCTGCCGAGCGCGCATTGCTGGAGGCCGATACCTCGCGCGCCCGCCGCGCCGAGCTGATAGACCATGTGGCAGCGGGCTATATCCTGCAGGGGGCGCTCGACCGCTTGGCGCATTTACGCCATGGATGAGGTTTGGAAACGCCCCGAAATTGACAGCCCCTGTGTCAATATTTGCGTGATCCATCGCGATAGCGGGCTTTGCCTTGGCTGCTTTCGCAGCGCTGATGAAATAAAGGCATGGTCGGGTATGGAAGCAAGCGCGCGCATAGCCTTGATGGCCAGCCTGCCAGAAAGAGCCCCAAAACTGCGCGGCCAGCGCCGCGGCGGCAGGCGAAATAAAAAGTGAGTCTTTCCGGTCACACTATATTAATTTTTGATTCCTATGTTTGAACAAACGGCATTTTATGATACTGTGCCAGAATAAATATAGGATAATCATGCGCTTACTCACCTTATTTATAACGCTTTATGCGACCGGTCTTTTGCTCGCGCGTGATATTATCGCGGGCTATATCTCGCTGCCCGGTGGTATCATCTGGCTCGATAGTCTGATCGCTGTGCTTTTTGCGACCGCTTTCGGGCTTATCTGGACAGCCGGAAAAAAGGGCTTTGTGCTTGGCACATTGCCGGTGTTTGCGCTTGGGGGCGTGGTTTTTGGCGTGATCCAGATGGAGTTTGTCAAGCCCAACCCTTATGCCGCCATAGCCACCGCACCGATGGAAGCCACGCTGAACCGCGCTTGGGATGGCCATTTTCGCACCATTGCCCGGATCGATGACGCCGATGTCGGTGTTTTGGTGGATACAGGCGCATCACTGATCCTGCTCCGCTACGAGGATGCCATTCGTGCCGGGGTAGACCCCGATACGCTTGAATTCGACATTCCGCTCACCACGGCCAGCGGGCGCAGCTATATTGCCGATTTCCAGTTTTCTCAGGTCCGGATTGGCGGCGTTGTGGTTTATAATGTGCGTGGCGGCGTTGCCAAGCCCGGCACCCTTCCCACCTCCCTGCTCGGGATGAGCTTTATCGAACAGCTCTCGGAAGCGGTTATCCGCAAAGATGCCATGATCCTACGCCAGTAAGGCTTTTCTCAGCATATTCGCTGCCATAATGATGATGAATACGGCAAATACGCGTTTGAGCGGTTTGGGGTTCATCCTGTGTGCCAGTTTCACGCCGATCGGGGTGGTCAGCATGGTCATTGAAACGGTGACAGCAAAAGCAACCAGATTTACGCGCCCGATGGTGAAGGGCGGCGCGCCCGCTTCACCCCCCCCGCTCAGCAAAAACCCGAATGTGGAAGGCACCGCAATAATCACGCCAAATCCTGCCGCTGTGGCGACCGCGTGGTGAATGGGCCTTCCATAAAGAGCCATGAGCGGCACCCCGAAGCTGCCGCCGCCAATACCCATAAGTGTTGACAAAAACCCGACAACAGGCGAGAGAATGGCCCGCGCCACCCCGGTGGGCATTTGTTCGCCAAGCCGCCAATGAGCCCTTCCAAGGCCCAGATAAAGCCCGACAACCACGCCCAGAACACCAAATACCAGCATCAGCGTTTGGGATTTCAAGCCGGTGGCCAGCACCATGCCAAGCACCGCGCCAACGGCAATGCCCGGTGCCCAGCCGCGCAAAATATCCCATTCCACCGCGCCTTTCTTATGGTGGCCAAGCACAGAGCGCACCGAGGTCACGATAATGGTTGCCAGCGATGTGGCCACGCTTATCTGCATCAGGCCTTCGCCCGCATAACCGAGTGAGGAAAAGGCATAATAATAGGCAGGGACCAGAATAATTCCGCCACCCACGCCGAGCAATCCGGCCACCACACCCGCAAATGCGCCGATCGCCAACATCAGCACCAACAACCAGATAATTTCCATTTTTAGCCCTTTACCGCCTCGTAGGCCTGCCAAATCAGCGACGGCCCCGCCCCTTCCAAATGCGCCCCTTCAGAGAGCAGCCGCCGCCAGCGCCGCGCCCCGGGGCGGCCGGCAAAAGCGCCAAGCATATGGCGGCTTATCTGGTTGAGCCGGGTGCCTTTTACCATTTCCGCTTCAATATAATCGGCCATAAGCGCGATCACTTCTCCCTCGGGCCGCGGCGGCAACCCCCCGAAAACCCGCGCATCCGCCTCCGGCAGAATCGAAAACGGCTCATGGTAGGCGGCGCGCCCGATCATCACAGCATCCACATGTTCCAGATGCGCCAACGCCTCGTCCAACGAGCCAATCCCGCCATTCAGGCAGATTTCAAGCGCCGGAAACGCGGATTTCATCGCATAGACCAGCGGATAATCCAGCGGCGGCACGTCGCGGTTTTGCTTGGGGCTCAGCCCCTGCAACCACGCCTTGCGGGCATGAATGGCAAAGCGGCGCACCCCCGCCGCTGACACTTTTTCAATAAAGTCGGGCAAAACCTCGGCGGGCGCCTGCGAATCAATACCGATGCGGCACTTAACCGTGATTTCCGGACCGTGCCCCTGCATCGCGGCCACACATTCTGCCACCAGATCAGGCTGCGCCATCAGCACCGCCCCGAAGCTGCCCGATCGCACCCTGTCTGACGGGCAGCCCACATTGAGGTTGATCTCGCCATAGCCGAAACCGGCCGCAATCCGGCAGGCTTCGGCCAGTTCCGGCGGGCTTGAGCCGCCAAGCTGCAGCGCCACCGGCTGCTCGCATTCGTCAAACCCCAGCAGCCGCTCACGGTCGCCATGAATCACGGCCTTTGCCGTTACCATTTCGGTATAGAGCAGGGTATCGCGGCTCAATAGACGGTGGAAATACCGGCAATGCCGGTCGGTCCAATCCATCATCGGCGCAACGCTTAATCTGGCTGGCGGGCTTGCCGGTTTTCCGTTGCTTTCAATCATATTGGAGATTTCACCGAACAGATTTAAGTTGCATACTATTCCTGAATTCGCCTACTTTTTGTGCCTTGGACACTGTTGGTCCGAATCTAGAACTGCTGTATAGATATTGCCCATATCACTGATCACCTGGGCAAAGAAGGGTTTTCGTTTGCCGACCGCCATCCTCTCTCAAAGCAAAGCCGGCAAAGCGCCCCAAGAAGGGCGGCATTTCAATAGCTATAAAGCTCGGGCTTTCGTTATCTGCGCAAATATCTGGGGTCTATCGCCTCGATGATGTTTGAAGGCTACAAAATTGTCGTAATCATCGTAGTTGCAATAGAAATCGGGGTAATTACGCTCACATTTCGAAAAAACCCCATGTTGTCGATCAAGCTTACAATACTTAGCCTGATGCTGAAGGGGCAGTATATTTGGGTGGGCAACCCGCTTTACGCCTGGCAGCTGTCCGGTTTTCTGGGCTTGATACTTTTGGTCTCTATCGGGCCAAATCTGCGGCTTCCCTCGCAAGCCGGAATTTCGCGCCAGCTTGGCTGGGCAAAAGTAACAATCAGTATCTATGCCGTTATCACACTTCTCATCGCGCTGCTGCAATGGGCCGCGCTCTGGTTCACACCACAGATCGCAGACATGCCAAATGTAACCATTGGCAGAATTTCCACACAGACTCTCTATTTTCTACTTACATTCGGGCTTTTTGTTTTCGGCTTGGTGCTTGGCAGGTCAATCCGGATCGATATTCTTTTGAAAGCGATTGTTATGATTGCAACCGCGACCGCGTATTTTGCCATAATTCAGGCCATCGTTTTTTATTCAACACAGATCAATATTTTCCCGATAATAAGGGCGGATGCTTCACTTGAATCTGCCTTCATTCAAAACCTGACTTTTCGGGCATCATCATTCGCGGGAGAACCAAAGCACCTTGGGCTCATGGTGGCGCTGGGGCTGGTTTGTCTGTGGATCCTCAAGAAGGCGAAATTGCAGACAGGTAAATATTGGCTCCACCAACCGATCGTGCTGGTCACCGCTCTCTTGCTGAGCCTTTCCGCAACCGGCCTATATATTACCGCGGCCTCAATCGGGTTTCTGACGGTTTATTTTATTCGACGCATTCGATCTGTCGAAATCTTTTTTGCGGCGGCCTTACTGGGGGTTGGCGCTATTTTCCTTTTGGGCAGTGGTGGTGATTTCAAGTCAACACTCGTCAGCCAGGCCTCCAAGGGCAGTTTTGAAGTGCAAGATGTTAGTGTCATTCGGGCGCTGGCAAACCAGCCACAACTATTGATCGCGGGTGCGGGGCTCGGCAATATCCATTTGTATGCGGTCGAGTATCTCCCCGAAGATTTCCCCAAGTTTCGCGACTCCGCCTATAAAGCCAATTCAGGGTTGTTTTTTATTTTGGGCGATACCGGTTTGATCGGGTTGCTTTTGTTTCTCTTGCCACATGTGCAGATTATTGCAGCCGCAAAAAGGACGAGGCGAAATATGACGGCGATAGAACAGCGCCAGTTATTTGCGGTCGTCGCGCTACTGCTCGGTTCGCTTGTCTCGTTTTTACTCCGATACAATGAATTGCATTTTCTGGTATTGGGCATTGCCTTTTCAATGATTGCCTATTTGGACCGCAACCGGGAAAAGCCGAAAATAAACCAGCGGCTTACCGGCGTAAAACAACCACCTGTTTAATGGTCGCTCCAGAAAGTGAAATCCCGGGCATCCGGATCACTCGCGCCATCCCGGGAATTTTCCTTCAGCCAAAAACCTGCCATCGGCAATAGAGTTGTTCGGCTGATTTCGCCGCTTCCCTGCGCGCAAAATGCAACACGCCCCAAAGCAGGCAAAATATCTTTGGGGCCATTTTCACCCCGAAAAGCCGAGAAATATAAAAAATGCCTGGCCCCAAGGTGGTGCCGGCACCGGCCTAGCGGTTGATCACCCGCCGCATATCGGCCCCGAACGCCTCGAAAAGCGGGCGCGAAACCTCGTCATGGGCGGCGTTATATTCGGGGTGCCATTGCACGGCCAGAGAAAAGGCGCTGGAATCCTTGATATAAATGGCTTCCGGGGTGTTGTCTTCGGCCCGGCCCTCTATCACCACCCGATCACCGGCTTTGCATATCCCTTGCCCGTGCAGCGAATTGACCACAATTTCAACCGCGCCAAAAATCTCGGCAAATCGCCCGCCATAGGGCAGTGACACCGTATGCCGGTGCGCAAACTTCTCGGCTATCGTGCCATCAGGTGGCATTCGGTGGTTCATGCGCCCGGGCAGATCACGGATCTCGGGGTGCAGGGTGCCGCCAAAAGCCACATTAAATTCCTGAAAACCGCGGCAAATGCCCAGCACCGGTTTTCCGATTTCCACACAATGGCGAATAAGCGGCAGGGTCAGGTGGTCCCGGTCCATATCAAAGGCACCATGCGCCTCGGTCGGGTCCTCGCCATAATGGCTGGGGTGCACATTGGGCCGACCGCCGGTAAAAACAAAGCCGTCACAGGCCGCCGCTATATCCTCGACACGGCCAATCGACGGCATTGCCGGAATGATCACGGGTAAGGCATCGGTTACATGCGCCACTGCGTCGATATTCATCACACCCACGGTTTGCGCCGGATAATCGCCGTCTAACAGCTTAAAATTGCCAATTATGCCAACAACCGGGCGTTTCATATTGTGCTCCTGCGTATTTACTGAAATATGCGCCCGGAATTGCGTCAGATCAAGGCCCGCATCGCTATCGCCCGCCATATTATTTGCGCAGTATTTAACATCGGAGAAAGATATATGAGCAACACCCCCAATGAATTGTCGGAACAGTTCCCCGACGCGCAAGAAAAAATACGCGCCCTCAAGGAGTCAGACGCGCATTTCGCCAAAATTTTTGACGATTATCATGAATTGAACCGCGCCATTCACCGCGCCGAAACCAACATAGAGCCAACCGACGACTTTCATATGGAAGACATGCGCAAACAGCGCCTTGCCATGCTCGATGAAATAGCGCCCCTTCTGCGCTAGGCGCGCTTTCTGGCCAACCGGCCAGCGTGGAGCAGCGGTTCGGTATAGCCCGAGGGTTGCTCTGCGCCCTTCAAGGCCAGATCAAGCGCCGTATTAAAGGCAACCCCCTCAAAGCCCGGGGCCATCGGGGTATAAAGCGGATCACCCGCGTTTTGGCCATCCACCACCACCGCCATACGTTCAAAAGCACCGCGCACCTCGGCGGCGCTCACCACAGCGTGGCGCAGCCAGTTGGCAATATGCTGGGACGAAATCCGGCAGGTGGCGCGGTCTTCCATCAGGCCGACATTATGAATATCGGGCACCGTCGAACAGCCAATGCCCTGATCGATCCAGCGCACCACATAGCCCAATATCCCCTGGGCATTGTTTTCCACCTCGGCCAAGATCTCGGCAGCGCTCCAGTTTTCGGTGGCCAGCGGAAGGCTCAGCAGATCATCCATTTTGGCCCGTGGCCCGGCCGCTTTCAGCCGCGATTGCACGGCGGCCACATCTACCATGTGGTAATGGGTGGCGTGCAGGGTGGCGGCGGTGGGGCTTGGCACCCAGGCGCAATTTGCGCCAGCCTCGGGGTGGGCGCCTTTTTGCGCCAGCATATCGGCCATGCTATCCGGCTCCGCCCACATGCCCTTGCCGATTTGGGCGCGCCCTTGCAGCCCGCAAGCCAGCCCGGCATCTACGTTGTTATCCTCGTAAGCCGCAATCCATTTTTGCGATTTCATATCGCCCTTGCGCACCATGGCCCCCGCTTCCATCGAGGTGTGGATCTCATCGCCGGTGCGGTCCAGAAAGCCGGTATTGATGAAGGCAACACGATGCTTGACGGCCTGGATACAGGCGCGCAAGTTGGCCGAAGTGCGCCGCTCCTCATCCATAATGCCGAGTTTTACGGTATTTTGCGGCAGGCCCAGCACCGCTTCCACCCGGGTGAAAATCTCGTCAGCAAAGGCCACCTCTTCCGGCCCGTGCATTTTGGGCTTCACCACATAGATAGAGCCCTTGGCCCCGTTTTTGCCACGGTCGTGCAAGGCGCAAAGAATGGTGAGCATGGCATCCATCAGCCCTTCAAACACCTCGCGCCCGTCTGGCCCCAGTATCGCCGGTGTTGTCATCAAATGCCCGACATTGCGGACCAGCATCAGCACCCGGCCTTTAAGCTGTGCCGGCTTACCCGCAGGGGTGGTATAAGCAATATCATCGGCCAACCGGCGGGTAAATGCCTTGCCGTTTTTGGTCATGTCGTGGGAAAGGTCGCCCTTCATCAGCCCCAGCCAGTTCCGGTAGGCGCCCACTTTGTCTTCGGCATCCACACAGGCAACAGAATCCTCGCAATCCATAATGCTCGACAGCGCCGATTCCAGCAGGATATCCGAAATACCGGCCGCGTCAGCCGCGCCGATCGGGGTGCTGGCATCCTGCACAATGATGATATGAAGCCCGTTATGGCGTAAAATGAACCGTGGGGCCGCACCGGCTGTATGGCCGATAAATTGCGCCGGGTCGGCCAGCCCGGTTTCACCCGCCTTGCCCCGCGCCACAAGCATTTCGCCGCGCACCGCCAGCCCTGAAACACCGGCCCATTTACCACCGGCCAGTGGCACCGCCTTATCAAGAAAGCCCTTCGCCCAATCCACCACCCGCGCCCCGCGCGCGCTGTCAAACGGGCCTTTTTGCGGCGCGTCGCCCAGCGCGTCGGTGCCGTAAAGCGCATCATAAAGGCTGCCCCAGCGGGCATTGGCGGCATTAAGGGCAAAGCGGGCATTGGTGACCGGCACCACCAGCTGCGGCCCGGCAATGGTGGCAATTTCGGGGTCTACATTGGTGGTATCGATCTCGAAATCAGCCGGTGCGGGCAGCAGGTAGCCTATCTCTTTCAGGAAGGTTTGGTAATCTCCCTTTGGCGCTTGGTGCCAGGCGTCAATTTGCGCCTGAAGCTCGGTGCGCCGCGCCAATAACGCGCGGTTTTGCGGTGTCAGTTCCGCCAGCATATCGGCAAATCCCTGCCAGAAATCGGGCGCGGCCACACCGGTGCCCGGCAGCGCCTCCTCATCAACAAAAGCCAGCAACTCGGGGGCAATCTGCAACCCCGAAACCTTAATGTAACCCGACATGCATTTATTCCTTGTATCGATTTGCGCAAAATTGCCTGTTTCCCATCGGAAACACAACCCGTTTTTAGCGTTCACCCCCTTTCCAGTTTCGTGAAGGTGCCATAGGGTATCTTCAAGCAACGGAGCGCCAACATGACCGATCAAACCATTCATCTCGCGGATTATGCGCCCCCCTCCTATCTGGTTGATTCGGTCGAGCTGGCGTTTAAGCTGCACCCGAGCAAAACCACGGTAACCTCAAAGATCAACTTCAGCGCCAACCCCGCCACCAAAACCCGCAGCTTGCGGCTGGATGGTGAGGAATTAACCCTGAACTGGGCCAAAATAAATGGCAAGCCGGTGGCGCTAAATCCGGATACCAGTGGCATTGATCTGCCCGAATCCCTGCTGGGCGAGCACTTTACCTGGGAATGCGAGGTTGAAATAAACCCCGAGGCCAACACCTCGCTTGACGGGCTTTATATGTCCAACGGCATGTATTGCACCCAGTGCGAGGCCGAGGGTTTTCGCCGCATCACCTATTACCTTGATCGCCCCGATGTTATGTCCACCTTTTCGGTGCGCATCGAGTCCGGTGCGCCGGTGCGGCTGTCAAACGGCAACGAGACCGGCAGCGGCGAAGGCTGGGTTGAATGGCACGACCCGTGGCCAAAGCCAAGCTACCTGTTTGCGCTGGTGGCCGGAGACCTCGTGGCGCATAGCGACAGTTTCACCACCGTTTCGGGCCGCGAGGTGGCGCTCAAAATCTGGGTGCGCCCGGGTGATGAAGGCAAATGCGCCTATGCGATGGACAGCCTGAAGCGCGCCATGAAATGGGACGAAGAGGCCTATGGCCGCGAATATGATCTCGACCTTTTCAATATCGTCGCGGTTGATGACTTCAACATGGGCGCCATGGAAAACAAGGGCCTGAACGTGTTCAACGCCTCACTTGTGCTCGCCAGCCCCGAAACCGCAACCGATCTCAACTATGAGCGTATCGAGAGCGTGATCGCGCATGAGTATTTCCATAACTGGACCGGCAACCGCATCACCTGCCGCGACTGGTTTCAGCTTTGCCTGAAAGAAGGGCTCACCGTTTTCCGGGACCAGCATTTCACCAAAGATATGCGCGACCCGGCGGTGAAACGCATTGAAGATGTCATCACCCTGCGCGGGCGGCAATTTGCCGAAGATGCCGGGCCGCTTTCGCACCCGCCACGGCCCGGAAAATATGTAGAGATCAACAATTTTTACACCGCCACGGTGTATGAAAAAGGCGCCGAGGTCGTGGGCATGTTGCGCACGCTTGTGGGTGCCGCAGATTACCGCAAAGCACTTGACCTTTATTTCGAGCGGCATGATGGCCAGGCCTGCACCATTGAAGACTGGATCAAGGTTTTTGAAGATAGCACCGGCCGCAACTTAAGCCAGTTTGCGCTTTGGTATACCTCTGGCGGCACGCCGCGGGTCAGGGTGGTGTCGGAAGATTTTGACGATGGCACCCTCACCCTTACCCTGAGCCAGCACACGCCCGCCACCCCCGACGAAGATGAAAAAGCCCCGCGCCACATTCCGGTGGCGGTTGGCCTGCTCTACCCCGATGGCAGCGAGGCCGTGGCCACCCGCGTGCTCGAACTCACCAAAGCCGAACAGAGCTTTCGCTTTGAGGGGCTGCAAATGCCGCCGATCACCTCGATCCTGCGCGGCTTTTCGGCCCCGG
>Ga0316205_10004655_pt1 | contig 11840 bp, 10 predicted proteins | sample 3monthpyrite_MG_FD_204941 | JGI IMG/M metagenome (GOLD analysis project Ga0316205, IMG submission 204941) | Microbial mat bacterial communities from mineral coupon in-situ incubated in ocean water Damariscotta River, Maine, United States -... | ecosystem: Environmental > Aquatic > Marine >... | reverse complement strand
AACTCACCCACGTAAAACTAAACGACGATGGAACGCTAACATGTCCAATGCATGGAATGAGGCTGCAGGCAGTGACGCGCAAGAGGGGGCGTCCGGCATCCCTCCAACCGTCAAGCGTAAACCGGCGGGGGAGCTCTGTTTCAATCAAATTAAGGATGCCAAATAATGTTGAAGCCACCTGAACACCTTCGCGCGAGCGGGTCAGAATTCTACAAGTCAGTTAGCGATGAATACGCGATCATGGATGCAGCAGGCCTCGCTCTACTATTGCGCGCTGCGGAATGCGTCGACCGAATGGGCGCGGCGCAGTCAGAAATTACGAACAACGGCGAACTGATCCCTGATCGGTACGGCGGCATGAAACTGAATCCAGCTTGCAACCTCGAGAAAGATGCGAGGAGCGGTTTCTTAGCCGCCATGCGCGCTCTCAATCTCGACATCGAACCATTGCGAGATGGCCCTGGACGGCCAACAAACTAGGAGGGCAGTTGGTGCCTACAAACCGAAGAAAACGAACTCGCGGCCAGCAGGGCCTGGATTACTGGAAACTTGAGCAATTGACTGAAGGCCACTCGTACCTGCTTGCGCGGGCCGGGTATTATCCAAAGGGTGCACTGGGCGGCTGTAACCATTGGACTGAGGATCAATGGGAGGACTGGCGGCAGCAAGTCGAAACCGACTGGCACAGATATGGCCATCAGGTGCTTGCATGGTGGTACGGTGAAACCGAGCAGTTCACAGCCATGTTCGACCAGTACGAGCGCAAGCGCGATCCGAACAAAGAACCCTGGGCACTCAGGGAATTCGGTTTGCCTAAAGAATGAGCAACAAATGGTCTTCAGTGATGACCGCTATCGAAGCAGTTTCTGCAGAGGTTCAATGTCTACTAATGGGGTGGGTAGCGGACATTGTGAAACGCTTGTGCTAGAGAGGATTGGGGCCGCGAGATTGGAGAGAAACCAGATGTCCATGCCAGCGGTTCAAGTTGCAAAATCCGACGAACAGTCACCCATCATTCATACAATAACTCTTGGCTTTTCAGCAGATCCAATAGCGAGGTGGATTTGGCCAGATGCCGAAACGTATTTAGCCACCATGCCTCGCTTTGCCGTGGCATTTGGTGGTGGCGGCTTTGACCAATCGACTGTTTACAAAACTGAGTGCGGACACGCGGCGGCGATGTGGCTTCCACCGGGTGTCGCATCAGATGATGAGGCGATCGAAGCGATCTTCGAAGAGTCAATCGCACCTGAGCGGATGGAAGAAATTGGCTCCTTCTTTGAGCAGATGGATGATTTCCATCCACACGAAGCCTGTTGGTATCTCCCTTTGATTGCAGCTGATCCATCGCAAACAGGCCGCGGCCTAGGTGCCGCGCTGATGAAACACGTTTTGCAAAAGTGCGATGAGCAGGGTCTTCCTGCTTATCTGGAATCATCCAACCCAAGAAATATCTCGCTGTATGAGCGGCATGGGTTTGAGGTGATGGGCAAAATCGAAACCCCAAGCTCTCCACTCATGACGCCAATGATCCGGCAACCAAGGGCTTAAGACTCCTGATTGTCCGCAATTGGGTCGAAAGCCGACTGACTGCTTTAGTCCGATGGCCCAGCCAAGCCGCCAGTCCGGTTCCAGCAATGACGCGTCGACCGATGATCGTCAGTTTATGGGGTGGTAAGCGGACGTTGTAAACAATCCAACACACCAGCATCTGGGCCACTAATCGACAGACCGCTTCCTGAGCCAGGGCAGCAAATAGCCGACCGTCAGCTCCCGCCCCCAATTGCGGGAATCGGCCAAATCGGGTTGGCTTTTGCTCTGGCTCGCTTAGCCAACGCGGGCAATGCGTGATTGGCGGGCATTGAAAGACTAGGCAGGAGCGAAGCTCCTGACTAAAGAACGATCAACGGAACTCCGATCGAGTGATGCTATGGATTAGTCCGAGCCAGCCCTATTTTCCCGTTGGGAGTTGAAGTGCCTTGTATTCTCACAGATGCGCATTTTGCGGATTAGTAGAGAGAATTCTCGTTTCGTCATTATGCCTACTCCGCGCTAATTCTATATCTGGATGCTAAGCTATTGAATAAGAAGGAAAAAAGAATTCTTTTGGCGTCGACTAACAAATATGCGGTCTTAGGATTGAGCCTAATTGGGTTTCTCATAATTCTTGGGGTCGGCTACTTTAACTTAGAATTCCTAAGTGCCGTACCTCGACTTTCTGGAAAGCTCTTTTTTTGGCAGGCAGCTATTGCGCTGACCCTCACTTGCGCAATTTCTTTTGTTTTCCGATTGGTTCTGAGGGTCGAGGTCTTGGCCCCTGTTCTTGCCGCGACTGGCATTATCTATCTGCTGGCGACCTTTTTACAAACAGTGGCGTTATCAGAAATGGGAGTACCGCTCTCATTTGGTTTTTTGGTGACGAATTGGGCTCCGATCCGAACATTGGTGCCAATCTGGCTTATGCTAGTCGCCGGTGTGCTTTCTGTTTTCGGATTTTGTGCTGTTTTGGCCTTCTTGCAGGCTGTGACGGCCTTATGGAAAAGGTTCGCTAGCGCCCGTCTTATCGAGCCATACCTTTTAGCGATTGCTCTTTTGTCCGCTGCGGTTGCGCATTTTTCTTATCCGGAAGGGATGAAAAAACTTGGTTGGGATCCCGTGGTGCTGACAGCCGTGGGCAATGTCACGCTTGAAGTTTCAGAGCAAAGTATAGCGATAAATGAGCGCGAAGCACTGTCGCTCGATCGCTTTATGAAGGCGGACCAAGCGATTGATGGCACCCCAAATGTGATTATATTCATGGCCGATTCCGTAAATGCGGACTTGTTCAATGCCCACTATAAGGATGAGAACCATGCTGGGTTCTTAGGTGCGTTACGGGCTCAGTATGGAACAATTGCTGTTCCGAGTGGGCGCAGCAGCTGTGCCGACTCTATCTGTGGGATAATGAGCACTTTTCTCAGCCGGTCGTTTTCGCAGATGCCTACGAGTTCTTTTCTAGGCCTAGGGACTGTATTGAAAAAGCATCAATACGAAGCTGAATTCGTGCTGGTTTCCGATCATATGCGATGGCCATTCAACCGTTATCAGGACTTTCTAAGTAGCCAGTCGGATCGAATTTTTGACCATCGCTCCACTTCAACTCCTATCAATTCTGATCGCATAGCTTTGGAAGGCTTGGAAAATATTGAAAGTACTCCAAAGCGTCCAAAACTCGTGTTTGTTTTCTTTTTCTCAACTCACATAGCCGGGGCGCAAGAAGATCAGTTCAGAATTTTCTCACCAGGTTCAAACCTTAGTGGATTGCGGGCGCTGCAAGGAAGGTTTGACACTGAAACTCAAACTCAACTGAAATTGAATTATCGCAACAAACTTGCGCAACTTGACCATTATCTGATCGAGTCGCTCAATATTCTAGATGAGAAGGGGATTTTGGATAATTCCGTGTTTGTCTTCACGGGTGATCACGGTGAGTCACTCGGTCGATTGGGTCGATTGGGTCATGGCGTCTTGAATGAGGACACTTTGCGGGTGCCGATAGTGATGGCCGACACGCAAGGAAGGTTCACTGATTTGAGCGATAAGACTATGCTTCAGTCCGACGTGGCCCCTAGCATAGTTTCGGCTCTTGGACTGGATGTACCCGAAGTTTGGGAAGGGTTCGATATCATCAAGAAATCCAGTGGCATGCTCAGTTATCATGAAACGGGAGGGCGACAATTCAAAGATGGTATCCGCTGTAGTGCAATTCATGGCAGCCTTTTCAACTTTTCGGAAATGCGCTTTTCTCAATGTTTTTCTAATCACGGCGCGCCACGTATGACGCTTTTCGATCTCAAAGAGGATCCACTTGAAGCTACCAACTTGTGGGAGAGCTTAAATGCCGAAGAACAGAAGGCCTTTCTTCGGCGTCTTGATCAGTTTCTTTCCGAAGGATAGCGAGGCCATACTTTGCGTGAGTGGCATGCTAGCGAACGCGATCTCACAATCCACCCGTTGATCGACGGCACATAAACAGAGACGCAATTCCTAAGCATGACTACAGCGCTGGGCCAAGTCATTTGGCCGTTCGGCACAAATGTGTCGACATATTTTGCTTTCATGCAGCATCTTGCATCTCCTTGATCTCATTCAGTATGCGATGCCTCTCACCCCCGTTCCGGTCATTCTTTAATGTGCGGGCTAGACTTCGCTTCCGGGATTTAGCGGAATCTATAGAAAGGTCCGAATTTGGCGCGCAAAGCGCTCTTCTTTGCAAACGTCCGCAACTGGGTCGATTGTGGACGGTCTGCTTTTGGTCTTATAGGGGGACAATGTCGTCCAAGAACAACAGTCTCTTCCTATCGCGGTATCTATTGATCATCGTTCTCGCTGGGCTTTTGATATTCTATCACAGCGCATGGTTGATTGAATGGCTTGGGAGTCAGCAAAATCGCCAGCCAGCGACATTCTATTCCATTCAAGCGGTGTTACGCGCCGCAATCGCCTTCAGCCTCTTGGCTGTCGTACTGCGCCTTCGTGTCGGACTGTGGGCGATGTGGCTGAGCATATCAGGCCTCATAGTCACACAATATTGGGCGCATTATTCCGGACTCTCATTCGAGTTTGTCGAAGGGCGCCACGCGCTTTCATACTTGCGCGGTTTCATCTTCCCAACGATCATCACCTTGGCGTTCCCAAAACGCTTGCCCACCTAGCGATATTCCCGCCTCATCAAACACCGTACCTAGAAGGCACATCGCCATTCTGCAATTGGGTCGGAAGGAGACAGCCTGCTTTCTAATGCCACCTTCATGAAAGCAGACCTTCGGCTCACGGCCCACTTCGTGCCAGCCGCATATGTCTGAAAATGGGGTAGAAAGCGGGCACAAGCTCTTGAGCTTCTAGCGCCTTAATTAGAACGATAGCGTTCGGTTCACTTTCGGCAAGAGATCGTTTGAGAGCAGAAATTACGCAAACCAGCCTAATGAGGCCGATGGACAGGCCTCAGACACATCCATAAGCTGGCCACTTACCTGCCTAGGATACGGAGATTGCCATGACACTCGAAGAGCTCTACTTCCTAGCTGGCATCGTTACCGGGTTCGGCGTGATTGGTTCTTTGCTGTTTGTGGGTATCCAGATGCGCGAACAGAACCGTGATAATCGGCTTCAGGCGTATCACAATTTTGCGTCTCAGCTTCGAGAATTGTCGGGCACGTTGGCGCGAGACAGAGAGCTTTCGCGATTATGGCTGGAAGGCACCGGCGGGAGATTGGAAAATCTCAAACCCGAAGAGCAACAACAGCTTTCGTTTGTCACGCAGGCGTTCTTGCGCATTTTTGAAGATGCCTTTTTCCAGTACACTGAAGGCAGACTGCGTGAGCGGGAGTGGGCCTCCATTGAGCGCGTGCTTACGCCGTGGAGGCGTTCGGCTCTATTCGAGGGCTATTGGAACAACCGGTCTTTCATGTACAGTGACGAGTTTGTTGCATACGTGAATTCATTGGAGGGTACGGTAGCCTTCCGTCCCATTGGCGCAATGGCGAACAAAGAGAATTCTCCCGCTCAAGGTAAGCCCGACGCATAGCGAAAAGAGCCCTAGCTTGCGACGCACCCTCCGACGACTTCTTTCACGATAAAACCAACCTAGCTTGGGGAAACAGTCAGCCGGTCTGAGCATAGTAGTAATAGGGGCGCAAAATAGATGGGTGATTCAATGACCGCAATTGGGTCGTTAGCTGTAGGTCAGCTTTCGCAGGCTACCGCAACAAATCAGACAGTCCGCTAACGACCCATTTGCGGGCATTCGCACACTCCAATCACTTCGTCTGCTTTGCGATCAAACAACAATTCGGATTCAGCGGAAACTCTATTGAGTTTTGGAGCGGTACTGGCTGAAACCGTACTGTGCCATTTCCACGACTAATGCTGAAAGGCGCATAGCGGCTGGCGGAAGGGATCGATCTTCTCGCGTCACGACTGTTCCGGTGATCTCGATGGGCATGAAATCCTCCAGCTTTGCTAAGCGTCGGACTGTTCCACTCGCCAACTCAGCCCGGATTACGGCCTCCGGCAATAGGCCAATAATATCGGTGTTGTTGAGAAGTTGGCGCAGAAGCCCAAGCTCATGCGTGGTTAGGAATATCGATCGAAGTGAAGCAATAGATTCGAATTGGTCAGGAAAAGCACCGACGAATTGTTTGAGGAACCAGTCCGGAACTTCAGTGCCGCCGTACGGAAACTTCACCAGGTCACCAATTTCAAAGCTACCTTTTTCGACCAATGGATGGTCAGAGCGACAGGCAAAGACTGGAGGGATCAATGGAAAATCACGGTAGTCCAGTCGGTCCGACTTTCGATCCGGCGTAAGGCCGATGAAGATGTCAATTCGATCCGACTGTAAGTCGCTTTCCATGGTACGCCAGTTGTACGGAAGCGTTGTGAACTGGAGTTCTGGGAACTTCTCTAGAAGTGCAGCCATCGCAGGAGCCAGAAGCCCTTCTGTAATTGCCGTATCGACGCCAACGATCAGTCGCCCAATTTTGAGATTCTGCATCAGCGCCATGTCGCGTTTGGCTTGTGAAACGATTTCTACAGACTCACGAGCCGCAATCAGCAGACGTTCCCCAAACGCCGTTGGAACAGTGCACTTCTTTTTACGTTCAAATAGTTGCGTCTCGTATTGCACTTCAAAACGAGCGACCGTCTGGCTAAGCGCGCCATGCGTGATTCCCAACCGGTCAGCAGCGCGGCGGTAATTGCCCGTATCGGCCAAAGTGATCAGCTGCTTGAAGCGCCACAACTCGTCCATTTCACCCAACTCCTTTGGATAGATATTCTATCCTTATTGTCCAAAGTAGATAGATTGACCACCCCACTCATCAATTGAAGCCATCGGACGCCAAAATGGCCGAACTGGCACAAATTTGCCCGGGGAGAGGGAAAATGAGGAAGTCATTAGTTTTAACAGTTTCGACGCTTGGATTGGTCTATTCCATGCCTGCTTACGCGCAGGCGACAGATGCACCAGTTGATCAATCGGAAGCAACATCCGATGATAGAGATGGTGAAATTCTCGTGATCGCACAGCGGCGCGAACAGAATGTTCAAGACGTTCCAATTGCGATTTCGGTGTTTAGCGACGAGGACCGCGATAGGCTTGGCATTCGTACGATCCAGGACATGTCGAATTTCACTCCGGGATTGAGCTTTTCAGCGTCACTCGATCGCTTGTCGATTCGCGGAATTGGCCGGCTGACCAATATTATCGGTACGGACCCCGGCGTCGCGACATATAATGACGGCTTTTACACTGCGTCAGCTGCTGAAGCATCGAAAACTCCAATGTTTGTCGAACGGGTTGAAGTTCTACGCGGACCGCAAGGTACGCTGTATGGGCGCAACTCAATTGGCGGCTCACTTAACGTAATTTCCAAACGCCCTACTGACGAGTTTGAGGGTGAAGTACGTGGTACCGTCGAGAGTATCGGCTTCTGGATTGGCGAAGGTTATATTTCCGGCCCGATCACCGAAGGGATTACAGCCCGCATCAGTGGTCAATATGGTCCGCGCACCTTTGACCAGCCCTACGAGAACGTCTCTGGACTTGACGGAGAAGGTGGGTTGAACCGGTATCTCGTCGAAGCCCAGCTTCAGTTTGAATTTTCGCCTGATGCCGAATTGTGGCTCAAATATTCGCATGCTGGATGGAACGAACATGTCCGCACCGGCGGGCTTGCTACGCCCTATACGACTACCGATGTCTTGCCTGATGGCCTCGTTCCGAATGCGGCATTTGGCCTGACGACAGAGGCGCCAGGTGTGACCGATCCGCGTAGTTTTGACGCCAACACAAGAGCACATCAGAAGCTGACAGATAATCACAATCTCGTTGCGAACTTCACTGCGGAGCTTGACGGTGTTACGATCAAATATGTCGGTGGCTATTCACAATATCGATATGAAGCACTGAGTGACTATGATTTCACCAGTGTGGACTCGGTGACGACAGGTGCTGGAACTGTGGCACCATTCAGCCCTGCATTTGCTGCTTTCAACTACACCTACAACCCGACTTATGTGCAGGAGTATATTGAGGATAAGCAGTATTACAGCAACGAGCTTACACTCTCAAACAGCGATGAAGGCTCACTCAATTGGATTTTCGGCTTCTACCAGTATCACGAGAATTTCTCGCAGCCGATCACACAATTTGTCGATGGGGACGGGACTGATAGCTTGAGCGCAGCGATTGTGGCCCCAACTTGCAACAACGAACTTAGTATTCCTGTTGCAACCTGCGCCGCTAACCCGCGCGGAGCTTTCTATGAAGGTCTCAGTGACCTAACAATTGATGGCCTTGCTGCATTCGGCCAGACGGACTTCGAAGTGGCAGAAGGCTTGCGAATTACTCTGGGTGCAAGGTATTCGCACGATACCAAGACGGGCGGTGAGTCGTTCCGCTTGGTAAACTGGGATCCAACAAATCCATTGCCTGGTTGTTTTGGCCTTGGTTGCGGTCCGTTTACGCCAGCATTTGATGTGACTACATCCGTGTTGCGAACAGTGTTCCCAAATATCACTGGATCGGGTGCACAAACACGCCAGCTCAGGGACAGTTGGGGCGGCTTCTCTTGGCGAGTAGGCGCAGAATATGCGCCTAACCCAGACATGCTCCTGTTCGGTAGTTACAGCCGCGGCCTGAAGTCTGGCGGATTCAATCTTGGCGTGTACTCGGCCAATGCCGTGGTCGACAAAGAACAAGTTGATGCGTTCGAATTGGGTCTCAAGAGTCAGCCGCTCGACAATCTCACGGTGAACGTCACGGCATTCCATTATGCCTATGATGATCTGCAGGTTCCGATCACGGTCGAGACAGCCGGTATCGGACTCCGCAATCTATTCAATGTGCCTGGCTCGAAATCGACCGGTCTTGAATTTGAAACCAGATGGGAGCCAACCTATTGGCTAGAGATCAATGCAAACTATGCATATTTGGACGCAAAGATCACCAACACGAACCAGCTGTTCGACGACCCTAACCTACCTGGAAATGTACCAATAGACATTGACGGCAATCGACTACCATCATCGTCCAAGCACAAGATTGCCATTTCCGGCTTGGTCGACGTTCCAATCTCAAGCGGCAACCTGTTCCTCGCGGGTAGCTATGTCTACCGCTCGGATGCTTATTACGGTGTGTTTGACAATCCGAACTACCGCACGCCGGGTTGGGATCAAGTCGATCTGCGTGTCACCTATGTCACCGAAGATCAGAACATCCGCCTGATCGGCTATGTAAGGAACGTGTTTGACTCGCTGGGTTATGATGGTGCGGGCCCGCTAAGCGGCAGCCGGTCATCAGCATTCGGACGGACGCTGAGCTACACACCGCCCCGCAGCTTCGGTGCCGAGGTGCAGTTCAAGTTCTAGACTTAACCAGACTGTATCAATCTACTTTGGGGGAGCTTCGCGCTCCCCCTTTTTGTCCGCTAAACGGATTGCGTCAAGAACCGGGCTAAGGCCACATTCAGATCACCGAAATGCTGCTGCGATACCTTGGCATTGGGCGAATAGGCGAATGATCCGTGAAAGGCGCCTGCGTAGACGCGAAGGTCTGTCGGCACTCCAGCGCGCATTAGGTTGTGCGCATATTCGACGGCCTCGTCGCGCAAAATATCTTCACCTTCGGCGCTGACAAAAGCTGGCGGCAGGTCGTCAAAATCGGTCGCAATGGAAGGGGAAGCGTAGGTAGGAACGTCGCCGCTAAAGTCCTTGAGGTAGGCAGCCCATGCTTTCTTGGCGAGAGCTGTGTTCCAGACGCGCGTGTCTACATCCATCTGTGACGAAGCAGTTTTGAAACGATGGTCAATGCAAGGAATCGCAAGAACCTGTCCCGCGATTGCTGGTCCGCCTTCATCGCGCGCTTTCAAACAAACGCCAGCCGCCATTCCAGCTCCGGCACTGATCCCGCCAACCGCGATACGACTCTTATCGAATAGAGGATTCGCAGCAGCCCAAAGCAGAGTGTCATAGCAATCGCTAAAGCCAGCGGGGTATGGTTCTTCGGGAGCCTTTCGGTAATCGACAGCCACAACCGCGCAACCCTGTGCCAAGGCGAGCGTCTGGCACAGACTGTCATTTGTCTCGAGGTTGCCGGTGAAAAATCCTCCGCCATGATAATAGACGAAGGCGGGTATATCCGCGCTCTGCGCCTTTGGCTTGAATGTCCGGATGCGCGCACCGATTGCCAGCTCGTCGTCCAGAATCTCGATGTTAGGGTGCGGAACGAGCGGGAAAACCGGAGGTTTCGCACGGGCAAACTGTGCGATTACGGCCAAATCGAGGGACTCAATATCGACCTGCGGAATGTTCTCCAGCAATGGCCGAAGTTCGGGATCGATACGATCGATGAAGGCCATATGCATATTTCCTCGGTCGATTCAGTCAGGCCGCTGCCCGCGGGAACGGTTCGCCTGCCAGCGTTATCCGGTGCATCAAGCGACGCTGCCCGTCGTAATCGTTCTCGGCGAAATGCCACGTAAGACGGTTATCCCATATCGCAACCGATCCAGGCTCCCAATCAAAGCGGCATTGGAATTGAGGCTGCTGAGCATGTGTGAACAGTTCTTCCAACAATGCTTTGCTTTCAACCGCGTTCAAGCCCTCCACAGCGATAGTATGCGCAGGATTTACATAGAGAATCTCAGCATCTGTTGCGGGATGGCGGACCATAATCGGATGAACAGCGGTTCCGACATCGTCAGCGCCTTTCAGCGATTGACCGAGATCGGTTCCAGCATAATAGCCTTCGTGCCCGTAGATATGGACGTTCGAATGCACTGCTTTCAATCCTGCAATCTGCCTTTTGAGATCCTCAGGCAAAGTCAGCCACGCCGAGTGCAAATTTGCAAAAAGCGTGTCACCGCCAGAATCTGGCAGCTCGCGGGCGACAAGGATTGAACCCAGCGCTGGAACCTCATCATAGCTGTGGTCGGTATGCCAACCACCGCCGATGTTTGTGGTCTGGTCAGCTTCTTTGCGCACTTCGGCTATGTCGGGAAAGCCCGGCACTGGCATAAAGAATTTGTTGAGGACGATGTCGCCGAGCCGACGCGCAAAATTCAAATGCTGTTCTGGCGAGAACTGCTGATTTCGGAAGAATAAAACGCCACGATGGGCCAGCAATGCGCGAAGCTCTGCGATCTCGTTTTCGCTGACCTCTGCGAGTTGCAGCCCCTCAACCAATGAGCCGCAATTCTCTGACCAATCACTCGTCTTCAAATTGCGCCCCCATTCACAAAGCCATCCACAGCATAGGCCGGATCGGGATAGTCGTAAAATCCCCTACCTTGTGCTGCGCCGAGATGTCCTCTTTCCAAAAGCTCAGAAACGCAGCCGTGGACTTTCTCAACGTTCTCTACCCCAGCAAGCGGGCCGGTAATGGTGAAAAGCACCATAGCGCGGTCAAGGCCGATTTCATCGAGAATCGCAAAGGGACCTTTGGCTTGTCGTGTCGCTGCAATCCATGCGCGATCAACGTCATGAGGAGTGGCCACTTCATTCGCGGCAATCAGCACGGCGTTCTGCGTCCAAGCTGAAGTAAGAGCGTAATCAGCCAATGAAGTATTGGGTTGCCCATCAAGAAAATCAGGTTTTGCATAGGCTGGATCGGGGTATTGGTAGAAGCCTTGTCCGCTTTTCATTCCGAGCCGCCCGCTTCCAACTATGGGGGCTAGGAACGACAAAACCTTGCGCTTCAATACAGCCATCAACGGTTGGTCGGGCGTGTCGGGCCGGTTTTTCCAGCTGTCATAGATCAATTGGGTTCCGAACAAGTCCATCATGCCAAATGGACCCAT
>Ga0316205_10004654_pt1 | contig 11840 bp, 11 predicted proteins | sample 3monthpyrite_MG_FD_204941 | JGI IMG/M metagenome (GOLD analysis project Ga0316205, IMG submission 204941) | Microbial mat bacterial communities from mineral coupon in-situ incubated in ocean water Damariscotta River, Maine, United States -... | ecosystem: Environmental > Aquatic > Marine >... | reverse complement strand
ATGGACATCCGCCGCGCGGCACATGGCGATCAGGTCTTCTGCCGCTTCGGGCGGGAAATAGCCGCGGTGTTTGTAGATGTTGATACGGGTTTCAAACCCTGCGCCATCGGCCTCGGGGTGGAACTGCGTGGCGTAAACGTTCTGCCCGTGGCGGATCATCTGATAGGGGCAGGCAGGTGAGGCGACAAGATGGGTACAGCCTTCGGGCAAATCCTGCAGCGCCTCTTTATGGCCGACAAAGGCGGTGAAGGCCTCCGGCACGCCATTCAGCAGCGGATCAGCGCCAACCACCTCGCAAGCAGACGTGCCCACGGGCTCGCTATAGGCGCGTTTGCTGACATCGCCACCCAGATGTTCGCCCAGAATTCCGATGCCGTAACAACAGCCCATGAACGGAAAATCCCGCGACGTGATCTCGGGCATCAGGGATAGAACGGCGGCTTCAATCCGGGCCTCGACCGGGGTTTTGTCCTCGGGGGCATCGCTGACGCAGCCGGGGCCACCGCCGACAATCACCCCTGCATAATCGTCCAGACTGAGGTCTGCCGGCAGATCGTGCTGATCCAGTCGAACACGATGCACATCCTTGGGCGTCAGGCCGCCTTTACGCAGAATCGCCTCAAACTCGCTGTCCGACGCCTCGGTTTCGGGGCGCAGTTGCAGAATCAGAAAGGGTTTGGGCATCGTCGCGGCCTTGTTTGGTTTGCCAGCCCCGTGGTTGCCCGCTCCGGGCCGGACCGTCAAGCCCCGAGCCCGGTCCAACACGCTGTTGATCGGCTTGACGCAGCCCCGCAAAGGAATACCCTGCGCGGCACGTCAATCGCCGGAAGGAACCCGCATGTCCCGCTCGCTTAGCCTGGCCGCCTATATGGCCTATGCGCGGCGGACGTCTGTGGCCCCGACCCCGCCGCAACACCCGCGCCCGGAGGGCGAGCTGGTCTGGGCTCACGCCGCCAATGCCACGCAGGCCGATGCCTTGTGCCAGATCGCCGAGCGCCTGTCGCAACTGCGTCCGGGCCTGACCATTCTGGTGACTGCCGCCGAGGGCGTGGGTCAACCGTCGCGCAGTTGCTCGGCGCTGATCTGGTGCCCTTTGCCCGAGGATACCGTGGCCGCGGTCGATCTGTTTCTGGATCACTGGGCCCCTGATATCTGCCTGTGGACTGGTGGCGACCTGCGCCCGGCGCTTTTGAACTCGGCAGACCAACGTGACATTCCGCTCTACCTGATTGACGCGGATGAAGTTCAGATGGATCGGCCCGGCTGGCGCTGGTTTCCCGATTTGCCCCGCACGCTGTTGAAGTCCTTCGCGCAAATCCAGGCCCGGTCCGAAGAAGCCGCCCGGGCCCTGCGCCGGATCGGCGTGCCCGACGATGACATCTCGATCACCGGCGCGCTGCGGGCCGAGGCGATGCCCCTGCCTTTTGTCGAAGTGGATCGCGAGGAACTGGCGCAGACTCTGATGGGTCGACCATTGTGGCTGGCGGCGCGGTTGCATCCCGACGAGTTGGAGACCGTTCTGGATGCCCGCGCCAAGATCAGCCGCCTGTCGCATCGGCTGGTGTTGATGCTGACCCCCGAAAACCCCGAGGACTTCGCCACGTTCAAGGCTGTTCTGGACAAACGGGGCCTGCGCAGCGTGGTCTGGACCAGCGATGACTGGCCCGAGGAAACCACACAGGTCATTCTTGGCCAAACCAACGGCGAATTGGGGCTGTTGTACCGGGTTGCGCCGGTCACGTTTCTGGGCAGTTCCCTGTTGCCCGGAATGGAAGGGCATGACCCCAATGAACCCGCGGTACATGGCTCGGCGATCCTCTATGGCCCCAATGTGCGTCGCTATATGGCCGAGTATTCCCGCTATGCCGAGGCCCGCGCGGCGCGCATTGTGCGCGATACCGACACGATGGCAGCTGCCGTGCAAAACCTGATTGCTCCTGATCAGGCCGCCGTCATGGCCCATGCCGCCTGGGACATTGCCTCGCAGGGGGCCGAGGTCACCGACAGTGTGCTGGATCTGGTGCAGGACACGCTTGATATCATGGGATCAAACTGATGCGCCCGCCCCGGTTCTGGTATCGCGCACCGGCGCATCCCGGCCTGCTGGCACGGGTTTTGTCACCGCTGGGCTGGCTATATGGCCGCGCCACCGCGCGCCGATTGGCAGGCAGCGCGCCACAGCACATGGATGTGCCGGTGATCTGCGTCGGCAACCTCAATGCCGGGGGCACCGGCAAGACGCCCACGGTAATCGCGCTGGTGCAGTATCTTCAAAGCAGGGGCCTGAAGCCATTTGTGATTTCCAGGGGGCACGGTGGCCGCTTGACTGGCCCGGTCGAGGTGGACCCAAAACAACACAACGCCGCAGATGTCGGCGACGAGCCGATGTTGATCGCTGCCTTCACCCGCATCTGGATCGCGCAAAACCGCGCCTTGGCGGCGCTTGCTGCGGGCAATGCCGGGGCGGATGTGATCGTGATGGATGACGGGCTGCAAAACCCAGGCGTGGCCAAGGACCTGTCGCTGATCGTGGTGGATGCTACGGTTGGTTTCGGCAATGGCCTGTGCCTGCCCGCCGGCCCTTTGCGTGAGCCCGTCGCAGCGGGCATGGCGCGGGCCGATCTGGTTCTGTCTATTGGCTCGGAGGGCGCACAGGATCGGTTTTTGACCACATGGGATCAGGCGATCACCCTGCCACATCTCCGCGGGAGCCTTGCGCCGCTGGAAACCGGCATGGATTGGACTGACACATCGTTTCTGGCCTTCGCCGGCATCGGCCATCCCGAGAAATTCTTTGCCACGCTGCGGGGCTTAGGCGCGACACTGGCGCGGGCCGAGGCACTGGAGGATCACCAACCGCTGACCCCTGCTTTGATGGGGCGGCTTGAAACCGAGGCCAGGCTGCTTGGGGCGCAGCTTGTGACCACCGAAAAAGACGCCGTGCGCCTGCCTGCCGAGTTTCGCTCCAAAGTGGTCACCCTGCCGGTCCGGTTGGAAATCGACGATATGGGCCCGTTGAACGCGGCTTTGGAGCCGCTTCTGGATATGTCGCAATCGGACGAGACGAAAGACTGAGGGTGCGATCAAACTGAAGATATCCGAGGTGGCAAAGAGGCTCTGATCATGCCCGACCTTTCCCAAGCACAGATCGACGCATTCTGGCGCGATGGCTATCTTTTGGTCGAAGACGCGGTCAGCCCCGATCAACTCGCGGCCCTGCGTGAGGTGTTTGACGGCTGGGTCGAAGACAGCCGGTCGCACCGCGAGGATTACGGCGAGACCATGGATGGCCGCGCCCGGTTTGACCTTGAACCGGGTCACAGCACCGTGGCCCCTGCCCTGCGCCGGGTGCAATCGCCCGAGGAAGTGTCGGATGTCTATCTGAGCGTCATGCGGGATGCACGGACGGTTGATATTGTAGCGGACCTTTTGGGGCCAAACCTCAAATTCCACCACGGCAAGGTGAATTCAAAACAACCGGGCGCGGCCACGAAGGTGAAGTTCCATCAGGACTTTCCGTTTCAGCCGATGACCAACGATGATCTGATCACCGCGCTGCTGTTCGTGGATGAGGTGACCGAGGAAAACGGTCCGCTTGAGGTGGTGCCGGGCACCCACAAGGGTCCGCTATATTCGCTCTGGCATGAGGGGCAGTTTACCGGGGCGGTCGCGGATGATGTTTACGACGCGCACAAGGGCAATATCGTCAAATGCACCGGGCCTGCCGGGGCGGTTTGCCTGATGCATTCCAGCCTTTTGCACGGCTCGGCCCCGAACCTTTCGGATCAGCCGCGTACGCTTTACATCGCGACATATTATGCCGAGGACGCTATCGAACTCAGCCCCAATCACCTGCCCAGCAAGCACACGCATGAGTTGGTGCGGGGGCAGCATACGGGCCGGGTACGTTGTTCAGCCTATGAAATGGACATTCCGGAAAAGCCGTCTTCGACATCGTTCTTCGACCAACAAGCCGCCGGTTAGTCATGCTCGTCCAGCTTGGGCGAGGAGCGATCCAACGCCAGATCGGCATCTGAAAAACGGAAGGGCGAGCGGACACCGGGAACCCCGCCTGGGTTGATCTGCATCCCGCGCGCCTGCACATGCGGGTCGTCGAACACTTCCTGAAGATCGTTGATCGGCCCGGCGGGCACACCTTTGTCTTCGCAGGCTTGCAACAGATCGGCCTTGGTGACGCGCTTGGTATAGGCGGTCAGCAACTCCGACAACTCATCCCGGCGCGAGACCCGGTCGGCATTGGTCAGAAATCGCGCGTCCCCGGCCAGCTCTGCACAGCCCAGAAGGGCGCAGAGCCGCTGATATTGAGGATCATTTCCAGTGGCGATGATGATGAACCCATCCGCACAGTCAAACACCTGATAGGGGCAGAGATTGGGATGGAAATTGCCCAGCCGCCCGGGGGCCTTCCCGGTCGAAAGGTAATTCATCGCCTGATTGGCGGTCACGGACACGGCCACATCCATCAGCGCCATGTCGATCTGTTGGCCCTTGCCGGTGGATTGACGTTGATGCAGCGCGGCCAGAATGGCGGTGGCGGCGTAGACCCCGGTGAACACATCGGTGATGGCGACACCCACCTTCAACGGCTGACGATCCACCTCGCCGGTGATCGACATCAGGCCGGACATGCCCTGGATAATATAGTCATACCCGGCGCGATGGGCATATGGCCCGTCCTGCCCGAACCCGGTGATCGAGCAATAGATCAGGCCGGGATTGATCGCTGCCAGACTGTCGTAATCCAGCCCGTATTTGGCCAGTCCGCCAACTTTGAAATTCTCGATCACGATATCGGCGTCACGGATCAGATCGCGAACCTGTTCCTGCCCGTCCTCGGTGCGGAAATCTATCGCGATGCTGGATTTGCCGCGGTTGCAGCCGTGGAAATAGGCGGCCGTGCGATCCCCTTCACGCTCGATAAAGGGCGGACCCCAGTTGCGGGTATCATCGCCCGCCGGGCTTTCGACCTTGATCACCTCGGCCCCCAGATCAGACAGGGTCTGACCGGCCCAGGGGCCAGCCAGAATCCGCGCCAGTTCGACGACTTTCAGACCCGCCAGAGGGGTGGTCATTACTCGGCCAGTTTTTCGTCGATAATCGCTTTCAGTTCGGAATAGGCCATGTTCGAGTATTTCTGACCGTTGATGATCAGCGTCGGGGTCGAGCTGATATCATCCGCCTCGGCATTGACCTGGAACCACGCAACCAGCGCCTCGGCTTTCGCACTGTCATTCAGGCAGGCCTCAAGCTGGGCGTCGTCCAGACCGGCCACCTTGCCGATGTCACGCAGGTTGTTAGCGATCTGTACCGGGTCCTGACCCGAGCCGATCCAGTCGCTTTGCTGGGCATACATCATGTCGGTAATGCCAAAGAAGCGCTCTTCCCCACCACAGCGCGCCACCATCGACGCCCAGAGGCCAAACCGGTCAAAGAACACGTCGCGATAGATGAAATGCACCTGATCGGTGTCGATATACTCGGCTTTCAACTGCTTGAACTGGTCGACGTGGAACCGCGCGCAATGCGGGCAGGTGAACGAGGCATATTCCATCAGGGTGACCTTGGCATCCTCGGACCCCATTGTCATTTCAACCACGGCAGAGGTGTCCACATCCGAGGCTTCCTGCGCGTTGGCGGCGCCGATGGGAAATTCGGTAACGTTGGACGGGGCCGACCGCGTCTGCATGAATATCGCCCCGGCGGCGATGGCAAGGCCCACGGCCCCCACAAGGATCAGTCGGTTCATCATCTTCCCTTTCAACTCAGCGTTTTGCCTTGCTTAATACGTTCTGACCCAAAGCTTCAAGTGCTGCCCTGAGATCGGTATCGGCCACCGGGGCCACCAGATCACTGGCGGCCTGTTCGGTGGCTGGATCAGGGGCCACAGGTGCGCTGGGTTTGGGCCGGTGTTCAAAACTGGCCTGACCTTCGGCAAACCCCACCGGGGCCGTCTGGGTCAGACGAATGCGCGAAATGGCGTTATAGCCGTAAACCGCGTTTACCTTCTCGCGCAGTTTTTCCTTTTGCATCTCCAGCATCGGGGCCTGCGCCCCGGTGGTCAGCACGGTCAAGGTAGCCCCCATGCCCCCGCGCCCATAACTGACATCGACAGGCCGGGCGATGGCGGCGATGTCCACGCCCACCACTTCTTCCCAATGGGTCAACAGCCGCGACACCGCAAAGCCCCGCGATTCCGACGCGCGTCGGATGCGATCCTTCAACAAATGTGACGTGCGCTTGAATCCCTTTGAGCCGGGACGCGACGGGACCATAGGTGACCTCCTGTACTTCCGCCCTAATCTAAGGCATGTGCCGGGGCATGCCAGCCCCCTTTTCGTCACACGGAGCCTAACGAATGCGTGATCTGGCCAAAGCCGTTGACCTGCTGGAGTGGTATGATCGCCACGCCCGAACCATGCCCTGGCGGATCAGTCCGGGGGATCGGGCGCACGGCGTCACCCCTGATCCTTACCGCGTCTGGCTGAGCGAGGTGATGTTGCAACAGACCACTGTGGCTGCCGTGACATCGTATTTTGAGCGATTCACGAGCCTGTGGCCGACCGTGAATGATCTTGCCGTCGCTTCGGATGATGCGGTGATGGGGGAATGGGCGGGCCTTGGGTATTACGCGCGCGCCCGCAACCTTCTGAAATGCGCGCGCGCGGTGGCGGGTGATCATGGCGGCGTCTTTCCCGACACTCGCGAGGCGCTGTTGGCGCTACCCGGCATCGGGCCTTACACCGCCTCGGCGATTTCCGCCATTGCGTTCAATCGCCCTGAAACGGTGGTGGATGGCAATGTGGAGCGGGTCATGTCCCGCCTGCACGCGATCACGACGCCGCTGCCCGCCGCCAAATCCGAACTGACTGCGGCCGCGGGCGCGCTGACACCGGCCCAGCGCCCCGGTGACTATGCCCAGGCGGTGATGGACCTTGGGGCGACAATCTGCACTCCGAAAAACCCGGCTTGTGGGATTTGCCCGTGGCGCGATCCGTGCAAGGCGCGGCATCAGGGCATTGCCGCTGACCTGCCCCGCAAAATGCCAAAGAAGCCCAAACCCACGCGGTTGGGCATTGCTTATGTCGTGCGCCGCGCCGATGGGGCGTGGCTGCTGGAACGCCGACCCGACAAGGGCTTGCTGGGCGGGATGTTGGGCTGGCCGGGGTCAGACTGGTCTGTCGCGCCGACACCCGCGCCGCCGATGGAGGCCGGTTGGGCCATCCTGTCCGAGGAAGCCCGCCACACGTTCACCCATTTCCACCTGCGCCTGCAGATCGCGATTGCCCAAGCCCCGGCAGATGCCAACCCCGATGTCGGCGCATTTGAGCCGCGTCACAGCTTTCGACCCGCAAAATTACCCACCGTCATGCGCAAAGTGTTTGATCTAGCACATGCAGAGTTCTCAAAATTGCCGTAAAATGCGATCAGGATGCGCCGTCACAGCCGGAGAGTTTACATGAGTTCCGCATTGCAGGTTGCCGATATTCGCAACGCCGTTCCGTTCTGGATGACATTGCTGCTGATCCCGATTGCCTTGATCGGAGCGTTTTATGGCAGCTGGACGGTTCTGTTTTTGCCGATCACCACCTGGTATCTGTTTTCGATCCTTGATGCGTTTCTGGGGCTGAACCTGGACAACGCCGATCCTGACACCGATGAAGCGCAGTTGACATGGTACAAGGCGATCACCCTGATCTGGGTGCCGCTGCAATTCGGGCTGCTGTTCTGGATGATCTGGTATGTGACCGGGCCGGGGGATGCGCATCTGTCGGCACTTGAAACCATTGTGCTGTTCTTTGGCGTCGGTGTGATCACCGGCACGGTGGGTATTAATTACAGTCACGAACTGATGCACCAAAAGGACAAGGGTGAGCGGTTTTTGGGCGATGTACTGTTGTCGATGACACTCTATTCGCATTTCCGGTCGGAACATCTGTTGGTGCATCACCGCCATGTCGGCACCCCGCGCGACCCTGTGACCGCGCGCTATAATGAAGGATTTCACCGCTTCTTTCCGCGGGTCTTGCGTGGCTCGTGGCACTCGGCCTTTCGCGCCGAGAAAGAGATGCTGGCGCGTAAGGACAAAGCGTGGAGCGATATTTCAAACCCGTTCTGGCGCTATTGGGCGATGCAGGGTTTCATGCTGCTGCTGGCACTGTTGATTGGCGGTTGGACCGGGCTGTTCCTGTTCATCTGGCAGGCTTTCGTGGCGATCTGGCAGCTGGAACTGGTCAATTACATCGAACATTACGGACTGACCCGCAAACATCTGGGTGATGGCAAATATGAACATGTCAAACCGCGTCACAGCTGGAACGCGGCGCATAAGGCATCGAACTGGCTGCTGATCAACCTGCAGCGCCACTCGGATCATCATTACAAGCCCAACCGGCGTTTTCCGCTGTTGCAGAACTATACCGAAGCCGACGCGCCGCAATTGCCATTTGGCTATCCGGTGATGACCATGGCCGCGATGGTACCGCCCCTCTGGCGCCGGGTGATGAACCCCCGTGTGCGCCAGTGGCGACAGACCTATTACCCCGAGATCACCGATTGGAAACCGTACAATAAGGCGCTTAATCCACCGCCACGGTAATACCGCACCCGCTTCAGGACGGTCTGTGCTATACTGAGGCCGCGCGCGATCGTTTCACTGCCGGAGACGACACCATGTCCCTTAGCCAAACCCAGCTTGACCTAATCCGGTCCAGCTTTACAGCCTTGCGCGACGAACCCGTGCCGAAATCGATGCTGTTCTACGAGAACCTGTTTCGACGGGCCCCGCATCTAAAGCCGATGTTTCGCGAAGATCTGGGAGGGCAAGGGATGCGATTCATGGCCACTCTTGGTGCGATTGTCGATAACCTGCATCGTCCCGAAGCAATGGCCGACCGCTATACCGATCTGGGGGTTGGTCACCGCGCCATCGGCGTGACAGCCCGTGATTTTGAACCAATGGGCAAAGCCCTGCTTGACACGCTGGCACAAGCTCTGGGAGACGAGTTTACATCGGAAAAACGCGAGGCCTGGGCGTTGGCATTCGCTGAATTTTCGAACGATATCATCGAGAAGGGCGAGATTCCGCCAGAGTAGCGCCCCCGGTCACGGACGGCGCAGCGTATCACCATAGCTGATCTTGGGTTCCATCGCTTCGCGCACCGGATCACTGCCTTCGCCATTCACCCGCGCCGCAATAATCTCGGCGGCACGCCGTCCGGTATCAAGGCGACAGGCATCCATCGTGGCCAGTTCCTTGGGCAACCCTTTCAACAGGTTGACCCCGTTGAAGCCCGCCAACCCGATCTGTCCGGGGATATCTATACCCTGTTCCAACAGATATATCAGCCCGCCCGCCCCGATCAGGTCGTTGGAATAATAAAGAAAATCCAGTTCCGGTTCGCGTTCCAGTATGGCCTGGGTCATCTCGCGCCCCTTCACCAGGGCCGACCCGCCCGAGTAAAATTCCTTGTCGACGATCTCGACGCCCTTCTTGGCCAGCGTCTCGGTAAACCCTTCAAAGCGTTTGCGCGCACGGTGGTCCAGCGACATCTTGGTGCCCAGAAAACCGATGTTCTGATAGCCACCCTTCAGGATAGCCTCGGCCATTTTCTGCCCCGCCCGGCGATGCGAAATTCCCACCATCGAGTCCACGGGCGTGCCGTCCGTATCCATGATCTCGACCACCGGAATACCCGAGGCGCGCAGCATGGCACGCGAGGCATCGGTGTGTTCGATCCCTGCAATGATCACACCAGACGGCCGCCAGGACAGCATTTCATACAGAACTTTCTCTTCTTTTTCAGGCGAATAGCCGGTGACGCCCACAACCGGCTGCAATTCGGTTTCTTCCAGAACCTGGGTGATCCCGGTCATCACCTCGGGAAAGACCATGTTCGACATCGACGGGATAATCACCGCCACCAGATTGACGCGGGACGAGGCCAGCGCGCCTGCGATCTTGTTGGGCACATAGCCCAGCTGCTTGGCGGTCTGCAGCACGCGTTCGCGGGTGGCATCCGAAACATCGCCGCGATTGCGTAATACGCGGCTGACAGTCATTTCGGACACGCCCGACGCTTCGGAGACATCACGCAGGGTCAATGGGCGGTGGTTCTGATTGGTCACTGGACTGGCGCTTTCCTGAAAGGTCTGGCGCTGACGTTAACGCAAACATCGCGCCGGGATCAAGCGTCTCGACACCAGCAAATCCAACGATGACAAAGCGGTGGCGCGCGGGTAAGTAAATGCTGACGGCCCCGTGGCTCAACTGGATAGAGCAGCCCCCTCCTAAGGGGCAGGTTGCAGGTTCGAATCCTGCCGGGGTCGCCAAAACCACCTGAGAATATGGCTTATTTACAGGGCATTGCGCAGAAGCGTGCGGAAAGTCCCGCGAGGTTTCGCGCCGAACTCGCCTTAAAAGGCCAATAACTCTTACAAAACCTGTAAAAAACTCGCACATCCTTGCGGGTTTGAGGCTGGTCTGATGGGCTGGCGGGTGGCCAATGTGTGTGCCGAGCGGAAGCTCGGCAGCGCCGCGCGCAAGCAGATCATCATGTTCCTGCCGCCCTGCAGCGCCAGGTGCACCCCAGAATGAAAACCGGCCCACCAATTGGCGGGCCGGTAATTTGGTTTCTTTCTGCGTATTACCCGGCGTTGCGGGTCGGGGCGCGGAACTCTGTCTCGTCGGTGACAGCGAACCGGCCACCTTTCAGTTTCTGCAGTTTGCCCTGACGCAGCAGTTGTCCGAACGAACGCAGGCCGTCTTCGCGCGAGAACGCATCGCCTTCGACTTCTTTCAGCTTGCCCATCAACATCGGGCGCGAAAACTGCGGGCGACCCTCGACATCGGCCATGTAGGCGGCCGCGGCCTCCAACAGTTCCGACAGGTTGGTGGCACCCATTTCCGATGCAAACTCGGAGAAGTTGCTGCCTTCGGGGGCGTCGCCAGTGTCAACCGCTTCCAGTTCGGATGTGGTGATGCGGCGCGGACGAACCGGATCGCGATCCATGTCGATGCGCTGTTCGGCCACCAGTTTCAGCGGTGCCGGGCGTTCCGCACCGGGGCGTTCCGACCGGGCAGAGCCTTCGGCACGGGGACGGCGGGGGCGGACAACATCGGCCAAATCTGTGCGATAGGGTGTTTCATCCACATCCTTGCGCATTTCCGACCCGGCATTCTTCTCGGCGCGGGTGGCGGCGACGGCAGCCCGAAGGTGCTGGATCGCATTGCGGCGTTTGGACGAATCCGGCTCGTCACGCTGGGTGTCGGCCTCATCAAAGATGCGCGACACATCCGAGTCACGCTCCATCCGCTGAAGCTTGTCCACACCCTTTTCGGCGATGCTGTCTTCGTCATCGGCCAAGAGATTCTCGTCCAGGCGGGCCTGAATGTCTTCTTCGCTCAGATCATCTGCGGCGGACGGCAAAATTGCATCTTCCGAGGACAGCTCAAGAGGCTCGGACTCATCGTCTGCCATGTCGTCGTCTGACAGCGCGGCCTCTTCGTCTGCAACGTCTTCAACCTCGGCGTCTTCAATCTCGGCCTGCTCGAACGTCGCGTCTGCGGGCGTGCTGAACTCGGCCTCGACCTCGGCCAGTTCGCGTTGCAGCTCGGCCTCTTCCTCGGGAGACAGTGTATCATCCAGACCATCATCGGCAGGATTGATCGTATCTTCTTCGGAAAACAGGTTTTCGGCCAGCGCGGTTGCGTCTTCGTGATCTTCTTCCAGCTGCCCGGATGCAATGGCATCCTCCAGATCGGCACGCTTCATCTTGACCACGCGCGCATTCAGCGGGCGGTCAGTCTGTTCAGCTGTGGG
>Ga0316205_10004653_pt1 | contig 11840 bp, 10 predicted proteins | sample 3monthpyrite_MG_FD_204941 | JGI IMG/M metagenome (GOLD analysis project Ga0316205, IMG submission 204941) | Microbial mat bacterial communities from mineral coupon in-situ incubated in ocean water Damariscotta River, Maine, United States -... | ecosystem: Environmental > Aquatic > Marine >... | reverse complement strand
GCCTCCCAATGGGGTTTGCCCCCCATGCGTTCTGCATCATGTACGCTTGCCATGGTGCGGTTTCCTTCCGTTTATATTTGTTTATGTCCGCGCGGGCCTGATCAGGCCTCAGCCGCGTCCTCATCACCTTCGACGACCAGCCATGCCTTCATCTGCGAATGTCCGACACCGCAGTAGTTGAGGCACTGGATCAGGTAGCGGCCAGGCTCTTCGGGCGCGCGGATCCAGACATCGCGTTCGGCCCCAGGCTCGAACTCGGCCGTGATACCGGCTGCGGGAATGTTGAAGCCGTGGATGACGTCATTGGCAAAGAGGCTGAACAACACGCGTTCTCCCGGCTGTACCACAGCCGCGTTGCGTGAAATCTCATCCTCTTCGTTGATAAAGGCAAAGCCCCATTGAAAGGCCAGAACCCGGATCACTTGGTCGAAACTGCTGTTCTCCGGATCATACCCGGTTTCCAGAACACCTTCTTCTTCCAGTGGTGCCTGATAGGCCTCGTAGATTTCGGCGCTACGGCTGTCGCCATACCAGACCATGACCAGGAGCAGGCCGATGAAGAGAAACTCCATCGAATAGGGCAGTCGCCAGCGTGTCGGCAAAAAGAGCGCCGCGAAGAGCGCCGCGATGCCAAGCCCCAGCACCGCGAATACGATTATCATCATTGTAGACTGGTATCCGGCCAGCCCGAGTGCGTTTTCCATTCCAGATTTTCCCCTTTTGAAACGAACTTCTTATGTCGCGCCACAGCGCAACCGCGAACGGTGTTTCAGAGGATCGGAGGTTGCAGTATCGGGTCCGCAACAAGCCCGGATCGTAGAACCGCGCTACGCGAAAAGACGGCCGGCACAGCGTTGGTGCAGGCGGCGGGAACGATTGACACATCTGTCACGGTAACCAGGCCGCAATGGACTGTCCCCGTGCCCATATTCAGACAAACGTTAATCATCGGACACCCGGCCTGTTGGGCGGGAATCTCTTCACCGGCATCGCAGGAAGCGCCGGACAGATCGGAAATGGCTACGGTACCGGGCTGACAGTCTTGCGACAGGTCCAGCCGCGCCCGGGTGACGGCGTCGGAATCCATAGCCATGGCAAACCGCGCCGAGGCACCGATCATGCTCGTCACAACGAGCACCAGCAAACATGCTGTGCGAAGCAAAAGCTTCATACGTTCCGTGACCGCGCTGATGGTATCGTCCTCCCGTTGCGTGAATCGTTAGCACAGGAAATTTTGGGATTCAATATGTTGGGATTGGATAATTATCTTGCGGCAAGCGGTGCGCCGTGCCGATCGCAGGCGAAATACACGAGGTCCGCGCCGCAATAAAAGAAGGTCAAAAAAGGGTCTTGAACCTCTAGTTACTGAAGCTCTTATGTTGCGTTTGAGATTTGCGAAAGGACATGGAATTGGCTCAGGATCACGCTCACAAACATGAAGAAACCGCCTGCTGCGGCGCGGATTCGAATGCATATGTGCCGGCATCTCCGCCGCCGGATTCCGGCCAGAGTTTTCGCGTCAACGGGCTCGATTGTGCGGAAGAGGTCGCGATTCTGAGCCGTGTTCTGGGCCCCGAGCTTGGCGGCGGCGACCATCTTGCCTTCGACGTATTGAATGGCCGGATGACCATTCTCGATGGCGCAAAGCCGTTGAGCCCCGAAAAGGTTATCAGGATCATCGGTTCGACCGGAATGACGGCCAAGCTCTGGGATGCAGAGACGGTCGAGGGTGATAAAGCCGCCCATTTTGCCCGCCAGCGGCTGTTTACCTGTCTCAGCGGCGGGCTCTGGGCGGCCGGTTTTCTTTACCATGCTGTTGAAAGTGGCGTCTCGGGGGCATTGCGGCTTTTTGCCGGTCATGGCGAAGCGGCGATGCCGCCGGTCGAGGCCGCGTTGTTCTTGTTGGCAATTGTCTTTGGGGCCTGGCTGGTTGCGCCAAAGGCGTGGTCGGCAGCGCGCAGGCTGTCACCGGACATGAACCTGCTTATGATCGTCGCCGTGACGGGCGCGATCGGTCTTGGGGAGTTTTTCGAAGCCGCGACGGTCGCGTTCTTCTTTGCCTTGTCGCTGACCCTGGAATCCTGGAGCGTCGGACGCGCCCGCAACGCTGTCGCGGCGCTGCTGGATCTGGCGCCACCGACGGCAAGGGTGATCGGCGATGACGAAACCGAATCCGACGTGCCCGCGGCCCAGGTCGCGGTCGGGGATCGTTTCGTTGTGCGTGGTGGCGACCGGATTGCTCTCGATGGTGAGGTGATTGACGGCCGCGGCGATGTCGATCAGGCCCCGATCACCGGCGAAAGCGCTCTGGTCGCAAAGGAGGCCGGAGACGACGTTTTTGCCGGAACGATCAATGGCGACGGCACCCTGATTGTCCGGGCGACCAAGGTCGCGGGGGACACGGTGCTGTCGAAAATCATCCGCATGGTGGGCGATGCGCAGTCGCGGCGCGCCGAGGTTGAACAATGGGTCACCAAATTCGCCCGCATCTACACGCCCATCGTGATGGTTCTGGCCATTCTGATCGCCACTGTGCCACCGTTGGTGTTCGCAGGCGCTTGGAGTTACTGGATCTACAACGCGCTGGTTCTGCTGGTGATTGCCTGCCCCTGCGCTCTGGTGATCTCAACGCCAGTGTCGATTGTGGCCGCGTTGGCATCCTCGGCGCGCAACGGGGTGTTGATCAAGGGCGGGGCCTATATCGAGGCTCCGTCACGGGTGACCGCGCTGGCAATGGACAAGACCGGCACCATCACCATGGGCGAACCGGAGGTCGCGAGCCTGCATCCGCTTGGCGGCGCGAGCCAGCAGGATCTGCTGAGCGCGGCGGTGGCGCTTGAGGCGCGATCCTCACACCCTCTTGCGCGGGCCATTTTGGCGCGTGGCGCGCAAGACGGATTGAACCAGGCGGCAACGGATACCAGGACAGTGCCGGGCCGGGGGGTCGAAGGATCGTGGCAGGGGCAGCCGGTCTGGCTTGGCTCTGACCGGTTCGCATCCGAAAAGGGCCAGGCGGAGGCCATCCCCCGCGACCTTCTGGAACGGATCGAAGGGGCGGGCAGCACGCTGGTCGCGGTCGGATCGGGCGAGCGTTTGCTTGGGCTGATTGAGCTGCGCGACCGGATCCGCCCCGACGCCCGGGGTATCGTTGCACGGCTGCATGCGCAGGGCGTGAAAACCATCGTCATGCTGACCGGCGACAACGACCGCACCGCCCGCACTGTCGCCGCCGAAGTCGGTATCGATGAGGTCCGCGCAGAGCTGTTGCCCGAGGACAAGGTGACCGCGATCGAGGATCTGGTGGCCCGCCATGACGTCGTGGCCATGATCGGCGACGGTGTGAATGACGCGCCCGCCATGGCCCGGGCGCATTTCGCCATTGCCATGGGGGCCGTCGGATCGGATGCGGCCATCGAGACCGCCGATATCGCGTTGATGACGGATGATATCGGAAAAGTGCCATGGCTGATTGCGCATTCCCGCCGGACGATGGGCATCATCCATCAGAATATCGGCCTGTCGCTTGCCACCAAGGCCGTGTTCGTCGGGCTCACCGCCTTTGGTTTGGCCAGCATGTGGGGGGCCATTGCCGCCGATGTCGGGGTGTCGCTGCTTGTGGTGGCAAACGCGCTGCGGCTGTTGCGCGCAAAGACCGATCACAAAGGGATGAGCCGCGGCAATAAAGCGGGCGAGGGGCGGGCGGTACCGGGCCACCGGCCTACCCAGAACCCGGCGAAGGGGACGGTGAATTGAGATTTCTGAACCGCCTGGAGACCATCATCCGATCCGTGGGTGTGGTCACCGCCTGGGTGACGGTGATCCCCATCGCCTTTTTTGCCGGCCTCCAGATGCTGGACCGCAAGCTGGGACTCGGCGTGTCCTACATCCTGCCCAATCTTTCCACCTCCCTTTTGTTCATCCTGATATTCATGACGCTAGGCTTTACCTACCTGCGCGACGGCCATGTCCGGGTCGACGTGTTTCGACGCAAATGGGCATCCAGAACACTGGCCCGGATCGAGATCATCGGCTGCCTGATCGTGCTGCTGCCGCTGTCAGCGATCCTTGTCTATTACGGCTGGGACGGGTTGATGCGAACCACCAGATACGCCGAAACCGACATCTGGGCCCGGCGCATCGCCGCGTTTGTGGGCCCTGCTTTTCTGGGTCTCGCGGGCGTGATCGTCATCGCGCGGAATGTCTCGTTTCTGCGCGGACGGCGCGCCGATATGGCACCGAATTCACAAGAAGACCTGCTCCATGATGAATGAAATACTGACCGTCGCCATGCTGGCGTTGTTGGCTCTGGGGGTATTCAGCGGCTTTCCCGTTGCCCTGGTGATGACCACAGTAGGGTTTTTGGCCTTTTCGGCCGCTGTTTTCATCGGAGAGACGGATTTCGGTCATCTCGGTCTGATTTATCTGCGGGTGCGCGGGGTGTTGACCAATGAAAGCGTTCAATTCACCAGCGTGCCGCTTTTGATATTTCTGGGTCTGGTGCTGAATGCCAGCGGTATCGCCTCGACCTTGTTTCGTGCCCTCGACCAACTGCTGAAGTTCCTGCCGGGTCGCTATGCCATCGCCACGCTGCTCATCGGCCTGATCCTGGCCCCGGCCGCCGGGGTGATCGGGGCATCCGTTGTGACGGTCGCTTTGGTGGCCTATGGGCCGATGCTGCGCTCGGGCTACCCGGCCTCCGCGGCGGGGGCGGCGGTTGCGGCGTCGGGCGCGCTTGGCGTTGTTTTCCCGCCGGCGATCCTGCTGTTCTTTGTCTCCGGCGTGCTGCAACTGCGGATATCTCTGATGTATGCGGCGCTGGTGGTGCCGGTTCTGCTGCTGGTTTTCCTGTTCGCGGTGTATTTTGCGATTACGCAGCGCTCTCGCGTTGAGGTTTCAGAGCCGGATCAGGAAAACCTGACGCTGCGCGATGTGGTTTCGGTGATCGTTGCCATTTCGGTCATCGCCGCGATTCCGCTCAGCATCGTGGGCGGCATCGCCACCTTGTCCGAGGCGGCGGGCATCGGGGTCTTTGGCGGTTTGCTGGTGGCGACGTTTCGCGGGCGTATGAGTTTCGGCCTGTTGAACAGGACATTCGTCCGGACGGCCTCGATGACATCGATGGTGTTCTTTATCGTTGTCGGGGCGACCATCTTTTCGCTTGGCTTCAATCTGCTGGACGGCCCCAACGTTCTGTTCCTGTGGATCGACAGCTTTGACCTTGGCCGATGGGCCACGCTGGCGCTGTTGCTTGGTGTCATTCTTATTCTGGGCTTCGTGTTTGATTGGATCGAGATCCTTCTGGTTTTCCTTCCGATCCTGCTGCCCGTCTTCAACCAGTTGGATTTTGCCGATCATGTCGGCTCGGTCTACTTCGCCAATGTCTGGCTTGCCGGGCTGATCGCGCTGGCCTTGCAGACCTCGTTTCTGACGCCGCCCTTTGGCTATGCATTGTTTTTCTCAAAAATGGCCGCGCCGCCGGGTGTGAATCTTGCGGATATCTACCGCGGTGCCGGTCCGCTGGTGGCGATCGAGGTGCTGTTGATCGCGGTGCTGGCGACATGGCCAAAGCTCATTACATGGCTGCCGGAACTTGTGCTTGCCCGCTCTGATATGCCGCTTGTGAACTGATCCGAGCCGCCACCCCGGCCGCTGGCACAGAGCGGTCGGGGTGAGACCGGCGCGCAATGCCCGAACATACCTCTTGAACTTGGTCTCCCGTTCGGGTTGGCTCGGAACTAAGCTACAGTCACTTTAGCAACGGGGATCGGCATGCTAACCATCGGAATCCTTTCCAAAAGGACCGGAACCAAGGTCCAGACCATCCGCTATTATGAACAGATCGGGTTGATGAACGAACCGGGGCGATCAGCTGGCGGCCAACGCCGGTATTTCGAGCACGACCTGGACCGCCTGGCCTTCATCCGGCATTCCCGTCAGCTTGGGTTTTCGCTTGAGGTTATACGGGATCTGCTGGACCTGTCCGATCACCCGTCCCGATCCTGCGCCGAGGCCGACGTGATTGCCCGGCGCCACCTTTTGCTGGTCGAAAAACGCATCGAGCGTCTTCAGGCCCTGAAGAAGGAACTGCGCCGCATGGTGAGCGAATGCGCGGGCAACAGCGTTTCCGAGTGCAAGATCCTTGAAGTGCTGCGCGATCATTCCGAATGTCTGACCGATCATGACGAGATCGGGGCCTGACCGGCAGGCGCGCCGTTTTCGGCCCAAACACCGGTTTCGCAGCCCGCTGGCATCAACAGTTTTTGCTCCGAACGGGCAGAAATCCCTTGGCCTGATCAAGGGCGGAACCCTGTCACATCTCTCGTTTTCCGCACCACGGCAGGTTTTGCGCGGACCCGGATCGCACCGTTGCCGGTGCCCGGCGTCACGGGGAAATTCCAAAGAGCCCGTGATGGTTGTCTGCCGGACCCGGCCCGCGGCCCATGACAATTGCCAAATCACCCTTGCACGCATGGCCCGCCACGCATAGAAGACCGCAAAATTGGACGTTGCGGGGCAGGGGCCCTGCACAGGATATATAGGGAATGCCATGCAGGTTTCTGAAACGCTGAACGACGGTCTCAAACGCGGTTACGAGATCACCATCACCGGTGCCGAGCTGGCCGCGAAAGTGGACGAAAAATTGGTCGAGGCGCAGCCCGAGGTCGAGATGAAGGGCTTTCGCAAGGGCAAGGTGCCGATGGCGCTGCTGAAAAAGCAGTTCGGACCCCGGCTGATCGGTGAAGCGATGCAGGAAAGCGTCGATGGCGCGATGCAGAGCCACCTGGAAGAAAGCGGCGACCGCCCGGCGATGCAGCCCGAAGTGAAAATGGTCAACGAGGACTGGAAAGAGGGCGACGATGTTGTTGTCGCGATGTCCTATGAGGCGCTGCCCGAGATTCCGGAAGTCGATTTCAAATCGTTCTCGCTGGAAAAACTGGTCGTGTCCCCGGCCGAGGATGACGTGGCCGAGGCGCTGAACAATCTGGCGGCATCGGCACAGAATTTCGAGGCCAAGGAGGGCGCGGCCGCAGACGGCGATCAGGTCGTGATCGATTTCCTGGGCAAAGTCGATGGTGAGCCTTTCGAGGGCGGTGCCGCCGAGGATTACCCGCTGACACTTGGCTCCAACAGCTTCATCCCCGGTTTCGAGGAACAGCTTGTCGGCTGTGCAGCCGGCGATGAGAAGGATGTCGCGCTGTCCTTCCCCGAGGAATACGGTGCCGAGCATCTGGCCGGCAAGGACGCGGTCTTTGAATGCAAGATCAAGGAAGTGAAAGCCCCTGCGGCGGCCGAGCTGAATGATGAGTTGGCCAAACAGTTCGGGGCTGAAAGCCTCGATGCCCTGCGTGGTCAGGTCGAGGACCGCCTGAAATCCGAATATACCGACGCCGCGCGCGCCGTGATGAAACGCGGGCTTCTGGATCAGCTGGATGGTGCGGTCAAATTCGATCTGCCGCCCTCGCTGGTCGATGCCGAGGCGGGCCAGATCGCGCATCAGCTGTGGCATGAGGAAAACCCCGATGTCGAAGGCCATGACCACGCCGAGGTCGAGCCCACCGACGAGCACAAGACCCTGGCCGAACGCCGGGTGCGTCTGGGGCTCTTGCTGGCCGAGCTGGGTCAGAAGAACGACGTTCAGGTCAGCGATGCCGAGATGACGCAGGCGATCATGAACCAGGCCCGGCAATATCCCGGTCAGGAGCGTGAATTCTTTGAGTTCATCCAGAAAAACCAGGCCGCCCAACAACAGCTGCGCGCGCCGCTCTTTGAAGACAAGGTCGTCGATTTCGTCTTTGAGATGGCCGAGGTCACCGACAAGGAAGTCTCGAAAGAGGACCTGCAAAAGGCCATCGAGGCGCTGGACGACGCATAAACCCCTCTACCGGGTTACTGAGAAAAAATCGGGGCTGCACAATCTGTGCGGCCCTTTTTTTGTTTGGGTGCACGGGTTTGTGCATAATCTTTTTCCATGCCCCCCGTGTTTTTCCCTAGGTTCTTGCGCTGGAAGGTTGTTATCCTTGCTGTAAGACAAAGACCATGTTGTGATCGACGCGATTATTTTTGAACCTTTAACGCCGGTTAAGGCACCTATCAGCAACACGGCGCAGCTTTGTGCCATGTCCAGAGCGCCACCATGTTGGGCCACCAAAAGGCGGGGCCGGTGCGCGCAGGACAAGAACCGGGTCGCAATGGGCCTGGGGGTGCTGGCCGACAACCCTAGGGAGGGATTTTGAATGTCTGTATTTCTGTCTGCGATCCTGACTTCGGTGTCGCGCGCCGGTCGTGCCGTGGATCGCGCGCCCCCTTTGACGCGGATTCAAACCCGTTACCCGGTCTCGATTGCGGTGCCGCTCTGCCCGCATATCCGTGAGCGTGCAGCGGGGATCGGGGCGGTTTGCGGTAGGGTCCGCCGAGACGGCAAGGATGCAGGAAGGGAATGGAATTAGTGAATGGCAGGGACGGCCCGGTGCGGTCTTTCCTGCTCCAAGGGCCCCGGGGATCGGGACGGGGCCGAGCCGATCGAGAAAGGATCATGTGCGATCGGCGTATTGGGACGAAATCAAGTCATGATCTCAACTTGTTATTTTGGAGGAAAGAACCCGTGAGATATTTAGCAATGGCCCTTTTCGGCCTCCTTGCCTCGGCAACGGTGGCGCTCGCCTGTCCGGATTACAACCAGACCGGCGCATCCTACACCTATTCGGGCGACCAGCTATACAGCCCCCAATCCTTCAGCGTTGTGGCCGGTGGTCAGAACAACCTGCGCAATTGCGGGTTCAACAATTCCGGCTACGCCACATCGGCGCCGGATTTCTCGTTCTACCTGAGCGGAATGGACCCCTATTATCTGGTCGCCGATGTGGTCAGCGCCTGCGATTCGGTGCTGTTGGTGAACACAGCCAACACCACCTGGCTGTTTGACGATGACAGCAATGGCAATCTCGACCCCCGGCTTGAGATCAGGGGGGCGCAGAACCTGAACGGGCGTGTCGATGTCTGGGTTGGCACCTATAACGGCAGTTATTGCGATGCGACGCTGAACATGGAGACCTGGTATGCACAAGGCGGCGGCGCTCCGGTGCCCGCCCCGGCCCCGCTGCCAACGCCAACCCCGCTGCCGACACCGACCCCGGTCTATGCCTGCCCCAGCTATGACGTGCCGGGCCAGTCCTATACCGCCACCGGTCAGGAGCTTTACTCCCCACGCGCCTTCCCGGTGACGGCCACAGGCGGTGCGGAGCTGCGCAATTGCGGGTTCTCGAACCCGGGCTATGCCTCGCAGGTGCCGCAATACTCGTTCTACCTCAGCGGCATGGACCCTTACTACATGGTCGCCGATGTCGTTAGCGGTTGTGACACCGTCCTGCTGGTAAACACCGCCAACGCCACCTGGTTGTTTGACGATGACAGCAATGGCAACCTGGACCCCCGGCTGGAGATCCGTGGCGGGCAGAACCTGAACGGGCGCGTCGATATCTGGGTTGGCACCTATGGCAACACGACCTGCCAGGGCACGCTGAACCTGGAGACCTTCCTGGCGCAGGCCCCGGCACCGCTGCCGACGCCCCAGCCGTTGCCGACGCCACAGCCGCTGCCGACACCGGCACCTGTTGCGGCTTGCCCGACCTGGTCGGTTCCCGGTCAGACCTACAACCTGACCGGTCAGCAGCTTTACAGCCCGCAGCGCTATCAGGTGCAGGCTGGCGGCTCGACCGATCTGAACAGTTGCCCGGTGAGCGGGGTCGGCTATGTCTATTCGCAGCCGCAATTCTCGTTCAACCTGTCGGGCATGGATGGCTATGGCCGGCTTGAGATCGAAGTCGAAAGCCAGTGCGATCCGACCCTTCTGGTCAACACGCCCGATACCACATGGTATTTCGACGATGACGGCAATGGCAGCCTTCAGCCGCTTTTGAACCTGAACTCGGGGCCTGCTATGAACGGGCGTCTGGATGTCTGGGTCGGCACCTATAACGGTGCGGCCTGTCCGGCGACGCTGGAACTGGAGACCTGGTATAACTGACGCCAGCGTTTCGTAAGAAAGAGAAGGGGCCGTTCGTCAGGGCGGCCCTTTTCATGTGACCGCGCCGAAAAAGCGCCTCCTGGCGGATCGCTGACAACAGGCGGGCAGGGCACCGGTTTGGGTGGGGGGCGTTGACCCCGCCCCGTATCCGCAAGAAACGGGTCGTCTGGCCGGGGCCGTTCGGGATAGTCAAAAACGACACTACTGCAGACGGACCCACCCGAAATGATCAAGCCGCCAGAACCCGCCATAGACCTGAGATCCGCGACCATGCTGCTGCTGCTTGCGGCGGTATGGGGCGGGACATTCTTTTTCGCGGAAATCGCATTGCGAGAGGTTCCGCCGCTGACAATCACGCTGCAGCGGGTGTTCTGGGCGGTGCCGATCCTGGCGCTGGTCGTGCGGCTGAAGGGGCTTGCCCTGCCGCGTTCGGTGCGGGTGTGGCGGGCGTATCTGGTGATGGGGGCGCTCAACAATGCCGTTCCCTTCTCTCTGATCTTCTGGGGCCAGATCCAGATCGACAGCGGTTTGGCCTCAATTCTGAACGGCACCACGGCCATGTTCGGCGCGGTCGTCGCGGGGGTGCTTTTGAAGGATGAACCTTTGACAGCGCGCAAACTGGCCGGGGCGGGGTTGGGCATCCTGGGGGTGGCCTTCATCATGGGGCCGGGCGCATTGACCGCGTTCAACCCCGCCAACCTGGCACAGCTGGCCATTCTGGGGGCGACCCTGTCCTATGCCTTTGCCGGGGTCTGGGGGCGGGCGGCTTTGTCCGGTCAGGCACCTTTGATGAATGCCTTTGGCATGCTGGTTGGCAGTACCGTTTTGATGATCCCGATAGCGCTGATGCTGGAGGGCCCGCCGAGCCTGGCCCTTTCGATGAATGTATGGGCGGCCCTGCTGGCGATGTCGGGCTTGTCCACGGCGCTGGCCTATCTGCTCTATTTTGCCATTCTCGCGCGGGCCGGGGCGGCAAACCTGTTGCTTGTCACTTTGTTGATACCACCCTTTGCCATCGGCCTTGGGGTACTGTTTCTGGGTGAGCGGATGTTGCCCGAGGCATGGATCGGTTTTGCCGTCATCGCCGCGGGGTTTGCTGTCACCGACGGGCGGCTGTTTTCGCGTTTTCGGCGGCAGCCTTCGAGCTAGGCGAATGTTGGGAGATCCCCGGGGGCCGGGTGCCACCGCATTCAAACCGCGCCCGGGGCCGGACCGCCAGATCGGCGCGTGCAATGTCCGGAGCGGAAAGATTCTGAAAACTGGACCTGACCGGCTTGAGTCGCCATAATTCAACACATGGCCATGCGCAGCGCGCAGTGGGCCGGGCCCTCGCCGTTTTTGTGCGGACCGCCAAAGGATCAAAGAGTCGCAAAAAACCTTTGAACCGATGCGCAATACGGGGAGACGCATAGTGTAGTTGGTCTTACAGTATTTAAGTGTAGACATGACACTAACAAGGGGTTATGATCCCCTTGCATGATAAAAATGGAGATTACAATGCGCACCCTTATTGCTTCTTTTGTTGTTCTTTTGTCCCTTTCCGCAGCCGCCATGGCCTGCCCGCAGATCACCCAAGGCCGGGCCTCTTATTCCGTGACCGGCCAGGATCTTTACAGTCCCAACAGCTACTCCGTGACTGCCGGCGGCAACCAGAGCCTGCGCAACTGTGGGTTCAGCAATTCCGGCTACGTGATTTCGCAGCCTGATTTCTCGTTCTACACCTCGGGCATGCAGCCCTTTGGCCGGCTTGAGATCGAAGTGACCCAGGCCTCGTGCGACACGGTTCTGCTGGTGAATTCGGCCAATGCGTCGTGGT
>Ga0316205_10004651_pt1 | contig 11843 bp, 15 predicted proteins | sample 3monthpyrite_MG_FD_204941 | JGI IMG/M metagenome (GOLD analysis project Ga0316205, IMG submission 204941) | Microbial mat bacterial communities from mineral coupon in-situ incubated in ocean water Damariscotta River, Maine, United States -... | ecosystem: Environmental > Aquatic > Marine >... | reverse complement strand
CCGGTGTACCGAGTAATAAGGTTATTACAAGTAAAAGAATTACTTCTTGATCAAGACCAAGAAACAGTGCCAAAAATGGCGCAATCAGGACCAGAGGAAGACCGGTAATTAACCAGTGAGCCAATACCTTGGCCAGTACAAGCACGCTGGTCGGGTGTGAATTCAAAAGCAGCAATTCAAGTGAACCATCTTCAAAATCAGACTTGAAAATCGCATCCAGTGAAAGCATTGATGCCAGTAAGGCAGCCACCCAGATGATTGCAGGTGCAATAGTTTGCAGCAATTTGCTGTCTGCACCTGTTGCCAGCGGAAATAAGGTCACAACTAATACAAAGAATAAAAAGGGATTAAAGAGCTCAGAACGATGCCGAAACGCCAGCGTCAAATCACGTTTTAATAATGCCAGAAATGCTTTACCTAAATTCGGTTTATTCATGAACTCAGATTCAACCTGATTGTGTTCGCATCCTGAAATGAAATCGCATGATGAGTGGTCATTGCAATCATTCCATCATTCTCAAGATGCTTTAAAAATTCATTTTCAATGACAGCAATTCCATTTTTATCCAGTGCCGTAAAAGGCTCATCCATAATCCACAATGTCGTGCCAGACAAAATCAGTCGTGCCAGAGCAAGTCGTCTGCGCTGTCCTGCAGACAGATTTGAAACCAGTACATCATCAAACAATGTCAGGCCGACTCGTTCAAGAACCTGCTCAATTGAAGAACGATTCCCGGGTGTTGACAGGGATAAGGCAAATTCAATATTTTCAGTAACCGTCAGATCCAGCTTAATACCATCTAAATGCCCCAAAAACCCCATATCACCGGCAAAACCATCCTGCTGATGAACAGAGACTATTGTCTTATTTTTTCCAGAGAAATTTATCCAGTTAACAACGCCTTCTTCTGGCAATCGTATACCTGACAGGATTCTTAAAAGTGAGGTTTTACCACTGCCATTATTGCCTTCTATCAGCAGCAGTTGTCCGGAATTTAATTCAAAGCTTAATTGCTTAAACAGTGTTCGGTCATCTCGAATACAACAAAGATCACGGGCTTCAAGAGACATCATTATTTATTTTTTCTCTTATCGAAATGCTACCTTATAGTTGAAATGAAATTAACACACCTACCTTGTAACATCAAACAAGACAGAGAACTTCGTCGCCCACCCAATGTTAACAAAAGTCACATATAAAACTTCACAGACTACAAACTTTGTTTCTGCCTTCACTCTTGGCCTGATATAGGGCTTTATCTGCCAGATCTATATTCCCATTAAGAGTAAGGTTGTTATTCACCTGAGTTATACCTGCTGAAATGGTCACCTGAATTTTATTCCCTTCAACCGTCTGTACAACCTGTTTTTCAACACTCTTTCTGATTCTTTCAATAATAAGTCTGGCATCATCAATGACAGTATTTGGCAGCAGAACAATAAATTCTTCTCCTCCATAGCGACACAAACTGTCATACGTTCTGAGTTCCTGGGAAATAGTCAGGGCTGTCTTTTGCAGGACTTTATCGCCTACCAGATGACCATGTGAATCATTCACTTTCTTAAAAAAATCCAGATCCATCATGACAATACAAAAATTCACGTCCGAGCGTCTGGCCTGATTCATTTCTTTTTCAAATAACAACATGAACGGATCACGCCGTAACGCACCCGTTAAGTTATCGTATGACATCAAAGTGGAGTTTAAATTATCACGAAGCTGTGTCAGATGTTGAAGCAGCGCATGCTGTTTACCAATAAACCCGCGATATTCAGTTAAATCGATTTTCTTATTGCTTTGCCAGGAATTAATCAGCGCACTTGCTGATATATGCATTTCTTTATGAATGTCACCCAGCTCTTTATAACACTCCGTGTTCTTGATTAAACTTGAAGTTTCTTTGTAATACCAGAGACCAAACTGACAGAGATGATGCGCATTTTTATCACAGACATTATCCGGTAGCGGACCACCACAAATAAGATATTCATGTAATCTTGCGAGCCATTCGATATGATTTTTTTCAGCCTGATTGACCTGACTGAGAACAGCTTCTGTTTCCTGCTCTGTTAAAGCAGGCATTTCTTTGGATATCATCATAACCCTGCTTCAAAAATCGAATAACTATTAAGAGTATATAGCCATATTCTTACCGCTTTTCAATCATCTCAATCGCATTTGCATCGGGGTCTCTGCAAAACAAAGCCTTTCGACCCGATTTACTTAAGGTATATACAATACCTGCATTTTCCAGCTTATCCACAATAGGCTGAAGGTCATCAACTAACAAAGCCGTATGCCGGTCACGCCCACCATGCTCTGGCCGGTTCTCAACAGGGTCAGGATTGGGTAACTCCAGAAGATGAATTTGCTGCTGTCCCACTATCAGCCATGCACCGGGATACCCAATATCCGGGCGGCTATTATCAACCTCAAGCCCCAACAGATCATGATAAAAACTCAGCGACTGACCGGTACTACTAACGATGATACTACTATGATGTAAGCCTAAAACGGCCATATTTCCTCCAAAACCCTGCTTTACTGACTGCATTGAGCCGCTTAATCCCCTATAATAGCCGACTTTTAAGGACGGCTAGTAAATATAGTCTCCAACTTGAAACACCCACACAATGAATCCAGCTAGATGAACCCAGATTTAAAACGATTACATCCTTATCCTTTCGAAAAACTGAATGCGCTTAAATCTGATGTCACGCCACCAGCATCACTCAGGCATATTCCGTTATCAATAGGCGAACCTAAACATGCGGCCCCTGCATTTGTGGTTGATGCGCTGGTGGGTGCAATGGATAAGTTAAACACATATCCGTTAACCAAGGGCATGCCGGAATTGCGTCAAAGTATCTCCAACTGGCTACAGCAGCGATTCGACTTACCAGCTGATTCACTGGATATTGAAAAAAACATTCTGCCAGTTGCCGGTACCCGTGAAGCCTTATTCGCCTTTGCTCAGGCTGTCATCAATACTGAAGACGAGCAAAACCCGCTGGTTCTGATGCCGAATCCGTTTTATCAGATTTATGAAGGAGCTGCTTTTCTCGCCGGTGCCGAGCCCTTTTACTACGACACCACAGCAGAAAATAACTATTTACCCGATTTTGATGCCATTGGTGATGATATCTGGCAACGTTGTCAGCTATTGTACATCTGTTCTCCGGGCAACCCGACCGGCGCGGTTCTTGACACAGAGACCTTACAGCTACTGATTAACAAATCTCAGCAATTTGATTTCATTATCGCTTCAGATGAATGTTATTCAGAGCTGTACTTTGATGAGAATCAGCCGCCTGCTGGCCTGCTACAAGCAGCCAAGAACATGGGGCACAATGATTACAATAACTGCGTAATTTTCCACAGCCTTTCTAAACGCTCCAACCTGCCCGGATTACGCTCAGGCTTTGTTGCCGGAGATGCTGATGTACTGGCTGATTTTTTAAAGTACCGCACCTATCATGGCTGCGCCTTACCGCCGACTCATCAGATAGCGAGTATTGCAGCCTGGGGTGATGAAGAGCATGTAAAGCAAAACCGGACGTTTTATAAAGAGAAATTTAAAGCCGTTCTCGATATACTACAGCCCGTTATCGATGTGCAGATGCCAGCAGCATCCTTTTATCTCTGGTTGAAAACACCGATTTGTGAACAGGAGTTTGCCAAACTGCTGTTTGCCACACAGCACATCACCGTCTTGCCAGGTTCATACCTGTCACGTGAAAACAATGGATTTAACCCCGGTGCCGGGCATGTACGCATGGCACTGGTTGCTCCTTTAGATGAATGCATCGAGGCAGCACAACGAATTAAGCAGTTTATCGAATTACTAAATTAATGAATTAATATGCCGTTTTGCTTAACCGTAAATTCTGGCATTCAATGAACCGGAGAAAATGATGGAAGACATCAAGAAAATTATCGAAGAAGCATTTGAGCGTCGTGCAGATATTACACCTCGCAATGCAGAAGCTCATGTAACTGATGCTGTAAACACAGCAATTGCTATGCTGGACTCAGGTGAAGCCCGCGTTGCAGAAAAACAAGGCAATGACTGGGTAACAAATGAATGGCTTAAAAAAGCTGTATTATTGTCTTTCCGTATCAACGACAACGACTTCATCAAAGGTGGTTTCACTAACTACTACGATAAATGCCCGTCAAAATTTGCAGACATGAACTCAAAAGATTTCCGTGAAACAGGTGTCCGTGTAGTACCACCAGCAACCGCACGTTTTGGATCTTATGTTGCATCAGGTACTGTGTTAATGCCGTCATACATCAACATCGGTGCTTATGTGGATTCAGGCACTATGGTTGATACCTGGGCAACGGTTGGATCATGCGCACAAATTGGTAAAAATGTTCACCTGTCAGGCGGTGTTGGTATCGGTGGTGTTTTAGAGCCATTACAGGCAACACCGACAATCATTGAAGACAACTGCTTTATTGGCGCACGTTCAGAAGTTGTTGAAGGTGTTGTGGTTGAAGAAGGTTCTGTTATTTCAATGGGTGTTTACATTGGCCAGAGCACAAAAATTCTTAACCGTGAAACAGGTGAAATCACCTATGGCCGTATCCCTAAAGGTTCGGTTGTTGTATCTGGCAACCTGCCATCTAAATGCGGCACATACAGCCTGTACTGCGCAGTGATTGTTAAGCAAGTTGATGCTAAAACTTTAAGCAAAACTGGCATCAATGAATTACTGCGTTCAATCGACTAATTCAGGATACTGTTAGCTAAAGGGCGCTGCGGCGCCCTTTTTTATGAGAGAAAATAAAATGATTACCATGTATGGCATCCCCAACTGCGACACGATAAAAAAGGCAAAAAAATGGCTTGAAGCTAACGGTATCGACTACGAGTTTCACGATTATAAAAAGAAAAGTATCTCCAAAGTCAAACTAAAAGACTGGTGCAAAAAAGCTGACTGGGAAATTTTATTAAACCGTCGTGGTACAACATGGCGCAAGCTGGATGAAGACACAAAAGCTGGAATCAATAAAGCGTCTGCCATCGATATCATGGCAGAAAACACCAGCATTATAAAACGCCCTGTTCTTGAAACTGGTGATGATATTCTGATAGGTTTTTCAGAAGATACATACAAAGAAGCTTTAAAATAGAAAAATATGAAAATTCAATCTCTGGATCATTTGGTATTAACTGTTAATAACATTGAAGACAGTATTCACTTTTATTGCGAAATCCTCGGTATGCAACATATCCAGTTTGCTGATAATCGTCATGCTTTAAAATACGGTGAACAGAAAATTAATTTACACCAGAAAGACAAAATTTTTCAGCCCGCATCAGAATCACCCACACCGGGGTCAGCTGATTTGTGCTTTATTGTAAGCACACCAGTTAATCAAATAATTTCTGAATTAAATGAAAACGGTATAGACCTGATTGAAGGTCCCCTTGAAAGAACAGGTGCCACTGGAAATATTTTATCGGTTTATATTCGGGATCCTGATATGAACTTATTAGAACTTTCTAACAAAATTTAGTTATGAGAAATAAAAACAAATCACTGTTAGTTAAAAAATATCTTTTATTTCCCGATTTTATTAGAGCCAGAAAGGCGGCCTAGACTTTGAGAACTGATCCTGCCTCAAACCCTCTGGACAAACTCCCTGATATTCTTAAAAAGAATTTAAACCGGGACCTGTGTACCTGTAATCAGGTTCTTAAAATAGATGTTATTAACGCCATTGCAAACGGAGCAACAACCGTGAGTAAAGTCAGAAAAGAAACGTTTGCAACGATGGGAAGTGGTTGTTGCACACAACAAGTGGAACGATTAATCGAATGTTTAACGTCTACCGACACTGAAAAATAACCCGCTGTCAGTTAACGACCAGATGAATTAACTCTAAGCACTCTTTAGAAACATCTCGACAGTTAAATTAATGCCTCACTTGCCTTTTGTTTTGATTTTTCTTTTTATGCATCATCATCAACAGACCTGCTTCACCTTCCGATAATTCACAAGTTGCCATTAAGTCTTCTTTATTAATACCTTGCTTCACAAGATTAATTGCCTGTGAGTACGAACCATTTCCACTGGCATGTAATTCAAGTTGTTCAAGTCTCTGAGCCAGTAATTTTTGATTCCTTTCAATTTTTAAAAGACGCTCACCAAGGCCAATTGAACCGGCACTTAATGCAGCCAGATCACTCGACAAACGTGAAGAATTTTGAGGTGATGACTCTGACAGAAGACGAATTTTCTTTCGATGCCAGAGCAGTAAATTGACAAGTGCCAAAAATAACACAGATGATGTAATAACTAACAGTGCGTTCATGTTGCTTATGCTCCACAACCTGCACTGTGTTGAACGTCTCTCTAAAGCATACCTACGTCAAGCCATTCATCGTCAGTCAGGAGTTTATTAAGATCAACAAGGATCAATAATTCCTGACCACGACTGACAACACCCTCAATATAACGTGCAGTTTCATCATTTCCTACACTTGGTGCTGTTTCAATTTCCTCGCGGCTAACATTAACAACTTCAGAGACTCCATCCACCACAATACCAACGGTTTGTTCTTCGGATTCAATAATGACGATTCTTGTAGAATCATCCATCTCTTTAGCAGGCAAAGCAAAACGTTTCCGCGTATCAATGACCGTAACCACATTTCCACGTAAATTTATAATGCCCAGTACAAAATCAGGTGCGCCAGGAACCGGTGCGATTTCTGTAACCCTGAGTACTTCTTGTACCATCATGACATTAATGCCGTAAACTTCGCCTTCAAGACGGAATGTTACGCATTGTAATGGACCTGTGCCGGAGGCAGCGTCTGTCATTTTGTTTCCTCACCTGTATAAACCTGAATCAGTGTCAAAAAATTTACTTTCTTCAGGCTTATATTGTTAATCTGCATGAAATATGCCAAATACATAAATAGTTGATATCTTGAGTGTAGTCTACTCTACCGGAAACGCCACAATCAAAAACATAAATATTTTGTAAAAAATGTAATAAATTCAACAAGCTTTAATAATTAAGCCTATTTTTTACCTTCAAGCATATCGGCAAAGGCTTCGGTATCCATGACGGCACACATATGATCAATCGCTGTCCCCAGCAACCAGGGCCTTTTTGTTTTATCTGAGCGCCATTTAACATCGGTATTTTTAAGCCAAACTACATCTCCAATGGAGTCACAAGCCAGTCCCCAACGCTGATCATCGACCAGCAATATATGACTAAAGCGTTCAGCCGGGTCATCCGGCATACCAATTCTGTGTTCTGGCGGCAGAACCATTACTGCGGTATCAATGACCTGTACTTTATTACCATGATTCATTAATACACCCAGATACCAGTCTGTTTGATTAGGCGTCTCTACCACATTTTCTGACCAGGGAATGACGCCATTAAGTCGTACCAGTGGCACTGCAAGAGATAGCCCGCCCACATTGAACAATAAGCACTGAAATGGTGATTCAGCCCATTCTGGAATAACATTTTCTGATTTAACAGGAACAATAACCGGAGCAACTTCTGCAGCCTGATCCTGTATTTCGGTCTCGACCTCTTTAACTTCAGCGACTACCTTTTCAGTCACTTCCGTTTCAATAACAACTTCTGTCTCTATTTCCGGTGCCACATCAGGTAATGGCATTGAAATCTTGGCAGCCGGCTCTGCAAAGTTAGCCGTGACTGACTCAGAAGTTTCAGTGATTTTTTCTTCAATCGTTGCCAGCATATCCGCAACACTGTTTCGTTTCGCTACTTCTGCCTCTTTCTCAGGTGTATTGTCTTTGGCGTCTTGCGGCGATACTTCATATCGAGATGTATCGTTTACTACTTCTGAAATATTATTCTGACTTTTAGCAGATTCAGCTGTAACAGTATTATCCTCTGAATCATCACTTTCCATTTCACCTAACAGTGATTCGAAATAATCTTCCAGGGCAGATTTTTGGTTACTGAATTTATGATCATTCATACCGGATTTACCGCCGTTGTCGGTGTCGTCTCATTCAATTCCGGGCTTTCAATAAGATAATCCAGTAAATGAGAATACGCACGACAACCTCTGCTGCTTGGACGCGCAATAGAGAGTGGTACACCGCGTCGGCTGGCTTCGCGAAATAACGTATCTATTGGAATCACACCATTCCATATTTTGTCCTTATAAGTTGCTCGCAACTGTTTAAGCGTATCGGTTGAGGCTCTTAATCGCTGATCAAAAAAGGTAGGGATAATCGAATAACTGATCTGTTGTTTGCGTGCTTTAATTATCATGTTCAGCGTATTGACCATACGTTCAAGTCCCTTAGCAGCAAGAAACTCTGTTTGAACCGGTACTAATAAATGATCACAGGAAGCCAGTGCATTGACCATTAATAAACCCAATACCGGGGGGCAATCGATAACAGCGTAGTCATATTGATCAGAAATAGACATTAGTGCATTTTTTATAACCAGCCCCATACCACCATTTGTACCTAGCTGACGATCCAGCGTAGCCATTGCAGATGATGCAGGTAAAAACGAAAGATTGGGGAATTTGGTTTCAATAATAACCTGTTCGGGAGATGCCGTCTTATGAAACAAATCATAAACAGTTGGCTCAAGCTCATCAGGATCATAACCAAAATAACTGGTCATTGAACCATGGGGGTCAAGGTCAACCAATAGTACGCGTTTGCCACGCATACTGAGTGTTCCACCCATAGTAATAGCTGTTGTTGTTTTACCAACACCACCTTTTTGATTTGCTACCGCCCATACTTTCATTGTGTTTCTTTATTATCGTTATTAGTTTCTAAAAATATATCTTCACTAGTAAAAATCCTTACTACCACTCTTCTGTTTTTGCTGCGACCTTCCGCTGTTGAATTATCGGCGACCGGACGTTGCTCACCAAAGCCTATGGCACCCAGCAACCCAGGATCCAGACCCAATTCAGAAAACACATTCACTACACTGACAGCTCGTGCTGCGGACAGCTCCCAGTTAGATGCAAATTTCTGAGTATAAATTGGAACATTGTCACTATAACCCAGAACATAAACAGGCCTCTCTGATCCAAGTAGCTGGTAACTTAAAGGCTCCAGAATTTTTAAAGCACTGGGTGACAAAGCAGCACTACCACTTTTGAACAATACGCCTGAACCAATTTCAATATCAACCCATTTATTGTTTGATTTCACCTTTACTTTACCGGTGCTGACCCACTTATTTAAACCTTGTTTTACGCTTTTTTCAATTTCAGTGGTCGACGAGCTGGTTACTTTTGAATTCTTATATTTCTGAGCCGCATCCTGTCTTGAAACTTTCTCAGGCACAGGTGCAAGCATTTTAGGTGTTTTGCCAATCTGAACAGGGGTCTTACTGACCACGGGTTCCGATTGTAGTGACGAGTCCTCATTAACGGTTTGAAATGCTGAGACCATTGAATCAGCGAGCACACGATACTTACCTTCATTAACCGATGAAATGGAATACATCATGACAAAAAAAGCAAATAAAAGCGTAATGAAGTCGGCATATGAAACCAGCCAGCGTTCGTGATTTTCATGTTCTTCTTCTTGCTTTCTGCGGCGCACAATTCAGCCCCTTACTGCAAAAAGCCCTGAAGCTTTGTTTCAATATTACGGGGATTTTCTCCTTCAGCTACAGAAATAATTCCCTCGATAATTAACTCTTGCAACTGCGTTTGTTCACTGACAATGGTTTTTAATTTATTGGCAACTGGCAGAAATATTAAGTTAGCAAAACCCACACCATAAATTGTTGCAACAAAAGCAACTGCAATACCAGCCCCCAGCTTGCTGGGTTCTGCAAGATTATTCATTACATGAATAAGACCCATAACAGCACCAATGATTCCTATAGTTGGACTGTAGCCACCCATTGATTCAAAGACTTTGGCTGATAACTTTGAAGTTTTATCGTTTACATCAAGATCAACTTCAAGAATATTTCTGACAGTCTCAGGTTCATTCCCATCAACAACCAGCTGCAAACCTTTTCTTACAAACAATGAATCTTCTGTTTCTAAAAAACTTTCAAGTCCTAAAAGACCTTCTTTTCTGGAGATATTACTCCAGCTAACAATTTTATTTATCTCAGCTTCCATATCAATTGAAGGAGGCACAAAAATCCAGACTGACATTCTGATTGAACGCATAAATACAGGTAACGAGTACTGAACCATTACAGCACCCATGGTACCACCCATAACAATTAAAAATGCAGTTGCCTGAAATAATGCAGAGACATGACCACCTTCAAGTATATTGCCACCAATGATGGCACCAATACCCAGCAACAGACCCAGTATGCTCATTATGTCCATAGTATATTTTTTAATTTCCCGACTGATTCATAATGAATTAACCTGCAAGCAGTTTGGCAATTTCTGGTAATGGTAAAATTTGATCAGCAAGGTTTGCCTGAGCAACTGCAGCCGGCATACCATAAATTAAACTGGTTTCTTCATCCTGCGCCCATATATTTGAGCCGGCCTGTTTCATTCTGCGAGCACCTTCACGACCATCTGCACCCATGCCTGTTAAAATTATACCCAGTGATTTTGCACCAGCAGCCATAGCTATAGATTCAAATGAATCATCCACGCAGGGCTTGTAATTCTGCACGGGTGATGATTCTTTTATTTTAACGAATAGCTCACGGCCTTTTTTAACCACATCAAGTTGCATACCGCCGGGCGCAATTAATGCAACGCCCGCTTCAAGCTTGTCTCCCTGCTTTGCTTCACGTACTGAAATTTTACAAATTTTATCAAGTCTGTTTGCAAATGCCTCGGTAAATTTGGGTGGCATATGCTGAACGATTAAAATGGGTGCCTTAAAACTGGCCGGTATTGTTGTCAGTACCGTTTGTAATGCAACTGGCCCTCCAGTAGACGTACCGATTGCGACCAGATCTACAGAACCAGAATCAAAAGATTTAATGGCCGGTGATAATTGTTTTACCGAAGTTTGTGCAGCTGATGTTGCAGCGCCCGGTGTACTACTAACGGGCCGTCTGCTTACCTGCGTCTGAGAACCACGACCAAGCGTTTTTATTCTTGATATTAAAAGTTTTGTCGCTTCTTCGCGCTGATTAGAAATATCTTCAAAACGTTTTGGCAGAAAATCTGACGCACCTGCTTCCAGTGCTTTTAAGGTTGCGGTTGCACCTTCATAACTTAACGATGAAAACATCAGAATACTGGTGGGCGTTGAACGCATTATTTGCTTGGTCGCTTCAATGCCATCCATTACCGGCATTTCGATGTCCATCGTAATCACATCTGGCTTTAACAGTTTTGCCTGCTCGATAGCTTCCTGGCCATTATTAGCACTGCCAACTACTTCAACAAGCGGATCACTGCTAATTATTTCCGTTAAACGTCTTCTAAAAAAACCAGAATCATCAACGATTAGAACTTTAACAGCCATTTTTATCTCTTGTTTTAAAAAAAAATATTCCTTTACCTTTTCAGATAAAGATCATCACTAAAAACCTTTTACAGCTCTGTGTTTAAACAGATGAGCAAGATCAAGAATTAATGCGATACCACCATCGCCGGTTATTGTTGAACCTGCAAAACCAATCGAACTGCTTAAGAATGCACCCAGTGGTTTTATTACAACTTCTTCCTGACCAATAACTGCATCTACAACAATACCAACAGTCTGATTACCCATTTGAATAATGATTACCTGACCTTCTCCTTCTCCTTTCTCAGCCACTTCACCATAAGGCAATAACCATTTAGAAAGATAGAAAACAGGAACCGCTTTTTCACGCACCATAATGACAGGATGACCATCGATGATATTGGGTG
>Ga0316205_10004650_pt1 | contig 11843 bp, 11 predicted proteins | sample 3monthpyrite_MG_FD_204941 | JGI IMG/M metagenome (GOLD analysis project Ga0316205, IMG submission 204941) | Microbial mat bacterial communities from mineral coupon in-situ incubated in ocean water Damariscotta River, Maine, United States -... | ecosystem: Environmental > Aquatic > Marine >... | reverse complement strand
ATGGGAACAGGCTCCAATTCAATAAGGTGTCCGAGGATACCTGTAAAGCCCCAAATAATAATAATGAGGTGTAATAAAATGTGGTATTTAAATCTGGAAAACACGCAATAAAAAAAGCGGCGAATACACATCCGCCGCTTCAAAGGTATCAATCACCTTAACTATTTCATTTTTTTCAAGACTTTTTTGCGCTTGTCGTCCAATTTCTTTTGGTCCTCATCCAGTTTCTTATGCGCCTCGTCTAATTTTTCTTGTTGCTTGGCAAGCTTTTCAAGGTTTTTACCCTTCTTCACTTTTTTGTCAAGCTTCTTCTGATCCTTCTTTAAGCCCTTACGGTTATCATCCAACTTCTTTTGATCATCGTTTAGCTTATCCAGTTTCTCTTGAAGCTTTTGAGCCTCCTTAGCATCTTTTTCTGCTTCTTTCACTTCCTTTTCCGCTTCTTTGGCTTGTTTTTCGGCCTCTTTAGCTTCCTTTTCTGCTTTTTTCGCCTCTTTTTCTGCCGCCTTCATTGCCTCTTCTTCAGCCTTTTCTTTCTTTTCCTCAGCCTTCGCGTCTTTTTCAGCGTCTTTTATCTCATTCTCCTGATCTTTTTGTGCTTTTTCGGAGTCCTTCTTCGCTTCGCGCTCTTCCTTCTTTGCCTTCTCCAGTTCAGCGGTTTGATCTTTTAAAATGTCCTCTCTGTTTTTTGCTTCTTCCTCACGCTTTTTTGCTTCTTCTTCGCGAGTACGAATTTCAGCTTCCATCTGCTTGCGCTTTTCTTCTGTCATAGCACCAGAGTTTTCTCTTAACTCTTCCGCAGCCTTTTTCGCTTCCTCAACTTCTTTTTGAGCAGCCTCTTTTTGTAACCTTGCCTCTTCTGTTGCTGCAACTGTTTTTTCCGTTTCTATACGCAGCTCCTCTTGGTTCTTTATAGACTCTTCTTTACGTGCATCTGCATCTGCGGCTGTAGCGCCCTTTCCCTTCATGGAAATAGCGTATGTTTTACCGTTTTCAAGCTTAATATCACGAAGTTTCTCAGACTTGTACAAAGAATGGTACACCTCAACTGAAACAAGTTGACCACCATAACTGGCAATACTGATTGATGCATTTCCATTTTCATCAGTTGTTCCTGCACCAATTACCATTCGTTCAGCAACAATTTTTACCAATGCGCCCTTAACAGGACCATCCGCATTTTTCGCTGAGACAATTACATCAATACCCTCAAGAGCAATCTCTTCGATTGTATACGAAGGTTCGATGTTTGACGCGAATGACCCAAGTGAAGTCATCACAATACATGCTAAAATGTATACTTTTTTCATTTTTCTAAATTTATTGGAGTTCCCAATATACGGAATTCCTAGTTTAACTCGCCCCTAGAGCAAAAATAATTCCAATTTTTCCAGTACTTTTAGCGAATGCAATTTTCCGCAGTTGTAGGACAAGAAGAGTTGAAAAAACACCTGATCGATGAGGTGAACAAAGAAAAAGTAAGCCATGCCCAATTATTCTTAGGAAAACCGGGGTTTGGGCCGCTTCCACTTGCTTTAGCATTTGTTCAATATTTGTTCTGCGAGGATAAGCAAGCTGATGATAGCTGTGGCGAGTGTGCTTCGTGTCGAAAGGTTCAAAAACTACAGCATCCAGACCTCCATTTTTCATTTCCATCAGTGCAATCAATAAGCAAGGTTTCAGACAGCTTGTTGGGTGATTGGAGAGAGCAATTAGCAGAAAACCCATATTTCAACCTAAACACTTGGATAAAGCGCATTGATGTTAAGGAGCGAAAGCCCATAATAGGAAAAGACGAGAGTCAGGAAATAATAAAGAAACTTGCTTTAAGGTCCTATGAAGGAGGGTATAAGGTGATGCTTATCTGGATGGCAGAAGAAATGAACACTTCTTGCGCAAACAAACTACTAAAAATCATAGAGGAACCGCCTAACAAAACCTTGTTTATACTCGTAGCGGAGTCGTCGGAATACATGCTTCAAACTATTTTGTCGCGCACACAAAAGGTTGTTATTCCGCGAATAGGTGTGAGCGATATCAGTGTGTTCTTGAAGAAAGAGCATCAACTTGGTGGAGATAGCGGAGACAGTGTTGCTTCACGAGCGGATGGAGATCTTCTGGAAGCATTGGAAATGATAGGCGATCATGTCGAACACGATGAGAACCACACCATGTTTATTCAGTTGATGCGTGTTTGCTACAAGAAAAATGTGCTAGACATGATTGAGTGGTCGGAAACGATTGCAGCAACAAGCAAAGAGCACCAGAAGGTATTTTTAAGATATGCGCTCCACATGTTTCGTCAAAGTATGTTGCGAAACTATACAGAAGACCACCTTACGCGGGTTTCGGCGAATGAAGATAAGTTTCTAGAAAACTTCGCTCGGTTTATTTCGGGAAACAACATAATGGACTTCATGGAGCTGTTCAATAGGTCGTTTTATGAAATTGAACGGAACGCCAACGGAAAAATACTATTCACTAACCTGTGCTTTCAGGTAATGCGATTTATTCACGCCGCATAGTGTAAAACCAACTCAAAAAATCTATCAACGTTCCACCGTGGATTCTTCGAAGTTCAATCAGAACTGCGTTTGATTATAATGCGTATTTTTATCGCAAAGAAATTTAAACTATGAGTTGTGCCAATTGTGGTTCGGGTACACCGAACGGATGTAAGAGTAATGGCGCTTGTGGTTCTAGTGGATGTAATAAACTAGAGGTATACGATTGGTTGGCGAATATTGCGCTTCCAAGCGGACAATCTCCTTACGATATAGTAGAAGTTCGGTTTAAAAATAGCCGAAAAGAGTTTTATAGAAATACAAAAAACATCGCATTACAAGCTGGCGATGTCGTGCTTGTTGAAGGGTCACCAGGCCTAGATGTAGGTGTTGTTTCTGTCGTAGGTGAATTAGCTAGAATACAAGTAGCAAAGAAAGCTCCGGGGTTTAAACCCATGGAAGCAAAGAAGATAAAAGGAATAGCCGCTCAAGAGAATATTGACAAGTGGATTCAAGCAAGATCACTGGAAAAGGAGGTCATGTATAAGTCACGAACGCTGGCTGTAAACCTCAGTCTTCAAATGAAGATTTCAGATGTTGAATACCAAGCAGATTTAACCAAGGCAACATTTTACTATACAGCGGAAGGACGCGTTGATTTTAGACAACTAATCCGTGATATGGCGGATGAATTCAAGATTCGTATTGAAATGCGCCAAATAGGCTCAAGACAAGAGGCTTCCCGTTTGGGAGGAATTGGTTCGTGTGGTAGAGAGTTGTGTTGCTCTACTTGGTTGACGGATTTTCGATCGGTTTCAACTTCAGCTGCACGTTATCAGCAGTTATCTCTGAACCCTCAAAAGTTGGCTGGACAGTGTGGTAAACTAAAGTGCTGTTTGAACTACGAGCTGGATATGTACCTAGATGCATTGAAAGCGTTTCCAAAAGGTGACTTGAGACTGAAAACAGAAAAGGGATCTGCCTCGTACATTAAAACGGATGTTTTCAGACAACAAATGTGGTATGCCTATGATGGGGAGGTTGGAAAGGGTTCTGGTCTTATGCCATTGAGTCCTGAGCGAGTTCGAGAAATTATTAAACTCAATAAGGACGGAAAAAAACCAGCCGATTTACGTGAGTTTATGGAGGAGGTTGTTGTTGAGGAACCAGACTACACAAACGTAGTTGGACAAGACAGCTTGAACCGCTTTGACTCCGCCTTCAAAAAGAAGAAAAAGAAACGTCCGAACAAAAAGAAAAACAACAATAACCAGCGCAACCCTCAAAACAATGCTGGGGGTCAGCCAAAACCAAAGAACCAAGTTCAACAAAATAAGCGGAAAGGACAGGAAGGAGACAAGAAGAAACCTAACAAAAATAAGCGGCGAAACAATCAAAGAAACAAGCCTTCAAATAGCACAAAAGATAATGCAAAAGACAACACGAAGAATGAAAGCAAAAAATAGTTTTCTAGCAATTCTTATTGTCGTTTTTCTAAGCTCCTGTGGTGAACAGCCACTCTATGAAAAGGTGTATTCTTTTGAGGGTAAAGAGTGGAAGCAAGAGGTAAAACCAGATTACACAGTCAAAATTGATAATATTGATCAAGAGTACGACTTCACACTTTCATTACGAACAACGACCGACTACCCGTATAGTGATTTGTGGATTTTTATGAAAACAGAAGCACCCGATGGAACCGTTGCGCGTGAACCATTTAAAATTGTCATTGCGAACCCTGATGGTTCATGGGTAGGAAATAAAACGGGAACAATCGTTGAAACGCCCCTGCAATTCACGCGAAGAAAACTTCCGCTCAAAGGAGATTACAAATTCACAATAGAACAAGGAATTACCGAGTCCGTTGTTACCGAAGTCTTAGACCTTGGCTTCCGCGTTGAGGTTGCCAAGCAGGAAGATTAAAACTTAAATCCGTAGGAAAGGGCTAGGACATGTCTTAGATCCGCAGAATAGTCTCGGAACTTTTTGTCCAGCTGATACTTGAACGAAACACTGTGTGGACCGTCCAATTCTAATTTTGCACCAACTGAAATTCTAACCTTTGAAAACCCAGGACTCGTAGGTCCATAAGAAGGGTTGTAGAAAAACTCCCCAGAAACAACAGGCGTAATAATACTGTTGTTTATGTCGTATTCAAAAGAAGGTTTTAAACGAATGGCCTGATCGAAGTCAGCATCATACGCATCTTGTGCAAGTCGATTAAAAGCATATTGATAGCGAAGACGAACTCCATACCAAAAGCGCTTTTTATTGTTTTTAAAGTTCAAATTCGCGTTCAAACGATTCGAGGACTTATAATTACCGTATTTATTTTTATCGATAATAAGTCGATATTCCAGAGAGGTTCGAAGCCACTTAGTGAGTTTATAATTTAATCCAACTTGCGGAAAGAATGTTTCAACCCCAGCACCACCAATTCGCGTGTTGAGATCAACGCCCCACTTCAAGCGCTTGATAACCTTTCCTTCCGCGCCAATTTTTGTCCACAGCATATAGTCGTGCTGACCGAAAGACGGCAATGTGGTTAGAAAGAAAAGAATAAAGAGTGCGCGTTTCATTTTCGAATAGTAATAGTTCCTATATCAACAATAGACTTCTTTTCTGTGATTTCTACATCTGTTAAGATAACCTCCTTACCACTCGGGCATGTTGGACATTTTTCGTAAACAAACAATTGGTAGCTACCCACCTCTAAATAATCGAATCGAAAAGTTCCATCAAACGATGTTTCAACATCATCATCCTGAACAGTGTTTTCCGTACCATAGATAAGGTATACATCTTCTTTCGGAATATCGTATGAGGTTAACAGGTTTCCCGCTCCGTCGTACACTTCAGCGTGAATCTTACCCGTAATTGATGATGAACCACCAGGTCCCTCAACTTTAGTACAAGCACTGAATGTAAGCGTAATTGCCGTTATAGATAAAATGGAAAAAAGGAATTTCATAGTTACTAATTATTATCCAAGGGCAGCCAATAAGCGAGATTAGCAATACAACCCTTTAGGTAGTTTCTTCGTCACGAATATACAATATTGTTTGTAAATTTCTTAATATTGAGAAAGTGAGTACTCCGAAAGAGTACTCTACAAGAACTAAATACTGCAACATGAAATTTTTTTCGGCACTTAGATTGGTGGCATTTTTTACAGCGACGCTATGGTTTGCTACAGGAAACGCTCAGGTCATCATTAATGAATATTCATGCTCCAACATGAACGGTTATACCGACAACTATGGAGAAAATGAGGACTGGGTCGAACTCTATAATACAACGGGAGCCGCAATTGATTTAACAGGATACTACCTATCTGATAAGCAGAGTAACCCATTAAAATGGCAAATTCCAAGTGGAACAATTCCAGCGAATGGTTACATAATGGTAATTGCTTCGCAACGTAACACGGTGAATGGCTCAGAGCTTCACGCGAATTTCAACCTGAAACAAACGCAGAACGACTGGATTATGCTGAGTAATAACCTTGGAAACGTGGTTGACTCAAGACAAATCATGGAAATGACCAAAGAAGGGCATTCGGTAGGTCGCGAAACAGATGGAGCCGCAGCATGGAAATTATTTTTAAACCCAACACCGAGTGCAGCGAATACAGGAGCACAAGAATTTTATGAGCCGACGCCTGTAATGGATTTGGCACCTGGTTTTTATGTTGGGGCACAGAATGTCACAATAACTTGTCCGAATGCAGCAGCGACAATCCGCTATACAACAGACGGGTCTGACCCAACGGCGGGATCAACGGTTTATGCTGGGCCAGTTGCAATTTCATCAACAACGGTGCTTAGAGCAGCAGCTTTTGATGTGAACGAACCAAGTTTTAATGCAACAAACACCTACTTCATTGATGTTACGCATACAGTACCAGTTGTTTCGGTATGTAGTGATGATGTTTACGACCTAATCGCCAACGGAAATCAAGGCGGAGGCTGGGGTGGAGGAAGTGCAAATAAAGTGGGTGCTTTCGAACTGTTCGAACAAAACGGAATGTTTATCGATGAGGGAGAAGGAGATTTTAATAAGCACGGAAATGACTCTTGGGCGTATGATCAGCGAGGGTTTGACTTTATCATGCGTGACCAGTTTGGGTACAACGACGATATCGACCACCTTATATTTCCGCTTGATACAGATAGAGAAGATTTCCAACGTTTGATATTAAAGCCTGGAGCAAGTGATAACTACCCATTTGAAGATGGAGCGCACATACGCGACGCTTTTGTACACACACTTTCAATTCGTGCAGACATGTTATTGGACGAGCGAACATGGAGACCATGCGTTGTATATTTGAACGGTGAGTACTGGGGTGTATATGAAATCAGAGAAAAGGCAGACGACCACGATTATACAAAGTACTATTACAGTCAGGATAAGTTCAACCTTCAGTATTTGAAGACTTGGGGAGGAACATGGGAAGAATATGGTGCGCCAAATGCGCAGAGTGATTGGGATGCATTAACAGCGTTTATTCTTGGAAACAACATGGCACCAGGTCCAGATTTTGACTATGTTACGTCACAACTTAAATGGGCTTCTCTATGTGATTATTTTATGTTCAACTCATATGTTGTAAATCAGGATTGGCTGAATTGGAACACAGCATGGTGGAGAGGAATGGACCCAGCAGGGAGCAAAAAGAAATGGCGTTATACCCTTTGGGATATGGATGCAACTTTCGGACACTATATCAACTATACAGGCATACCTGACCCGACAGCGAATGCAGATCCATGTAACGCAGAAAACCTTCCAGATCCTGGGGGACAAGGACACACAGACATTCTTGAGAAGTTAATCGCGGAAAACCCAGTTGTTGAGCAGTACTACATTACACGTTACATTGACCTCGTAAACACGAAGTTTTCATGTGTATATATGAATCAACTGTTGGACAGTATGGTTAATATCTTGACACCAGAAATGACTGGGCAAGTTGCAAAGTGGGGTGGTTCACTAGCTGGCTGGCAGTCAAATGTTCAGGAACTTAGAGATTTTATTGATGCACGCTGTTTAGCCTTGGAGCAAGGGTTGATAGACTGCTATGGTTTGACAGGTCCATTCCAAACAACATTCGATGTTGATCCGGTGGCATCAGGAGAAGTAAAAGTGAATTCCGTTTGGGCACCAACTTACCCTTGGACGACGCAATATTATGGAGGAATTCAAACAAACACGATTGCTCAGCCTTTGGCAGGCTACATGTTTGATCACTGGGAATATGCGGTAGGACCAATGATTAATGCTATTACGGAAGACACGAACGGTTTAACGATAACAGCACCTGACAGCATTATCGCATTCTTTATTCCAACGAACCCAGATATAGATGGTGATGGAATTTTAAATGTGGATGAAACAGGATGTTTGGATCCGCAGAACCCAGATACAGATGGTGATGGAATCAACGATGGTGCAGAGGTTGCAGCAGGAACGGATCCTTGTGATGGGTGTGATCCAGATCCGAACTCAGCTACGTGTGACTCGGATGGTGATGGGATTTTAAATGTGGATGAAAACGCAGGATGTACAGATCCACTGATTGCCGACACGGATGGTGATGGATTGACAGATGGCGAAGAAATAAATGGTACAGATGACGCAAGTACTGTACTTGTGCCTGCGGGAGTATCCGATCCATGTAACCCATGTGACCCTGATGATTCTGACCCAACATGCCATATTGATACAGACGGAGACGGTGTAACAGATGCTGCTGAGAATTCAGGAGGAACGGATTTAAATGATCCCTGTTCATACAACATCAGTCAAATTACAGTTCCAATCCTTTCAGGAAGCGATTGTGACGGCGATGGAATTTTGGACGAAGCTGAAATTGCAAACGGAACAAACCCATTTGATCCATGTGATCCAAATGAATCAGGAATCGACTGTGTAAGCGGAATTGTAATTCCAACAGGGTTCTCTCCAAACGGAGACAATCACAATGATACATACCAAATCATTATTGGAAAAGATGTTCAGAGTTTTACGTTCTCAATCTACGACAGATGGGGTAACCAAGTGTTGAAAGCATCAGAGAAAGGGTTTGAGTGGGATGGATCATATAAAGGATTGCCATGTAATGCAGGAGTATATGCGTACGTACTTGAGGCAGTTTACATGAATGGTTCAGGAGAGTTAAGATCAGGAAACATTACACTTGTGAAGTAAGATGAAGAGAGTTTATTTAACAATAATAGGAATAGGACTTTGGGCCAGTGCATTTTCTCAGGATATGCACTTCTCACAGTCTTCGCAAACGCCAGTGTTTATTAACCCTGCTGCTGCAGGAGTGTTTGATGGATGGGAGCGTGTGATAATAAACCACCGTAATCAGTGGCTTGGAGCCGCAACACAATTTATGACAACTGCAATTTCTGCAGATGTTAACCTTGGAAAGTCGGAACTAAACAACCGTGCCCATTTTGGAGTAGGTCTACAGTTTTACAATGATATCGGAGGTGATTCCAAATTTGGAAACCAAACAGGAACAGTGACCGTTAGTGGAATCTTGCCAATGGGCGGATCTGGACACATGTTGTCTGTTGGAATTCAGGGAGGTTTGGGATCCAGAAAAGCGGATTTATCAAATGTTACATTTATGAGCCAATGGGATGGAGCAACGTCTACATTTAACCCTTTATTGGCAAGTGGAGAGAACAACACACTCACGTCGTTCATGTACATTGATGCATCGGCAGGTCTTTACTACATCTACGATGGTGGTAAAAACACATTTTCCAGAAGTAATGATTTCAAATTTAAGTTTGGTGTAGCAGCGTATCACCTCAACAAGCCAACGTTAAAGTATATTTCAGGGCAGGAAGATAACCTATACAGAAAGTATGTTGGACACTTGGGCTTTTCAACAGATTTTGTTGGGCGTCCATTGGCCATGGAGTCTAATGTTGTTCAGTTTATTCAAGGAGGACACTACGAAACGATTTTCGGTTTGATGATGAAATATCGCTTTGAGAACTCAACGAAGATCACTGGAAACACGCAAGATGCATTTGTTGGAATTGGAGCGTATTACCGTTGGGGAGATGCAGCCATTCCTTCTATTATTGTTGACTGGAAAGGTTTCCACCTTGGAATTTCATATGATATTACGGTATCTGAGCTACGAAGAGCTCACAAGGGAGGTTCTCTGGAGTTTTCTTTAGGTTTTACAAACCTAGATCACTCGTTATTCAAAACACGAAAGAGAAGGTTTTAAATCAAGCTTTTTTAAGCAGATCCTTTGCAAGCGAGAGAAGTCGCTTTCTAAACATGATCAATAAGATGATGTAGGGCATTGCCATAAGGTAAAGGATACCATAGTTGATATTTGTTCCAAAAGAAGCCTCATCCAACTCGCTACCCTGTTCTGCAAGCAGTTTACATTGAGAGCAACCTTGTCCTAACGCCACATCTGAAATTAGAACAACTGCAATTAACACGAATAAACTCTTCCAACCACGCATGGCACAAAGGTAGGAATTCTTAAGTAAACTTGCGTATTGTATGCATTTCAAAAGTAGGGAGAGCTTTCTTTTTTGATTCCGAATGGAATGATAAGAACCTCTAGAATAATTATGAAGAGGTCAACAGCAAGAACGACTTGAATACCGAACAATAAGAAAAAGCGATAGTTTGTTTCCGTTCCGAAAGAACCGGCGTTTAAATCAGCGAACTGTTCAGCCTCGATTTTGCATTGAGCGCACCCTTGTGCAAGAGCCGTATCTGCCATCAGAAGTGCAGCAATAATTAGCATAAAAAGGGTACTTCTGCGCATAGTCTAAAAATAGAAAAACCAAATGAATCAGATTTGCGAAGGTGTGAAGCGTCGTTACGGGATAGTGATCGGTTATTGACATCCCAAAAATTCGCATAACTTTGCGTTTATGAGAACAATACTTGCCAGCCTTTTCGTTTGTGGATATCTCTTGACAACCCTTTCTGGGTGTGAAGAAGCTGAAAAACCAAAGCCCGAAGAGCCGAGAAACCTCGATAGCTTACTGGTGCAATCTCCTGACAGTATCCCTTTGTTATTAGAGCGGGGAAACATCCGTTTTGATGATTATGAGTACGATTTGGCAATGAATGATGCAGCACACGCGTTTAGACTTGATTCAGCGAACATTGATGCACGGTTGCTATATGCTGAGGTATTGAACAACAGAAAACAACGGACCACCGAAGATGTGAGCAATGCTCAACGACACTACAAAATGATTATAAAGAAGCAGCCGAAAAACTTGCGTGCCTTGGTTGGCTTAGCTGCTACGTACGCATTTCAAGAAGATTCCAAAAAGACATTTCAATATGTGAATGAAGCTTTGCGTATTAACCCTAGGTATCGAGATGCTTATGTTTTGAAGGGGTCTGTATATCGAAAACAAGGAAATATAGAGTTGGCAATTTCTTCTTACGAAACGGCTATTCAGCAGGATCCAGAGTTCTTTGAGGCCTATTTCTTTTTGGGGCAAATTTATCAATCACAAGGTGACCCGCTTTGCGTGGAATATTTTGCAACTGCCCTAGAATTGAGACCGCACATTTTGGAGGTGAAGTATCAGCTAGCATTTTCGAAGCAACTATTTGATCAGGTTGAGGGAGCGAAGGAAATTTACCGTGATATGGCAAGGGATACAGTGGATTTTTATGTTGCCAGAGGTTTGTTTCATCAGGGATACATTAAGCAGTTTGTAGAAAATGAACTTGACAGTGCAATGTACTTTTACGGGAGTGCGATAGAAACGGAGCCTAGATATGTAGAGGCCTGGCACAACCTCGGCTTATGTCATGTAGCGAAGGGCGATAAAACAAAAGCGCTTCAATCTTTCGCAAAGGCATTGAAGTATGATCCAGACTTTACCTTATCAAGAGAAGAGGCAGATCGGTTGAAGTAATGACACAGAAAATGCGCTATATTCAACTTGGGCTTGAGGCATCAATTCCCTTGTTAGGCTTTTTCTTTTGGGAATGGAGCTTGTATTTTATCCTCCTCTTTTATTTTTTAGACCTTATGGCTGCGGAAATAATAATGCACATGAAGTCGCGTAAAATCGCAAAATATAGAAATACGGTACAAGCTGTAAAAGAGTGGAGGCTACGTGGATTATTTAGCGGTGTAGTACTTCTAATTGGTGTAACAATTATTCACGGCGCGATGCTGTTTATTCAGTATGGCATTCAATTTTGGAATGAAGCCATCGCCTTTTGGAATTATGAAGAAATGGGAATAAAGCAGGGCTATCTATTTGTTCCGCTCATCTTGCTTTTAAGCTATCAACAGTATAAAATAGAATTCTT
>Ga0316205_10004648_pt1 | contig 11852 bp, 9 predicted proteins | sample 3monthpyrite_MG_FD_204941 | JGI IMG/M metagenome (GOLD analysis project Ga0316205, IMG submission 204941) | Microbial mat bacterial communities from mineral coupon in-situ incubated in ocean water Damariscotta River, Maine, United States -... | ecosystem: Environmental > Aquatic > Marine >... | reverse complement strand
TAGAAGTCAGCATGCTCACGGGTGATCATCCGCTGACTGCGCTGGCAATTGCCAAACAAATTGGCATGGCCGATAGCATTGATCAGATCGTTACGGGGCCGCAGCTCAAACAGGCAAGTACTCACGAAGAGCTAGATAAACTCACGGCCAGGGCTAACGTTTTTGCACGAGTTGAACCAAGGCAAAAACTCGATATTGTTCAGTCCTTACAACGTGGCGGACATTTCGTTGCGGTTAGTGGAGATGGCGCCAACGATGCGCCTGCTCTGCGTGCGGCCCATGTAGGTGTTGCTATGGGTAAGAGTGGTACGGATGTGGCGCGTGAAACGGCAAGTTTAATCCTTGCCGATGATAATTTCGCCTCTATGGTCGCCGGCGTTGAAGAGGGTCGCATTGCCTATGCCAATGTTAGAAAAGTCATTTTTTTGTTGATCTCAACCGGCGCTGCTGAACTAGTTCTGTTTACCCTGGCACTTCTCACAGGACAACCGTTACCGTTACTTGCTGTTCAATTACTTTGGCTGAATCTCGTCACCAATGGTATCCAGGATGTTGCACTTGCCTTTGAACCGGGTGAAGGCGATGAACTGAAACGACCACCACGCTCCCCTCGTGAGACTATTTTTAACCGATTGATGATCGAGCGTGTCGTTGTCTCTGCGCTTACGATTGGTATTACAGCCTTTGTCGTATTCCAGTGGCTGCTCCATAGTGGCTATAGCATTGAAGCTGCACGCAATGGAACCATGTTACTGATGGTGCTGTTTGAAAATATCCATGTGTTTAACAGTCGATCCGAAATGCGATCTATTTTTACTCACAATCCCTTGCGAAATCCAATATTACTTTTCGGTACTGCCGCGGCACAACTGATTCATATTGGTGCAATGTATACGCCATGGATAAGCGATGTACTACATATTCAACCGGTCTCTATCGAACATTGGCTCGAGTTATTAGGGCTCGCACTGATCATACTCGTTGTCATGGAATCGCATAAAATTTTTCGCCGCCATTTTCCGATGGCTCCAATGGCGCAACATTGATTTACATTATCTATTAAAAATAAAAATTTAGAAAAAGGAACAACACGATGCAAGCAACAAAATATAAAGGTGGCTGCCTGTGCGGAACAGTGAAGTTTGAGATAAGTGGCGGAATCCAGGACATCGTTTACTGTCACTGTTCGCGCTGTCGTAAAGCTCAAGGCAGCGCCTTTGCCACCAATGGCGTTGTTGTGGCAAGTGACTTTAACTTTATTGCCGGGCAAGAAAACCTGACCGGTTTTCAATCATCAGCCGATCAGACAAAATATTTTTGCCGTACCTGCGGTTCCCCCATCATCAGTAAATCGGAATCGCAACCTGATCAGGTGCGCATACGGCTAGGCACTGTTGAATCAGATATATCGGAACGGCCTGCTGCACATATCTTTAGCACCTCGAAAGCCAACTGGGATGTCATCTGTGATGAGCTGCCACAATACACGGAGTATGAACCCGGCCGAAAATAGCTAGCAATATCGACAGTAGCTAATCCAGATCAATTTCACAGTCAGCCTGCTTATATAGACTGCGGGTAACTGCGAAATATTTTGTTACACTATATAAGTAGCTATTAGTGACGAATTCAGAAAATATACCTGTGTAAAAGAATAAGGAGAGAAACATGGCTCGGCGTAGTCGTATTGCCATCATTACCATTCTCGTGGCCAGTGTCATCATAGCGTTAATCTTCTGGCTACAACGCCCAAAACCTGTTGCGGTAGAGCTCACTACCGTTGAGGTTGGAGAAGTGCAAAGGACCGTCACCAACACGCGCGCCGGTACCCTGCGGGCATGCCGGCGAGCCAAACTCTCTCCCTCCTTTGGTGGACAAATTGCCAATTTACCTGTGCATGAAGGCGATCAAGTAAAAAAGGGCCAGATTTTATTTGAAATCTGGAATGATGACCTGCTAGCCCAGGTCGAACTTGCCAAGAGTGAAAAACAGGCAACTCAGGCACGTGCCAAAGAGGCCTGTATCCAGGCCGATGTGGCTAAACGAGAGGCGGACCGCCTAAGAAAATTACGTAAGCAAAAACTGGCCTCAGAAGAAAGTGCTGATCAGGCGATTGGATTGGCCAAGGCACGGAGCGCGAGTTGTGATGCTGCCAAAGCGACCATCAAGGTCAGTGAGTCAAAATTAGCCGTAGCCGCCGCCGCGTTGGACCGAACCCGCTTGGTTGCCCCGTTTGATGGCACTATTGCTGAAGTTAATGGTGAGTTAGGTGAGTACGTCACCCCTTCTCCGATTGGTATTGCCACACCACCTGCGGTTGATCTTATCGATGCCAGTTGCCTATATGTCACCGCACCTATCGACGAAGTTGATGCACCGGAAATCAAAGCTGGTATGACTGCGCGCATATCATTAGATGCTTTCGGTAAAGAGTACTTCAAAGGCAAAGTCCGTCGGGTTGCCCCCTATGTGCTTGATGTCGAGAAACAGGCACGTACCGTTGATATCGAAGTTGATTTTCTGTCTGAAAAAGATAATGCCAATATGTTGCCGGGTTATACCGCAGACGTCGAAGTGATTATTGATTCACGCCAGGACACTTTGCGCATACCTTCTGAAGCTTTACTCGAAGGTAATCGTGTTTATTTGTACGATGCAGACAGTAAGAGTATTTATGAAGCGCCTATAGAAATTGGTCTGAGTAACTGGAAGTACACAGAAGTAAAAAGCGGTCTTGAAAGTGATCAGCAAATTGTTCTTTCAATTGATCGCGAAGGTGTTGAAGATGGTGCGCTTGTTAAGATCGATAAACCTAACAAGAAATAACAATCCGTATGATTAAACTGGAAAATATTCATCGTGACTTTGAGGTTGGTGACCAGATTGTCCATGCCCTGGATGATATCAATCTTGAAATTCAGCAGGGTGAATACCTGTCTGTGATGGGACCCTCTGGCTCAGGTAAATCAACTTTATTAAATCTTATTGGTATGCTTGATCATGCCACTTCGGGTAGTTATTACCTGAATGGTAAGAATGTCACTGAACTCGATGAAAAACAGGAAGCGGAAACTCGAAATAAAAATATCGGTTTTGTGTTCCAGGCATTCCACCTGGTGCCACGTTTAACCGCCGCACAAAATATTGAACTGCCTTTAATCCTGGCAGGAATCGATCCGAGTATTCGAAAAGAAAAAATTGATAAGGTATTAGAAGAGCTTAATCTAACTGATCGTGCTCACCACAAGCCTGACCAACTGTCCGGTGGGCAACGACAACGTGTAGCTATTGCGCGCGCCACTATCTCTGAACCTTCTGTTCTCTTAGCTGATGAACCCACTGGCAACCTGGATACCAAGTCAGGTCACGATGTCATGAAGACCCTGGAAAGTTTAAATGATCATGGTATAACCCTGATCATGGTCACACATGATGTGGCATTAGGTGACCGTTCGAAACGATCCATCAAGATGGTTGATGGCCGCATTGAATCTGATACATTGAGTTAATTAACATGATCCGCACCAATGACGTTATTGCATTTGGCTGGCAGGCATTAAAAGGGTATCGCTCACGCACTGTTTTAATGTTACTTGCAATGTGCATTGGTGTGGCAGCGGTATTAATGCTCACTGCCTTAGGTGAAGGCGCACGCAATTATGTTCGTAGTGAATTTGCCTCACTGGGTACCAACCTGGTGATCGTCTTTCCGGGGCGCAGTGAAACAACAGGCCAGGGAATGGGTACCATGATGGGGGTAACCCCGCGCGATCTCACTCTCGATGATGCCATAGCCTTAACACGTAATCCTAACGTGCAACGTATCGCCCCTTTAAATGTTGGTGTTGCTGAAGTCTCATGGCAAAACCGTAAACGTGAGATTACGGTGTTAGGTAGCAACAGCGAACTCCTGAAAATCAGACACTGGACCATGGCACGCGGGGACTTTTTACCCGAGACGGATTGGGACCGTGCCAGCGCGGTGTGTGTAATCGGCACAAAAATACGTAATGAAATTTTTGGCGCCCATAATGCCCTGGGGCAATATATCCGGCTGGGAGAGAACCGTTACCGCGTGATTGGTATTCTTGCTTCTGAAGGCCGCTCCATTGGTATGGATGTCGAGGAGCTAGTAATCATCCCGGTATCATCAGCACAATCCCTGTTTAATACCCCTTCCCTGTTTCGTATATTTATTGAAGTTAAGTCTCGCGCAGCGATCCCAAACGTTATTAAATTTGCAGAAGATACTATTCGCGCCCGCCATCAGGGCGAACTTGATGTAACGGTCATTACCCAGGATGCCGTGCTAGCGACATTCGATAATATTCTTGGTGCGCTAACCTATGCAGTCGGTGGTATCGCTGCCATCAGCCTTGCGGTTGCCGGTATTTTGATAATGAATGTTATGCTGGTCGCTGTTTCACAACGCACTTCTGAAATTGGGCTATTAAAAGCCCTGGGGGCTTCGGGCAGAGAAATTGTTTTTCTGATCCTTGTCGAAGCTTTATTACTATCTTCTTTAGGTGGTTTGATTGGTCTGATAATTGGGCATTTGGGGAGCTGGGGAATTCGCGCCGCCTTACCTGACCTGGAAGCCTACCCGCCTGGTTGGGCAGCAATCTCTTCATTTTTAATTGCTATTGCAACCGGTGCAATATTTAGCTTACTACCCGCTAGCAAAGCATCAAAACTCGATCCTGTCATGGCACTGGCAAGGCATTAACATGTTAAGCAAAGACTTCATCACACTGACTGGAACATCATTATGGACGCATAAGCTGCGAAGCTTTCTTACCATGCTGGGCATCTCTGTCGGTATCGCTGCTGTTGTACTGTTAACATCGATTGGTGAAGGGATCCATAAATATGTTGTAAGTGAATTTACCCAGTTTGGTACCACAATTGTTGCCATCAATCCAGGTAAGACCACGACCATGGGTATGAGTATGGGTGTTTTCGGTACAGTGAGACCACTGTCCATCGAAGATGCAGAGGCATTAAAGCGACTGCCTTATGCAAAAAGCGTTGTGGGTTTTGTGCAGGGCAATGCAGAACTGGAAGGTAACAATCGCACTCGCCGGACTACAGTCTATGGTACCGGGCATGATTTTCCCGTTGCCTTCAGTATGCCTGTCAGGTCCGGAAAATTTTTACCGGATGATGATCCAAACTCACCACGCGCCTTTGCTGTGCTTGGGAGCAAAGTTAAACAGGAATTATTCGGCAACCTCAATCCACTTGGCCAGCGAATCAGGATTGGTGGCGATCGTTACCGAGTAGTCGGCGTAATGGAGTCGAAAGGACAGATCCTCGGCTTCGATATGGATGACACTGTTTATATCCCCCTTGCTCGTGGTCTTGAATTATTCAACCGTGAAGGCCTGGTTGAAATTGATGTCATGTATGATGAAGGAACCAATGTTGATCAGGTCGTCAAAGGTATCAAACGAATTTTAATGGCTCGCCATGGCCGCGAAGATTTCACCATTACAACCCAGCAACAAATGCTCGATGTGCTTGGTTCTATATTAGACGTCTTGACCTTTGCCGTCGGTGCAATTGGTGGCATTTCACTCCTGGTTGGCGGTATTGGCATCATTACCATCATGACCATCAGCGTAAATGAACGCACCTCTGAAATCGGCTTGATCCGAGCCCTGGGCGCCAAGCATTCACAAATCCTGAGTCTGTTTCTGGGTGAAGCGGTGGTGCTATCGGCGATTGGTGGTATCGCTGGGCTTATTTTAGGAATAGGCATTGGCCTGCTACTCACCACCGCGATACCTGCCCTACCGATACATACGCCCTGGACCTTTGTCATTCTGGCCGAATCGATCGCAATACTCATTGGCCTCGCTGCCGGTGTCATCCCTGCCAGACGTGCAGCCCGCCTTGATCCGGTTGAGGCACTAAGGGCCGAATAAACACCCGTCTGACCTTATTTAGTCCCATTTTGTAGACGTTAACCCGCTTTTTTGCGAGAATAAATCTTAGACGGCCAACTTCCAGCGATAAAAAATGACTGGGTATTAAAAAGAGCCGTTAAAAAATAAAAAAAACAAAAATGGGAGGGACTGAGACTATGGCCGTCGTACGACTGCGCCTGCTCGGTGGATTGGAAGTCCGTAATGCCAATAATGAACTTATTGACCTGCGTGTCAAAAAAGTCATGGCCTTGCTTGCCTATCTGGCTGTTCAGCCTGAAACACAATTTTCGCGCGCCCAAATATCACAACTATTTTGGCCCTCTAAACAGAACAAACAATCCCGGCACAGTCTTCGTCAGGCGTTGGCAGACTTACGCAAATACTTGCCTGAATTTGAACAGGTCTTCACCGTTAGTCACAATGAAATACAGATCACACCGGGAAATATTGCGGTTGATGTAGCGGAATTCTTAGAGCACGCAAAAACCCAGGATCTCGTCTCACAGAAAAAAGCTTACCAACTATATCAGGGCCTTTTACTTGATGGCTTTAAAATCCGCTCCGAAGGTTTTGAAACCTGGCGTGAAGAAACCGGTTCGCTTTTATTTCAGCGCTACATTCAGGTGATTGAATATATTGCTGAACACAGCCTTCTACAAGGCGACAGTAAGCAAGCAATCGAGCTTAACCAGAAATTAATTCAAATCGATCCAATTCGCGAGTCGGCGTATCGTTGCCTAATGTCATTGGCTGCCAAGGAAAACTTATTCGATCAGGTAGAAATCCAATATCAGCAGTGTTGCGATGCGCTTGCGAAAACGCTTAATACCACACCGGAAGATAGAACAACCCAAACATATCAGCGCATCATGCAACAGGAAGCTGGTAGTGACACGGCTAATAATGAGAGCACGCAAAACTTGATCGCCCCACACCAGACCGGCCGTGACAAGGAATTACTGTCAATCGCTTCACGACTGAAAAATTTTAAAAATGATCAGCAAGGCCATTGTATCCTGGTCACAGGCGAAACAGTGACAGGAAAGTCCTGGATACTTGAGCAATGTGACGAGATAACCGAACAAGCCGGATTACGTACCGCATGCTGTCGCTTTTTTAATGTGAAATATAATCATGAAAACGGCATTCGTGATCTTCTCAGTGAAATAGCTAACCCGGATCTTACTCTAACGAATAATGAGATCCCCAAGATCATTGCCCAACGTTTTTTTAATGATAGCGCCAAACATGATGTTTATCTTGCCATACTCTATATTATTTACGATCTACCTATACCCAAGCAATTACAGAGTAGTTATTCCGCTTTAAGCCCTGTAAGCCGTGAACAACTGCATACCCGGGTTATTGTTGATATTCTTAGTCGTGCCGCAGTCGATGAAGAACTTATTCTAATTTTTGACGACATTCATCTTGCGATGCCACGCGCCTTTTCTATTATAAAGTCATTACTCAACCTAACTGCCACACATAAACTGTTTCTGATACTTTCCTCCGAGAATGATATCCCATTCTCTGAAATGGATGATGGTGTGCAGTTAACTTCGCTAAAACTAAGCATGCTTCCCATTTCGGAAATAAAAAAAACGTTTCCATTAGCATCTGGTAAATACTCTCAGGACATGAATTACCTGAAGTGGGCTATGCGCCTGGAAAAAAGAGGTTTCAAAGACTACACAGATACGCTTAGTGGTGTGCTAAGGCAATACATCGATGAATTTGATAAAAATGATCAACAGGCATTACAGGCAGCGGCCGTATTAGGTATGCGTTTTAGCCCAGAGGCCTTAAAATCAATTTTAGATAACCCACACTTTGATGCAACAAACCTGGTAGAAGCAGGATTCCTGGCATACAAAAAACAAATTCTTGAGTTTACTCATCAACAAACTCAACAATGCATTTATCAACAAATCAATAAACAGGATCTGAAAGCCTTACATTCACGCGCAGCCTCTTATTATATGTTTGGTAACAGTCATTTATACGCGTACCACTTAGAGGCGATAGGTAGTGACGATACGACCAAGGCATATATTTCTGCCGGCATCTCAGCACGCGACGAATATCGCCTCGACTTTGCTAGCTACTTCTTTGAACAGGCATACCATTGTGCAACAAACAAACAAGATAAGTATTTTACTGCTATGCAAAAAGGTGAGATGTTACTGAATTCAGATCGTGTCTCAAATGCGATCCAATCATTTGAAATTGCACAACACCTTACCCATGATGATAACCAACAGGCACAGGCCTGGCTTGGGATGGCTATTGGTTTGATACAGCGCCAACAATATTTGGCCGCCAAAGGATTATTAGAGCGTAGCGAATCAATTCTCGCAATGAATTGTGAACACAATAATACCGATCACAAATCGTTAGCGCGTTATTATTATCACCGTGCTATCACCGCATTACATACTGAGACATCTGAGGCCGCCGCACGGTTCAACAGAATAGCTTTTGAACATGCCAAGCAGTGTCAATCCAGTTACTGGCAAATCTGTATCTCACTACTGTCAGGCAAGATTGATCTGAATAACTTACATCTCTCAGATGCCTATTCTCACCTGGATTTAGCAATTCGTACCGCTAGAGAACACAACCTTGGCCATCTAGAGCTACAGGCACTCTTGTCCTTAGCCAGGGTAGAACTGTTACAGGCTAATTTCTCCTCCAGCATTAGTAACCTTGAACATGTTATGAGCCAAGCCTCGCTGGTTGAGGATCACCCCACTATGCTTGAAGTGCTGTCAGTGCTTTGCATGTCTGATTTTTATAAAGGTCGATTCAATCGTCTACGCCAACACACTAGCCTGGCACAGGAATTATGTAAAAATGTTGACTCCCCTCAACAAGAGAATCATGTTAATAATTATCGACTACTGGCACTTCACCATCTTGGTCGACATGATGATCTCAATCAACAGCTCACGCAGATCAAAACTCAATTAGGCGAGACACTCGCAAACCCAGCTTTGCATAAAAGCAACCTGTCCCAACCGAACACTCAGGCTCAATCCCCATTTCAGTCCCAGCATACTTCATGGAACCTCGCCCCCATTATGGCTCTGATTGAAGAAGATACAGATGATGCCGTCCGTTATCTTGATAACATCAATAAAATCGTTGAGCATCTGGATGGACCCGATCGTCTTGAGTGTTGTTTTATCGCAATCGAAGCAGCCATCAAACACAAATTATGGGAACATGCAGAAAATCTGGCCGATACTATTGTCATGATTTTACGTGATGAATCGTTGCCGTTCTTCTTAATGTGTGCTGAAAGGGTAAGAATTTTGTCATGTATTGACCAGGGGCAGATTAGTCATACCACGCGAGCCGAATTAGTTGATATACTCACCTCAGCAAAACAATACGGCTTGGCAATTCATCTACCTGAATATGAAAATGCACTAGAAGCAATACGACACGGTACCGAAACTGCCTAGCCCAGAAAATTCACTCTTAATTCAATAGAGGCAGGGCAATGTCAATTATAAAAAACCTCCACGTCATTTTTGCGTTATTGTCGATCACGGGTTTTATTTACCGTGGATTTCTTAAACTGAATAATGCAGATAAATTACGCGCCAAATGGCTGAAGATATCCCCTCACATTATTGACACCCTGTTATTGGTGAGCGCAATCTATCTTGTAATTGCAGGCCAGAATTATCCAGAAATGTTTAACTGGGTCACTGCAAAAATCTTTGCCCTGATCCTTTATATTGGATTCGGACTCTATACGTTACGTTTTAGTAAGACACGAAGCGGCGTGCTAATCGGCTTTTTATTGGCCGTTATGACTTTTGTTTATATCGTTGGTGTTGCCGTGACTAAACAAGTATGGCCGTTGATGCTATAGTATTTCAAAACAGGCGTACTCATGACCTCAATAACTATTAAACAACCTGATGACTGGCATCTGCACGTCCGCGATGGCGATGCCCTGGCTGATATTTTAAGAGAAACAACGCGCTGTTTCGCTCGGGCCATTATCATGCCCAATCTGAAACCTCCGGTAACCACAACTGAACTGGCGTTGGCATACCGCGACCGAATCATGGCCGCGATTCCTGCAGAGACTTTACAGTCAACCGGCTTTACCCCGCTGATGACACTCTACCTAACGGACAACACCGACCCCGCCGAAATTAAAAAGGCGAAGCAAACTTCAGCGATACATGCGGTTAAATACTATCCTGCGGGAGCAACAACCAACTCTGATTCCGGGGTAACCAATATAAAACACACCTACAAGGTTCTTGAGCAACTTAGTGAACATGGAATGCCTCTGCTCGTTCATGGTGAGGTAACTGATCCGGATGTTGACGTTTTTGATCGCGAAAAAATTTTTATCGATAGAGTGCTAAGCCCACTTGTAAAAGACTTTCCCGAATTACGTATCGTATTTGAGCATATTACAACCAAGTATGCCGTCGATTTTGTGAAAGCAGCGCCCGCAAATATTGGTGCCACCATTACACCGCATCATTTACTTTATAATCGCAATGCAATGTTTAAAGGTGGTATCCGACCACACTATTATTGCCTACCGATACTTAAACATGAGCAACATCGTCAGTCACTCATCACAGCAGCTACATCAGGTGATGCCAAGTATTTCCTGGGCACTGACAGCGCACCTCATTCCATTGCAAGTAAAGAATCCAGTTGTGGTTGTGCCGGCATTTACAACGCACCGGTTGCTATCGAATTGTATGCTGACATTTTTGAACAGGCTGGCGCGCTTGATAAGTTAGAAGGTTTTGCCAGTATACATGGCCCCAACTTCTATCAATTACCTGTTAACGAAAAAACCATCACCCTGGAAAAAAATGAGTGGGAAGTGCCAGAGAAATTGCCGCTGGGCAATGAAACAATCTCACCACTGTGTGCCGGCGAGAAAGTTAGTTGGCGAGTAACAAGCTAATAAATGGCCTTAAGCTGGTAACCACGATTTTCCAGCAACTGTAAAATCCCTTGTTCACCTGGAAGATGCAACGCACCAACTGCGACGATGGCCTTGCCTTGCGCTAATTGTGGTTGCATACGTTTAACCATAAGATGATTACGCTTAGTAATTAAACGCGTAGCAAGCACATCTTTAAGTGTTGAATCCAGCCCCGACATCTCTTCGTCATTGAATTTCAGTAAACCCCGTAAGTCACGCTGCACATAATATTCAATCAGGGTCGCGTATTTTTGCGGCATAGTTGGGAAAGCTTCTACCGCATGATTCAGCATGAGTTTTTGTTGTTTGGCAGGCAGGTCATCAAACACATTGAGTTGCTCAGCGACCGTTTCCAGTCCATGAAGATTTAAACCCTGCTGCTTGGCAAGCTGATAGAGCTTTAAATCAAGAATTGTTCCCTTGTTTTCTTTTGGTGAACTCAATTCAACCGCGATTACCCAGGGTTTCATTTTATCTACGATGGGCTCAGGCACACCGTATCGACTCATCAACAATACACTCTTTTGGTAAAGCTGAGGGCCGACGATTTTTTTCAGGCTCTGATTGGCCGGTAAAAACAGCTGCGACTGGAGCTGTAACATCGCCTCAGTATTTAAATCGACTTCGACAGTAAAACTCCGGGCCTGTTTTAATATACTTTTTAACTGTTCAGGTAATTCTGTAACCCGAGGATCGGCGGAGTGAATAGTCCCAAAGATGTAACTGTTTAGCTGGCCGGCTTTACTGACCTCCCAGAGGATGCCTTTATCAAAATTACCCGCCCATGCCGAGTATGGTAAAACGAGTAGTACCAGGCAGAACCAGATAGCCCTTTTGCTAATCAATTTCATCAACATCTTCATTCCCGTCACAAGTTTTCACAGTAATTGTGTAAATTTAGCACTCTTTTGGTTATCCTGTGCGAATGAACCACACAAACGAAGAAG
>Ga0316205_10004647_pt1 | contig 11859 bp, 11 predicted proteins | sample 3monthpyrite_MG_FD_204941 | JGI IMG/M metagenome (GOLD analysis project Ga0316205, IMG submission 204941) | Microbial mat bacterial communities from mineral coupon in-situ incubated in ocean water Damariscotta River, Maine, United States -... | ecosystem: Environmental > Aquatic > Marine >... | reverse complement strand
AATTTTAGGATCTTTGGAGCGTTTTATTGGGATTTTGATTGAAGAATACGCCGGTAAGTTTCCGCCGTGGTTAGCGCCGAAACAAGTGGCAATTATGAATATTACTGACAAACAAAGTGATTTTGTGCAAAAAAGTGCACAAATATTGAAATCTCAAGGCTTTAGAGTGAATTCGGACTTGAGAAACGAGAAAATCGGCTTTAAAATTCGTCAGCACACATTGCAACGAGTTCCTTATCTTTTGGTGGTTGGTGATCGCGAAGTAGAAACTGAAACAGTTTCGGTCAGATCAAGAGCAGGAAAGGACTTAGGTAGCATGACAATTGATGCTTTTTCGGAATTGTTAAAAGCCGATATTAAGAATTTAGCTAGAAAAGATAAAAAACAGGACTTAGAAACTAGAACCTAGAATCTAAAACCCGGAATTTAAATAAAAGAGGAATAAAAACATTAAAAGAGCAAAGCCAAAAATGGCGGCTAAGGTACAACGAGCCAACATTAATGAGGAAATTGAAGCTCCCGAAGTTCGACTGATTGATAAAGACGGTGAATCTAAAGGGATAGTGACAATTAAAGAGGCGATTGAAGCAGCTGTTGCAGTGACTCTGGATCTGGTTGAGATTTCCCCAGGTGCTGAGCCGCCGGTTTGTAAAATCATGGATTACGGAAAATATGTTTTTGAGGCCAAAAAAGCCAAGGTTGCGGCCAAGAGAAAACAGACTGTTGTCCATATTAAAGAGATTAAATTTAGACCGGGAACCGATATCGGCGATTACAACATTAAGTTGCGTAAATTGACCGAGTTTTTGGAAGAAGGTGACAAGACCAAAATTACGGTACGATTTAGAGGGCGTGAAATGGCTCACCGTGAATTGGGAATGGACTTGATGAAACGAGTTCAAAAAGATTTAGAAGAATTTGGTGATGTTGAATCTTTTCCTAAACAGGAAGGTCGACAAATGACGATGGTCATAGCACCAAAGCGAAAGAAATAGTATTTTATCCCCTCTCCCTATGGGAGGGGGATTATTAGTTTTGAAGCGTTAATCGCGCATCAAAAAAGCTAGTCACAAGGTTTTTGGCAACCCGAAGACTAGTTGGTGAGAGAATCTTGTTGAACTTCATTGAAGTGATACAAAGTTCTCTTTTATTTAAGCACTGTTAGGTAACAAACGGTATAGAATTTTAAGTTACGAGCCTTGAGCGACTAGCGTTGAATTACAGAATACGACCTACAGATGATAATTGGAGTAAACAAGCAATGCCAAAGATAAAAACAGACAGTGGTGCTGCCAAGCGTTTTAAACGTACGGGTAAAGGTGGTTTCAAACATGCGCAATCGCATCGTCGCCACATTCTTACTAAGAAGAGTTCTAAGCGAAAGCGTCATTTGCGTAATATGCAAATGGTTGCAGCTTGCGACGTTCCACAGCTGGATCGCCAGCTTCCTTACGTATAAGAATGGGAGTGATTTGAAATGTCTAGAGTAAAACGCGGTGTTACCGCTCATAAGCGTCACAAAAAAGTTTTAAAAGCAGCAAAAGGTTATTACGGAGCTCGTAGTCGTGTTTATCGCGTCGCAGCACAAGCAGTAACTAAAGCTGGCCAATATGCCTACCGTGACCGTCGTCAACGTAAACGTCAGTTCAGAGCAATCTGGATCCAACGTATTAACGCTGAAGCACGTGTTAGTGGTTTGTCATATAGCAAATTTATTAACGGTCTTAAGAAAGCTTCTATTGCTATCGATCGTAAGATCTTAGCTGATATTGCTGTTTTCGATAAAGTTGCTTTTGCAGCTATCGTTGAAAAAGCTAAAGCTGCTCTCGCTTAAGAACCTACTGATTTGAAGCTTTCTCTAACACTTTGTTAAGTTAGCTAATAAAAAGTAATTGAAAAGGAAGGGCAATTGTCCTTCCTTTTTTTTTCGAATATGAACAGCATGCTAGCCAATATTTACCCTCTCCCCAGCCCTCTCCCAGAGGGAGAGGGGGTTAAAGTCCCCTCTCCTTTAAAGGAGAGGGTTAGGGAGAGGTAGAATTTTTGGAACAAGTTAATGTCAAACATAGTTGATGAATTGCTCGCTAGAGGACTATCCGCGGTTGAAAGCGCCGAGAATATCCAGCAGCTGGAACAGGTAAAAATCGATTTTCTTGGTAAGAAAGGTGAATTAACTTCTCAGCTAAAATCATTGGGGAAATTACCTGCAGAAGAAAGACCTAATCAAGGTGCTGCAATCAATAAAGCCAAGCAAACAATTCAGGCCAAACTTGAGGCGAGCAAGAGAGTCTTCGAAAATGCGGCGATTGCCGATCAGTTGGCCAACGAATCGATTGATGTGACTCTGGCAGGGCGAAACAGCCAACTTGGAGGTATTCACCCAGTCAATCGTACTTTAGAAAGAATTGTTGAATATTTTTCACAGATAGGTTTTGGAGTTGAGGAAGGACCTGAAGTTGAGGATGATTATCACAACTTTGAAGCGCTCAACATTCCCGGCCACCATCCAGCAAGGGCAATGCACGATACTTTTTATTTTGGTGATGGGACTTTACTTCGAACGCATACGTCGCCCGTACAAATTCGTACAATGGAAAAAGTACAGCCACCAGTACGCATTATTGCGCCTGGGCGCGTATATCGTTGCGATTCAGATTTGACCCACACGCCAATGTTTCACCAGGTAGAAGGGTTACTGGTTGACAAGACGACTTCTTTTGTAGATTTAAAAGGTGTATTAGATGAATTTTTAAAACACTTCTTTGAAAACGATAAATTAAAAGTTCGTTTCCGACCTTCTTATTTTCCTTTTACCGAACCCTCAGCAGAAGTCGATATCGAATGTGTGATGTGTTCCGGAAAAGGCTGCCGGGTTTGTAGCAATACCGGTTGGTTAGAAATTTTAGGCTCGGGAATGGTTCATCCTAATGTATTGGAATCAGTCGGATACGATAGCGAAGAATACACCGGCTACGCTTTTGGAATGGGCGTGGAAAGAATGACCATGCTGCGTTATGGCGTCAATGATTTGAGATTGTTTTTTGAAAACGATTTACGATTCCTAAAACAATTTAATTAAAAACGAAAGAATATTCACCACGGAGGCACGGAGACGCGGAGAAAAGATATTAAAAAGCTAATTAGAAATTTATTGTTTAGGGAACTTGAACGGTACACTAATTAGATCTTAGTTTTTTATCTTTTAAACTCCAAATCTCCGTGCCTCCGTGGTGGAAAATGTTTTGTGTTTGAATGTTTTGAAACAAAATAGATTATCTGGAAAAATAGAAAATGAAAATTAGTGAAAATTGGCTAAGAACCTGGGTAAATCCCAATATCACAACCGATGAATTGGTCGCAACATTAACCATGGCTGGGCTGGAAGTTGATGGTACTGAGGAGATGGGCGCTGAATTGGCCGGTATTCTAGTCGGAAAAATTGTCAAGGCAGAACAACATCCAGAGGCCGATAAATTGCAGGTTTGTACCGTCGATGTTGGCACAGAAGAAACGTTACAAATTATCTGCGGTGCACCTAATGCAAGAGAAGGTATTAAAGTTGCGGTCGCAACTATTGGTTGTGTGTTGCCAGGCGATTTCAAAATCAAAAAAGCCAAACTGCGTGGTGTCGCATCTTTTGGTATGTTGTGCTCAGGTAAGGAATTAGAGTTATCAGATGATCACGATGGAATTATCGAAGTTACGGATGACGCAATCATCGGCCAGCAGTTTGTTGAGCATTTAGGATTAAAAGATGTATCCATCGATATCGACTTAACCCCCAATCGAGGTGATTGTTTAGGATTAAAAGGCATCGCAACAGAAGTTGGTGTGTTAACCCAAACTAAAGTTAATGCGGTTCAAATAAAAGAAATCCCTGCCACTATCGAAGACAGTATCGAGGTAAAACTGAGAGCAACTAAAGCTAACTCCCGATTTGCCGCTCGGGTCATGACCGGAATCAATATTAACGCCGAAACGCCGGACTGGATGAAAGCCCGTCTGTTAGCCTCAGACATACGTTCCATCGATCCGGTTGTTGATGTTACCAACTATGTTATGTTGGAACTCGGTCATCCAATGCACGCATTTGATCGTAATAATGTCTCAGGCGCTATTGAAGTTCGTTACGCTCATGAAAATGAAAAATTAATTTTATTGGATGATAGTTCCATTGATTTAAGGATCGATACCGTAGTTGTCGCAGATCAAGAAAAAGCACTCTCTATGGCTGGCATTATGGGTGGAAAATTTTCTGGTATTAGTTCGGACACCACTGATATTGTTTTGGAAGCCGCTCACTGGGATCCGATTGAAATTGCAGGTAAAGCGAGAAGTTATGGACTGCATACTGATGCTTCTCATCGTTTTGAGCGTGGCGTTGATTATAATCTTTGCGCACAAACGATAGAGAGAGCGACAGAATTATTATTGAATATTGTCGGCGGAAATGCGGGGCCAATGGTTGATAAAATTGATCAGGAAAATTTCCCACAGACCAGACAAGTTAAACTGCGTCGTGCTCGAATAGAGCGCCTGCTAGGAATTAAAATGTCTGACGAGCAAATCGTCGATATTTTGATTCGATTAGGTATGAATTTAACCGCAGAAGAAGATGGGTGGTTGGTAAAAATTCCTAGTTGCCGGTTTGATATTTCAATTGAAGTTGATTTGATTGAAGAGCTGGTTAGAATTTACGGTTACAACAATGTACCAAGCCGCAAGCCTGTAGGCGAGCTGTCTATGATCCGCCGTCAGGAAAACAGACTGATTAAATCGCAACTGGGTCATTTGCTGGCCGACAGAGGATACCAGGAGGCTATCACATATACCTTTGTAGACGAACATTCTCAACAATTGATTGATCCAGGCGTAAAAGCCTTGCCACTTGTAAACCCAATTTCAGCTGATTTAGCGGTGATGCGTACTTCGGTATGGCCTGGCTTACTAAAGGCGGTTGAATATAATCAAAAGCGTCAACACGATCAGATCCGTTTTTTTGAAACAGGTTTAAAATTTGTTCCTGGTGAGAATGGACTAGTTCAAACGCCCGTTATAGCTGGCGCAATCGGTGGTAGACGAACTTCTGAGAGCTGGGAAGCGAATAATGAAAAGCTGGATTTCTTTGATTTAAAAGGCGATTTAGAAGCAATATTTAAACTTACGGCCGCTGAAGCGCAGTTTCAATTTGTTGCGGCGCAGCGAGATGGGCTTCACCCTGGGCAAACCGCTGAAATAACCAGAAATGGCAAAACTTGTGGTTTTATGGGAAAAATTCACCCAGAAACCCAAAGAGCGTTTGACATCGATGAGCCTGTTTACCTGTTTGAACTTGAGTTAAAGCGTGTTACACAACGCAAAATCCCAAAATTTAGCCCTTTATCGAAATTTCCATCCATTCGTCGAGATCTTGCTATTTTAGTAAAAGAAAACGTGACTTCTTCGCAAATAGTTGATTTAATTGGACAAACAGCCAAAAACTGGCTAAATAATGTAGTGATATTTGATATTTATCGTGGAAAGGGAATACCAGATGGTTTTAAGAGTGTTGCCATAGGCATCGAACTTCAACGTAACGACAAAACTTTTAAAGACGCTGAGATAAACAAAACCATCGATCGAATTGTATCCACTTTAACCGATAAGTTAGAAGCAGTATTAAGAGATTGATAGCTGTGAGACTGAATGTTTAAAGGATTTATATTTATTTAAAGGATTAAAGTTGTGAGGATTAATATATGGCATTGACTAAAGCAGAAATGGCAGAGCGATTGTTCGACGATTTAGGTTTGAACAAGAGAGAAGCCAAAGAGATGGTTGAAGGCTTTTACGAAGAGATCAGAAATTCTCTGTCAAGCAATCAGCAAGTAAAATTATCAGGGTTTGGTAATTTTGATTTACGCGATAAAAAACAGCGCCCCGGACGGAACCCCAAAACCGGCGAAGAAATACCAATTTGCGCTCGTCGTGTAGTGACTTTTAGACCAGGACAAAAATTAAAGGCTAGAGTAGAAGCATATGCTGGAAGCAAGTAATAATAACGAACTAATTCCGATCCCCGACAAACGTTATTTCACCATTGGTGAAGTCAGTGAGTTGTGTTTGGTAAAACCTCATGTTTTGCGTTACTGGGAACAAGAATTTCCTCAATTAAGTCCAGTCAAACGTCGTGGTAATCGTCGTTATTATCAGCGTGATGATGTTCTGGTGATCCGTGAAATTAGAGAATTACTTTATGATCAGGGATTCACCATTGGCGGTGCAAGACAGCAGCTGGAGTCTGAAGAAGTTAATCCTGACCCAGTAGCAATTAAAGCTATCATCAGTGATTTAGAGAGTGTTTTAAGAATACTTGCTCACTAGTTGTTCAATTCTAAATTCCCAAATGGCCTATTTGGGAATGACTTCTCACTCAGTAACTCAGTTCCCCTTAACAAAATATCTATATATTTTTTCTTTCTATTGCAAACTGAGTTATTTCAGGTAATATTCCGCCCGGTGTTGGATTAACCTGTTAATTCACTCTTGTCAGTAAAACACCATGTCGGAATGTGGCGCAGCCTGGTAGCGCACTTGTTCGGGGTACAAGTGGTCGGAGGTTCAAATCCTCTCATTCCGACCAAATTTTCTTCCCTTCGTTTTCCCGTAATCATCACTTAATAATCTCTAGATTGTTGATATCAATGATAAATTCATCTATTTTTCAGAAAACATGTATACTTAGATTGATTGACCTTCAATTTTCAAATTCTAAGACAATTACTTAGAAGGGATGTTTTTTTGCAGGCTGGCAAAAACTTAATGTTATTGTTGTTGCTATTCCTTGGTTGGAATGCTTCATCTTATGCGATTGAAACATCAATCAAGCTCCAACCATCAAACACAGTAGCTATTTTTTATCCTGAGGCCAAAGAGCCTTATCGGAGTATCTATCAGGATATTATTGCCGGCACCCAAAGCGGTATTAAGATCGTCTCAGAGCCCGCTATTCAGCTAAAAACTTTTGACCTAAAAAAAGGCTTCGATAGCGATCTGATTGCCAACAATTTGCGGCAGCAGAATATATCTAAAGTGATCGTGCTTGGTCGCCTTGGTTACAAATTAGCTAAAGCTTTGCCTAAAGAGTTTAATGTAGTTTCCGGTGCATTGCCGATAAGGCCCAACGGCGTTTCAGGAATTAGTTTGATCACCGATCCTGGTTATCTCTTTGAATATTTAGCTCAAGTTGCGCCCGAAGTATCGCGTATTCATATTGCTTACAGCGAAAGAAGTGAATGGATTATAGAGTTAGCTAAAACCGCAGCCGATAAACAAGGATTAAGTCTGGATCTAAAAAAGGTCAATAATACCAAGGAAGCCATACAATTTTACCAAAACTTGTTTGAGTCAGATGTTTCCAAAAAGGACGCAATCTGGCTGCCTTTAGATCGAATTTCTTCCCACGATAAAATCACTCTGCCAATTATTTTAGAAAAAGCCTGGGCGAGAGAAGTGGTAGTGTTTTCAAGCAAACCTTCCCACGCTAAGCGAGGGGCTCTATTTTCGACCTATCCGGATAATTTTGTTTTAGGCCAACGACTCTACCAAATGGTAATAGAACTTGCCAAGCAGCCCCAACAAAAACAGTTTTCTGCCCTTAGCTCACTGCAGTTGGCGGTCAACTTAAGAACCGCTGCGCATCTGGGGCTAAAATACAGCTCTGAACAACAACAGAGTTTTAAGCTGACCTTTCCTGAATAGTCATGTATCTTTTTCGATTTACCTTTAAATCCCATGCGAGTTTCAAACGCCAGTTAATCAGTTTTTTTATTGTCAGCGTTGCTATATTGGCAATCGTGACTTCGATCATGACCGCCTGGCAAACCAGCCAATTGGTCAGGCAATCTACAATAGATACAGGTTTACAATTAACTTCTAATTTCGCCGAGCAAAGTTTGTTGGCGTTACTGACTGATAGTTCTGAGAACTCTAAGGAAGCAATCGATAGCACCATGGGGTTTCAATCAGTTTCGGGTGTCGCAATTTTTAAATCTGACGGTACTTTGTTAGTCGCTTCATCTAGTGTCCCAGATCAATTGTTCTATTCGGAATTCTCAGAATCATTAAAATCAGGACAACGGACCGATGTCAGCCAGTTATTTAGTGATAGGGATGCTATGTGGTTATTTAGCGCTCCGGTGATCTATGTCGCTGATGAGTTTGATAGTGAATTTGTCGATCCCGAAGAAGAGATCCAACAAAGTGAGGTGTTAGGTTATGTGTTAGTCGATTTCAACAAAAATGAATTGCACCAGATCCAACAATCCATTTTTATTAATAATTTGCTTATTGGTAGCCTGGTAGCGGGCCTACTTGCACTGTTTATGGGGTTGGGAGTTAATCGATTGATCGGTCCTTTAATTGATTTATCTCAGACGATGAGAACGGCGAGAGAAGTTAAATATTACCCTAAAGCACAGGTTACCGGCGCCGCTGAAATCAGGCAAATGGCAGAAGCTTATAATCAGATGATGACCTCTATAGAGTTACAAAATACAGAACTGGAAAAACATCGTGATACTTTAGAATCAGAAGTTGAAATGAGGACACAGGAGTTACAGGTTGCAAGAGACACTGCATTGACCGCCAGTCGTCATAAATCTGAGTTTCTAGCTAATATCAGTCATGAATTAAGAACGCCATTACAAGCGATTATAGGTTATACCGATCTGGTCAAAGAGGATTTGGAACTTGAATGTATGGACGCTCAAGTCGAGGACTTAAACAAGAGTATTCGCAGTGCCCATAATTTATTGGAGTTGATTAATAACATTCTGGATATTGCCAAAATCGAAGCGGGTCGAATGGATTTGTATTTGAAGCCTGTTGATATGGCTAGTTTAATCGATGAGACGTTGGAAACGATTATTCCAATGGCGGCTGCCAACAAAAATGAAATATTAATAGAGCGTGAATCTCTGGCATTGAGCCTGATATTAGATAGACAAAAACTGATGCAGATTTTTCTTAACCTTTTAAGCAATGCCTGCAAGTTTACCAAACAGGGCACGATTACTTTTATGATCAGTAGTGATTTGTATTTTCTATATTTTTCCGTAGTTGATACCGGAGTCGGTATTCCTCAAGATCAATTGGATACGATATTTGAGCAGTTTACTCAGGTGGATGGAAGTCAAACTCGAAAATTCGAAGGTACAGGGCTAGGCATGGCGATCACCCAGAATTTCTGTGAATTAATGGGCGGGAAAATTCAAGTTGAAAGTGAGGTTGGCGTGGGGAGCAAATTCAGCGTTAAGTTACCGTTGAAAGTGTAAACTTTATTAGAAATAACGAGTAGCTAACATGCGATCATGTAAAACGCGTATAACCTCTACACCGTAGCTCGTTTCACGGTAATAAACAATATGGCGCATAACGGGGTATTTTCGATATCCTGCGCGGATATTCTCGCAAGATGTACCAGCCTTGGGGCTTTCGACTAAAAAACCGAATGCCTCGGTCAAATCGTCGATATATCGTTCTGTCTGTTGTGTTCCCCAGTGCGTCAACGAATACAGCCAAACAGCTTCCATGTCTTCCCTGGCTTTTGGTGCCAGGCGATATTCAGGCATGTTTTCCAATCATTTCTTGTTTGAATAAATCACCATTAAACGGTTGGGGTTCTCCGCTTTGTTCACCCTCGATTAGTGCAGCGCGGATTGCTTCTATATCAGCTTGGCCAGCTTGGTCACGGCGTATCAAATCGCGGATATATTCACTATCATTTGTAAATTCTCCCGCTGAAATTTGTGCTTTAATCCAGTTGTCTTGTTGATCGGTAACGGTAATTGTTTTTCGTGTGGTACTCATAAAATCACCTTCAATTAAGTGTATGAATAAATCATACTATTGAGGCAGTATACCACAATCCGATTTATTGCCAAGTTTTGCTCAATTTTCTTCATTTCCTTGATAATTCAATATCTTATACTACACTAAATAAAGCCTGAATCTAAAAGCTAATGTCTGAAAGCTTGAATATAAAATCACAAGGAGCTTTAAATGTCATTTACCCGTCATTTTGTTAGTTTATCATTTCTATTTGTTTTATTTTTTTCCTCGATCGAAACCTTTGCAGAGGACGATTTTAGCGACGAAATGGGAGATGAAGACGAGCTGGCGGATTTTTATGGGGATGATGATTTTGTTAGCATTGCTACTGGTATTCGCCAACAGGTAGCCAAAGCTCCAGCAGTTGCGACCGTTATAACAGCCGAAGACATTAAAAATATGGGAGCCCGAAATCTGGTTGAAGTTCTGGATACGGTACCTGGTATGCATGTTGCCAGAAATGGTCAAGAAATGGCTCCACGTTTTTGGTTGAGAGGAATTGTCACGACCTTCACGCCTCAAACGTTGTTTATGGTAAATGGCGTTTCAACTAAAAGCATTGTTAGGGGAGACAACCATGTAGCCTGGGGTGAATATCCCATTCATTCTATTTCGAGAATTGAAATCATTCGTGGCCCTGGTTCTGCACTTTATGGTGCGGATGCTTTCTCTGGAGTTATCAATATCATTACCAAAAAGGCTATTGACCTGCGAAATTCAGAAGTCGGCGCTACATTAGGTAGCTTTGATACCAACAACGTATGGGCAAGTAAAGCGATTGATAATGGTGATTGGTCGTTCGCTTTTAATTTCGAGTATTCCAAATCTGATGGCTATAATGGGATTATTGAAAGCGATGCTCAGACTGGAATCGATGCTATCGGCGCTTTGGTTTTCGGTGCTCCTCCAGTATCAAAAGCTCCCGGGCCAATTAGTATGGCTTTTGAGGCTATCGACTTATGGATGAATATAGATACAGAGAGTTATTCGTTTGATCTTGGTATACAAGATAGGAACGATGTTGGAATGGGACAAGGCGGCACAGAAGCGTTAGATCTTAATGGCCGATTTGGCAGTTACAAGCATATTCTAAAGGCAGCAGTAAAGCCACAAGAAGTGAGTAAGGATTTTAAGCTTGGCGCGGAACTACATTATTACCGATCATCACAAGAGATTCATGAGAATCTGCATCTCTTCCCCGAAGGCGCGTTTTTTGGTGCATTTCCCGATGGATTTGTTGGCAACCCTGGTTGGCAGGAAGAAACGATGAAATTCGAAGTAAAAGGAACTTATGCGGGGCTAGAAGGCCATACGATTGCATTTGGTACAGGTTATAGCCTGCAGGATCTTTATGAAGTCACAGAAGCAAAGAATTTCAATCCAGATTTATCTCCTCGCGCTGGCGGGTTAGCGGATGTTTCCGATACGTCGGAAGTGTTTATGCCAGAAGCTGACAGAGATAATTACTTTATTTATTTACAGGATATTTACCAGCTTGCGCCAGATTGGGAACTAACTGCAGGAGTTCGATTCGACGATTATTCTGATTTTGGTTCCACCACCAATCCTCGTTTAGCCTTGGTGTGGTCAACTAGTCTTAACCTAACAACAAAGTTTCTGTATGGAAGAGCGTTTAGAGCGCCCGCTTTTGCGGAAACTCTCGTTGTTAATAATCCAGTTAGTCTAGGCAACCCTAATATCGAACCAGAGATAATTGATACGTTTGAAATTGCTTTGAGCTATCGAGCCAGTGAGGAGCTTAACCTTGATTTTAATTTTTTTAGTTATGACATAAAGGATCTGATTAGTTTTATTCCTGATAGCGGTGCACCAACTATTACAGCGCAAAATGTTGGGGAACGATCAGGTTATGGAATGGAGCTGGCAGCAAAATATAAACCATCCAGTAATTGGTCTGTGCTAGCTAATTACTCCTATGTGAAAGCTGAAGATGATATAGCCAACGATGATGTTGGAGAATATCCAAAC
>Ga0316205_10004646_pt1 | contig 11859 bp, 9 predicted proteins | sample 3monthpyrite_MG_FD_204941 | JGI IMG/M metagenome (GOLD analysis project Ga0316205, IMG submission 204941) | Microbial mat bacterial communities from mineral coupon in-situ incubated in ocean water Damariscotta River, Maine, United States -... | ecosystem: Environmental > Aquatic > Marine >... | reverse complement strand
TCTTGTATTCCTCGTTTTCTTCACCAAATAAAAGCCTAGCTGCTCTCCCTGAATTCTCTAGTGCGGGTATGGAATCTGCAAAAGAGCAGCTCATAAAGTATAATCCTAATGTAGAGACTCCACTTGGTATGAGGAATATGCCAACCCAAGTTGCTGACAGCGAACCGGAAATATTTGAAGAATCTACTGATATTGAGAATTTCTTTAGTTCGGATGAAATTCCTTCTATTGAAGACACTGAGCAGTTCTTGATAAAAAAAGCACTTGATAAATACGATGGAAATCGAAGAAAAGCTTCTGAAGCACTGGGTATCAGTGAAAGAACCTTATACAGGAAACTTGATCAATATGGCCTTGCGTAATATCCTGCCAATTTTTCTTTTGATCGTTTCATTTGCCGGCAGCAGTTGTCTCAAATATAGTTTTACGGGAACATCTATTCCTGAAGGTGTAAACACCATTTTTATTCCCTTTTTTCCGGATCAATCTAACAGTGGAATTGGTGATTTAAGTGATCGGCTGAACGAAGCACTAATTCAAAGGTTTGTAAATGAAAGTAGACTATCGCTTGCAAACAGTGAAGAAGAAGCGGATGCTGTGATAAATGGTCGGATTATTAGCTATAGCAATCGTCCTTTTAGCATTGGCGGAAATGAACAAGCGAATCAAAATCAGGTTCAGATCACAGTAAGTGCTAATTTTCAATATGCAATTGAGGATTCCCCTCTATGGGATAAAAACTTTAGCGGCAACTACACTTTCGATCCTACCGAAGACCCCGTTCAAGGCGAGGAAGATGCCGCAGATGATGCTCTTGAACAGATTGCGAATAATATGTTCAATGATGCAGTAAGTAACTGGTAAAATCGTTGTTTAATTATGCTCAGTACTGTATCATTGAGGCAAGAAATGCAGCATCTTCCCTTTAACATACCGAAATCGTTGGCGTCTTTTGTAGAGATCTTCGAGAAAGATCAAGATAAGGCCATTGCAAAGCTACAAAAACAGGTTAAAAAAAGAGATCCTGACACTGTAGGACACTTTCTGCTCGCTTGGCTGCATCACCTTAAAAATGAAAATAAAGAAGCGATCAAAGAAGCTCTGATTGCTAAAAACTATGCAGCGGGCAGTCCATTGATGGAGCATTTGCATTATTTTCTGGTACATCCTGAGCAGTTTAATGCATCAGTACCACAGAGTGGCTTTTCCGAACAAACGAAGCTTCAGCAGGGAACTCGACGCTCACCCATTTTAGATTTGGATCGGTTAATTGAAATGTTAGAAGCAGTTGAATCGCAACGTATTCAAATTTCTATGGATAACGATGAAGATTCAATGGAAGACTTGAGTGAAGAATCAAATAATATTGAAGATATCATTTCAGAAACATTGGCTCAAATTCATATCACACAAGGAAACAAGAAAGCGGCTATTAAGATGTATGAACGGCTCATCGAAGTTCATGAAGATAAAACTGATGAGTTTCTATATAAAATTGATCAGCTCAAGAAGTAACTAAGCTTTCACAAATGGGTTATGCAGTTTTTCGTGCTTGATTGTAGTAGCCGGTCCGTGGCCTGGGTAAATAATTGTTTCTTCCGGTAACACATATAACTTATCTCGAATTGATTTTGCCAGCAGATCAAAATTACCCTCGTATAAATCTGTTCTACCAACACTCTCATTGAATAAAGCGTCGCCGGCTATGCATAAACCATTTTCTTTAAAATATAGAGCAGTATGATCCGGTGAATGACCGGGAGTAAAAAGACAATCAAATTCAAATTTTCCATGTTTAAAAACTCCAGATTTTGGTAACGCCTCTGGAGTAAAACTAAAGCCTACCTGCCTCAATCCAAACATCATTGCCTGATTTCCAAAGTTTTCCCATAGAAATAAATCATCTGTATTCAGATAAACGGGTACTTTAAAATCTTTAAGCACTCGATGTATACCTAAAACATGATCGACATGAGCGTGAGTTAGGACTATACCGGTTAATTCAGTCTCGAATTCCTGTAATTTTTTATTAAATACTTGGAATTCTTGCTCAGCATAAAAACCCGGATCGATAAGAAGTGCTTCCTCCTTATTGATGAGTAGATACGTATTTTCGAGAAACGGGCCGACTTCAAATACTTCGATGTGCATAATTCTAAAATAAAAAAAGGATGCATCGAAATGATACATCCTTTAAAAAATATGGAGAAATAGGATTATTTCTTTGTATACATTCTTTTGAATCGATCTACACGGCCAGCTTTTGCTGTGAATGCTTTCTTAGTGTAAAAAGGGTGGTTTTTTGAGTCAATCTCAGTCTTATAAACACCATCTTTGCTGTTCATTGTGCTTCTGGTTAATATTTCAGAACCGTCGCTTAAAACAACAGTGATATCTTTATAATTTGGATGAATTCCTTGTTTCATATCTCGCTTACTTCCTTCAGTTTCTTGGAAAGGCTTCAAATATACGACTAACTCTACGCGATTTCAATCATTATCTATCGAAATCATCATAATCTTCATCCTTTAATCCTTCGAATGAAGAAAACATGGATCCAATCATATCAGAGTATTTAGAATGATCGTCGTGATCTTCTTTACTGAGCATTGAATTTTGATGTAGTGCTTCCAAAACTAAATCCAACCATGAATAAAGCTCCATTTCGGTTTCCGGTTTTACAGTTTCTGCCACTAAAGATTTTAAACCCTTAACAGAGTCGAGCGATTTCTTGTATTTAACGAAAGGAAGCGTATCGGGTAGACTTACTTCATTTCCTTTTGCAAACCAATCAGTAATTTCAGCATATTTACTTTTGTCGTCATCATTTCTACTCTGTGGATCGGGAAAATACATCTTAAATGTTCTACTAATGGCTTTACCAATTATGTGCTTGGCTACACTAATTGCTCCCTCTTGTTCGCCTTCGTAGACCAACTCCAGCTTACCGGTCAACGCCGGTACCATATGAAAAATGTCGGCTACTCTTAGCCCTGTTGTTTTTTCGTCATTGATAACAGCTCTACGTTCAGCTGAAGACAGAATTTGCTCCATTGCCGTAATGGTCATACGTGTGGAAACTCCACTTTTTTGATCAACATATTCAGATTCTCGTGCTTCAAAGGCAGCGGCTTCGATAATTTCACGGTATACATCTGGAATATGAATAGTCGCAGATTCTTGTCGATCTTCCCAAGCTTCCTGACGTGTAATTTCGATTCCAACTTCCATTTCTTTTGGATAATGTGTTATGATTTGAGCATCAATTCTATCCTTAAGAGGGGTGATAATATTACCGCGGTTTGTGTAATCTTCTGGATTGGCGGAAAATGCCATTGAAATATCCAATGGTATTCGAACATTGAAGCCTCGAATTTGAATATCTCGTTCTTGCATGATATTCAACAATGCAACCTGAATTCTAGGTTGAAGATCCGGTAATTCGTTAATCACAAAAATGCCTCTGTTAGTTCGAGGAATTAACCCAAAGTTAATGGCCTTCTCGTCAGCTAAATGTAGCTTTTGTGTAGCTGCTTTAATCGGATCGATATCACCAATTAAATCAGCAACGGTGGTGTCTGGAGTGGCTAATTTTTCTCCATAACGATGACTGCGATGTACCCAATCAATGGGTGCATTGTCACCCTGTTCAGCTATTAAATCTTTAGCAAATTTAGAAAGTGGCTTAAAAGGGTCATCATTTATCTCAGATCCAGCAACTATAGGCATAAATTCGTCTAAGAAATTTACGAGCGATCGCAATATTCTAGTTTTAGCCTGCCCTCTCAATCCAAGTAGAATTAAATCATGGCGTGATAAAATTGCATGTTGAATTTGAGGTAACACGGTTTTTTCATAACCTAAAACTCCTCGAAAAAGCGAATCTCCAGACCGAATCTTTTTGATAAGGTTTTTTCTGATTTCATCTTTCACAGAAATCGATTCCCATCCACTTGTCTTTAAAGAACCAAGTGTTGTAATAGCCGGTTTTTTTGAACTCATAAATTATCTATGTGAGTTGTTATAACTTTCGATGTTTTGATTTCATTCACATTTTCAAAATTATTTAAGCGCTTTTTTTAATGCCAGCATTTTGATGAGTGTCTCTTCCCATTCATCCTCGGGTTTTGAATCTGAAGTGATCGCACCACCAACCGGATAGAGAAGCTGGTTATCTTCTATAATTGCTGATCTGATTACAACATTAAAGTCAAAATCTCCATTTGGTGAGAAATAACCAATTGCTCCGGAATAAATTCCACGTGAATAATTCTCTAGCTTTTCTATTGCCTTCATTGCGGCAATTTTTGGCGCACCAGTCATTGAACCCATTGGAAAGCAGGCTTTAATAATATCTATCGAATGTATACTTTCGTCAACTTCGCACTCCACGGTGGATACCAATTGATGTACGGTATCGAAAGTCTGTACTTCAAATAATTTATCCACTTTTACTGTACCCGGCTTCGCCACTCTATTTAAATCATTGCGAACCAAATCAACGATCATCAGATTTTCAGCTCGATTTTTTTCGCTATTCAAGTCAGCCAATTCTGATTTTTCTGAGTTTGAAATTGTTCCTTTGATAGGCTGGGAATGAACATGATTATTTTCTCTTTTCAGAAACCTTTCCGGTGAAGCACAACATATTTTAATGTCATTCAATTCTAAATATGCTCCAAAGGGAACCGGACCAGCTTCCCGCATTTTTTTATATAAATGCCAACTACAACCTTCGAAATAATATTGGTTTAAGTATGAGTAGTTGAGTTCATATACTTCCCCTTCATGGATCAACCCCTTCGCATATTCAACACAGCGAACGTATTCATCTTTTTCTATTGACGACTCATTCTTGTTGATTAAATTCTCATCGAATATTTTCGTGCATACATCGGCATCAAGCCCTGGTAATTCACCTAATAAAATCTTGTAATTTCCATCTGTGTCAAATTCTATCAATAATTTGGGCTTCATAAAATAATACAAAGGTAAATTGCTTAATCTTGCATTATTTGATTCCAGATGCTCGACGTTGTTTTTTAAATCGTACCCGAAATAACCAAAAATCCAATCTTCGCTCTCTAACTGAAAGTTTTTAATGGCCTGCCATGGATCTTGATTAAATTGTGTTATTACGTTGTCTTTTGATGTGTAATTATGTTCACTTGAGCCAAAAATTGTTTCATTTGGCATCGCTGCAAGATATGATCTCTCACTTGACGGATGGTCTTTTTTTTGAGATTCAAGTAGAATGATATCTCCAAAAATCTTTAGCTGTTCAACCAGCTTATCCAAATTTAGTTTTGATTTATCCATGTTTTTCAGGCACGGATGATAAGGCTTTTAGGTTTTCTTTTGTGCCTTTTCCGTATCATTTGATTAAAATTTGTATATGCTCTATTCTTCATTTATCAAACCTTTTTTATTTCAAAAAGATGCAGAATCTGCTCATAACCGGGCAATTGAACTCTCTTCCCGAGCAAATGAATCTGAATTAATTAGAATTTTTGTCGAATCGATTTATAACTCATCAAATGAGGGTCTCAGCCGTGAATTTTGGGGGATCAAATTTCCTAATCCTGTTGGTTTAGCTGCCGGCTTTGACAAAAATGGAGTAACTCCTTTAGCTATGCAAGCCTTAGGATTTGGATTCGTTGAGATCGGTAGCATCACTGCAAAAGCGAGCCAAGGTAACCCAAAACCACGTGCTTTCCGTTTAGAAGAAGATCGATCTCTAATTAATAGAATGGGATTAAATAATAATGGCGCTGCACAAATTGTAGAGCGCTTGAAGAAATATTCTTTAAAAATCCCGTTGGGAATAAATATCGCTAAAACTAATGATGCCGGCATTCATGGTGATGCAGCTGTAGAAGACTATAAAATCAGTTATGATTTAGCTGCGTCAGTAGCCGATTATATCACAGTAAATATTTCGTGTCCGAATACCGGTGAAGGCAAAACGTTTGAGGATCCGGCGGCTTTAGAGGCACTTTTAAAAGGATTAGAGCTCCACAAGTTTGATGTTCCGACGCTTGTTAAATTTTCTGTAGATACTCCAAAAAATGAACTCGAGAAATTAGTTGAACTTTGTGAGCAATATCATATTCAGGGGTATTTGGCTACAAATACTTCTTCGAGCAGAGATCATCTATTAACAGATGATAACACCCTGCTTGAAATTGGCGAAGGTGGTTTAAGTGGCAAAGCAATCCGCCAAAAGAGTACCCAAGTTGTGTCTTGGTTGAATGAGTTCCTTCAAGGGTCGAAGCCAATTATAGGCGTTGGTGGTATAGATAGTTTGGAATCTACATTAGAAAAAATGGAAGCTGGAGCCGATATGATTCAAATATACACAGGCTTAGTTTATGAAGGTCCGGGTTTGATCCGCAAAATTAAAAATGGACTTCGAAAAAGATAATTATCGTGGTATTGTGAACTGAATTTCACATGATATTTTTTGAGCTTCTCCATTCACTAAAACAGGCTCAAAGGATACCGAATTTTTAATTGCTTCTTCATATTCTGAGATTAACACCTCGTTGTTGGTGTCGGATACAAGTTTAAATTCATCAATAATTCCGCGTTGATTGATCATGAACAAGAACGTGATAAATTCTTCTTCACTATTTAATGCTGATTGTAATTGCTGATTTATAACCTGCTCTCCCCCACGAATCTCTAGTGAAAGTTCAAGATCCGTGCAATTTAAATAATCACTCCCGTCGCTCGACTCAGCAGTAAGAACTTCGTTTGTCTCAACAACTTCTATTTGTTCTTCCATAGCAGGAAGTTCAATCTCAGTCATAAGTGTTCTAACTTGAACGGCATAGGCTGAATTATTGAAAGTTGAACCAAATTGAGTAATTTTCGAACGAGCTGAATCCCACATTGCTCCATAGTAAGGGTAAACTAAATTGAAATTGGGTTTCGACAATACTGAATCGGTGAGTGTAGAATAGAAAAGTGAATCTGATTGCGATTTCACAATACTGGAATCTGTATAGGCTAGTTTTGTTGAATCCTTAAGAACTTGAAAAGTAAATTGATCCTCTTCCCATTGCTGATGAGTAGATTGCCATGCTAGATAATTTGCCTTAAAAACGGAATCTTCTTTTCCGAGTTTGATGTATTCTTTAATAGCATCAAACATAGCTCGATCACTAAATGACTCTTGTTTATTTTGCATAGCCATTAACGCCAGTTGTTCTGCCTTATCTGTTTTAGAAATACTTTCATTATTTAATAGATCCAGATAAATATGTCTTGAACTAACTTCTGAGTATGAGATTCCTTCCGGTAAACTCAAATTATATTTACTAGTAACTCTCTGCGCAAATTCAGTTTCAGGATACTGATCAACAAGTATCTGTGCGAACGATTCAGATTGTTGTTGATCGCCTTGAATATCATATAGCTCTGAAAGTGAGTATAAAGTAATTGGTATTACTTTACTTTGTGGCCTTTCATAAATTACTTGGTTAAAGTAATAAATAGTGCTATCCGGTGAGTTTAGTTGTAAGAAAAACAGGTTGCCTAATTCGTATTGTAAATTTGCAATGATATCTCGAACGGAGTCTTTATCAGCAGGAGTAAATGGAATTCTACTCAAATCTATGCTAAAATTCAGCATGGTTTTTGCATTTCCATTTGTATTAGTTTCGCCGGAAACTTGAGTACTATCATCAACTAAAGCATTAATTATCAGTGATCTTACTCGCCAATTATCAACTAAAGGACGATCCCCCCAAAGTGCTTGAAATCTTTCAGAAGCTTCTGCAATTAAAACCGGATTCCGTACATTCAGATATCCATTTTCCGCATTATTTGTTTCTTGTTCATCAGTATTGCCACCAACATTTACTAAAGTATTTCTTCGTTCTTCCTGCTCATCACGCATACGTTCCAATTCAGCCAATTTTTGGGCTTCTATTTCTTTTAGCACGGAATCAAAGGCTTCATCAGAAAGAGAACCTAGCCATAATAGACTATCTTGTTCATAAATTTGATAGGTCAAATCAGCGTATGATCCAAAGGAAGTTGCGAGACTACGCGCTTCGTAATCTTCCGGTAATTGATCGGATGAAATGTTCAGGTTTGCTGATGAATCATAATAGGCTGCTGCTAGCGTATAATTATCAAAATTGAATCTGTTTAACTCAGCCAGGCCATAATATGTTAAGGCCTTAACTTTAACATTTGGCTTATTAAATGGATCACGAAGAATGGATACATAAATTTCCCGAGCTTTTTTTGAGTTGCCTTTAATTTGCTCGGATTTACCCAGCTCATAATTCAATTCTGAAATGAACTCAGTGTTTTTGTCATCTTTAACCATGTCCGAAAACACATCGATTGCTTCATCAATATCTCCAAGATCACGGGCTACTTCAGCCTTTTTCTTTTTTGCCGCAAATTGCAGATCGTAGTTTCGGTAATATTTACCGACCCTGTCGTAAGCATCAAAAGCGGCTTCTATATTTCCAAGGCGCTCATTTAATTGTCCAATTAGAAAGAAACCTCTCTCATTATTAGCTCTATCCGGGATTTTACCAACGCTCTCATTTAATAAATCGAGTGCATTTACCCAGTTTTCAGAAGCAATATAATGTTCCGCCAGAACTACTTTAACCTGCCATTCTAACTTGGATTTCCATTCACCTTCATTTAAGGATAGCTCTTCATTTAAAAACTGAATCCCTTCAGTATAAGCTTGTAATTCTAGAAGAACTCTTCCTTTCCAAAATACAGACCGCTGCCGAAGTTCTAAATCATCCGCATTTACATATAGTTCATCAAATTTTTGGATGGCATTGAAATATTCGTTTCTGAAGTAATACGATTTACCAATAATTTCAAGAGCATTATCCACCCATTTGGTTTCGTCATACTTGCGTAAAACACTTGCTCCCTTTTCTATGGCATTTTCAAAGTCTGCACTTCCTGCCCCTTTAGGTGTTTCGTATACTCTGATTGGCTGAAGAGTATTATATATTCTCGCTTGGTCTAGACTCTTTTTTAAACCTCGTTTATAGCTCTGCTTTGCATTATAATATGTGTTGTAATATGCATTAAAGTCTTTAAAATTCGACTTAAATGATGAATTACACCCTGAAAGGGTTATGATTAATATTAATAAAAGCCAGAAGCTGCGCATTCAGATTATAACATTTATTACACCAACGATAATCAATCTTCAATCGTACTAACAGTCATCATGTTTGTTTTACCTCTTTTGGCTGTTGGTATACCCGTTGCAATTACAACACGTTCACCTACTTTTACTTGCCCACCGTCTTTAAGGTATTCTTTCATTAGCTCAACGCTTTTATCAGTATCAAAGAGTTTGTCTAAGCGAACTGAGCGAACTCCCCATACAAGATTTAATTGACGTCTTATCTTCTGGGATTCTGTAAAAGCAAAAATTGGAACTTTCGGTCTAAATTTAGCAACTCTACGCGCGGTACTTCCACTATGTGTAATAGTGCTAATTACTTTCGCTCCAACATTATCGGCCAAAAAAATACAACAATGTGCAATTGATTCAATAATCTGTTTGTCGAGTAAGCCTGGTTTATCGTATTCAAGGCTATTATAAAGTTGAGGACTTCTTTCTTCGACTTTTCTGCAAATTCTATCCATAACATTTACCGCTTCCATTGGATACTTTCCTGCTGCAGTCTCACCCGATAACATTACCGCGTCAGATCCATCAAGTACTGCATTTGCAACGTCAGAACTTTCAGCACGAGTAGGTCTGGGATTATGAATCATAGAATCAAGCATCTGGGTAGCTGTTATTACCGGTATTCCCTTAACTCTGCATTTCTGGATGATTGTTTTTTGAATCACAGGGACTTCCTCGTTTGCAATTTCAATTCCAAGATCGCCACGTGCAACCATAATACCATCTGCTGCTTCAATAATTTCATCTATATTATCAATTGCTTCAGGCTTTTCTATTTTTGCAATTACTTGAGCCTGACTCCCTAAGTTTTCGAGTCGTCTTTTTAGATCTAGTACTTCGTCGGCTGTACGCACAAAGGATAATGCAACAAAATCTGCATCCTGTTCGGTTGCAAATTCTAAGTCAATGATGTCTTTTTCAGTAAGAGCTGGAATGGATATTTTAACATTTGGTAAGTTTACTCCTTTACGAGATTTCAATAAACCACCAACAACTACTTGTGCTTCTAGGTTTCTTCCATTCTTTCCGATCACTTTAAATTCAAGAAGCCCATCATCTAACAAAATAATATTTCCAATTTCTGCTTCGTCTACCAATTTTTCATAGTCGATGGGAATTATAGAACTTGTACCTTCAATTTTTTCGCCGGTGATGGTAATGATACTACTGTCTTCTAAAATCTGCCCTCCATCTTTCATCTGACCAACTCTAATTTTCGGACCTTGTAAATCTACTAAAACTGGAATACTATAATCGCTCTCTCTTGCTGCTTCTCGAATATGATTTATACTACGAGCATGAATTTCATGGGTTCCATGTGAACAATTTATCCTTGCCACATTCATACCATGCAGTAAAAGGTTTACGATTGACTCAAAATCGTTTGTGCTTGGTCCAATTGTGCACACAATTTTAGTTCGGCGAACGGGTGTCATATAAAATACTTCTGAATTAACTTGTGAGTGAAAGAATTAAATGTTTATATACTAAAAATAGATCAATAACGGTTTCTTGTGTTAGCTAAACGGCAGCAAAAAGAAGCCAATTTGAAAAGAGTTCCTCTATTATTCTATGGTTTATACTTCAGAGAGAAGCAAGTTACAAACAATCTTCCAAGGTACGATTTTTCTTATAATCAGCCTATTTATCGTTCAGTGTTCTAATAAATACATTGATGAGATAGACAGGTCTGGGATTTATCAATATAAACCGGGCTTCCCTGAGGTGACGGCAACTACAGCAGGAATTATTGATGGAACTACTGATAGCACTAAAATTAGTGTCTCTGTTGAGATTGTATATAGAAGTCTAATCTTCAAAAAAGTTGATTCTGTTTTTGAAGCGAGTATGCTGATGGAAATTCAGATTCTTGATAAAGATGATACATCAAATCTGATAAACTCCTTTCAATATCCACTGAAAGCAACACTAGATTCACAAATTAAAATTAACAATGGAAGCAAATTTGTATTCCATGATTTGTTTGATGCATCACCGGGTGATTACTTAGTAAATGTGATGGTGACTGACCAAAGTACAAACAAACAAACGATCCGAACTTCATCGGCATTTATTCCAAATCCAAAGGATAAAATTTCACATGTTACTAATATTCGGGTTTATACTAAGTCCTTAAATACGACCAACTCATTCCAACCGGTTACTACATACGATTTATCCGAATCTGCCGATTCTATTCGATTTTCATTTCAGGTAACTAATAATAAAAATAACACTCCTTTAACCATTAATTCGAAGTTAGTAAAATTTCGATCCGATACTAGTTCCGCTAGACCGTTGAGCTGGCCAAATTATACCCCATCGAGCTTGTCATATATTGGAATTTCATATTCAAAATTTGAAGAGGTTGCATCATCAACACGCCTGATAACTCAGCAGGGTAATGTCTCTATAGATTTTCTGTTTCCTAACCTTGATAGAGGAAATTATCGGTTTGAAGTTTACACAGATGAAATCGATGCTTCTGAAAATCGATTATACAGAGCAAGAGAGTTCAGTATAAAGAGTAAAAATTATCCTTCGCTTAAAACACCTAAAGAGTTGGCAGCACCACTAATATATTTGATGGAAAAAGATGATTATAACGAGCTAATGACCAACAAGAATCCGGTAGATCTCAAAATGGCCATTGATAAGTTCTGGCTCAA
>Ga0316205_10004645_pt1 | contig 11865 bp, 13 predicted proteins | sample 3monthpyrite_MG_FD_204941 | JGI IMG/M metagenome (GOLD analysis project Ga0316205, IMG submission 204941) | Microbial mat bacterial communities from mineral coupon in-situ incubated in ocean water Damariscotta River, Maine, United States -... | ecosystem: Environmental > Aquatic > Marine >... | reverse complement strand
TAGCATTCGCAGATCAAGACTAATTTCCGCAATGTTTTTCGGTTGACTATAAACTATCTTGAAACCCAGAGATTCGATTTTATTCAGATCAGCTCCTTTATTTCCGCCTTTCCATGCAATGATTAAATCCGGATTCAAATTGAGAACCTGCTCAATTTGTATTCCATTGTAATTTCCAATTCTGGGAATATCTAATGCTGCTTTTGGGTAATCAGCATATTCAACAGTTCCTACTATCTTGTCACCTGCACCTATCGCATAAAGCATTTCAACCGCATGAGGAGATAGTGCAATGATCCGTTCAGCCACTTTTCCATAAGCAGTCGAACTAGCTCCTAGATAGATTACAACTAGGAAAATAACCCGAGCCAAATGCCGTAATTCAGTTAAACTATTGAGACACAAGAACTTGAAAGAATTGATAGCTTGACGGCGAGATGTGCTATCCAGAGTATTGAGTTGCGTAGCGAAAATTTTCGTCGTTGCCTGAACGGCAATAAGAATATTTTTTGCATAGCAAGGCAATGCTCTGGAAAGTGCAGATTGTTGCAACGCTATCGATATTTTCAAGTTCATTACCAATCGACTCCTTTACGTGCTTTCAGCCCGGAAGTGTAAGCATGTTTTATGTCTTTGATTTCACTAACTGTGTCCGCCATGTCTTTCAATGCAGCGATAGCCCCACGACCGGTAATTACGACGGTCTGCTCTTTAGGACGATTATTTATCGTATCGAGAACGTCTTGTTTATCAAGATATTTATAACCGAGCATATAGGTTAATTCATCCAACAATACTACATGATATTGAGGGTCCGCTAGATATCTTTTGGCCTGCTTCCAGACTTCTGTAGCCGCTTTAATATCAGTTTCTCTATCTTGAGTATCCCAGGTGAACCCAGTAGCCATGACCGCAAAAGGAACGCCGTTTTGTTCCAGCAAATTACGTTCTCCGCATTCCCAAGTGCCTTTGATAAACTGCGCAACTGCCGCTTTGTAACCATGGCCGACACTACGAGTTACTACGCCAAACCCAGCAGTTGATTTACCTTTGCCATTGCCAGTTATCAGCAATACCATTCCGCGTTCTTCAGTCGCTTCAGCGACACTCGCATCAACTTTCTCTTTCAATTTTTGAGACTTTTTTTTATGTTTATCTTGTTGGGTCATTTTTCTATCCTATTCTCAATTTGTAAAATTTTGAATATCGTCGACATATCCAAATTATCTTGCAACATATCCGCCAATCTTTCTAATTCTGTTTCCCTAACTTGGTTCCAATCCACAACCGAAAAAATTTTACCGCTCACCCAAGCCAAAATAGCTTGCATAAAATCTTTACTTTCTAATAACCCATGAAGATAGGTTCCAAGGATTTGTCCGTCATTTGAAATCGAACCGTCTAAATAGTTTTGACCATTTTGATCTGTGATTTCACAAAAGTGTTTATTAGGTGCTTTATCGCGAGTTACACCACAATGAATTTCATAACCGCTAACAGAACCTTTATACGCGCCTAACTCAAAATATCCGGAAACTTGGGTGAGTATTTTTTGAGTATGTAATATCGTTTCATTTCTAAATAAGCCTAAGCCATCGCTCTCACCTGCCATACCTTCTACACCTTTCGGATCGGATATTTTATCTCCCAGGATTTGGTATCCGCCGCAAATCCCAAGTAATTTACCACCATACCTCAAATGACGTTTGATTGCCCCATCCATACCGTTTTGTTTTAGAAAGCCAAGGTCCTCTCGCACATTTTTACTACCGGGAATAATGATTAAATCTGCGCCGCCTAATTCTGTAACGTCCCGCACATAAGATAAAGTAACATTGGCATTAGCCGCTAATGGTTCGAAATCCGTATGATTGCTTATTCTTGGCAATACAATGACTTTGACATTTATTTCACCAGTTTGAGTTTTTGGATCAATTTTTATGGCATCTTCAGCATCCAGTTTTAAATCCTGTAAATAAGGCAAAACACCCAGAACTGATTTTTTGCTGTAATCTTCTAACCAATCGAGCCCATCTTGAAGTAACGAAAGATCACCTCGGAACTTGTTGACTACAAAACCTTTTATTAATGCTTGTTCGCTAACTGATAAAAGGTTTATTGTACCAGTCAAATGGGCAAATACTCCGCCGCGGTCAATATCGCTAACTAAAATAACCGGGCACTTAACCGCTTCGGCAAATCCCATGTTAGCAATATCATTTTGCCTTAAATTGACTTCTGCTGGACTGCCAGCACCTTCTATCAGGACCACATCATATTGTTGCTGCAATCGACGATAAGATTCTAATACCTTGTCAAAAGCCAGCGCTTTGATATTACCGAAGGATTCGGCGTCTAACTGCGAAATTGCTTCGCCATGAATTATGACCTGCGATTGTTTATCACTTGAGGGTTTAAGTAAAACGGGATTAAAATCAATGTGAGGCTCTAGACCACATGCACTGGCCTGCAATGCCTGCGCCCGACCAATCTCGCCACCGCCAATGGTAACGGCGCTATTTAAGGCCATATTTTGCGGTTTAAATGGCGCAACTGAAACACCGTTTCTTTTGAGTAGTCGGCACAAGCCAGCAACCAGAATACTTTTACCGGCATCAGAGGCAGTCCCCTGCACCATCAAGCTTCCTTTAAGATTATTTGTCTTATCTTTCATCACTCAACATTCCTGATGACATTCATCGACTTTAGCTGTGGAAATAATGGTTCTCCGTGATAAACGCTGATATGAGTCACTGATCCATAATCGATGGCGATATTTTGAAAGGGTACCGACGACAAGTTATCGATTTTTAAGCACCAGGATATCAAACAACGAATCACCCCGGCATGGGTTATCATCAAAAGCTTTTGTCCGGCATTTTTGCTGAGTAGTTCATGAATACCTGTGCGCACGCGTTGTTGAAAATCAGCAAGTGCTTCTCCGCCATTGGGAGTATAGCTCGCGGGATCACTCAAAAATTGAGATAACTCTGTAGAATACTTTTCTTCTATCTCCTCAAAAAATCGCCCATCCCAATCTCCAAAGTCACATTCCTTAAAAGCGGGATTTGTATCTATGGGCACACCTGTTTTGGTCGACCAGTGTTCGGCAAATTGTGAACATCTAATTAACGGACTAGTTACCAATTTGGTCGTGTTTTTTAAAGATTCAGCCGCAGCGAAAAGTTGCTTCCATCCCAAAGAGGTTAATTGGGTATCAGTCTTTCCCAATAAAGCATTACGTAATTCAGGTTCGCCATGCCGCAGCAGGTAGAGCTCGGTATTCATGACAAAGCTCTAATGTTTTTTTCATATTGCCCATCGGTTTTCAGTGCAATAGGAATACCACTTATTACCAAAGTGACATCACTCACCCTCTCGCTCAGCTTTTGATTTAGCCAACCTGCTTGATCGACGAACTCTCGGGATAAATCGCCCAACGGTACAATGCCGCCTCCTACTTCGTTGCTGACAATGAGAATTTTCGCTTGAGAGTCACTCAGTGTTTCTAAAAATTCTTCACACTGCTTTTGCCATGCGATGGGATCTCTGCTGTCATCGCATAACCAGTTACTGATCCATAACGTCATGCAATCTATCAAAATGATTTGGTCTGATTGATCCAATCTCTCTATTATCTGCGCCAAATAGAATGGCTCTTCAATTAAGTCCCATGACTCCGGTCTGTTTTTTTGATGATGACTAATGCGGTCTAACATTTCATGGTCGTCTGCGGTCGCCGTAGCAATATAGGTGACCTTTGAAGCTTGCTGACAAACCTCGATCGACTGAACCTGCGATTCAGCAAATCGACTCTTACCTGAACGTGCACCGCCAATAACCAGATGAATCATGCTGATACTCCAGAGCTAATAAACAGTGAGGATAAAATAACAGCGTAAATCAATATTTCCGACAACTGTTGAGCGGCACCTAACAAGTCGCCGGTAAAACCTTTGACTTGCCGATAATAAAACCATCTCAACAGAATAAATAAAACCAATTGTGATACTAGAATATCCCAGACGACACCACTCAGTATTAATAAAGCACTACAGCCAATAATTAGATTAATAACGAGGTCCATTGTCCGGCTTGATTCAGCCAAAGGTTTTACTTTGGCAGTTTCAGTTTCAGATACATAAGGTAATGCATAAATCAAAGAGGTTGATAAACTGCGGCTGACAGGGTGGCTGACTAGTAGGGCCACATAGACATTCAAGTTGCCAAAAATAAAACTTGTATTAGCTATTTCCAATAGTAAAAAAAACTTTAAGCTTAATACACTCCATAACGCCAAAGAACCATAGCTACCGATTCTAGAGTCTTTCATTATTCTCAGTTTATCTTCGGCGCTCCAACCGCCACCTAAACCATCACAACTATCAGCTAATCCGTCTTCATGAAACCCGCCCGTTAATAACAATCCTACAATCATTGAAGCAATTATCGAAACACTTATCGGCAGCAATAAACTAGCTAAATAAAAACTCAAGGCGCAAAGAATACCAATCAACCACCCCACCAGAGAAAAATATCGACTCGCCTGATTCAGGTTTCGCTGGCTGAAATCTAATTCTTTGATGATCGGAATACGAGTAAAGAAGCCGAGCGCGATCAATAATAAGTTTAATTCTCTTTTGAAAATGTCTAAATACATATTTAAAGCCGTTAAACAGTGGTTACACCGGCACTATCAAAACTGGCCATATCGTTATAAAAACTGGCCGCAGCACGAATTAGAGGCATGGCTAAGGCGGCTCCGGTTCCTTCTCCTAATCGCAGCCCTAAATTGAGTAATGGTTTAGCTTGTAAATGTCTTAACATTAACTGATGACCTTGCTCTTCAGATTGATGACAAAAAATCATATAATCCCGACTAGCGGGATAAAGCTTGGTCGCCAACATTGCTGCCGCTGAAGCAATAAAACCGTCAACTAAAATAATTTTTTGACTCTCCGCCGTGGCTAACATTGCTCCCACCATTTGCACAATTTCAAATCCAGCAAAACAAGCCATAACTTCCATTGGATCACAGAATTTGTCACCAAGTCTGTGCTGATGAAACTCAATTGCCTTTTCTAATAAGCGGGTCTTTTTTGCAAAGGTCTTATCATCGATTCCAGTCCCTCTACCAACACAATCTGCGACTGACACATGGATAAGCGAGCTAAGAATCGCGGCCGCAGCAGAGGTATTGCCGATCCCCATTTCTCCAAATCCAAATACATTGCAGCCCTTTTGAAGATGTTTCTGCACCGTTTTTTTACCAAACCGAAGGCCTCTTTCAACTTGTTGATTGGACATAGCCGGTTGACTCACAAAATTTATGGTGCCTTTACCGAGCGACTGCTGAGTTAGCTCACTGTTATCAATCGACAGTAATATACCGGCATCAATGACTTCCAGTTGAATTTCATTTAATCGACAAAAACAATTGATTGCAGCTCCACCGTCTAAGAAATTAAGCACCATTTGCCGAGTTACCGCCGACGGAGCGATACTAATATTTTCTTCTGCGATACCGTGGTCACCCGCAAAAACCAACATCACAGGTTTTTCGATCTGGATTGGATCTGCCAAACTTAGTCTACCTTGAATGTGATTTTTCTGAGTATTCCCCAATACCAATGCCAATTGAAGAGCTAACTCTTCTAACATTCCTAATGCACCTTGTGGCTTGGTTTTTTGATTTATTTTACTAACGACCAACTCTTGTTGAGAGCGATCCAATTTTTTAATCTCAAACATTTCTATACTAAGTTTCCTGATGCTAATCTCATCATTAATAATCTGCTATCGCGTTCGATTTGCCTTAAGCACAATAAAAAAGAACAAACTACCGATTGCCGAAGTAACAATACCCACTGGCAAAATATGTTCATTCAAAATCGACCGAGCCAGCACATCCACCCAAATCATAAAACTACCGCCGATCACCACACACATAAAAAGTACCTGATGAAGTTGAGAGCCAACCAGATAACGACAAATATGCGGGATCATTAAACCCACAAACCCAATCCCCCCGACTTGAGCAACTAATACTGCGGTAATGATCGATCCAATAACTAACATACTGAGTCTTAATTGGCTCACCGGCACGCCGAGAGTGAATGCGCCTTCATCACCTGCCTGAATAGCAGAAATCCATTTTCGATAAACGATAAACAGAAATAATCCGATACTGGTGGTCAAAAGAGGCAACAATAATGCTTGCCATTGACTATTTGAAAAACTGCCCATCATCCAAAAAAGCAAACGGCTTGCGGTATCGGGTTCAGAATAATAAATAATTAAGCCGGTAAAAGAGCTGAGCATAAACGATACCGCAACACCGGATAATAATAATCGCTCTACCTGAACAGCGGCACTACCAGCGAGTGTCAACATTAAAACCACCGAAAAAATTCCGCCAGCCAATGCGCCTAAAGTGATCGAGACTCCCGCGCCAGAAACCGCCGCAATGACTATCACCGCACCTAATGCAGCGCCAGAGGAAATTCCAAATAGATAAGGATCGGCTAGCGGATTACGAGTGACGGATTGCAAAATGGCACCTGTAATCGAAAGACCCGCGCCAGTTAAAAGTGCCATTAATATTCTAGGTAAACGAATTTCCCAAACTATTCGTTGGTAAACCGGATCGACCGAACAACTGGCATTGTCGCTTGTACAAACCAACAAAGAATCAAATACCTGTCCGGGCGAAAGCGCCACACTGCCTACGCCGGTCGCAAGAATCAGAGTGACTAACAGAAAAAGTATCGACAAGATGGCAATTAATGAGAAACGGCTAATCATGCTCAATCCCCAAATTAGAGGCTTTTTGCCGTTTTAGCTCTTCAAGTTCGATAATTTCTGAATCAGTCCGATGGCTAAAATTATAGGAAATTCGCTGCCCGGAATGAAAGGGATGACTGTCTATATTCGCATTCACCTTAAAAACCTGTTTGAGATTTTTAGTATTCAAAACTGTTTCACAATCGCCTTGCTGAATAATTTTTCCTTTGTCCATCAAGATAATTTGATCACAAAAAGCCGCAGCCATATTGAGGTCATGAATACTCAACAGCACGGTTATATTCATCGCTTTGACTAAGTGAAGTACCTCGATTTGATGTTGTATATCAAGATGATTAGTTGGTTCATCCAAAATTAATACCTGAGTCTTTTGTACGATGGCGCGGGCCAACATAACCCGTTGTTTCTCGCCGCCAGACAAAGTATTAAACGGCATTTGAATTTTTGCCAACAAACCAACATCTGAGATGGCTTGTTCTACCGAATCACGATCGGTCTGAGTTGAAAAGCTCAGCAGAGATTGTCGCGGGATCAGCCCCATACTCACCAAGTCAAACACGCTCATATCAAAATGGGTCGGCGGCTCCTGTAATACCACGCCAATTTCCTGCGCCAAAGTTTTCCTGGAATAACTGGAAACCTCTTTTTGATTAAAAGTGAGTGAACCCTTGGTAATTTGATTTTTTCCAAACAGGCATCGTAGTAATGAGGACTTACCTGCGCCGTTAGGTCCGATAACGCCAATAAATTGATTAGCCGAAATAGTGAAATTGAGATCCTTGAGGATTTTTATTTCACCGACTTGCCAACACAATTGTTTGGCTTCGAAAATAGAATGGGCATAATTAATCCCTTCAGATTTATCCGAAGTTTGTGGCGGTTGCTGTGTAGATTTCAAAAATGACAAAGCTGATCCAAAAGATGTAAGTTCTTCAATGGATCAAAAGGAGGGTGGTGAAAGCACTATTTTGATTAAACAGGTCTTATTCACTCAGCCACCGAGTAACCCGCCCGGAACAAATGGTATTAATTTTATAAAACAGTCACTTAGCAGGTTTTCTGGCTTAGAAACAACGACATTCGTTTTTCCGTACAGTTGCGGGTACAGCCGAGGAGTATAACCTCGTTACCCTGCTAAAGCGGTCAGCATCATAGCATAATCACCGATAACAAAGTGCTCTTTTGCTAATTATTAACCATGACCGCCTTAAATAGTTTAAAAAACGAACGATTTTTGTTCAAAACAGGTGTAATTATTCTACTTTCCTGAGAGAATACGCGCCCTTAACAAGATACCCGATTTAACCATGTCAAAATCTAGCAACAATCTCTTCGCATACCCAAAATACTGGGCGGAATGTTATGGAAGGGCCAAATTCCTACCTATGTCCCGAGCGGAAATGGATGTCCTTGGTTGGGACAGTTGCGATATTATCATTATCTCGGGTGACGCCTATGTCGATCATCCAAGCTTTGGCATGGCGGTCATTGGTCGGTTTCTGGAATCCCAGGGATTTCGGGTGGGAATTATTGCTCAGCCCGACTGGAATGATCCGGAAGCTTTTAAAGTGCTCGGCGAACCTAATTTATTTTTTGGTATTACTGCTGGCAATATGGATTCGATGATCAATCGATATACCGCCGATAAAAAGATTCGTAATGACGATGCCTATACTCCGCAAGGTGTGGCCGGTAAAAGACCTGATCGGGCGGTGATTGTTTACACCCAAAAATGTCGAGAAGCCTATCCCGAAATTCCTACCATTATTGGTGGAATTGAAGCCAGCCTACGTCGAATTGCACAATACGATTATTGGAGCGATGAAGTCAGACGATCAGTGTTAGTAGATTCGGCAGCCGATATGCTGCTTTACGGAAACGCCGAAAGAGCCATGGCAGAAGTTGCCCATCAAATTTCTCTCGGTCGACAGGTGAGTGAGATAACCGATATTCCCGGCACGGTAATTATTCGCGATGAAATCCCGCAAGGCTGGACCGAAGTGGATTCAACGCGAATTGACTGGCCTTCGGATAAAGCATTGATGCAAGAACTTGGGAAAAGTAATCCGTATGAATACAAAGATCCTGCTTCCGATAGTTGCAAATCAAAACAACAAAATAACCCATCCGGAACAGCAACCACAGAATTTGTACCGATTAAGATAGTGCCTATGCCTTTAATGGGCAAAGCAGGACTAGAAAATAAAACCACCGTAATTCGGCTTCCTTCTTTTGAAAAAATAAAAGGCGATTCCGCTCTTTATGCACATGCTTCGAGAATTTTGCATTTGGAATCCAATCCCCACAATGCCCGCGTGTTAGTCCAAAAACATGGTGGTAAAGAAGTCTGGGTAAATACCCCACCGATCCCGCTGGAAACAAATGAAATAGACGGCGTTTTTGATTTGGAATATGAACGAGTGCCACATCCGGTTTACGGAAATACTCCCGCTGACGCCAATATCCCAGCTTACGAAATGATCCGTTTTTCGGTCAATATTATGCGCGGCTGTTTTGGTGGTTGTACTTTTTGTTCAATTACCGAGCACGAAGGCCGAGTGATACAGAGTCGTTCTCAAGAATCGGTCATTAAAGAAATTGAAGATATGCGAGATAAAGTGCCGGGCTTTACCGGAACTGTTTCCGATCTGGGTGGACCAACATCAAACATGTATCATCTAAATTGCAAGGATGATGAAATACAAAAAAACTGTCGCAAACTTTCTTGTGTCTATCCGGTTATTTGTAAAAACTTAATCACCGACCACAGTAAAACAACCCAGCTATATCGTAAGGCGCGCGCCGTAAAAGGCGTTAAACGTGTGGCCATAGCATCCGGACTGCGTTATGACCTGGCAGTAGTTGATCCTGAATATGTCAAAGAACTGGTGACTCATCATGTGGGTGGTTATTTAAAAATAGCGCCGGAACACAGCGAGAAAAATACTCTCGATAAAATGATGAAACCGGAAATGGATAGTTATGATGAGTTCAAAGAAATGTTTGAAAGGTTTTCCAAAGAGGCCGGTAAAAAACAATATCTAATTCCCTACTTCATTGCAGCCCACCCCGGCTGCGATGATACCGACATGCTGAATCTGGCGCTCTGGCTTAAGCAAAATAAATTCCGCCTCGACCAGGTTCAAAATTTTTACCCATCGCCGATGTCACTAGCCACCGCAATGTATCACTCAGAGAAAAACCCTTTGCACAAAGTCACCTACAAAAGTGAAGGTGTATATACCGAAAAAAACCTGGACCGACGACGATTGCACAAAGGCTTTTTGAGATACCACGATGAGAAAAACTGGCCAATGCTAAGAAAAGCGTTAATAGAGATGGGCCGCTCTGAATTAATTGGTGATGGACCGAATCAACTTATTCCAGCGGAAGTGAAACAAACAAGGAATCGTCCCAAAGGCAATCAAACATCCTATAAATCACGACGATAATAAAAAGCTAAAACAAAATATGGAATACTTTTCTTAGCACCTAGCACCTATTTTTTTATCACCAATCAAATCGGGAACCCGTATGTTTGAAAGTTTTGGTGCTAATTAATACATCGCTGGCATAATTCTCAATATTATTTTCACTAATAATTCTATTTAATTCGGAAAGTACTTCTTGTTTGTTCTTGCCATGAATCATGGTGAAAAGATTGTAAGGCCAGTCAGGCATTTTCCGGGGGCGTTTATAACAAAGGCTGATTTTTTCCTGAAGCCCTAAAAGCGCGCCGATTTGGTCGACCTCAACATCGGGTACATCCCAGACAACAATCGCATTAGAGTTATATCCTACCGACTCATGATTTACGACCATGCCAAATCGGCTGATAACGTTTGAATCCACTAACTCCCCAATAAATTCCAAAAGAGTCTCTTCTGAAATGCCGGAGGCCTCGGCGAGCTCCTTATAAGGTTCGTCGCAAATGGGCAGTCCTCGCGACAAATGTCTCATGACATTTCGTTGTTGATTAATATCCATCAGAGGGTAATCACCATGTCGCTATGATAAGACTCCAGAATTGGTAGATTTAACATGGGAAAATCCATGTGTTGACGCAAGTCAGATAACAAATTAATGAGTTTGTCTTCGTTTTTAGCCTGAATAACAAACCACAAATTATAATCATGTTCGCGCAAATAGTTATGAGTCACTTCATCATAGGAGCTGACCAAATGAGCGACATCGTTCACACGTTCGCTCGGTACTTTTAGCGCCGCCAAAGTGCTAAATCGATTTTTTTTTCGCTTGACCACTGCGCCAAACCGGCTAATAAAATCATTTTCCTTTAATTCATTTAGGCGTTTAATGACCCAGTCTTTTTCCAACTCAAGCTCTTTTGCAATTTGAGCAAACGGGTCTTTGCAAAGAGGAAAGCTCTTTTGCACCCGGTTGATCAACTTGATATCGTTTTCGTTTAGTTCCAGGGTCATTTCGAAAAATCTGCCTTTTCATATAAAGAGACAACTGCTTAAAGCCTAAAGGTAACAGATCGCTTGCTCGAATTCAAAAAAGCCAAGCGACACAGATCGCTTAGCGAAATAGGTATTCTGAGGTGGGATAGGCATGGATGAGTGTATAAAATGCGATCTCTCACAAAGATTTAAGAATCCACCACTTACAGCCATAAACACCCAAGGTTATTATGTCATCAACTTTAACAATGGACTACAAAACAAAATCTATTTGATTATTATTTATCGAAAGTTAGATTTCATTAGTCAATTTAATCAATCACTTGTGCAACATATTGAACAAAACACTTTAATTAACCGATAAATTTGCCTAAAGCGATATTTGTCAGCGACGATTAACTCGTGCTAATCTAGTCCTAGTACTCAAAAAAAAGGAAACGCCGAAATGATAAAGGAAAGCAACGCGATGACTTTTACCAAACGATTAAACTACTCGGTAAGCGAAGTCCCGGTAGAAGAATTTCTCTCAGTACTCTCAAAATACGGCGAAACTGAACAAGAGAAAAAACGCGTCGAAAGCATACAGTCAAAGTTTCATCAATACAGATGACCCTAAAACACCACCAATTTGACTCTTTAA
>Ga0316205_10004644_pt1 | contig 11865 bp, 12 predicted proteins | sample 3monthpyrite_MG_FD_204941 | JGI IMG/M metagenome (GOLD analysis project Ga0316205, IMG submission 204941) | Microbial mat bacterial communities from mineral coupon in-situ incubated in ocean water Damariscotta River, Maine, United States -... | ecosystem: Environmental > Aquatic > Marine >... | reverse complement strand
CCGCTGCGCAATGCGGGCAACCAGCGCCGCTATGACCGTGCCGATATCCGGCGTTTGTCATTTATCATGATCGCCCAGCAGATGGGCTTTCCTCTGGCGCGCATTGGCGAATTGCTACAAGACCTGCCCCCGCACAAGGCGCCAACCAAGGCCGATTGGGCGCGCATGTCGGCCAGTCTGCGCGCCGAGTTGGGCAACCGCATCGCAACCCTGACGGCGCTGCGCGACAAGTTGGACGGCTGCATTGGGTGCGGGTGTTTGTCGCTGGACAACTGCCATTTGTACAACCCCGCCGACGTCGCACAACGATTTGGCCCGGGGCCGCGCTATTTGATGGGCGACGCCGCGCCCGCGGATTGACAAGACCGGCATTCTTGTGGCCTCTGGCACCACCCGCTCAATTCAATTCCGTAAGGCGATGCCCATGAAAATTTCGAACCGCATTGCCGCAATCACCGGACAGGGCTCTGATGGTTGGGAGATTTTCTCCGAAGCGCGAGAGATGATCGAAGCCGGCATAGATGTGATAGAACTGACAGTCGGTCAGCACGACATTGCCACCGATCCCGCGATATTGGACGCGATGCAGGCCTCGGCGGCGGGTGGCAATACCGGCTACGCGGCCCTGCCCGGCTCAAATGCATTGCGCGATCAGGTTGCGCGCCATGTGCAGGCCAGCACAGGCGTGCCAAGCTCACGCGACAATGTGCTGATCACTCCCGGCGCGCAATTCGCCCTGTTTGCGGGGCTCATGGCCACTTTGGACCCCGGCAATCGGGCACTTTACATTGATCCCTATTATGCCACCTACCCCGGCACAATCCGGGCGGCAGGCGGTGTTGATGTGGCGGTGCCGGCGCATGCCGCCAACAATTTTCAGCCCGCCGTTGCCGATCTGGAGCGCGAGGCAAGCCAAGCGCGCGCATTGTTGATCAATTCACCCAACAATCCGACCGGCGTGGTCTATTCGGAACAGACCATGCACGCGATTGCCGATCTGTGCCTGAGACACGATCTGTGGCTGTTGTCCGATGAGGTCTACGAGGCACAGATCTGGCGGGGGGCGCATTTGTCGCCGCGCGCATTGGATGGCATGGCAGAACGCACGCTGGTCATCAGCTCAATGTCGAAATCCTATGCGATGACCGGGAGCCGGGTCGGCTGGCTGGTAGGGCCTGAGCCTGTGATCGAGCAGGCGATCGACCTGGCCACGCACACGACCTATGGGGTGAGCGGCTTCTTGCAAGATGCGGCGTTGTTTGCCTTGCGTCAGGACCCCACGTTTGTGCGCCGCCTGGCCGCGCCATTTGAGCGGCGTTTGGGTATTGCCAATGACTTGCTGGCCCGCCAGAACACGATCCGCGCTGTGCCGGCGGCGGCCACGATGTATGTCATGTTGGACATTCGCGCCACAGGCATGTCGGGCACCGCATTTGCCCATGCCTTGCTCGAACAGCGCAATGTCGCGGTAATGCCGGGCGAAAGCTTTGGACAAGAGGCGGCGGGCCATATCCGGGTCGCCATGACGGTGGAAGATGCGCGTTTCGCCCATGCCTTTGCCGCTATTTTGGATTTCGCACAGGAGCATTCCCATGTCTGATACCGGCGCCGCATTTCGCGCCCTTCACCAAAAGGGCAACCCTTTCGTGCTGGTCAATGTCTGGGATCAGGGCGGCGCCAAGTTGATGGCAGCGGCGGGCGCACGGGCCCTTGCCACCTCCTCTGCCGCCCATGCATTCACTCTGGGGCGGCCGGATATGGGTCAGGTGACGCGCGATGAGGCCTTGGCCCATGCCGCGCAGATCGTCGCGGCCACACCCCTGCCGGTTTCCGGCGATTTCGAAAACGGTTTTGGCGACACGCCGGAAATCGTTGCAGAAACCGTGCGCCTGTCGGCCGAAATCGGGCTGGCTGGCATTTCGATCGAAGACACGCGCATGGATGTTCCGGGCGCCTATGACTTTGATCTGGCGGTCGAGCGCATCGCGGCGGCAGCGGCGGCAGCCCGCGCCCTGCCAGGGGATTTTGTGCTGGTGGCGCGGGCCGACGGGGTGATGAACGGCCATTACGATCAGGCCGAAGCGCTGCGCCGCATTCGTGCCTTCGACCTGGCGGGGGCGGATTGCCTTTATGTGCCTATGCCGCCCGGCCCGGATGATCTTGCGCAGATATGCGCGGCCACCGATAAACCTGTCAATGCTTTGGCCGCGGGCCCGATCTATTCTGCACTTACGCGTCAGGATTACGCCGATATGGGGGTCGCGCGCATTTCGCTTGGCGGTGCCCTGGCGCGCGCCACCCATCGGACCCTGTTCGATCTGGGCACCCGGATTTTGGACAATGGGGATTTTTCAGGTCTCATGGGGATCTTGCCTGCGGCCACCACCGACGCCATACTGACCGGCGGTCATTCGTGAATTATCACGCGTTGATCCAGCCGACAGCCGGGTGACGCACCCGCTTTGACGGCTGGGCGCGCAATAAGGCCCGGTCGCCCGCCCAAAAACGACATCTTGCCGCAAATGGGCAAGACGCAGGCGCCGATTGGCCGGGAAACTTGGCACAAGGAGTGGCGCGTGATGCACACATTGAATTGGTTGATCTGCCTGATTACGCGCACCATCGGTGCCGACAGGGGCCGTGCGGCGCGCGGGCGACCCTAGGGGGGCCGGCACCCCGCCCGCTATTGCACGCAACATTTCACAACCGGAATACTATCACCATGACCAAAGCCACCAGACGTTCGGGCGGCCGCGCGGCCCGCCAGGCGGTTCGCGCCGCGCCCCTTGCCCAAGACATGCGTCCCATTCAACCCGGTATGCGCGGCGGCACCTACAAGCCGCTCAGTGACGCGGACATTGCCAAAATCCACGAGGCCGCCCTGGTGGCGCTGGAAACCATCGGTTTGGCCGACGCCCCACCGTCGGGCGTTGAAATCATGACCCGGGCGGGCGCCATTCTGGGCGACAACGGGCGTTTGACCTATCCGCGCGCTCTGGTCGAGGACATGCTGGCCAAGGCCGCACGCGGCATCACGTTACACGGGCGCGACCCCAAGCATGATCTGGAATTGTCAGGCGCCCGTGTGCATTACGGCACCGCCGGCGCGGCGGTGCATATGGTCGATGTGGATGGGCGTCGTTATCGTGAAAGCACTGTCCAGGATTTGCATGACGCGGCCAAGATCTGCCAACAACTGGACAATATCCATTTCATCCAGCGGCCCATGGTCTGCCGCGACATCGCCGACAACCGCGAGATGGATCTCAACACGATCTACGCCTGTTGCTCGGCCAGCACCAAACATGTCGGCACCTCGATCTTTGATCCCGATTTTACCGCCGATTGCCTTGAACTGCTGCACATGATTGCAGGCGGAGAAGCAGCCTGGCGCGCGCGCCCCTTTGTCAGCAATTCCAATTGCTTCGTGGTGCCGCCGATGAAATTCGCCACCGAAAGCTGTCTGGTGATGGAAAACTGCATCCGCGGCGGTATGCCGGTCCTGCTGCTGTCCGCCGGCATGGCCGGCGCGACCGCCCCGGCCACGATTGCAGGTGCCATCGTTCAGGCGGTCGCGGAATGTCTGGCAGGCATTGTCTATGTCAACGCGATTGCACCGGGCCACCCGGCGATCTTTGGCACCTGGCCTTTCGTGGTAGATCTGCGCACGGGCGCGATGTCCGGTGGGTCAGGCGAACAGGCCTTGCTGAGCGCAGGGCTGGCCCAGATGCACCAGTTTTACGGCCTGCCCGGCGGGGCGGCGGCTGGCATAGCCGATTCCAAATTGCCCGACATGCAAGCCGGGTGGGAGCAGATGTGTTCAAACGTCATGACCGGTCTGGCGGGTTTGAATATGGTCTATGAGGCCGCTGGCATGCATGCCTCTTTGCTGGGATTTTGCCATGAAAGCCTGATTTTGGGCGACGACATCATCGGGCAGGCGATGCGCTGTGTCCGCGGCATTGAAGTCACCGATGAAACCCTGGCGCTTGATGTCATGGCCGAAACCTGTCTGGGCGGGCCGGGCCACTATCTTGGGGCCGCACAAACTTTGACGCTCATGGAAAAAGACTATGTATATCCAAGTCTTGGCGACAGAACCTCACCTAAAGAATGGGAAGAGCTGGACAAACCGGATCTGGTGCAGAAAGCCAAGAAGGTGAAGGATAAGATTTTGTCCGCGCCCAGCCAGGCGGGTTTTGACCCGCAAACCGATCTGGCCATTCGCAACCGGTTCAACATTCATCTGACCGTCTAGCCCGCTGGCCTCACGACCCGCTTGCAAGGTCCTCAAGCGTGAGCCATTCTTCTTCGGCCTGTGCCAGCGCAACCTGGCGTTCGGCGATGGCCTCACTGGCCTTGGCAAATTTTACGGGCTCTTTCGCATAAAGGTCTGGTGCCGACAGATATTTGGTCAGCTTGGCGATTTCGGCTTCCAGCCGTTCAATGACCGCCGGCAGCTCTTCCAGCCGATGCTTTTGCGTGAATGTAAGCCCATTGTATGTTGTTTTTTCAGTATTTTGTTCCGCTCTTGATCGCTTGACCTCTTTGACCGAGCGGGCCTCGGAGGGCGCGGCAGTCTGCGCTCGTTGCACCTGATAGTCAATCCATCCGCCGGCGTAGGGTGTGGCCTTGCCGTCGCCTTCCATGGCGATGGTCATGGTCGCTGTGCGGTCAATGAAATCACGGTCGTGGCTCACCAGCAATACCGTTCCAGGATAATCGCCCAGCACATCTTGCAACAGGTCCAGCGTTTCAACATCCAGATCATTCGTGGGTTCGTCCAGAACCAGCAGATTGCTTTCACGCGCCATGATGCGGGCCAGCAGCAACCGTGCCTTCTCACCGCCGGACAAGGCGCGCACCGGCGCGCGGGCCTGCTCGTCGGTAAACAGAAACTCCTTGAGATAGCTGACCACATGCCGAGGCTGGCCGCGCACCATGACCTGATCGGCCTTGCCCGACACCCGCATGTCAGGGTCGCCGGTCAGGTTCTCCCACAGCGACAGCTCCGGCATCAGTGCGGCGCGGTTTTGATCCAGCATTGCCGTAGTCACCTTGGCGCCGATCTTGATGGTGCCTTCATCCGGCGCTTCTTGCCCGGTCAGCATATTGACCAACGTGGTTTTCCCCACACCGTTGGGGCCTACCAGTGCAATGCGGTCACCGCGCGCGATCGTCAGCGAGAAGGGCTTCAAGATCACTCTGGAGCCATATTTTTTTGTTATATTTTTTGCCTCTATTACCCGCTTTCCAGATTGCCCACCTTCGGCCAGTGCCAAGCCCGCGGCGCCCTGCCTGCGGATCATGTCCGACCGTTCCCGGCGCAATTCCGCCAGCGCCCGCACACGGCCCTGATTGCGTTTGCGGCGCGCCGAAATGCCCTCGACCGCCCACTTCGCTTCGGCCTTGATCTTGCGGTCCAGTTTGTGCCGATTGAGATCTTCTTCTGCCCAGGTCTTGTCGCGCCAGGCCTCAAAGGCGTCAAACCCCTTGTCCTGTCGTCGGGTCACGCCCCGGTCCATCCACAGGGTGCTGGTGGTCAAGGCGCGCAAAAAGGCGCGGTCGTGGCTGATCAGGACAATGGCGGCCTGCGATTGCTTGAGATGGTCCTCCAGCCACAAGATGGCGTGGATGTCCAGATGGTTGGTTGGCTCGTCCAGCAACAAGACCTGCGCGTCTTGCGCCAGCAGCCTGGCCAATGCGGCGCGCCGGCGCTCACCACCGCTGGCCTTGCCGAGCGCTGTCGCCGGGTCAAATTTCAGCCCTTCGGCGGCCATTTCAACACGGTATTCCTGCCCCTCGGGCAAATCTGCGGTCGCAAAGTCGCCAAGCGTGTCAAACCCGGCCAGATCCGGGTCTTGCTCCATGAACCCGATATGGGTGCCGGGGCTGAGCACACGGGTTCCGCTGTCAGGCTCAAGCAAGCCGGCCATCACCCGCATCAAGGTCGATTTACCACAACCGTTGCGGCCTACCAACGCGATCCGGTCGCCGGGCTGAACAACCAGCGAAGCACCGTCGATCAAGCCTTCCTTGCCAAAGGAAAGCCGAATGTCGGAAAGCTGTAACAAGGGTGCGCGTGCCATGGCTGATGCGCTACTGCGGTGGGGCTTCGGCGTCAATCCGATAGGGCATCGGCAAGGTCGATTTCGCGCGCCAGGCGCAACAACCCGCGCCGCCTGACGATCGGCATCGCCCGCAGCTCAAGGCAGGCAAAGACATGCAGCCGGTTCAGATCGTGATCAAAGGCACCTTGATCTGAAAAGCGCGCGCCCATCGCCATATAGCTGCGAGTCAGCGCGGCGCTATGGGCCGGGGCCGTTGCTGCGGTTGCAGGCCCTGCCTCGGTTAGGGAAAACGCCTCATGCTTTGGGCGGATCTCCCATTGGTCAGGCACCCTATGACCCGCGGTCATCTTGCGGAAAACGGTTTGATGGGCCAGCGGCTCGACACCGGCGAATGAGTGGCACCCGAACACAAAACCGATACGCCAATCGACGACGCACCGGCCCAGCACGCCCCATAATGACCGCAAGACATTGACGTCTGACGCCCCCGGCGCCAGGCACAGCCGGCCCATTTCCGCGCCTTGCCTTGTGTGTTGGGCAAATCCTTGCAGCGCATAGCGTTTCCCGCAATAGCCCTGCAGGATCGACCGGGCGCTTTCATGGCGGCGTAACCGCGCATAGGCCAAAGGCTTGTTGCAGCCTTGCTTGGTAACAAGGATGTGGTGGCTTATCGGATCAAATCGGTCGATATCGCCCTTGATGCCACCGCCGCCGCGATAAACCTGTGCGCGCAATGCCAAGGCCGCGCCGATATCAGCGCCCGGGGGCAAAACATGCCCGACGTAACGCGATTGTGTGGCTTGGTGTTGAATATTCATGAATATCAGGCGGCTTGCGATCTTTTTTGTCCTTGCCGAGTATCGCCCTCGTCCCCAAATGTGACAACATCTAATGCACAAGACAGCACCAGGAGAGAACGCTCATGGCCAGGATCACCAAATCAGACGCCGACTGGAAAGCACAATTGTCGGATCTGGCCTACAAGGTCACGCGCAAACATGGCACAGAACGCGCCTTTACCCATGATGATTTTCCCAAACAGGACGGCATGTTCCATTGCCTGTGTTGCGGGGCGCCGCTGTTTGATCAGGCGGATAAATTCGACAGCGGCACCGGGTGGCCAAGCTTCACGCAACCCGCCGAGGGTGCAGAAGTGGGCGAGGCGTCGGACAATCGGCTGTGGATGCGGCGCACAGAAGTTCATTGCGCCGCCTGCGCCGCGCATCTGGGCCATGTGTTCCCGGATGGGCCACAGCCCACGGGGCTGAGATATTGCATCAATGGCGTGGCGTTGGATTTCAAACCCGCAAAAGACGGGCAATCCTAATTCAGCAAAGCCGCCGCACTGCCCTGGCCCAATCCGCCGAAAATCTGCCCCAGAAAACCACGGTCGGTCGTGACGGTTTCAGTCACCCGTGTGGACAATCTGACGATCTGCCCGTTCTCAAGGCCAAAGCGCTCGATATTGGCGACGCGGCCGGCGGTATCAAAGCGAATGCGCATCACTTCGCGATCGATTTCGCGCGGTGCCTGAAAGCCCATCAGTCGGAACCGGCTTTCGACGTAATACCACGCGTCATTGCGGCGCAGGCTGCCGGCCGACGGCCCGCCGATTTTCTGCGCCACCGTTTCGCGGGTGTCGCGTCCGACGACAATATCGGTCATTTGGTCTTCGCGTGGCACAAAGCCATGATTTCTGTAGCTGGCGCTGCAGGCCTGCAGGCCAAGGATCACGACGATGGCCAGTGCCACCGTGCGAATTTGCCTCTTGTTGCCCATATTGCCCCCTTTGTGCCACTGGCTTGCCGCGCGCCCTTGCCTTATATCAGTTGAAAACACGGTTCAAGAACAGCCCCAAAATGACCCAAGCAGAATTTCCCTGGCGCGCGCCGCTTCTGGTCAGCTCGCTGAAACCCAACAAGGTGCACAAGATCGACTTGCGCCCGGACGCGTCCAGCTGTGATGCGCTGGCCCGACACCTGGGCATTTCCGCCGTGCGCAAGCTGAATTTGACCGGGCAGTTGCACGCCAGCGGCAAGAAGGACTGGGAGTTTACAGGCCAATTGGGCGCGACTGTGGTTCAGCCCTGCTCTGTCACACTGGTGCCTGTCACCACGCGGCTCGATGTGCCGGTGCGCCGTCTGTTTCTGGCAGAGCCGCCCGAACTTGAGCCCGGCGGCGAATATGAAATGCCCGAAGATGACACGACCGAACCCCTGGGTGCTGAAATCGATCCCGGCGCGATCCTGGCCGAGGCGCTGGCGCTGGCTTTGCCCGATTACCCGCGTGCGCCCGATGCCCAATTGCCACAAACGCAGTTTTCCAAGCCCGGCCTGACCCCCATGAGCGACGCCGATGCGCGCCCATTTGCAGGTCTTGCCGGATTGCGCGACAGCCTTGGGCAAAAGACCGGGGAAAACGACTGAAAAAGCGCTTGCGCCGGGACAAAATCCGACTATGTTCCCGGCTTCTTTCCAAGATGGGTTGGACAGGTGGCCAAAAGCCGCGTATGAGACCCGAAATCAGATTCTCTGAGGCGCCCTCTGGCGCTTCAATGTGCAAACGAACAAACCCGAGGTTAGTGACATGGCTGTCCCTCAGAATAGAGTTACCCGATCCAAGCGCAACATGCGTCGTGCCCACGACAGCCTGGTTGCCGGCAATCCCTCTGAATGCCCGAATTGTGGTGAGCTGAAACGCCCGCACCACGTTTGCGGCGCGTGCGGCCATTACGATGACCGCGAAGTGGTTGCCCAAGCCGATGAAATCGATCTGGAAGATGAAGACGCCGCATAAGGCGCCTGACGTTTGGCGCAACAGCTGATGGTTTCGGATATTTTCCAAACCCCCGCGCGTGCCAAACGCATTGTCATATCCATTGACGCAATGGGCGGAGACCATGGACCTGCTGCTATCGTGGCAGGTCTTTCTGTTGCTGCCGCCAAGAATCCCGCGACTGACTTTCTGCTGCACGGGCCTGCCGCAACGTTGAAACCGTTGGTGGCGCGCAGTGCGCATGCCGCGCGGATCACCGTGGTGGATGCCGAGCGTGTTGTCGCGATGGATGACAAGCCCAGCCAGGTGATGCGCAACGGCAAGGGCACGTCGATGTGGTCGACCATCGAGGCCGTGCGCGACGCGCAGGCCGATATCGCGGTGAGTTGTGGCAATACCGGGGCCTTGATGGCGGTGTCGATGCTGCGGCTGCGCAAACTGGCCGGGGTCAACAGGCCCGCCATTGCCTGCCTTTGGCCCTCGCGCAATGTGCAGGGGTTCAACATCATGTTGGATGTGGGCGCAGATATTCGCGCGGATGCGGATGATTTGCGCCAATATGCCATGATGGGTGCCTCTTATGCGCGCAATGGTCTGGCCTTGAACAGACCGCGGGTCGGATTGCTCAATGTGGGGACCGAAGATCACAAGGGCCGCGCGGAATTGCACACGGCGGATGAGCAGATCTCGCAGGCGGCCGGGCGTGGCGGGTTTGAATATGTCGGTTTCGTCGAGGGCGGCGATATTCCCGGAGATACAGTCGATGTGATCGTCACCGACGGATTTACCGGCAACGTGGCGCTGAAAACCGGCGAAGGGACGGCCTCGCTTGTGGGGGATTTTTTGCGTGAGGCCTTTCGCGCAACGCCTTTGTCGCGCGTTGCGGCGGTATTGGCGATGGCGTCGCTGCGCCGGCTCAACAAGCGGATCGACCCGCGTCGGGTCAATGGCGGTGTGTTTCTGGGGCTCAATGGCACGGTGATCAAAAGCCACGGCTCGGCCGATGCAACAGGCGTGGCGGCGGCGATCAGACTGGCTGTGACACTGGCCGAAAACGGATTTACCGAACGCTTGGCCGCACGGGTTGCAACGCCGGACACAAGCGGACAAGATGCCGCTCAGGGCGACGGTGAAAATGGGGCAGATTAGGCCATGACGACACGGGCGGTTGTAGCAGGCGTGGGGCATTACCTGCCAGAACGTGTTGTTCCAAATAGTGAATTCGAAGAAAGCCTGGACACCACAGATGCCTGGATCAAGGCGCGCACCGGCATTGAGCGTCGCCATTTCGTGGCCGAGGGCCAAGGCACCGCCGACATGGCCATCCGGGCCGCGCGCGCCGCGCTGGACGACGCGGGATTGAAGGTCGAGGACATAGATGCGGTGATCGTCGCCACCTCGACTGCGGATCTGACTTTTCCGTCTGCGGCCACCATGGTGCAGGCCGGATTGGGCATGACAAATGGCTTTGCCTTTGACGTCCAGGCCGTGTGCGCGGGCTTCGTTTTTGCGCTGGCGAATGCCAATGCACTGATTCTTTCCGGCCAGGCCAACCGGGTTTTGGTGATCGGCGCCGAAACTTTTTCACGTTTGATGGATTGGACCGATAGGGGCACTTGTGTGCTGTTTGGCGACGGCGCCGGCGCGCTGATCCTCGAGGCCCGGACCGGCACCGGTTCCAATCGCGATCGCGGTATCCTGAGCACGGATCTGAACTCGGACGGGCGCTACAAGGACATCTTGTATGTCGATGGCGGCGGCTCGACCAACAGCACCGGATTCCTGCGGATGGAGGGCAAGGAGGTCTTTCGTCACGCGGTAGAGAAACTCTCAAAGACGGCCCATAAGGCACTGGAAAAGGCTGATTTATCCAGTTCAGAGGTTGACTGGATGGTGCCCCATCAAGCTAATCTGAGGATCATCAAGGCCACGGCCAACAAACTGGGGCTGCCGATGGAAAAAGTGGTCGTTTCGGTTCATGACCACGGCAATACCTCGGCCGCTTCAATCCCGCTGGCGCTGTCGGTGGCGCATGAAAAGGGCACGTTCAATCCGGGCGATCTGCTGGTGATCGAGGCGATCGGCGGCGGTCTGGCCTGGGGCGCTGCGGCGCTGCGCTGGTAGGCAAGGAGTGGCCATGTTAGCCCCGCCCGGCAAGTATAAGTATTGACTTGAGATTTTCGTCAAACGTATTGTTTTCCAGACATTTGAAGAGGGGTCGAAGATGAGTGACACTACACTGACTAGGATGGATCTGTCAGAGGCGGTCTTTCAGGAAGTTGGCCTGTCGCGCAACGAAAGCGCGCAGCTGGTTGAGTCCGTGCTGGACCATATTTCAGACGCGCTGGTTTCAGGTGAAAGCGTCAAGATATCCTCATTCGGAACATTTTCGGTGCGCGACAAGACCGCGCGTGTGGGCCGCAACCCGAAGACCGGCGAAGAAGTCCCGATTTCACCGCGCCGTGTCCTGACATTCCGGCCCTCTCATCTGATGAAAGACCGTGTCGCCGCAGGTAACAAACGCTAGGGGTTCGCCCGATGGCAAAATCGCCAGAGGCATTTCGCACCATTTCCGAGGTCGCAGAGTGGTTGGGCACGCCTGCCCATGTTCTGAGGTTTTGGGAAAGCCGTTTTGCACAGGTCAAGCCTGTCAAACGGGCCGGCGGGCGCCGTTATTATCGCCCCGCCGATATGGAGCTGTTGGGCGGCATCAAGCAATTGTTGCATGAAGACGGGATGACCATTCGCGGCGTGCAAAAGCTGCTGCGCACCGAGGGCGTGCGTCATGTGGCGAGTTTCTCCATGCCGTTGGACGCCGAAGCCGCTGATGCCGCCCGGCAAGCCCCGGTGAGCGATAATCACGCGACCCAGCCACAACCGGCCACACCGCCTGACGCACCCGCCGCGCCCGACACACCCGCCGCGCCCGTGGACGAAGCGCCGATGTCGGTGGATGTTGAGCCAGAGCCATTGGACAATCTGGTAGCACTTGATCCCGCACCGGCTGTGGCGGCACAGC
>Ga0316205_10004643_pt1 | contig 11866 bp, 10 predicted proteins | sample 3monthpyrite_MG_FD_204941 | JGI IMG/M metagenome (GOLD analysis project Ga0316205, IMG submission 204941) | Microbial mat bacterial communities from mineral coupon in-situ incubated in ocean water Damariscotta River, Maine, United States -... | ecosystem: Environmental > Aquatic > Marine >... | reverse complement strand
GTCAATGCCTTGAAAGAAACCACTATTCAAATTACTACCGGCTTCCAAATACGAATCTAACTCCGTTGGATAATGAGGATTCCAAGTGTCGAGAAAGAGTTGTCCTTTAATACCAATTTCAGTGTTTTTTTCATTAAAAAGCCAAGCATGACCAGCACCTACGCCCACAGAGAAGTAATCGTATTCTCCAGATACACTAGCATTAGCACTCCAAACCTTATTTCGGTCGTCGCTGCTATGACTGTAGTTAACCGTCACATTACCCCAAACGTCGGAGGCAGAAGCACCCGTTGATGCAACCCATGGACTTCCTTCTACCGGTCCAGTATAATTGCCGCCACCGCCTTCATCATCGTCATCGTCATCGTCGTCATCGCCTCCACCAGACGCTCCGCTGGCATCGAAGGGGTCCAGATTACTTGAAGACGCCGAAGTATAGGCAGAAATTCCAGCATCGATTGTGAGTACGTCATCGTCGTTCAATGGCATACTTATAATAATGGTCGGGGTGAAGTCGGTTAACTCTTCCGTGCCAATTCCGCCAGTTACCGCGGCATTAGCGCCATCCTGACTATAATAACTGGTCAAAAAATCGATCTCCGTACTTTCCAGAACTCGTTTTTTATAAGTGGTATCGGAATCCTGAGAAAACCCGAGAACACCTATCAATAAAAATAATATGACAACTATCTTATGCATTCATTTGTTTTAGTTACATCCACAACCGCCGCCAGATTTTCCTCCATTGGCACCAGAAGCACCCTCTCGGTATACTTGGAAATTAGTTTCGAAACGTTCACATTTGTGGGCTGCCAACTCCATATCTGGGTCGTTAATATTTACTTTTTCATATTCTTTCACGACCACGCACGATTGCATGGCACATAAAACGACGGCTAGCGTCAGTACCTTTTTCATAGACTACTGTTTATTTAACTGAATATTTTCTGAAGTGCGAATGTTATTGTCCCCATCGACAATCACACATTCAACTCCTTTCAACTGATTGATAAAGTCCAACCCAGTTTCCACCCCCATCACAAACACCGAAGTGGATAGTGCGTCGGCTAATTCAGCACTTTTTGTGAAAATGGAGACACTATTAATTCCAGAGGATGGGTAACCGGTTCTTGGGTCGATGATATGGCTATAACGAACTTCATTGAACTCCACGTATTTTTCATAATTTCCAGAAGTTACCACGGCACTATTTTGAACCGGTAACCAAGAGAATACTTTTTCTTTGTTTAACGGGTTAGTAATGGCCACCATCCAATCTGTTCCATTGAACTGTTTCCCCCAGGCATTTAGATCGCCCGATGCGTTTATAATTCCGCCACTAACTCCTTTTTGTTCCAATAGTTTTCGGGCCTTGTCTGCGGCGTAGCCTTTCCCAATGGCTCCAAAACCAATTTTCATTCCCTTCAGCTTTAAAAAAACGGTAAAATTTTCTGGGTCGAGTAGTATATTTTCGTGGCCAACTTTTGCAACAGAAGCTTTAATTTTTTCTTCGGAAGGCATTACGGTCATGCTTCCGTCGTATTTCCAAATTCGATCCATGGAGGCGTAACTAATATCAAAAGCGCCATCCGTTAGTTTGGAAATTTCTACACATCGACCTATTAACGTATACAGTTCTTCGTCTACAGTAAGGGGCTTAATTCCTGCGTTTGCATTGATAGCAGAGGTTTGCGAATTGGGATCCCATGACGATATGAGAGTTTCGATGCGCTTAATTTCGTCAACGGCCAAATCGATGAAGTTATTTCCTTCCACCGAATCCTTGGCCACTACGGTGATGTCAAAACGACTTCCCATTAATTTCAGGGTGCGCTTGTAATTTTGTTGCGCAAAAAGGGTCGAAGCGCTGAAAAGCACTAATAAAGTGAGGATACCTTTCAAATGACTATCCTTTAAAAGATTCTAAATGTAAAATGTACTGACTTGGAGAGGTTTTCATATAGCCAGTCTCGCCGAGGACTTTTCCTTCGCTATTCAGAATAACGACAAAGGGAAAAATGCCACGTGGGTTGTACTTTTCAGCTAAGGCGTTATTTTTTTGCTGTTGTTCTTCAGGAAGCGCGTTTTTCTTTTTCCGTGGAAAGTTGGCTTCCAGCATTACAAAATGATCTTTTGCATACAATTGAAAGGTCTCGGTTTGAAACACTTCGCGATCCAATTTAATGCAAGGAGCACACCAATCACTTCCTTGAAAGACTAAAATAATAGGACGGTTTTTTTCGGATGCCTCTTGAGAAGCCAAGTTGTAATCGGTTTGCCATTCTTGGGCATGTAATGAAAAGATTCCTAGTAAAAAAAGGAAGATGGTAAGCTGACAGTTTTTCATAGAGTGTGAATAAATTTCGATTCTTTAACAGTTTATGCTAACAATTAGTATATGCTTAAGTTCCTGTTGGGTCTTAATTAACAACCTTTAACATCACTAAAACAACTGAGACTTATTTTCTCCTGAAACTTTTTTATTTAATTTTCAATATGCTTAATGAATTTGGCTGGATTTCCACCTACAAACACATTATCTGGGATATCTTTGGTAACCACTGCACCTGTGCCAATCACAGCGCCACTCCCAATAGTAACGCCTGGGCAAATGATGGCACCGCCACCTATCCAAACGTCATTGCCAATAGTAATCCCTTTCGCAAATTCCTTTCCCGAGTTCCGTGCTTTCGCCTCCAATGGGTGGGTTGCTGTGTAGATTTGGACATTTGGTGCGAGCATCACGTTGTTTCCAATTTTCACTTCCATTACATCTAAAATGCAACAGTTAAAATTCATAAATACATTATCTCCCAATGAAATGTTGCTACCATAATCACAATAAAATGGAGGTTCAATCCAAAGCCCTTTTCCAGCAGAACCTATCAATTCATAAAATAAAGCATCCCGTTTTTCTTTATCAATTTCAGGAATGGCATTAATGCGCTGAAATTGCGTTCGAGCTGCTTCTCGTTCCTTGTATAATTGAGTATCCATAGGATCGTACATCAGACCGCTAAGCATTTTTTCTTTTTCTGTCATTGGGCGAAATTATTAATCTAAATATACATCATTTTACAAATCAATTGTACTAATTTTGTATTCTGAAAACCGAATAAAAAGAAACAGCCTAGCATTCATGTCGCAAATAACCAACACCATTTTAATGATTCGCCCAGTCTCCTTCAGAATGAATGAAGAAACCGCGATCAACAATTATTTTCAAGAAGAAATCAAGCTAACGAGTGCGGACGTAAATGCTCGCGCCCAAGCCGAATTCGATGCCTTTGTAGAAAAATTGAGGGCGGTGGGCGTTAATGTTATTGTGGAAGACGATGTGCTGGAAATGGATACACCAGATTCTATTTTCCCTAATAACTGGGTGAGTTTTCATCGAAATGGAACGGTAGGGTTATATCCTATGTTTGCCGAAAACAGACGTAGAGAACGCCGTGAGGAAATTATCAATCGTTTGGAGGCTGAAGGATTTTTGGTGGAAGGGTTTATGGATTATACCTCGGCTGAAGAGGAAGGGGTGTTTTTAGAAGGAACGGGTAGTATTTTGATGGACCGTGTCAATCAAAAGGCTTATTGCGCGCTCTCCCCCCGAGCCCATGAGGAATTGTTTATCGAGTTTTGTGAAGACTTCGAATGTGACCCTATTATATTTACAGCATATCAAACAGTTGACGGAGAAAGGCTTCCTATTTATCATACGAATGTGATGATGGCCTTAGGAGAAAATTTGGCGGTCATCTGCCTCGATTCGATTGACGATGCGGCCGAGAAAAAGAATGTTGTAAAACAAATCAAGCAAAGCGGAAAAGAAATCGTGACTATTACCGAAGCACAAATGCATCAGTTTGCTGGAAATATGCTCCAAGTAAAAGGCGCCAATGAAAAATACATGGTGATGAGCATGGCTGCACATAACAGTTTAACGGCTGAACAAATAGCTAAGATTGAAAAGCATTGTAAAATTTTGAGCAGCGATTTGACCGTTATCGAAACCTGTGGTGGTGGGAGTGCACGCTGTATGATGGCCGAAGTTTTTCTTCCTAAAGCAAATTAATTATGAAGGTATTACGTTTCGTACTCTTATTAGCTGGATTGGTATTAATTGGATGGGGCGTTATGGGCTATTTTAGCGATGTTCCTGAAGAAACCAAACAAGCCACGGCTAAAGTCATCCTTGGGATACTGGGCGTATTAGCATCTTTTCTAGCCAAAAATAGGCGTTAGCATAGTATTTTCACTTCCGAAGTTGCCACAGTGATGGTATATTCTACGTGGATGGTAATCACCATAAATCTTGCAATTACCGAAATGACGTTAACCCTCGGTCCAGTATAATTCAGCAACGCATATTCATTGGGTCTGAAATAAAAATTCTAAATTTGCCTTCTCTTAAAATACTAAAAGTATGAGCCTTGAAAACACCTTAACTCAACACATCAAACAAGCCGCTGCTTCGTTGTACAGTGCCTCTTTGGAATCGGTCGAATTCCAGGCGACACGCAAGGAATTTGAGGGAGATATTACGGTGGTAGTGTTTCCTATGCTTCGCGTGGTGAAGGGTAATCCAGTTCAAATTGGAGAGGCTATTGGCACCTATTTGGTAGAGCATGTCGCGGAGGTTTCTAAGTTCAATGTGGTCAAGGGGTTTTTGAATTTGGTGTTAAGTGATGCTTACTTTTTAGAATTCTTCGGAAGTGTAAACAACTTCACGAATTTCGGATTAAATCCTGAAGGAGACGATGCGATGATGGTCGAGTTCGCTTCTCCCAATACCAACAAACCTTTGCATTTGGGCCATATTCGAAATGTATTGTTAGGTTATAGTGTTGCTCAGATTTTAAAAGGAGCTGGCAAGAAAGTATATAAAACCCAAATTATCAATGACCGTGGGATTCATATTTGTAAGAGTATGCTGGCGTGGAAGCGTTACGGAAATGGAGAAACGCCAGATAGCGCGGGCTTGAAAGGAGATAAATTAGTTGGAAATTATTATGTAAAGTTTGACCAAATTTATAAAGAAGAAATCGCAACTTTAAAAGCAGCTGGCGCATCGGAAGAAGAAGCAAAAGTACAAGCGCCTTCTTTGATTGAAGCCCAAGAAATGCTTATAAAATGGGAAGCTGGTGACCCCGAAACGGTGGAGCTATGGAAAATGATGAACGGCTGGGTGTATAAAGGATTTGAAAAAACATATGAAACCATAGGTGTCGATTTTGATAGCTATTATTACGAGAGTAATACCTATTTGCTAGGAAAGGACAATGTGATGGAGGGTATCGAGAGTGGCGTGTTTTTTAAGAAAGAAGACGGTTCTGTTTGGTGCGATCTTACGGAGGATGGTTTGGACGAAAAAATTGTACTTCGAAGCGATGGTACTTCGGTCTATATGACTCAAGATATTGGGACCGCCATACAGCGTGTAAAGGATCAGCCAGATATTAATGGAATGATTTATACCGTTGGAAATGAGCAAGATTATCATTTCAAAGTCTTGTTTTTAATTCTGAAGAAATTAGGCTTCAAATGGGCGGAAAATCTACATCATTTAAGTTACGGAATGGTAGATTTACCTTCCGGAAAAATGAAAAGTAGAGAAGGTACCGTTGTGGACGCAGACGATCTTATCGACGATATGACGGCAACTGCGAGAAAAATTTCGGAGGAGTTGGGTAAAATTGATGATTTTTCGGAAGAAGAAAAAGGCCATCTCTACAAAACTATTGGTTTGGGAGCCTTGAAATATTATATTCTGAAAGTAGACCCTAAAAAACGAATTCTATTTAATCCTGAAGAAAGTGTGGACTTTCAAGGAAATACAGGGCCGTTTATTCAGTATACCTATGCGCGTATTCAGTCTATTTTGAGAAAGGCGGGCGCGACCAATGAGATTCCTGTTGGGAGTATTGCGCTGCATCCTAAGGAGAAAGAAGTCATAAAGGCACTTCAGTTATTTCCCGAAACCGTACAATCGGCCGCGGAGAATTACAGCCCGGCCTTGATTGCAAATTACACCTACGATTTGGTGAAAGAATTCAATTCATTTTATCAGAACGTTTCCATCTTAGGAGCAGAGGATATTTCAGAAAAAAACTTCAGAGTACAATTGTCTCAGGCCGTGGCCGATGTTATTAAGACGGCCTTTGGTATGCTAGGTATTCAAGTGCCGGAGCGGATGTAGCTTCAGAATAACAACTGAAATGAAATATTAGGCGTGAACCCTAAGGAAAACTGTTCAATTTTGTTGACAGAAATTTCTCCATCATCATTTGTTTGCAGCCGAAAGTAGGTTTCCAATGCGTTTTTCCGATCAAAAATATTGAGAAGGGCTAGATTGATCTTTCCACTGAAGGTTTCGTCCAATTTAAATGTATAGGCAGCAGAAAAATCGGTTCTAAAATAGGAGTCGAGTGTGTCGCCGTTTGGTGAGTTAAAATTGATGATCGGTTCACCATCTACCATGGTAATTTCATTACCTTCTACTACGGTGGTATATGGGTTTCCGGTTTTATAATTACTTCCCAGAGAAAACAAAAAAGAACGATAGTTGTAGGTGGCAGCAAGATTGACCGAGTGTTTTATTGCAAAATTATTTGGGAAGGAGGGGGTCTCTAATTCTGAAAAATTGTAATTACTTTCTGCTAAACTATAACCAAGCCACGCATTCAGTGCTTTGCTTTTTTTGTGAATGGAGAATTCGGCACCTTTGGCCTCGTAATTTCCAATGGCGGTCGCATTTATAAGTTGATTCCTAAAACCTTGAGTCGCTGCCGAAATATCATCTACCTTTTTATAATAGACGTTCCCGTGTAGCGCCCAGCTGCTGTTTTTATAGGTGGCGCCCAAGGCGATTTGCTGACTTTCAATGATAGGGAGGTTCCCATTATTGGCTAGGATCCAACGTTTATTTTCAACACCAAGAAACGGGTTTTCTACATCGGTAAACTGCAAAACACCTTGATTTTTTTGTTCACCTGAAAGGGTAATACTCCAACGATTTGTAAGTCGCTGAAAAATGCTAAGTCTTGGTTCCAGAATGTTGGCGTTGAAACTTGGATAGGAGGTAAGCCGTGCTCCGGCAGAAAGAATGGTGTTCTCATTATTTAATTTCCATCGAGAATTCAGGAAATAAGCATTTCTGCGAAGCGAATTATCACTAATGGCTATGGAATCTACCTTGTTTCCAACATTAGTATCAGTATAGGCAAAACCGGCTGTTATCAGAAAGTTTTTGGAAAATCGATAGGTAGTTTCCAGTTTAAATTCAGATTCGTTCAAGTCATTTTCTTGAGCCAAAGTAGTTTCGGTATTTACATCGCGATTGGATTCTTCCAGCACATAATTACTCGCATGCCAATTGAATTTGGTCGAGAGTTTGGGGCTCCAATGACGCTGCCATTGCACCCCGTTCACATTGCTGGATTGTTTTAGGGTACTTTGATTGGAGCTGGAACCATTTTCGGCTACAAAGAGTTCCGTAAATTCCAATTTGTTGTTAATTCCGAGGTAACTATAGGTGAGTTTATCCTTTTCAGTAATATCCCAAATTCCCTTGATACTCACATCAAAGAAGTTAAAATTTTCGTTGGATGACCGAAGGCCCAATTCGGTATTGTTGTCCAAGTTAGTAATAATGGTATTCTGAAAAATACGACTGTAAAATTGATTATAGACCGGGTTGCCAATACCACTATTGATAGAAGTTCTTCCGGAAATATTGAATGCTAATGTTTCTGAAACCGGAATCTGAGCATAGAGGTTGGCACTTATTAAATTAACACCTGCCCCTCCTTTAACCTGCTCCGGAATATTTTCTTCCGAAGTAATACTAATCACCCCCGAAGTGCTTTCGCCGAATTTGGGATGCGTTCCATTTTTATAGATAGTTACGTTATTGGTTAGATTAGGATTGAGAGCCGATATTAATCCGAAAAAATGACTGCTTTGATAAAGGCGAATGTTATTCCAAAGCAATAAAACTTCATCGTTTTTACCGCCGCGAATATTAATATTGCCAGCGGTTTCATCGGCACTTTCTACTCCTGGAAGCATTTGTGCAATTTGGAGTACGTCGGTTTCCACTAGACTGGGAAGGATTTCAAAATTTTGTCTTGAAATAGACACGGAGCCGTCTGCATTTTTAGAAATTCCTTTGGCGATATAATTCTCAACAACCACCGTATCTAGAAAGTTAATTGAAATATTGGCGAAGATCAATGGGCAGCTTGTTTCGGTAATAAAATCATCACTTTGCATGCGCTTAATGTCAAACCCAAGATAAGCTAGTGTAATGGCCTCTCCTCTCGAAATTCCATTCATTTGAAAGGACCCAGCTTCATCTGTACTTACGGCTGCAGATTCGCTTAAAACGGTAACTCCTTGTATGGGTCGACCAGTTTGCACGTTAATTATAGTGCCACAAATATTGAGGTTACCAGTGCTGGCGGCAGTATAAATAGCGATATATCGAGTGCCAATTACCTGAAACTCCAATGCGGTGCGGGTCTTGAGATATGTGAGGGTTTCTTGCAGGTCCCATTCCTCGTTTGGCGCAACAATTTCTTGACTTTTAATAGTTGCAAGCGTATAAGAAAAACGGACATTAAGTCGCTTTTCAATGGATTGAATAATTTCGGTAAGCGGAGTGGTATTTTTTGTTTGCGCGAAGACAGAGTTGTGGAATAAAAATAATAATGTAAGTCCGACCAGAATACATTTAGTCTTTCTCAAATAGGGTGACATTTTTATTTTCAATAGCATATTCTAAGCCCAAGGGAAGGGTAATGGTCTCTAATGCGACCTCGAGATCTAAATTAGTGAAACTACCAGTGTAGCGTAAATCTACATCAATATTTTTAGTAATTATGTTAATAGCATACACAGATTTTAGTTCCTGCAATACCATGTCAATAGGTTTGTTTTTGAAAGTACTTTCGTCATGTATCCAACCAGGTTGTGTTGTGTGTTTTTTTTCTGAAACGAGTTTACCATTTCGCAAAACCGCCTTGTCTCCAGGGGAAAGTTTCAGGTATGTTTTTTCATATTTCACTCCAACAGAACCTTCGTAGCAAACCACTTCAAAGCTGTCATTGCGGTCGTTTACATTGAATTTTGTTCCAAGAACGGTCACGGTTCCATGATTGGTATTGACATCGAATACTGCTCCTTTGGTTACTTCAAAATAAGCTTCTCCTTCCAATGATAAACTGCGATTTTCATTCCAATTCTTTTCGTTAAAATTCAAATGAGAATCTTCATTCAGAATAACCTGAGAGTTGTCAGGCAATTGAAGGGTTTCGGTTTGGGCCAATTGGGTGCTAAAATTTTGTGATAGCGATGCGTTGTAGAAGTAACCCACTGAAAAAATAATAACAGCTGCTGCTGCTACTTTTAGCCAAACCCCAAGTTTTATTACTTTGGTTTTTTGTTTAGAAACGAGTTTTTGTTTCAGGTGATTAAGACCTTCGGAAGCATCCTGGGATGGCATATCAATGTCCTTCACAAAACTATCTATCTTGAGATATTCCATAAATACTGGGTTCTCTTTCATTTCCTCCATTTCGGAAGGAGAGAGCGTGCCATTCAGCCATTTATTTAACAATTTATCATTCATAGTTTTGGTCGTAACTATTAGTATAACAGGTCAGTTTATTTTTTACTACCCCGAAGTTTAAATATTTTCAATATGTTGTCTTAGTGTTTCTAGAGCATCGCTAATTCGTTTTCCAGCGGCTTTTTCTGAAATGCCCAGTATTTCTGCGATTTCCCTGTACTTTTTCCCTTCTACACGACTCATTAAAAACGCCGTTCGCTGTATTTCCGTTAATTTGGAAAGTGCTCTTTGTAATTTTTCCCCGTATTCTTTTTCCTCTAATAAATACTGCGGGTTTTGATTATTGACTGGGCTCGTGGTTTCTTTTCTATAGTTGAATACCACTTTTTCATGGGCCACTTCATTTAAAAAAAGGTTAGTTGCCACGGTATAGACATATGATTTTGCTTTTTTGGGAGTCACTTTAGCGCAATTCTGCCAGAGTTTAATAAAAGCCTCTTGAGTAATGTCATAGGCCCTATCCTTACTTCCAGATTTAAAAAACATATAATTACGCAAGGAAACCACCAAGGCGGAATACATCTTGTCAAATTGAACCTCACTACAAATGTCTTTTTCTTCTTCCATATTTTGAGGCCATAAATGTATATAAAAAAAAATCTAAAAGTTGAGGTAGGAAAATTTAGGATGAACTGTTCTACTAGTATACATGGAAAAAAAATTGTTATGAGAAAAATTTTTAGAATTGCACTTCTAGCTTCTGTAATCGGCTTCTTCGCAAGTTGTGAGACACGTGAGTTAGAATTATTGGAAAACCCAAACAATATTACAGTTGAGTCTGCAGACCCGAACTTTGTATTGAATGACATCCAGTTGACCTTTAATGGTATTGCTAGTGGTTATAGTGGTACTGCAACAGGATTAACACGTATGCGTTACCAGTTTGGTACTTATGCGAACTCTGTAACGGAACAAACAATAAGTGGAGAGTGGCAACAGTCTTACCAGATGTTTGGTAACATTGATCTTTTACAAGGGATCAACGATTTAGCTGAAGAAGGTGATGAGATTCCTCACCACGTTGGTGTTGCTCAGATATTAGAGGCTTACGCTTATATGCTATTGGTAGACCACGTTGGAGATGTAGTTTACTCTGAGGCTAATAACCCTGAAGAGTTCCCTAATCCAAAATTGGATTCAGGAAAAACTGTTTATGAAGCGCAATTGGCATTGTTAGATGATGCTATTGCTAATCTAAATGCTACTACAGTAAAAGTTCCTCAAGATATTTTCTTTGGAGAATTTGACCCTAACAATTGGATTAGCTTAGCGAACACTCTTAAGCTTAGAGCTTATTTGAACCTTCGTTTAACCAATCCAGATGCTGCTCGTGTAGGTATTAATAGTGTATTGGCTGGTGGTCGTTTTATCAACACCGTTGAAGAAGACTTCCAATTCAACTATTCTAATGTTCAGAACCCAACAGAAAGTAGACACCCATTCTTTACTGGGAACTACCAAGCGGCAGGTTCTGGTCAGTATATGAGTAACAACTTGTATGACATCATGAATGTTGGTGATAATCAGCCTCCTTTTATCGAGACTGGTGATCCAGATCCAAGAGCACGTTACTACTTCTATCGTCAAACATCTAATGCACCATCAGGAGGTAATTTACCATGCGAAGGAGATGCTACTTACGAGTACTGTTATGTTGGAAACCTATATTGGGGTAGAGACCATACAGATAATGCGGGTATTCCTGCAGATAACGTAAGAAGATCTACGTATGGAGTATATCCAGGTGGTGGAGCTTTTGACAGAGATTTATTTGAGCAAGCTAGAGCTGCAAGTGAGACTATGGAAGGTGCTGGTATTTTTCCAATCTATCTTTCTTCTCAAACACATTTTGCCTTGGCAGAAGCCGCTCTTACCCTTAACACTGGAGGAGGAAGCCCAGCTTCTTTACTAGAGCAAGGAATTAGATTGAGTATGGAGAAAGTAACTGGATTCCCAACGGTTTCAACCGTCAATCCAGATACAGACGAAGACTTTGGAGCTTCTAATGCAGATATCAATGCTTATGTAAGCACTGTAATGAACGCTTTCAATAGCGCTAATACTGCTGGTAAACTTAATATCATCGGTAGAGAGAACTTAATTGCTTCTTTTGGTAGTGGTACGGAGCCTTACAATACATACAGAAGAACAGGTGCACCAACGCTTCAGTCTCCTATTATTTCAGCAGGAGCCTTCCCAAGAGTTTGGAGATATCCTGAAACTGAAGTTGATGGGAAC